>JAABUO010000296.1_pt1 | contig 114022 bp, 74 predicted proteins | sample 5559291 | NCBI WGS metagenome assembly JAABUO01 (sample SAMN10711878, study PRJNA513372) | rock metagenome | isolation source: Antarctica rocks | place: Antarctica: Victoria Land, Finger Mt sud
GGTGCAGAGATAGAAGAGGCCGAGGATGTAGGCGGCGGCGGGGAGGTTGGGGAGGAGGGCGAGGAAGGGGATGAGCCAAGCGACGTACCAGGGATAGTGGGGGCTGAAGAGGAGCATGAGGGCGGCGGCGAGGGCGAAGGCGGCGGGGAGGAAGGCGGCGGGGTCGGTTGGAGAGACTCGGTATGGACCGAGGACCTGGAGTGGCTGGCCTTCGCGCTCAACGGAAGAACCGACCCGTGGCGATGGGAGTGCCGCACCCGCATCGGGGGATGGAAGCGGATGGCTTTGGGGCGAGACGGGGGAGGACGTGCGGAAGGCCCAGAGGGCGAGGGCGGCGAGAACGGCGCCGGCGAAGAGGAGGTAGACGGTGGGGCTGAGGTTGCGGAGACCGGGGAGGTGCTGGGTCTGCTCCAGGAGGAAGTAGCGGGCGCCGGTGGCCATGCCCTCCTCCTCGACGTAGCCGCCGAGGAAGCCGAAGACGAGTTTGCCGACAGAGGCGTAGAGGGCGTAGGCGGGGAGGGCAAGGGCGAGCATGACGGCGGGCATCTTCCAGTCGAGGGTCTGGAGGAAGGAGCGGCGGTTGCCTGCGTCGTCGACGGGAGGCTTGCGGAGGTAGAGCGCGGGAAAGAGGGCGAGGGGATAGAGCTTGGTGAGGACGGCGAGGGCGAGGAAGATGCCGGTGAGGACGGGACGCTGGCGGTAGCGGAAGAGGAGGGCGAGGCCGATGAAGGCCATGGCGGCGGCGTCCAGGTGGCCGGAGCCGGCGATCTCCCAGACGAGCAGCGGGCACCAGGCGTAGAGGATGGCCTGCTCGCGGGGGCGGCCGAGGAGATGGAGGAGTTTAACAATGGTCCAGAGGGTAAGACACTCGAAGAGGACCATGACGGTCTTCATGCAGGTAATGGTGGGGGAGATGTAGGTGGTGATCCAGAAGATGATCTGGGCGAAGGGCGGGTAGATGGTTCGGGCGTACTCCTTGCGATTGATGAGGGGGTAGATGTCGCCGTCGGAGGCGCCGCGGAGAAAGGCGAGGTGGTCGTCCACGGGGAGGTAGCGGTAGGGGTTGATGCCGGCATGCTGGACGATGCCGTCCCAGACGTAGCGGTAGATGTCGGAGGAGAGGACGGGGTCGGCGAAGAGGGTGGCGAGACGGCAGACGGCGGCGACGACGAGGATGATGGGAAAGGTGAGGCGGTCGGTGGGGCCGAAGAGGACAAGGACGGCGGCGAGGAGGTAGCACCAGGCGGACCAGCTGGAGGTTCCGGAGAAGCCGATGGTGTAGTCGTTGTACTCGGAGGTGAGGTGGCGGGAGAGGAGGAAGAGGCAGAGACCGAGGAGGATGAGGGCGGCGTTGGTGTGCCAAGGCCGGGCGCGGGACCAGTGGGCTGCCGTGGGCGAGACGAAGGTGCGGGAGGCCTGGGCGAGGCTCATGCGAGGATGCTTCCCTGCCCTGACGGCTGCGCGACGAGGTCGCTGGGACTGTCGAGCTCGGTGAGGAACTCGCGGGTGTGGGGGGCGGGGTAGCCGGGAACGGTGGTGAAGGCGGGCGGGGTTCGATCGAGGAGTTCGGCGTTGAGCAGGTTGAGGGTGGAGGCGTCGTCGACGTCGTACCAGAGGGGGAGCTCGACGAGGTCGAGCCCGGCTTCCCGGCAGCGCTCCCGGGTCTCCCCGGCGACGGTGGAGGTGGACCAGGAGATGCGGTCAAAGGGCTCGGGGCGGGACTGCTTGAGGCCGATGAGGTAGTATCCGCCATCGTGCGAGGGGCCGAGGACGACGCGATCGCCGGGCTGGGCGAGCTCGGCGACGGCCTGGGCAAAGGCGGCGTGCGGGACGGTGGGGGAGTCGGAGTCGATGAGCGAGACGGAGCTGAAGCCGCAGCGGAGGATGTCCTGGGCGGCGGCCAGGAGGCGCTCGCCAAAGGCGTCTCCGCGCTGGGGGATGAGGTGGAAGGATGCGGGGAGGAGGCCGTCGAAGGCCTGCTCGTCGCCGACGGGGGTGTAGCAGATGAGGCCGACGGCATCGGTCTGGACCGCGGCGATGTTTTCGGCGGTGTCCTTGAGGAAGCAGACGTTGAGGGCGGCGGTCTGGGCGAGGGTGAGCGGCGGCGAAAGGCGGGTCTTGACCTTGCCGGCGCGGGGGGCCTTGGCCATGATGGCGAGGGCGTGCTTGCCGGCGAACCGCGGGTCGGGCGAGGGGGAGAGGATCTCGTAGGGCATTCGCTTTCTAGAGTAGCGGATGCTGTGGGGGGATGGAGAGGCAGAAGGAGGTTGGCTGGGGGCTAACGGCTGTTGGATTGCCGGTGGATTCGGTTGGAGGCGGAGCTACTGGAGGAGACTTTCTTCGCTGGAGCGGAGGCGGAGGATGCGATCGACGGCGTAGGGGGCGCGGTGGGCGGCGGTGTGGAAGTGGCGGACCTGGAGCTCGCCGAGGAGGCCAATGCCGAGCATCTGGATGCCGGCGAGGATGAGGACACCGGCGATGATGAACATGGGTCCGTGGAGCTGGACGATGTGCTGGCCGGTGAGCAGCTTGAGGACGAGCAGCCAGATGGCGATGCCGCTGCCGGAGAGCATGCCGAGCGAGCCGATGGTTCCGAAGAAGTGGAGTGGACGTGTCATGTACTTCAAGAGGAAGCGGATGGTGAGCAGATCGAAGAAGACGCGAAAGGTGCGGGAAAGGCCGTAGTGGCTTTTGCCGGCGGTGCGGGCGGGGTTGGAGATGGGGATCTCGCAGATGCTGGCGCCGTACCAGGAGGCGAGCGCGGGGATGAAGCGGTGCATTTCGCCGTAGAGGGGGATGTTTTGGATGACTTCGCGGCGATAGGCCTTGAAGGTGGTTCCGAAGTCGTGGATGGCGACGCCGGAGAGGAGGGCCATGAGCTTGTTGGCGGCGCGGGAGGGGATGCGGCGGAGGAGGAGGTTGTCGCCGCGCTGGGAGCGCCAGCCGCTGACGACGTCGTAGCCCTCTTCGAGTTTGGCGAGGAAGGCGGGGATCTCGTCGGGGTCGTGCTGGAGGTCGCCGTCCATGGCGAGGAGGAACTCCCCTTGCGCGTGGTCGAAGCCGGCGGCGAGGGCGGAGGTCTGGCCGTAGTTGCGGCGGAGTTTGACGACGAGGACGCGGGAGTCGACGGCGGCGATCTCTTCGAGGAGGCGGTAGGTGCGGTCGCGGGAGCCATCGTCGACAAAGACGAGCTCGAAGGGGTCGTTGACCTGCTCCATGACGGCCTTGAGGCGATCGTAAAGGGTGGTGACGTTTTCTTCTTCGTTATGGAATGGAACGACGACGGAGTATTTCGGCACGGGGAGATGATACTCCTTTGTTGATGGCGATCAGAGAGGCTGGTGGGCCGAAGCGGTCCCGACAATTCTTTGATGAGGCAGGCGGTGTTCGCGGTTCGGAGTCGATGGCGGGGCGAGACACTTCCATGCTGTTTGGCGCCGGTTTGCCCGGGGTAGGTCAAGTTTTGGCTGGCTTTCGCCGGTCTTCGGAGCGATGATGCTTGCAGCAAAATGTTGCAGATGGGAGCTGCCGTGCGAGCTGGGCGGAGGATATCGGCGAAGTCGAGCGATCCCGGGAGCGAAACGGCTCTGCCCTTTTCGGGCGCCGCGACGGGATGCTCCCGCGGGCTTCGGAGGCGGGCATGCTGAAGAGTGTGTCGATCGGGCTGGGCATCCTGGTGCTCGCCGTATTTGCCTACATCGGCTATAGCGGATTTGCGACGGGGAGGTCCGCGGCGGCGGCGGACAGCTACGCGGATGGGGTGTCGGGCGGGCGGGTGCGGGCGAGTGTGAAGGCGGAGCCGAGCGGGTCGAGTGCGGCGACGGGCCTACCCGCGATGCCGGCGACGGGCGGCGGGGACGCGGGATCGAACCCGCAGGTGGCGCAGGTCGGAGCGGGGGCGAACGGGGTGGCGGCGACGGCGACGGACACGGTGGCGCCGAACCCTCCGAATGGGATGACGTTTGGGGGCTCGGGGCACTTTCAGTTGTACCGACAGGGCGATCTGACGTGGCGGCTGAACACGGATACGGGGGAGACCTGTGTGATCTTCGCGACGGACGAGGAGTGGCGGAAGCCGAAGGTGTACCGGTCCGGGTGCCGGGGCAAGCAGTAGATGCGGTTGGAGTGACGGGGCGAGTGGGCCGGGTGTGGGTCGAGGATGCTGGGGAGCGTGCTCCTGGTTGGTGGCGAGGTTGATGGTGGGGTGGGCGGGCGTTGATCTGGGTTGTTGATTTGGGTGGATGTGGGGCTCGATGCGCTCCTGCTATCAACGGCCGGGACAAAGTTTTGTGATGAGCGGGAGTTTGGGGTTGGTCAGGGGAAAAATAACTTGACATCCTTTGTTCGCTTTCTTTAGGTTTGCAACCGCTTACACGAAACCTATTTCCCCGCCGCAGACGTCCAGGGTCGTGATTGTTTTCCGGTTCCGCACGCATGAGGCAGGTCAGGTTTGCCGCGTGAGTTTGCCGGGAGTGTAGGCGATGAGTGAGACAACCAAGGAGATTTCCATGATGAAGGCAGGCCAAAGAAAGACCTTCGTGAGGCGTTTGAGAGTGATGACGGCGCTGCTGTGCGTATGCGTCATCGGGGGCGCGAGTCGAAGGGCGGCGGCGCAAGCTGACCAGGGCGCCATTACGGGTCTCATCCAGGACAGCACGGGAGCTGTGATTCCGAACGCGGATGTGACGCTGACGAGCGTGGATACGGGGCTGGTTCTCCATGTGCACACGGACTCGAGCGGAAACTATTTCTTTTCGCCCATTAAGATCGGCACGTACAAGGTGGAGGCGACGGCGGCGGGCTTCTCGCCCACGCTGCAGGAGAATATCCAGGTGCACGTGCAGGACCGGATCGAGGCGAATTTGCAGCTGAAGACGGGATCTTCAAACACCGAGGTCACGGTGAGCACGGCACCGGCACTGCTGCAGACGGAAGAGGGTTCGACCGGGCAGGTAATCGAGTCGAAGACGATCAACGATACGCCGCTGAATGGGCGCAACTGGGTGTTTATCGCGCAGCTGACGGCGGGCGTGGCACCGGCGAACGGAGCTCGCGGGCAGAAGGGTGGAGACTTCAACGCGAATGGGCAGCGCGCCGAGCAAAACAACTACATCATGGACGGCGTTGACAACAACGTGAACGTGGTGGACTTCTTCAATGGAGCGAGCTACGTGGTTCGGCCCCCGCCGGATGCGCTGGCCGAGTTCAAGGTGCAGACGGGATCGTACAGCTCCGAGTTCGGACATTCGGCCGGGGCGGTGATCAACGCGTCGATCAAGTCCGGCACCAACCAGATTCACGGAGCGCTGTGGGAGTACATCCGCAACGATGCGTTCGATGTACGGGAATACTTTCAGGGCGCTTCCCCGGTGCCGAAGTATCGCCAGAACCAGTTCGGCGCAACGCTTGGACTTCCGATCTTTAAGGACAAGCTGTTCTTCTTCGGCGACGTGGAGGCTAACCGCATTGTATTCGGGGAGACGCATTCCGGTCTGAGCGTGCCAACGGCGTTGGAGCGGGTCGGCAACTTCAGTGAATTGCTGAACCCGGCGCTGAGCGGACGGTCGGCCAATGACACGACGAAGCTGAATCCCCTCACGGGCAAACCATTTCCGGCGTCGGGTCAGATCTTCGTCCCCAACGCGACAAACAACGGTCAGGCCGCCGTTGCGGGGAACCGGCTGGACCAGCAGGCAGGCGTCACGCTGAGCCCGGTCGCGCTCAGGTTGTTGAGCCTCTTTCCGTTGCCCAACCAGGGCCTACCGGGACAGACCTTCAACAACTACACAAGCCAGACCAATACGGTCGACAACACGTTTCAGTGGGACACGCGCGTGGATTGGAACGCCACCTCGAAGGACCAGGCGTTTGCCCGTTACAGCTACAATCATGAGCCCTCGACGCACCCGGCGCCGCTTGGTCCGATCCTGGACGGCGGCGGCTTTGGCGACACGGGTCAGCTCGTCACACTGGGCGAGAACTTCGCCGGGAGCGAGACGCACATCTTCACCCCGTCGCTCACCAATGAGTTCCGCTTCGGTTACAATTACGGTCATTTCGCGGGCCTCCATGTGAACGCCAACAATCCCACGCTGGCCAGCAGCCTCGGCCTTGGTGGAGTGGCGACAGCGCAAAACAACAGCGGCCTGCCGTTCTTCAGCGTGGCCGGTCTGTCGAACTTCGGATCGCCGCAGTTTTACGCGACAAACGAGTACGAGAACGTCTACCAGATTCTCGACAACGTCACCAAGATCGCAGGAAATCACAGCCTCAAGGCGGGTGTGAGCATTCAGCGGATTCGGTTTTCGACCTCACAGCCCACGCAGCCGCGCGGCACCTACAACTTCAACGGAACCTACACGGCCCAACAGGGATCGTCGAACACCGGATCGGGGATTGCCGACCTGCTGACGAACAACATGAACAGCGCGGCTACCTCGAACGTGTTTACGTCGGACGATGTTCGCTTCAACCGTGCCGGGTATGTGCAGGACGACTGGAAGGCAAGCCAGCGCCTGACCGTGAACTACGGCCTACGGTACGACTATTCGACGCCGTACCTGGAGCGCCACGACAACCAGGCCGCGGTAGTTCCGACGAGCGGGTACGTGGCCGGCGGTAACGCGACTGCGGAGTATCGCATTCCGGTCAGCAAACAGGGCGTTGTGATTCCGGCGAAGTTCCTACAGTTGTTGTCGGAAGACCACATCACCCTGAAGTACGTGAGCAATCGCTACCTGGTGGAGCCGCAGAAGAGCAACGTCGCGCCGCGCGTGGGATTTGCCCTGAAGGCCACCGACAAGGCGGTGATTCACGGCGGATACGGCATCTTCTTCGGCGGTCTGGAGAGTACGGGATACTATCCAAACTTTGGAGAGAATTTTCCGTTCGAGTTCGACTCCAACTACAACGCGGCTAGCTGCAATGTGAACGGGGCCTGCCCGAATAACGGGTATACGCTGCAGAGCGGACTTCCGACCAACATCCAGTCGCCCTCCTTTCCCACGCTGCGCGGTGGCGAAGGTCAGGTTCGCACACCGTACAGCCAGCAGTACAACCTGACGGTGGAGTACGGCATTACCAACTCGATGGTGGCCTCCGTGGGGTATGTGGGCGCGGTCTCACGGCACCTGCAGTTCTTTCCCAACCCGAACGGTGCGACGGCGCTGACGCCCAACGGCTTCTCGGGATACACGGACGTGAATGGGGACAAGACCAATCCCTTCCAGCCGTTCCCGCACTTCAACGGCTTCTCCTTTACCGCTTATGACGGAGCCTCCAACTACAACTCGTTGCAGGCCAAGGTGGAGCAGCGTCTCACGCACGGTCTGAACTTCCTGACCACCTACACGTACGCGAAGTCTCTGGACAACGCGGATACCCCGTTGGGCAGCACCAGCGATCAGGGAACCCGCAGCCTCAACATCCTGGGCCTTGCCGCCGACTACGGACCGTCGGGCTTCGATGTGAAGCATCGCTTTACGCTGAACGGCAACTACGTGCTGCCGTTTGGACGCGGGCAGAGATACGCGAACAACGGTGGCCTGCTGGATTATGCGATCGGCGGATGGTCGAGCAGCTTCGTCTTTCGCGCGGAGACCGGGCAGCCGATCACGATTGGAACCAATGGAATCACGACGCCTAGTGGAGCTGCCTATAATGCCATTCGGGTTCGCGATCAGTTCCAGGGCGGCGGAGTTCCCGACCCCTCTAACCCAGGTATTACCTGCCCAACGAAGGTGCGGACCGTGCAGCACTGGTTCAATCCGTGCGCGTTTGCCAACCCGCGGGCGGACAACATCGGCTTGGCCGGGGGGAGGTACTCGGATGGCACACCCATTCCGAATAGCATCTCCGGACAAGCTGCCTATGCCTACGTCGGGAGCAACCGCGGCCAGACGCGGGGCCCGGGCTACGAGCGGGTGGACGCCTCGCTGTTCAAGTCGTTCCACACCTTCCGGGAGCAGTCTGTGCAGTTCCGCGCAGACATTTTCAACGTGCTGAACACGCCGGCCTACGGCAACCCCAACAACACGGGAATTTCGAGCACCGGTGGTCTGATCACCGGCGCACGATTCTTCCAGGCCAACACGCCCGATTCGCGCTTCTTCCAGTTTGCTTTGAAGTACCTGTACTAGAGGCGTAGACTCCAGGTCGGACGCCGTTTCCCGCAAGAGGAACGGCGTCCGACAGGATTCAGGATATGTTCCCACTTCGAAGAGCCCTTGCTGCCGCGAGGCTCCGACCTTTCACAAGAATCCTGCTCTTCTGCAGCTGCTCAGGCGCCCTTCTCGCCCAGGCTGCACCACCGCCCGGCAGCAGCCGATCCGCAACCTCATCCAAGCGAATGTCGGTCCGAGACGAGGCGTCGTTGCATGCGGCGCTGGACGCCTATGACCATGGCAGATTGCCCGATGCCGAGCCTGTGCTGCTGGACCTGACCAGGCGCTACCCGGCGAACTATGAGGCGACGGAGGCGCTGGGCAGCCTGTATGCCGAGGCGGGAGATCTCCAGCGCGCGATCGCTTCCCTGCAAAAGGCGTGCGTGCTGGCCCCGGGCGAGGCGATCGGGCATGCGAATCTGGGTGCAACTTACCTGAAGCTGCGTGAGACCACGAAGGCCATCGATGAGCTTGAGAGGGCGGTAGCGCTTGATCCGCGCAATGGAAGCACGCAGTCGAGCCTAGGTGGCGCGTTGATGGCTGGGGGGCAACCGAAGGCCGCGGCGAAGGCGTTCGCGGCGGCGGCGGAGATCTCGCCGGGGGATACGGCGGTGACGTACAACTGGGCGCTAGCGTTTTTTGAGAGCGGATCGACGCGGGAGGCAGCGGAGCTGCTGGAGAGGATACCGGCGGCGGAGAGGAACGACGAGGTGCAGGCGCTGGCTGGGGACGCGGAGGAGCGGGCGGGGCACTACGAGCGGGCGCTGGCGCACTTCCAAGCGGCGGCGCAGATGAATCCGAGCGATGCGAATCTGTATGCGTTGGTGACGGAGTTGCTGCGGCACTGGACGTGGGCCGAGGCGATCGAGGTGGCGAACTTTGGGGCGACGCGGTATCCGGCGAGCACGCACTTCCCGATGGCGGCGGGGGTGGCGTACTACGGCAAGAGCGACTACGCGGGGGCGGTGAAGGTGTTCTCGGGTCTGCTCCAAAAGGATCCGAACAACGCCGCGGTTGCGGATTTACTGGGGCGCAGCTGCAGCCTGCTGGCGGATGGGGTGGAGGCAGGATGCAGCGGGATGTATGAGTTTGCGGTGCGGCATCCGGGGAATGCGATTACGACGACCTATGCGGCGGTGGCGATTCTGCACGAGCCGAAGGAGCGGCAGGATCTCGACCGGGCGGCGGAGCTGCTGCGCATGGCGATTGCGGCCGATCCGAAGTATGCGGAGGCGTACTTCCAGATGGGCGTGCTGGAGCAGGCGCGGCTGCAATGGAAGGAGAGCGCGGAGTCGCTGGAGCGATCAATTGCGCTGCGTCCGGGGTCGCCCGAGGCGCATTACCGGTTGTCGCGGGCGTATACGCACATGGGCAGGCGGGAGGAGGCGAAGGCGCAGATTGCCTTGCACGAGACGTACTCGGAGCAGGCCAAGAACAGTCTTGACGCGAAGATGCAGGAGGTGGTGCGATTTTTGCTGAAGCCGAGCTAAACGGGAGTTTGCGCGAGATCGCGTCTCGCCAGTCGATCGACCGGCGGCGGTTTCTGCGTGCCGCGGTGGGGGCTGCGGCGACGGGCGCGGTGAGCGGATTTATGCCGCTGCGGGCGATGGCGATTGCGCGCAAGCCGAAGGTGGTGGTGGTGACGTTCGGGGGCGGAGCACGGGATGAGGAGACGTTTGCGGCGGAGGGGCAGGAGAACATTCCGCACATGCTCGGGGAGCTGATTCCGCAGGGGACGTTTTACACGCAGGTGATCAATCACGGGATCCTGGGGCATTATGTGGCGACGGCGTCGCTGGCGACGGGAGCGTACGAGACGCTGAACAACTTTGCCTCGACAGCACCCGAGAACCCGACGGTGTTTGAGTACTTCCGGCGGGACCTCCAGCGGCCCGCCGAGGACGCGTGGGTGGTGGCGCCGAGTAACGGGTTCAACCGGATTGGGGGGAGCAGAAGGACGGGGTACGGGCCTGCGTTTGGGGCGGAGGTGGTGCTGCCGAAGCAGCTGCTGGCGGCCGCGCTGTCGACAGGATCCAACCTGGATTATGAGCATCTGCTGCGGGACAATTATGAGACTCCCCTGTTTGCGCCGGCGATCGACGGGACGGGGGTGGGTTTGCGGAGGACGGCCGAGATCCTGAAGCTTTCGGTCGAGGACTTTACGACGCATGCGCGGAGCCTGGCGAGCCCGGACGAGCTGTCGGTGTATATCGCGCGGCAGTTGATGGCACAGGTTGCGCCGAGCCTGCTTTGGCTGACGCTGCATGACATCGACATTGCGCACTCTGGAGCGTACTCGCTGTATCTCGACGGCATCCGGCGATCGGACCGGCTGTGCGCGGAGATCTGGCGTGCGATTGAGGCGAACCCGGAGTACAAGGGGCGGACGACGATGTTTATCCTGCCGGACTTTGGGAGGGACTCGGATACGAATCCGGCGGGGAACGGATTTCAGCATCACCGGACGGGCGATGCGCTATCGCGGACGACGTGGATGCTGGCGATGGGGCCGGGGGTTCGGCAGAACGCGGTGGTGGACAGGCCGGTGGACTCGCTCGACCTCGTGCCGACGCTGGGATCGCTGATGGGATTTTCGCCCAGGTACGCGAAGGGTAAGCCACTCCATGAGGTGCTGTAGGCGATGCTTCCGACGCAGCTGACGACGAGCTCGTTTGCCGGCTACCCGCCGCAGGCGAGGGCGCTTGCGGATAAGTACCTCCCGGTGCTGCGGGAGCTGCCGACGGTGCTCCTGCCGATCCTTTTGCGGGAGCTGATTGCGTATGACTGGAAGCTGCCGGCGGAGCGCCGCGAGCTGGAGGCGCAGCTTCGATTTCTGGCGGGCTTAGACGATGCCGAGCGGGCGGCGACCCTGCGGGAGTTCCGGGAGCTGCCGCTTACACCTGACCTGGGGAGAGTGGACTGGGTGAACCAGCCATGGGCGTTTATGGAGCAGCTTACGGCGTGGCTGTGGAGCGCGCAGGAGATGGACCGGTTTCGCGCGGCGGCGGAGGGGTTTGCGCGGGCGGTGCAAGGGAGTGTGCGCGAGGAGCAGCCGGGGATACCGCGGATGGGGCTTGTGGTGATCGGCGCGGGGGTGGAGCGAAGCGGTGGGCCGTTGTTCCGGAAGCTGCGGCCGCATGGGCTTTATCTCAACCGGGTGAAGGCTGAGGATGGGCTGGCGATTCTGCTGGCGGAGGGTGGGCGGCGGGCGGCGATGGAGCGAGCGGCATCGGCGACCGGCGGGAGCGACGCTCTGTTCCGGCACTGGTACGTGGATGGGGGGAGTGGGGCGGGATCGGCGAAGCTGACGGAGGTCTCCTATGCGCGTCTGGAGCCAGCGAGGGCGGTGCTGCTGGAGAGGATTCAAAGGGCGATCGGGTCGGGTGGGATGGGGCCGGAGGAGTTGCGGAGCCTGCTGGCGCGGATGCGGCCAAGCGACCTGGGGATGAGCGAGGATGGAACGGATGCGGTACTGAATCACTTTCAGCTGAGCCTGCTGACGGAGGGGGCGGGGACACAGATCTTTGCGACGACGTTTGTGCAGTGGGCGGCGCGGGAGTGTGTGCGGCGGGCGCAGCCGGAGACGCTGATTGTGCGCTACACGCCGCGGCAGCAGGCCCAAACGATGAACCTGATGCTGAGCGGGGCGAAGGCGGTCGGGACGGATCTGCCGGGATCACTGGTGGATGCGGATATGGGCGCGTATTACACGTGGCTGAATATGCGGCGGCTCCCTGGAGCCGAGGGCCTGCGCTTCCTGGTGTGGTTCGAGGGGCACCGAGAGGCGATGGCGATTGGGCCGGGTGTGGCGCAGGGCGCGAGCTCCGACTCGGCGTTGATGATGGGGCAGGTGCTGGCGCTGCTCCAGTGAGGGTTGGGCTCAGGGGAGCAGCTTTGCAGGCGCGGGCGTGGAGCGAGCGAGGTGCGGATTAGGCGGTCTCCGGCTCCGAGGGGGAGAGTTGGAACTCGACGGTCTGCTCCCCGAGGCGGGGATGCTTGGCGTGCAGGCGAACGGTGCCGGGCTGTTCCTTAGCACGAATCCAGATGGCGCCGGTGCCGCCGATGAGCGAGAAGGGATTTTCGCCGATGATCTCGGCGGGGCCATCGAGTTTCAGCTCGATGGCATCGGCGGCGAAGGGGCGAACCTGGCCGAACTCGTCGTTGACGCGGAGGATAACGCGGACGCTGTCGGCACCGTCGGCGATGAGCCTGGTCTCGTCGGGCAGAAGCTTGAACTCCTGATCGACGCCCTTGCCGGAGTAGGTCTTGGAGATGACCTGCTTGCCGGCGATAAAGCCGTCGATGCGGAGGTCGCCCCAGTTTTCGCGGATCTTGTTGCCGATCTCGATTTTGAAGGGGGGATGCGGGAGGTGAGGGTAGGTTTTGCGGTCGGGGTCGCCCTCAGCGAGGGGGATGAAGCCCTTGCCGACGTTGGGGCCCATGAGGGGATCGATGGAGATCTTGATGTGGTCGACGTTAGAGGAGATGTAGGCGTCGGTAAAGCCGACGGACTCATCGTTGCGGGCCCAATGGAAGGCTGGTTCAAGGACGACCTCTTCGGCAGGGTCGCACATGGATTTGTAGAAGCCGGCGGCGGGCTTGGGCGTGCGGAAGATGTCCATGACGCCGTGGTAGCAGATGCGGTCGCCGGAGCCGAAGTTGGCGTGGGTGCAATAGTCAAAGGCGCACCAGCCGATGCCGCCGGCGTACCCCGGGCTGGAGGCGAGGGCGTCGTGGACGCGGGCGTGACGGTGGGTGTGCTCCTCGAGGCGCTCCTTGGAGTCGATGGTCTTGGTGGGGAAGGTGTGGCCGACGAACTCGGTGTTGAGGTAGCGCGGGTGGTTGGGGGCTTTGAGGGGGAAGCCGAAGTCGTTCATGGTGAAGACATCTTCGAGGAACTCGGACTCCTGGAAGTAGCGGATGCCGCCGGTCTGGCGATTTTTGTCGAGGGCGTGCGCGAGGGCGTTGGTGCGGGTGTAGAAGTCGTGGTTGTCGCGTGACTCGTTGATGCGGACGCCCCAAAGGATGATGGAGGGGTGGTTCCAGTCGCGGCGAACCATGCGGCGAACGTTGTCGACGGCGACATCTTGCCAGGGCTTGGGGCCGATGTGCTGCCAGCCGGGGATTTCTTCGAGGACGAGCAGGCCGATCTCGTCGCAGGCGTCGAGGAAGTGGCGCGACTGCGGGTAGTGCGAGGTGCGGACGATGTTGGAGCGGAGGTCGCGGCGGAGGACCTCGGCGTCCTGGCGGTTGGGGCGGGCGGGCATGGCCTGGCCGACCCAGGGAAAGGTCTGGTGGCGATCGAGGCCGCGGAGCTTGATGACCTTGCCGTTGAGCGAGAAGCCGGCGTCGGTGAACATGGCTTCGCGGAAGCCGATGCGGCGGGTGAGTTCGTCGACGGGCTGGCCGTTCTCAAGCAGCTGCACACGAACGGTGTAGAGGTTGGGGTGCTCGAGATCCCAGAGGGCTATGTCTTTGAGGTTGGCGAGGGTGAGGGTGTGGGTGGGCTGGATGGGGAGGATGTTGGGATCGGTGAGGGCGAGTGCGCCCTGGGCCTGGCCGGCGTCTTCGTTGTTGGCGGCGGGTGTGGGCTTGAGCGGAGGGAGCTTCTGCGTGACGGAGGCGATGGCGGCGCCGTTTACGGGTTCCGTGTGGGATCGGGGTGCGCCGGAGAAGTTGGGGGTGGGCTCTGCGCGGAAGAGCTCGGCACGAAGTTCGAGTTTGCCGGAGCGGTTGTGTGCGGCGGAGGACTCGATGAAGCACTCGATCTCGAGACCGGGGTTGGAGAGGACGCCGGTGGTGCGGGCGTAGATGTTTTCGAGGAAGATCTGGGGGACGATGCGGAGGGCGACCTCGCGGTAGATGCCGCCAAAGGTGAGGTAGTCGATCTCGTTGCCGAAGGGAGGGATGTCGGCGCGCTCGGTGGAGTCGACATCGACGGCGAGGATGTTTCTGCCGGCGGGGTCGAGCTTGCCGGTGAGCTCGAAGGAGAAGGGGGTGTAGCCGCCCCGGTAGCTGCCGATCTTATGTCCGTTGAGCCAGACGGTGGAGGCCGTCATGACGCCTTCGAAGTCGACGAAGACGCGCTTGCCGGCGGCCTCGGCAGGGACCTTGAGGGGCCGGCGATAGACGGAGACGAACTCGTAGGCCTTGTCGGGAAAGCTGTGCCAGGGGAGGCGGATGTTGGTGTGGGGGACGGTGACGCGCTCGAAGGAGGAGTCATCGAAGTCGGCGGCGTGGGCCGCTTCGGTCATCTTCTCGCTGTAGCGCCAGCCGCGATTGATGGGCAGGACGAGGCGGCCGGCGTGTCCGGAGCGGGACGGGCTTTGCGCGAGAGTGCTGGAGCCGAGGGTGGTTGCGGCGAGAGCGGTTCCGGAGGTTTTGAGGAAGTTCCTGCGATCCATAGAGGTCTGAGTTCCCAAGGTGGAGGTTGTCTGTAAGCGTTTCCATGCTACCTCTCTTTGCGGATGTCGTGACGGTCGAGGAGAGGTGTGGATGGCGGTTTTGGGGCGTGGAGGTTCCTGCCGGGAGGTTAGCGGATGCGCTCCAAGCGGACGGCGGTGGCGGCGTAGTCGCCGGAGAGGGCGAGGTTGATTCCCTCGCCCATGAGTTGCGAGCCGTTGCGTTCCTGTGAGCCGTTGCGTTCCGGCGAGGCGTTCGGGTCGGGGGAGGCGATGACGAGCTTCTTCGGATCGAGGGGGGATAGGCGATACATCCCTGCGGGGTCCAGGCCTTGGAGGCGCAGCGTAGGGAACGGGCGGCCGAAGTGCTGCGAGTGGAGGTAGGCGAAGACGACGGAGGACTTGCCGTCATCGGACACGTACTGGAGGGCGCTTGTCTCGCGGCCTTCGGGACCTCCCGGGCGGAGCAGGCGATGGAGCTGGCCGAACTGCACGGTGGGGCGGATCTCCTTGTAGAAGGCGGTCAGGCGAGTGGCGGTGGACAGTTCCTCGGGGGTCCAGTTGTTGAGGTTGCCGCCGATGCCGAGCGATCCGCTCATGGCGACGAGGAAGCGGAAGTCGAGCGGGATGACGCGGCGGTCGAGGAAGTTGGGGACGTCGGTGACCCAGGCCATCATGAGGTTGGGCGAGTAGGCGTGGGTGAAGCCATCCTGGATGACGAGGCGGTCGAGGGCGTCGGTGTTGTCAGAGGGCCAGACCTCGTCGGTGTGCTGGAGGATGCCGAGGTCGACGCGACCGCCGCCGCCGGAGCAGGATTCGATTTCGAGCTGGGGATGTTTTTTGCGGAGATCGGCGAGGATGCCGTAGAGATTCTCGACGTACCTGACGTAGATCTCTTTCTGCTGGGCGAGGGGGACGGCGTCCCAGCCGGGTTCGGACCAGTTGCGGTTGTAATCCCACTTGAGAAAGGCGATGTCGTTTTCGGAGACGAGCTTGTCGAGCCAGCCGAAGACGTACTGGCGGACGTCGGGGCGGGCGAGGTTGAGCAGGAGCTGGTTGCGGGCCTCGGTGCGGGGGCGGCCGGGGAAGTTCATGGCCCAGTCGGGGTGCTTGCGGTAGAGGTCGCTGTCGGGGTTGACCATCTCGGGCTCGACCCAGATGCCGAAGTCCATGCCGAGCGCGCGGACCCGGTCGATGACGGGTTTGAGGCCGTGCGGGAACTTCTGGGGGTTGACGGTCCAGTCGCCGAGGCCGGCGTGATCGGTGTTGCGCTGCCCGAACCAGCCATCGTCGATGACGAGGCGTTCAACGCCGAGCCTGGCGGCCTTCTCCGCCAGGGCGATCTGGCCTGCCTCGTCCACCTTGAACTCGGTCGCCTCCCAGGAGTTGAAGATGATGGGGCGCGGTTTGGGATGGGGGCGCTGCGGAAGGATCTGCTGGCGCTGGAAGCGATGGAGGATGCGGGAGGCCTCGCCGTTGCCCCCGGAGGTGTATCCGGCGTAGAACTTTGGGGTCTCGAGCGATTCCCCGGGTGCGAGCGGGTAGGAGAAATCGAAGGGATTGTAACCGCCGGTGATACGAACCGCGTCAGCGTGGGTTTGTTCGACGGTGATGCGCCAGCTGCCGCTCCAGCCGAGTTCGCCGAACCAGACGGGACCTGCGGCCTCGGTGGTTTCGCCGCGGCTGCCGATGCTGAACCACGGATTGACCTGGTGCGAGGTGCTGCCGCGCCTGCTCTCGAGGACGACCTCGCCCGGGTACAGGGCCTCGGTTTGGAGCTGCCACTCCGCGCCCCAGCGGCCGGTGAGCGAGCTGAGGTCGTAGGTGGCGCGTGGGGGGAGGTTCCAGGTGGCGGAGCCGGCCTGCTCGACGGTGAGGGGCTGCTTGCCGCGGTTTTCGACGCGGGACCAGCGGGCGAGGATGCCCTCCGGGTAGGCGTGGTAGAAGAGGCGAATGAAGACGGGAGCGAGGCTGTCCTTCAGGGTGATCTCAAGCTCGTCGCCGGTGACTTTGGCGTCGACGAACTGGAGTTGGAGGGAGCGGTTGCCGTCGGGGAAGCTGATTTTGAGGGTGGCCTCGTAGGGCAGGCCGCCGCCCCAGCCGGTGTACTCGATGGGGCTGGAGGCGATGCCGGGGTCGAAGGAGGCGGCTTCGGGCAGCTGCTTCGGTTGTGGAAAGCTGGCGGCGGGATCGAGCCGGGGACCCCAGTAGAGGGTTTGCAGGGATTGCTTGTCGTTGACGCCGAGCGCGTAGCTCATCTGTCCGGCGGAGATCTGCCAGACGTGCTCTGCGGCGTTGTACCGGATGGCAGTCTGGGCGATGGCTGTCCCGGCGACAAGCAGCCAGCCGCCAAGAAGAGCACCTATTGCTCGCATGTAAGAGACCTCCGTGTCCGTTGATCTGGCTGGGCAAAGACGAAGCGCTCGTGAGAGTATTCCACCGAGCGAGTTTGCCGCTGTAAACGGTTGCAAGCTTACACGACTTTGACCGCGAAGCGCATCTCCAGCATTGTTTTTGAGGACCTCCGACTATGCCACTTGTACGCACTCTGTTTACCGCAACGCTGCTGACCCTGCTGGCACGAGGAGCTCGATCGGAAGACGCGCCGCGGATTGCGGAGCACAACGGGCGCCATGCGCTGATGGTGGATGGGGCGCCGTTTCTGGTGCTGGGGGCGCAGATCAACAACTCGAGCTCTTGGCCGGCGGTGCTGCCGAAGGTGTGGCCGGCGCTGGAGACGATGCACGCCAACACCGTCGAGGCACCGGTGTACTGGGAGCAGATGGAGCCGGAGCCGGGTAGGTTCGATTTTTCGACGGCGGATGCGCTGGTGCGGGGCGCGCGCGAGCATCATCTGCGGCTGGTGGTGCTGTGGTTCGGGACGTGGAAGAACGGCAACATGCACTACGTGCCGGAGTGGGTGAAGACGGATCCGAAGAGGTTCGCGCGCATGATCAACGCGGCGGGTGAGCCGATCGACGTGCTGTCGGCGAACTCGACGGCAAACCGTGACGCGGACAAGCTGGCGTTTGCCGCGCTGATGCGCCACCTGAAGGAGATCGACGGGGCTGAGCATACGGTGCTGATGGTCCAGGTGGAGAACGAGTCGGGGGGCATTGGGTCGCCGCGGGACTTCTCGGCGGCCTCGAACAAGGAGTTTGCGGCGGAGGTTCCGGCGGACTTGCTGAAGGCGCTGGGGAAGACGCGCGGGACGTGGTGGGAGGTATTTGGCGGAAAGGCGGACGAGACCTTCCAGGCGTACTACCAGGCGCGTTATGTGAACGAGATTGCCAGTGCCGGAAAACGTGAGTTCGATATTCCGATGTACTGCAATGTGTGGCTCTCCTACCCGGTTGCGGAGTTGCCGGAGCGGCAGATCGCGAATCCGGGAATCGGGTATCCGTCGGGAGGGCCGGTGCAGGAGAGGATCGGTTTGTGGAAGGCGTTTGCGCCGGCGGTGGACATGATTGGGCCGGATATCTACAGCGACGACTCGGGGTTCTACCGCGAGATTCTGAAGACCTACGCCCGGCCGGATAACGCGCTTTGGATCCCCGAGACCGGCAACGGCGACAGCTATGCGCGGTACTTCTTTTACGCCCTGGGCGAGGGTGCGATCGGGTTCTCTCCGTTTGGCGTGGACCGGACGGGATGGACGTTTGCCGGGGAGGATGGGCCGAAGCTGCATACGGAGAACTTCGCGCTGATCGCACCGATGGACCGCGAGGTTGCGAAGCTGAACTTCGAGGGGAAGCTGAAGACGGCGGTCGAGGAACCGGGAGCGGCGACCCAGGATCTGGATTTCGGACGGTGGAAGGCGGCGGTGCGGTTCGGGTTTCCGCAGCATGATGGCCGGCGCGCTCCGGGGACGGAGGACCACCACGGGCGGGCGCTGGTGGCGCAGCTGGGGCCTGACGAGTTTCTGGTGACGGGCGTGGATGCGAGCGTGGCGTTCCATGTGCCAGGGCGGCTTCCCGGGCTGCGCATGCAGGTGCTGCGCGCGGAAGAGGGCGGATATGAGAACGGCACGTGGCACATGACGCGGCTTTGGAACGGAGACCAGACGGACCGGGGTCTGAACTTTCCGCACAGCGGCGCGGTGGTTCGGATCCGCGTGGGGACGTTCTAGCTTCGGTAGAATTTTGGCGTTTGTAACTGGAAGAGGACACTTATGCTTTGCTGGTCAGCGCAACTTCGTCTCGGTTCCCTTCTTTTCGGCTTGGCGATGACGCCGTTGACGTCGATCGCGCAGGGCTCTCTCGCACAGAGTGTCCCGGTGGCTCAGGGTTCGGTGCTTCCGAACGTGCTGTATGGCGCGGCGTACTACAACGAGTACATGCCGGCGGACCTGCAGCCGGGTCGACTGGAGAAGGACGTTGCGTTGATGAAGGACGCCGGCATCACGGTGGTGCGGATGGGGGAGTCGACGTGGAGCCTGTGGGAGCCCGCCGAGGGAAAGTTTGAGTATGCCTGGATGGATCGCGTGGTGGATGCGATGGGCAAGGCGGGGATCAATGTGATTATGGGCACGCCGACGTACTCGATGCCGACGTGGATGGCAAAGGCGCATCCGGAGTTCTATGCGCGGCCGCTGGGCGGGGCGTCGGTGGGATATGGGATGCGGCAGAACATGGATACGGACAACTCGAAGTTTCGGTTCTATGCCGAGCGGGTGATCACCAAGATGGTGGAGCACTACAAGGATAATCCGGCGGTGATCGGGTGGCAGATCGACAATGAGACGGGGTCGAATGGAGCCTCGAATCCGGACGTGTTTGCGGGCTTTGTGGATCACCTGAAGACGAAGTTCGGGACGACGGATGCGCTGAATAAAGCGTGGTTCCTGAACTACTGGGGCGAGGATGTGAACGACTGGGCCGACATGCCGACGCGGGACAATGCGACCAGTACCAGTTACAAGCTAGAGTGGTCGCGATGGCAGCAGATGCGGGTGACAAATTATCTTGCGTTCCAGGCGGCGCTGATCCGGAGATCGCGGCGGCCGGACCAGTTTGTGACACAGGATTACGGCTCGATGATGAAGATGGACGTCAACGAGACGGAGGTGGCGAAGTCGCTGGACGTGGTGGCGAACAATGTGTACCACGGGACGCAGGATCACCTGGATGGCGCTTTCCAGGCGATGCAGGGGGACTTTTCGCGGTCGTTGAAGCACGGGAATTTTCTGGTGACGGAGACGAACGCGCAGACGCTGGGGTGGGACTCGGCGGGACAGTTTCCACCGTACGACGGACAGCTTCGGATGGATGTGTATTCGGATCTATCTTCGGGCGCGAATATGGTCGAGTACTGGCACTGGCACTCGATCCATGCGGGGCAGGAGACGTACTGGAAGGGCGTTCTGAGCCACGATCTCGAGCCGAACCGGGCATACGCGGAGGTATCCCGAATTGCGCATGAGTTGAAGAAGGTGGGACCTGAGATCGTGAATTTGCAGGTCAAGAACCAGGTCGCCATCTTGTACAGTGTCGACTCGTCGAATGCGCTGAGCTTTATGCCATTTGAGCGGCAGGAGGGTGGGGGATGGGTTCCTGGGAAGGCAGCCGGCAGCTACAACGGGATCCTTGCGCAGCTGCACCGGTCGTTGTATGAGGCGAACGTTGGCGCTGACTTTGTGTTTCCGCAGGATGCGGATTTTTCCCGGTACAAGCTGCTGATCGTGCCGGCGCTGTACGTTGCGGACGACGCGTTGCTGAAGAAGATTTCGGACTACGTACATGGCGGCGGGCACGTTTTGATGACGTTCAAGAGTGGGTTTGTGAATGAGAACTCGGCGGTGCGGTGGGAGAGGGCGCCTGGACCGCTGCGGGAGGCGGCTGGTTTTACGTATCAGGAGTTCTCGAATCTGGAGCATCCCCTGGCTCTGAAGGGCGACCCGTTCCATGTTGCCGGGGAGGCTAACAAGGTTTCGACCTGGGCGGAGTTTCTCGAGGTGACGACGGCCAAGCCGCTGGCGTTTTACGACCATGCGTTTTTTGGGCGATGGCCGGCACTCACGCGCAACCAGTTTGGATCGGGGAGTTTTACGTATGAGGGCACGGGACTTTCGGACGGGCTGCAGCGAGCCGTGGTGATGGACGAGCTCAAGCAGGCTGGTCTGGGCAGCTCCGATCAGTCCCTGCCGGCGACGGTTCGCGTGAAGCACGGGGTGAATCGTGGCGGGAGGCGTATTCACTACTACCTGAACTATTCCAGCTCGCCGGTGAGCTTCACGTATGCGTACGGGGCTGGGCGCGATCTGCTGACGGAGCAGGCGACGAGTTCAGGCGGATCGGTGAACCTCGGGGCGTGGGATCTCGCCATTGTGGAGGAGAGCCGGTAGCGCCTCTGCGGGGCCGGTCAGCTGATAGCCCTGTCGAATGGGGTACGTCGGCTAGTCGACGAAGTAGCCGATGTCGGTGAGCACGCGTTCGCTGAGCTCCACGCTGGGGAGGCGAGCGCTGGCGAGAGAGCGAAGTTCGCCTTCGAAGCGATCGAGAATGGTGGACGCAAGCTCGGTCTTCTGCCGGAGCATGCGAAGCAAGGTCGAGCTATCGGTGGGGTACGAGAACTCACCAGGAACGCCGCAGGACGGACGGATCATGAGCGAGAGGGGGACGTTGCCGAAGCTGGGCCGGGTTTGATGGGACATGGTGGCGGTGAGGTTGACTCGCATAATGGGAGGATGATGCCTGATGGGTTGCGGGGCGTTGAATAGCTCGAATGGTGTATGCGCCGGATGGCCGAGTCGGAAGGATGATTGGCCACCGATCGAGGCCTGGGTCCGTTAGCTGGCGTGAGCGAGCCGCTTTCCTTTCTGAGCGGCGGGCTGTGCCAAGGCACCGAGGGCCGACCGCAGGCGCAGGACCGCAGAGCTCCGGATCTGGGAGACGCGCGACTCCACAACGCCCAGGAGCTCGGCGATCTCTTTCATGGACAGCTCTTCGTAGTAGTAGAGGGTCAGGACCATGCGCTCCCGCTCGGGCAGCGTATCGATTGCGTCCATGAGGTGCTGCTTCATCTCGGCCTTCATGCAGCGGAAGAGGGGATCCTCTTCGGCCGGAGCGGCGATATACGCCATCTCCTCCTCGCCGGAGTCCTCGTTGCGCTCGGTGTTCAGGGTTCCGATCTCGAGGGCCTTCAGGTTGGAGAGGAGCTTCTGATAGTCCTTGAGGGTGGAGCCCATCTCGGCTGCGACCTCCACGTCCGTGGGCGTGCGGCCGAAGCGCTGCGTTGCCGTACGGATTGCCTCTTCGACGCTGCGTCCCCTGCGGCGAAGCTCGCGCGGGCTCCAGTCGTTGGAGCGGAGGGAGTCCAGGATCGCACCGCGGATACGGAACTGCGCGTAGGTCTTGAACTGAGTGTTCTTGTCGTCCTTGAACTTGGCCGCGGCGTCGATCAAGCCGACCATCCCGGCGGAGACGAGATCTTCGAGCTCCACATGGGCGGGGAGGCCTTCGTGGATGCGTCGCGCGACATAGCGGATGGTGGAGAGATGTTCGACGACCAGAGCGTCGGCTGCGGCGCGAGAGGGGGTCTTCGACTTTGCCACGGGACGCTCAGAGGTCGACTTCAGCGGCTGCAACGCGATGGTTGCGGCGGTAGAAGCGGTGTGACTGGCGACGGTGCTCTCGAAGAGCATGGCAGCGGGCCAACCCTGGTTTCCGTAGATCGATCCGACGTTCTCAATGTTCACAGGTCTCTCCTGAAGACTGGCTGCTTCGGCGCATCCAGTTCCAACGACGAGACTTAATGCAACCGAGTGACCTATTTCGCTCCACTTTCTATTAGACTTCTCCCATTCTTCGCCCCTGCGTTAAGCTTACTGGCTTGGGATCAAATACTTAGGTGGCCTAGATGGACCTGGATGGCAGCTTGAAAAAGCGAAGGTTTCGCCGGGGCTCCGATCGTTTCGGCAAAGGAGTCCTCAAGGATGAGAGCTGTCTAACCTGTGTTGTGAGCCAGGGCTAAGAATTGTGGTGGGGATCGTGTTGCGCGCGGCGTCTGTGCCCTTCATCGTGAGTCGCAAAGGACACACGTAGAGGTTAGGTATGTGGCTGTTCTGGAGCGTGAGGGTACAAGGATGTTGGTTGCCCCCCAGGGATTCGAACCCCGATTGGACGAGTCAGAGTCGTCAGTCCTACCATTGAACGAGGGGGCAATTTTGCAGAGGATGGTGCCGTCTGCGGGTCCGCGAGAAGTTGCTCGCCGACTGCCAGTTTGAGTGTAACGGGTGGGGTGGATGGGGTCAAACGTGGCGAGGTGCAGGGGGTTGGAGGAGATCTTTGCGCAGATAGGTGACGTCTACGGGGTTGTGCGGGCGCGATGGGGTGTATGAGGTGAAGCCGAGCTTGCGATAGAGATGGTTGGCGGCTTGCATGGTGGAGGGCTCGGTGTCGAGGATGGCGGTGCGGTAACTGCGGAAGCGGGCGTGATCGAGGGCGGTTTGGACGAGGTGCTCGGCGATGCCTTCTCCGCGGTGGGTGGGGAGGACGAAGAGGCGTTTAAGTTCGCAGGCGCCTGGATCAGAGGCAGGTGGGGCGGAGCGGAAGGCAATGCAGCCGACCGGGGTCGCGGGGCCGGCGAGGGCGAGGAGGAGCTCGCCGTTGGCTGTGGTGTAGGGGAGCGGGAGGGTGCGGATCTCGACGTCGAAGCTGGAGAAGTTGAAGGCGTGGCAGGCTTGGATTTCGCGAAGGAAGGCGGCGTAGGCGCGGAAGAGGTCGCGTGCGGCTTCGAGGAGCGTGGGCGAGGAGGCTTCGGCGAGGGGCTCGATGGCTGCCATGCGGGTGATGGTACCGCAGGCTTTGTGTGAAACGGCCAGGGTGTCTGGTGGACGACCCTGGCCGGGGTGGCTGCGGTTGAGGGTGCTGGGACGAGGTTATTTGCAGAGGACGCCGTTGAGGTAGAAGGCGGCGGGTGGGGGGTTGGCGCCGGAGTAGGCGGCGTTGAAGCCGATGCCAGACTGGTTGGTGCCGGGGGCGATGGAGCTGTTGTAGCTCATGCTGTTGACGGTTACGGTTTGGCCGCTTTGCGAGTAGGTGGAGTTCCAGGACTGGTTGAGCTGCTGGTTGCCGGAGTAGGCCCAGGTGAGGGTCCAGTTATTGATGGGGGTGGCGCCGGTGTTGGTGATGGTGATGGCCCCGGTGAAGCCGCTGCCCCAGTCGTTCTGGTCGGTGTAGGCGACGTGGCACGCGGCGCCGGTGGCGGGTGGTGGAGGTGTGACGGCAGAGGTGGTCGCGCTGACGGGGGCGGTGCCGGTGGAGGTCCCGCCGTTGCTGACGGCCGCGAGGATGAAGTACCAGGTGGTGGAGGCGGTGAGGTTGGTGTCCTGGAAGGTGGTGCCGGTGAGGTTCTGGGCGATGGCGTTCGACGCGGAGGGGGTGAACCCAGCGGTGGTGCTCCCGTAGACGGTGTAGGTGACGCCGGTGGTGGAGCTTGGCTGCCAGGAGAGGTTGATCTGCGACGAGGACGCGGCGGTTGCGGTGACGCCGCTGGGTGGGGCGGGGCTGGATGGCGGGGTGGTGGTTCCGCCGCCGCTGCCGGAGCCAGCGAGGGTGAACTGGATGGAGGCGAGGGACTGCTGCTTGAGGGGGTTGGCGGGGTTGGCGTCGTAGTTGGTATCGAGCAGGCCGTAGCTGTCTTCGCCGTTGAGGGCCCAGTAGGTCCAGTTGAGGGTGGAGTCGGCGGCCAGGTACTGGGTGAGGCTTTGAAACCACTGGCCTTCAGAGCCGGCCGTGTTGCTCTGGATGTCGGCCGAGGTGTTGGGGGTGCCGAACTCGCCGAGTCAGACGGGGGCGATGCCGTTCTGAGTGATGAAGCCCCAGTGGCTGGTCCAGACGGTGTAGAGCGAGCTGTAGGAGGTGCTGGCGTTGAACCAGGTTTGGGCGTACTCGTGCGGGCCGTAGTCGTGGGCGGAGTAGACGAGGCGGTTGGGGGTGGAGAGAGTGACGGGGGAGTTGCGGACGCCTTCGAGGTTGCCGCCCCACCAGTAGTAATCATTGTTGTAGGCGTCGGTTCCCTCGACGAAGAGGAGCAGGTTAGGGTTGACGGCGAGGACGGCGTTACCGGCGCGGGCGGCGGCGAGGTGCCAGTCGTTGGCACCGCCGCAGTCCCAGCAGGCTCCGCCGGAGGCGGCGTTGTGGGGCTCGTTGCGGAGGTCGAAGCCGATGACGGTGGGGTTGCCGGCGTAGCGGCGAGCGAGATTGGACCAATCGTTGATCCAGGCGGAGTCGGGGTAGGCGGAGGTGAACCAAAGGCCGTTTGACTCGGCACCGTCGCCGGCCTCGGAGCGGTGGTTGTCGAGGATGACGCGGAGATTGAGGGTGCCGGCGTAGCTGACGAGCTTGTCGAGGATCTGGAGGGAGTTGAGGCCCTGAAGGTCGGCGTTGATGCCGTTCGCGTAGCTGATGCTGGAAGGGACGGAGGGGGTCTCGACCATCTGGTTGGAGAGGGGGATGCGGACGGTGTTGTAGCCCTGGGCGTGGATGGTGGAGAGGATGGACTTGTAGTCCTGGGCGGTGAGGCCGCCGGCGACGGCGCGGGTGGTCTCGAAGCCGTACCAGTTGATGCCGGCGATGCGGACGGGCTGGTTGTTGCTATCGAGGATACGGCTGCCGGAGGTGTGCCAGAAGCCGGCGCCCTGGGCGAGGGCGTGTAGCGGCAGGGACAGGCTGGCCAGCAGGAGGAGGAGGCGGGGCAGTCTGCGCGAGGGGAGGCTGCGAGAGGAGTCGGAGTGTGTGCTCATGGGGGACGCTCCAGATCGAAATGGGGGTACGGCTGCGGATCGAGACATGCTGCGGGAACAAAGGAGAGACAGAGGTCGCGCTTAGCGCTGTGGTTTGGTGTCATGTTCGCCTGACGGAAGCGTTGGCGATTGGGTCGTTTCGCGAGATTATTCCCGAAAGCGCATAAGAACGCGTTAATGAATTGAACTTTGGTGGGATGGACGCCGCGGCTGAGAAGACGATCAGCTGAAGGGGTTTGGGTGGGCGAGGCAGGGGTACGGTAGATCCGCCCAGGGTAGCGGGGGGGGAAGCTTTAGGGGAGGGTGACGAGGTCGGGGTGGGGCGCGTAGAGGTTGGGGTGGAGGGCGCTGGCGAGGCAGGCGAGGCCCTGGAGGAGGGTGGGAGCGGGGGTGTTGAGGAACTCGTCGGGGATGACGTGGACGCGGTGGTTTTGGACGGCGCGGAGGTGCTGCCAGTTGCGCTGGGCGATGACCTTTCGAGCGGGACGCGGTTGCCGGCGCCGCACCAGGCGAAGACGAGGACGTCGGGGTCGGCGGCGGCGACCTCGTCGGGGGTGGTGTGGGCTCCGGGCGTGCCGAGGAACTGACCGTTGGCGGCCGCTACGAGCTCGGCGACCCAGGTTTGGGAGCGGATGAGGGGCTTGCCCCACTCCTCGCAGTAGACGAGCGGCTGGGTGGAGGCGGTGGCGGTGTAGGTTCGGGTGCCGTGGAGGGTGGCCTCGAAGGAGGCGATGAGGGTGTCGGCCTCGGGGGTGGCGTGGATGACGGAGGCGAGGAGGCGGATGTCGGCGAAGATGTTGGCGAGGGTGTGCGGGGCGAGGGCAAGGACGGGGTGGCCGGAGCGGAGGATGGCGGCGAGGGTCTCCAGGCGGTAGGGGACGCTGGAGACGAGGAGGTCGGGCTTGGCGGCGAGGAGGCCGGCGGCGTCGGACCTGGGGTCGTTGGGGTTGAGGTCGTGCGGCTGGGCGCCGAAGGACCAGGAGTCGTGGAGGATGGGGAGATTGCGGCCGGCGAGTTCGGGGAGAGCTTCGAGGCAGTAGCGGGTGCAGGCGCAGAGATCGTCCAAGCGGCCGAGGGCGGCGAGGGTGAGCGAGACGGAGGGCTGGAGCGAGGCGATGCGCACTGGGTAACAGGGTATCGCGACAGGACGATTTCGGTGGGCGGCTTTCGCGCGAGAACCCAACCAACGCAAGGGCGCGATGGATGGGGCACCCGGCTTCGGCTTGACGGGTTGAGCATGCAGGTGGAACGACGTTGGCGTTGACGCGGCGAAGTTGGGGTGGGATGCGCTCGTAGAATGGAGGGATGGCTATGGTGGCGACGGCGGCGGGGCAGGGTGTGCGCGGGTGGCTGCGGTCGCGGGTGCTGGCGGAGCGGTACGCGTGGGGGGTGGTGGGGTACAACGTCCTTGTGATTGTGTGGGGCGCGATGGTGCGGGCGACGGGCTCGGGGGCGGGTTGCGGGAATCACTGGCCGCTGTGCAATGGGCAGGTAATTCCGGTGTCGCCGGGGGTGCATACGGTGATCGAGTTTACGCACCGGATGATGACTGGATTGGCGGGGTGGGCGGTGTTGGCGCTGGTGGTGTGGACGTTCCGGGCGACGAGTAGAGGCTGGGCGGCACGGGGGACGGCGGTGGTCTCGGGTGTGCTGCTGCTGAACGAGGCGCTGCTGGGGGCGCTGCTGGTGAAGCTGGGGTATGTGACGGGGAACCAAAGTGTGGGCCGGATGGTGATGCTGTCGGTGCACCTGAGCAATACGCTGCTGCTGCTGGCGGCGCTGACGATGACGGCGCTGCTGCTGCGGACGGGGCAGATGCGGGGGGCGGTGGTGGGGGCGCGGTCGCGGTGGGGGGCGGTGGGGGTGTGGCAGGTGGGGGTAGGGCTGCTGGCGACGCTGGCGGTGGGGGTGAGCGGGAGCCTGGCGGCGCTGGGCGACACGCTGTACCCCTCGGCGTCGCTGCGGGCGGCGGTGGCGGCGGACCTGGCGACGGGGTCGCCATGGCTGATCCGGGTGCGTTGGGTGCATCCGATGAGTGCTGTGCTGGCGGCGGCGTTTGTGCTGTGGGTGGTGCGGCGGGCTTGGGGACGGCGGGACTGGCCGGGGCGGCTGGCCCGGGCGGTGGTGGGGTTGCTGGTGCTGCAGTTTGTGCTGGGGGTTGCGGATGTGCTGCTGCTGGCGCCGGTGTGGATGCAGCTGCTCCATCTGCTGAGTGCGGACCTGTACTGGGTAGCGCTGGTGAGTCTGGGGGCCGGGGTTGTGATGCCGGAGCACCATGATTTACTGACCGGACCGATTTACTGACCGGACGGGGCGTGGCTGGACTGCGAAGGTCTGGAGGCGCGGGCGCGAGGTGGTGATATCGTCGGCCGGAGCCACAGTGGGGCTACACCCGAAGAGCGCCTGCTGGAGGCAGACGCTCTTCGGTACGGGGAGTTTGGGGGTATGGGGAGTTTGGGTTGCGAGCCGGCCTACTGCTGCGGGTTGTTGGCGGACGTGTCGTGTTTGCCTTCGATCTTGTGGCCGACCTTTTTGGTGAAGTGCTTGGTCTTGTGATAGCCCTTCTTGGTTCCCTGCTTGATGCCGTGGCCGGTATCTACGGCGGCGTCCTTGGTCTCGTGGCCGGCAGACTTGATATCGCGCTTAGCGCCGGAATCGGAGCTCTGGGCGAAGGCTGCGGCGGAGGTGAGGGAAAGGCTGAGAACGGCCGAGAGGACAAGCGTGCCTGCCGAGCGAAGTTGCATGGAGATCTCCTTAGCAAGCGCATTGTGTGTCGCCTGCATCAAGATAGATTCTAATCCTTTGAGGACCGTTGCAAGGTGGCAAGCGGGCGGGCGGCTGGGCGGGATGATGGATGCAGGTTTGTTGTATAGTTGGTCCGTCCTGGATAGAGATGCTGTGAGTACCAAGCGGCAATGACGCGCCGTCGAAGCAGCGGTGGGCGAACCTAAGAGAGGGTTGCGGGCCGCGTTGCGGCGGCCAGCTATCTGCGTACCGTCGAAATGATCGAAGCTCTGGCAGCCGTAGTGACGGGTGGATCGCGGCAGATGACGCATCTGCACCCTGTCGACGTTTTGATTCTGGTCCTTTACTTCTGCCTGGTGCTGTTTATCGGGTTTTATGTTCGGGACTCGGCAAGTACGAGCGAGGAGTTTTTCCTTGCCGGCCGGGAGATGACGGCGTGGATCGCGGGGCTGAGTTTTGTGTCGGCGAACCTGGGTTCGCTGGAGTTGATGGGGTGGGCGGGATCGGCGTACCAGTACGGCATCTTGGCGACGCACTGGTATTGGATTGGCGCGATTCCGGCCATGCTGTTCCTGGGCATCGTGATGATGCCGTTCTACTACATCTCGAAGACGCACTCGGTTCCGGGGTATCTGCAGCTGCGGTACGGCGAGGGTGCACGCGCGGTGTCGGCGGTGTCGTTCGGGTTTATGACGGTGCTGATGAGCGGCGTGAACATGTACTCGATGGCGCTGGTGATGAAGGTGGTGCTGGGCTGGAACATCAGCTTTTCAATTTGGGTGGGAGCGATCACGGTGGGTCTGTATGTGATGCTGGGTGGGCTGCGGTCGGCGATTATCAACGAGGTGCTGCAGTTTGTGCTGATCTGGGCGGGCGCGGCGCTGATCCCGATCATCGGGTTGATCGAGGCGGGTGGGTGGACGAACCTGAAGGCGCAGATCGCGCACAATGTGGGTTCGAGCGACTACACGCACATGTGGTCGACACTGGGGACGTTTGCCGGCAACCCCATGGGCGTGCACTGGACGGGGATCGTCTTCGGGCTGGGGTTTGTGGTGAGCTTCGGGTACTGGACGACGGATTTCCTGGTAGTGCAGAGGGTGCTGAGCGCGAACAATCTGCGGGCGGCGAAGATGGCTCCGATTATCGGCGCGGCGTTCAAGATGGCGGTGCCGTTTATTGTGATCGTTCCGGGCCTGCTGGCGCTGGCGGTGCTGAAGAATCCGGACGGATCGCTGATGAAGCTGGTGCCGGAGAGCATGGCTGCCGCGACCGGGCAGCACAGCTACAACGAGGTGTTGCCGCTGATGCTGGTGCGGTACTGCGGGCCGGGGCTGCTGGGTTTGGGGGTAACGGCGCTGGTGGCGGGATTCATGTCGGGCATGGCGGGCAATGTAAGCGCTTTCTCTACGGTGTGGACGTATGACCTTTACGGGGCGTACATCAACAAGCGGGCGAGTGATTCGCACTACGTATTTATGGGCCGCGCGTCGACGGTGGTGGGGATGCTGGTGAGCGTGGGCACGGCGTACCTGGTGGCGAATGCGGCGTCCATCATGGATTACGTGCAGGCGCTGTTCTCGTTCTTTATCGCGCCGCTGTTCGGGACGGTGATTTTGGGGATGCTGTGGAAGCGGGCGACCAAGGAGGGCGGCTTCTGGGGTCTGCTTTCGGGAACGGTGGCATCGATCAGCATGTGGATCTGGGTGCAGCGGGATCCGGGGGCGCTGCGGTACATCGCGCTCTCGCCGGATGCCAAGCCGCTGGCGGAGAACCTGTATCGCGCACTGTGGTGCTGGCTGGTGTGCGTGATTGTGACGGTGCTGGTGAGCCTGGTGACCAAGGCGAAGACGGATGAGGAGTTGAACGGGCTGGTGTACGGGGCGACGGTGATTCCGTCGGATGGTTCGACGACGATCTGGACGAAGCCGATCTTCTGGGCGGTTGTGGTCGGCACGGTGTTCTTTATTTTGAATTTGCTGTTCTGGTAGGAGGAAGGTATGGCAGGACCGGAGAGACGTTCGCAGAGTACAGGCGCGGAGCACGTTGGGCCGATGGAGCACGAGCACTCCTACCCGGGGACGTCAGCTGCGGCGGCACCGGGACATGGTGGAAAGGCGCGGCTCTCGATCTGGTTTTTTGTGGGAACGCTGTGCCTGATGTATGGGCTGGTGTTGATCCCGGAGGGTATCTGGGAGTTCAGCCACCCGTCGGAGACGGCGCTGCGTCTGCCGCTGCTGCTGAAGCTCCACGCGACGTTCTGGTGGGGGCTTTTGCTGACGGCCTTTGGCGGGTTTTATGCCGTTCGGTTTCGGCCGGGGACGGTGTAGGGGCTCGGCAGAGTTGGTTGTGGCCGAGGCTAAGAGCAAAGCGATAGATCGGTCGTTCCGGCTTCGCCTTCACTCCGGCCTTCGGCAGAGCGGAAGGTCTCACGACGCGGGCTCGAGACGCCGGGCTGAAGCCCGGGCTCTACCTAGAAGCTACCGCGGCGATAAGAACGGCGGCACAAATACCTTGTGTCCTCTACGAAATGTTTCTCGTGAATAAGGAGATGGAATGGGCAGGCAGATGACGTTTGGGGTGATCGTTGGCAACCGTGGATTTTTTCCGAGCCACCTGGCGACGACTGGGCGGATGGAGATGGTGGCGGCGATCGAGGCGGCGGGGATGAAGGCGGTGGTGCTTTCGCCGGAGGAGTCGGCGCATGGGGCGGTGGAGACGTATGAGGAGGCGAAGCGGTGCGCGGAGCTATTCAAGCGGCATCGGGATGCGATCGACGGGATCATTATCACGCTGCCCAACTTCGGCGAGGAGCGTGGGCTGGCGGATGCGCTGCGGTTGGCGGACCTGCGGGTACCGGTGCTGATTCAGGCGACGCCGGACCATGCGGGCAAGATGTCGATTGCGTTTCGGCGCGACAGCTTTTGCGGGAAGATGTCAATTTGTAACAATCTGCGGCAGTACGGGATCGCGTACTCGCTGACGCGGCTCCATACAGAGGCGCCGGAGTCGGAGGAGTTCAAGGCGGATCTCGGGTGGTTTGCGAGTGTGTGCCGGGTGGTGAAGGGGTTCAAGAATCTGCGGATTGGGGCGATCGGGGCTCGGCCGGCGGCGTTCAACACGGTGCGCTACTCGGAGAAGCTGCTGGAGCGGTCGGGGATCACGGTGGACACGCTGGACCTGAGCGAGGTGTTTGGGCAGATTGCGCGGCTGCCGGATACTGAGGATCGGGTTCAGGCGAAGCTCGCGACGATTAAGAGCTACCTGCCGCTGAATAATACGCCGGAAGAGGCGTTGCTGAAGATGTCGAAGCTGGGCGTGGTGCTGGACGGCTTCATGGCGTCGCACGAGCTGACGATTTCGAGCGTGCAGTGCTGGACGTCGATGGAGGAGTACTTCGGCGTGGTGCCGTGCACGGTGATGAGCATGATGAGCGAGAGCCTGCTGCCGGCGGCGTGCGAGACGGACACGCTGGGGACGGTGAGCATGTATGCGCTGACGCTGGCGAGCGAGACGCCGAGTGCGCTGCTGGACTGGAACAACAACTATGGCGATGACCCCAATAAGGCGGTGTGCTTTCACTGTTCCAACCTGCCGAAGCACTTCTTCAAGCCGGGGGTGAAGATGGACTTCCAGCAGATTATCGCTGGGACGGTGGGCAAGGAGAATACGTATGGGACGCTGGACGGGACGGTGAAGGCGGGCGCGATGAGCTTTGCGCGCTTCTCGACCAATGATCTCGAAGGGCGGATTACAGGATATGTGGGGGAGGGGGCGTTTACGGACGATCCGCTGAATACGTTTGGCGGAGCGGGCGTGGTGGAGATTCCGAAGATGCAGGAGCTGCTGCGGTACATCTGCGAGAACGGATTTGAGCACCATGTGGCGGCGAACTTTTCGACGGTGGCGAGTCCGGTCTATGAGGCGGCGTCGAAGTATCTGGGGTGGGCGATGCATCGGCATGGGTAGTTTCGCTTTAGGACGCCAGAGCAGCGGCTTAGCCGCGGAGGGCGCAAAGGATCGCGAAGGTGCGCGAAGGAACGACCCGGCCCGGGGTGGCGGGTGGGGCCTGGCTATGCTCGGCTTTGGGTGCGCCAGCGTTGGACGAGGTTGTTGGCGGCGACGGGCCAGGTGGGGTATTCGAAGCGGAAGCCGGCTTCGAGGAGGCGGGTGGGGATGACGCGGCGGCTTTTGAGGACGAGTTCGGACTCAGTGCGGAGGAGCAGGGTGCCGATCTCGATCATCCAACCTGCCGAGGGGAGGCCGATGGGGGTGCGCCAGGCTTGGCGGAGGACGCGCATGAACTCGCGGTTGGGGACTGGATTGGGCGAGGCGAGGATGATGGGACCGTCGAGATCTTCGCGGGCGATGAGGAGGTCGACGGCGCGGGCGAAGTCGAGGTCGTGGATCCAGGAGACGAACTGATCGCCGCTCCCCTGGGTTCCGCCGAGGCCGAAGCGGACGAGCTTGAGGAAGACGTCGAAGACGCCGCCGGGGTCTGGGGAGAAGGTCATGGCGCTGCGCAGGGCGACCTTGCGGGTGCGCGGGGTGGGGGTCTCGAAGAAGGCGGCCTCCCAGTCTTTCGCGACCTTGATCGAGAAGTTCCAGGTGTCGGGGGCGCCGGGTTCGTTGCCGCCGAACTCGCCGGTGGGCTCGTCCTGTGAGCGGTCAAGGGCGTGACGGTAGATGGTGGCGGTGGCGGCGTTGAGCCAGACGCGGGGCGGGTGCTGCAGGGAGGCGATGACCTGGTTGAGGAGGCGTGTGGAATCTACGCGGGAGCTGTGGATGAGCTGACGGTTGTTGGGCGTGTAGCGGCAGTCGACGCTGCGTCCGGTGAGGTTGATGCAGACGTCGGCGCCTTCGAGGGAGGCGATCCAGGCGCCGGTTGTCTGGGCGTCCCAGACGGCGGTGTGCCAGGGGTCGGGCTTCCGCGATGACGAGGGAGGGTGTCGACTGAGGACGGTGACGGTGTGGCCCTGCGAGGAGAGGTGGCGCGCAAGGATGTGGCCGACCTGCCCGCTGCCGCCGGGGATGACGATGCGCATGGGGCGAGTCTACATGGACGGGTTCCGCGGAAGACGGCACCGGGCCTGGGATTAGTGGGGGAGGTAGCGCTGCCACTCGGCTGACTCGGCGATGCGCTTGGTGACGGTGCTGCGGTCGAGGAGGAGGTTGCGCATGTAGCGGCGCAGGACGAGCAGCTCGGCGACGCGGCCGACGACGGGGAGCGGAGCGGTGACGCGGAGGACGTCGGTCATTTCGGTACGGTCGCGGGTGAGCGGTCGGAAGTAATGGTCGTGCTGCATGGAGTGGAAGGCGCCGCGGACCATGGTGTCCTGAAAGAAGAGTGGCGGATCGAAGCCGGTGATGCAGGTGGTGAGGTCCTGACGGACGCCGAGATGGCGGGCTCGCCAGGTGACCTGGTGACCGATGCCGACAAGGCCGGAGGTTTGGCCGTCGACGACGACGGTGGGTTCACCAAAGTGGGAGTTGTCGAGCAGGTGGACTTCGACGCTGCGGGCGAGGTCGAAGCAGCGGTGGACGGGTGCATCGATGACGGAGACTTCGTGGAGTTCTATCATGCGCCTGGCTCCAAGGGGCACCAGAGTACACGAAACGGAGGGCGCCCGGAAGAGCCTGCCGGAGGGGATGTGAGCGACGGGCGAGCGTGGAATTTTGAGGGAGGTTAACATGAACGAGGTAGTTTCGATCTCTTATGGCCTCGACGAAGAAACGAACGGCGAAACGTGACGTGGCAAAGGCTGCTGAGACAGCTTTGCCAAAGAAGAAGCGTGAACACAAGAAGCCGGGGAAGAAGCTGGCGGAGGTGCCGGAGACAAGGTTCTTCAGCCGGGACGAGAGCTGGCTGCGGTTCAACCAGAGGGTGCTGGAGGAGGCCCGGGACGAGACGAATCCGCTGCTTGAGCGGGTGAAGTTTCTGGCGATCACGGCGAGCAACCTGGACGAGTTTGTCGAGATTCGGGTGGCGGGCATCCTGCAGCGGATCGAGGACGGCGATGTGCAGGCGCAGGCGGCCGATGAGGGCGGGTTGACGCTGGAGCAGCGGCTGAACCGGTTAAGCGAGCAGCTGGAGACGTTTGTGAAGGCGCAATACCGGTGCTGGAACAAGCACCTGCTGCCGGCGCTGGCGGCGGAGAAGATCCGGGTGCTGCGATGGAAGGAGCTGGATGAGGAGAGGCGGGCGCAGGCTCTGCGCTTTTACGACAACGAGGTGGATCCGTTGCTGACGCCGGTGACGATCGACCCGTCGCACCCGTTTCCGCGCGTTCTGAACAAGGCGCTTTGCCTGGCGCTGCTGCTGCGGCACAAGCGAACCAGCACGGACGGCATCAAGACGGTGCCGATGCTGGGCGTGGTGACGGTGCCGCGATCGCTGCCGCGGCTGGTGTGTCTGACGAACAAGGAGAAGGAGACGGATTTTATTCTGCTTCACGAGCTGATCGAGGCGCAGGCCTCCCGGATGTTTCGGGGGTACGAGGTGCTGACGCAGACGGCGTTCCGTGTGACCAGGAACAGCAACCTCTACCTGCAGGAGGAGGAGTCACGATCGGTACTGGAAAGCGTGCGGGCGGAGCTGCACAACCGGCGCAAGGGCGACGCGGTTCGGATGGAGATCGAGTGCACGGCGACGGACGAGATTGTGGAACGGCTGCGGAAGAACTTCGAGCTGGAGCCGTGGCAGATCTTCAAGACGGACGGACCGGTGAATCTTTCGCGCTTGATGAATCTTTACTCGGAGGCGAAGCGACCGGAGCTGAAGTATCCGGCGTTTGCGGGGAAGGAGTACAAGGTCGGAGCGAAGTCGGCAGACCTGTTCGAGGATATGCGGGGCTCGGATATTCTGCTGCACCATCCGTTTGACAGCTACAAGACGGTGGAGAGCTTTATCGAGGCGGGAGCGGTGGATCCGGCGGTGATCTCGATGAAGCAGACGCTCTACCGGACGAGTGCGGACTCGGCGATGTTCAAGGCGCTGGTGGAGGCGGCACAGGGTGGCGCGGCACAGAGCAAGGATGTGACGGTGGTGGTCGAGTTGATGGCTCGATTTGATGAGGCGTCGAATATTCGCTGGGCGAGGGAGCTGGAGGACGCGGGCGTCGGCGTATTTCACGGGATCTTCGGTCTGAAGACGCATTGCAAGCTGGCGCTGCTGGTACGGCGCGACCCGGATGGGACGGTCCGGCGATATGCGCACATGGGGACGGGCAACTACAACCCGGTGACGGCGCGGTTCTACACGGACGTGAGCCTGCTGACGGCGCGACCGCAGCTGACGGAGGCGGTGCAGGCGGTGTTCAACTACCTGACGGCGGAGGCGGAGGGCGAGGCGTACCGACCGCTGATGGTGGCGCCCCTGACGCTGGCGAAGGATCTGCTGCGGTTGATCGCGCGCGAGACGGAGCATGCCAAGGCGGGGCGGCCCGCGGGCATTGTGGCGAAGATGAACGGTCTGCTGGACCGGGAGACGGTGGAGGCGATGTATACGGCGAGCCAGGCCGGCGTCGCGATCGACCTGATCATCCGGGGCATGTGCTCGCTGCGACCAGGGGTGAAGGGGTTGAGCGAGAACATACGGGTTCGATCGGTGGTGGGGCGCCTGCTGGAGCACAGCCGCATCTTCAGCTTTGTGAATGGCGGGGAGAACGAGGTCTTCTGCGGGAGCGCGGACTGGATGCCGAGGAACCTGTATGAGCGGTGCGAGGTGGTGTTTCCCGTGACGCAGCCCGACCTGAGCGAACGTCTGCGCGTGGAGATCCTGGGGGCTTACCTGAGGGATAACGTCAAGGCGCGTCTGCTGCAGGCGGATGGGGAGTATGTGCGTGCGCCGAAGGGCGAGACAGCGTTTTCGGCGCAGGACTACTTAATGTCGCTGGCGTTCGGGCCGGCGGATCCGTCGGTTGCGGCGGTGTCCGAGAAGATGCGCGAGATGACGCAGGCGTCGGCGTAAAGGGGCTGTATGGGGAGCAAAGGCCGTACTCGGGTGAGTGCGGCCTTTGCTTGGAGGAACGGAGTTCGCCGCGGCTGGGCTACTGAACGACGAAGGTAACCTGCGTGCTGTGGACACGGTTGCCGTTGGCGGTGGAGCCGATGCCAACGACGGTGACGGTGTACGTGCCTCGGGCGGCGGGCGTGATGGTGGGCGTTGGCGTTACGGTGGCGGGGTTGATGACCGAGGTTCCGGAACCGCAGCCGCCTGCTCCGATGACACCGGCGGAGATGACGACGGCGAGCAGGGCTCCCCAGCGGCGACGGCGGGGGAAGGTGAACAGGAGCAGAGAGGCGAGTGCGACCCCCGAGCCGGCGGTGTAAAGGGAGCGTGCACGATTGAGGCTGATGGGCTCCCTGCTATTTGAGCCGAGTTTGATGAGACCGTTGGTGGTGCCGCTGGTTGTCTGGAAGGCGCTAAGTGTGAAGACGGTTGTACCGGTGGAGGAGCCGGAGATGACGACCGGGGTGACGGAGAAGGTGTAGCTGGCGGAGAGGGTGGCATCCGAGGTGGCGGTGAAGTTGACCGGGCCAGTGAAGCCCTTGAAGGGGTTGACGGTGAAGGTGACGCCGGGAGCGACGCCGCCGGGGGCTGCGCTGGTGGAGGCGGTGCAGGGCGTGATGGAGAAGTCAGGCTGTGTGGTCGAGACGACGTCGGTGAGAAGACTTCCCTTGGAGCCGGAGAAGCTGTTGTCGCCGAGGTAGACGGCTCCGATGGCGTGTCCGCCCGAGGAGAGGGTAGAGGTGTTGAGGGTATAGGTGAGCGCGCCGTTGGCGAGGGCGACGGGCGCGCCGAGAGCGACATTATCGACCAGAAACTGAACCAGGCCGGACGGGACGGAGGTGCTGCCAGTGACGCTGTTGGTGACCGCGACGTTGAGATTGAGAGAACCGGTGGAGATGCCACAGATAGCGGCCGAGGTGGTGACGGTGGTGCTGGTGATGGTGGATCCGGTGGTGCTGCCGAGGCCGGCCGCGGGGACGACGCCCCATTTATTGACCAGGTTGAAGGCATCGATGGAGCCCCAGCCGGTGGCGAGATCGTAGCCGGTGGTGGTGTTATAGCCGATGCTGCCGCCGTTGGGGCAGTTGGGGGAGCCCTGCACGCAGTTGCTGTAGTTGTTGCCGCCGGTGATGTCGTGGAAGACGTTGTTGTAGAAGGTGGAGTTGGCGAGGCCGTAGATCTGCGGATTGGCGTTGCCGAGGCGACCTCCGGTCTTCTGCTCGACGAGGGCCAGGATGCCTGCGAAGGAGGGGGCTGCGACGGAGGTGCCGCCGACGACCGTCAGATTTTGATTGAGGTCGCGGTAACCGTTGACGCAGGAGCCCTGGACGCAGTAGAGGAAGCCATCGTGCCCGTTGGCGGAGGCTAGGGAAAGGTCGGGAACGTCACGGGAGAGATCGGTTGGGACACCGGCGCCGGTCTGCCAGGCGGGTTTGGCGAAGTAGGCGCTGACGCCGCCGCCACCGGATGCAAGGCCATTGGCTCCGGACTCGTTCCAGACCGTCTCCGGGATGTAGCCGAGGGCGGAGCCGGCGTTGTTGTTGTTTCCGGAGCTCCAGTAGTTTCCGGTGCCCTCGTTGAGCATGGTGCCGCCGAGGCCCGTGACGAAGGGGGAGCTTGCCGGGAAGTCGACGGAGAGGCCATCGGCCGCGGTGATGGAACGGTAGTCGCAGTCGGTGGCGCCGGAGTCTCCGGCGGGGCCGACGACGGTCTGGCCCTGCACGTTGGCCTGCTGGAAGTACTGGTTCAGGGTGGTGAGGTTGCGCTGGCCGAAGACCGACTCGCAGGCACCGTAGCTGATGGAGATGATGGGCGCGAGGTTGGAGGTGATGGCATTGATGAGGGAGAGGCCGACGACGTCGTTCGAGTTGACGTAGAGGATGGACGCCGAGGGCGCGACGGCTCCGGACCACTCCACGTCGAGCATGGCCTCGTTGACGTCGCCGGCGAGGGTGCCTGGGTCCGCGCCGAAGAGACGGACGGTGGGAGGCTGGGCGGAGAGGCCGGAGGCGGAGCGGAAGGCGGCGGCATCGGCCAGCGAGATGTCGGTCTGGCCGACGACGGCGATGGTGACGCCGGAGCCGTTGATGGAGCTTGAGAGCAGGGGGCTGACATCGTAGATGGCGTAGAAGTCACCGGGTGCGATGTAGTGGTTGCCGCTGATGCTGGAGGTGAAATTCGGGCGAACGACTTTTTTGAACTGTGCGCGGGACTTCAGCTTGAAGTCGTTGAGGCCGGTGATGCCGTTGACCGTGCCGGCTAGCGTGGAGGGCAGGATGGGATCGGTGACGTTTGAGAAGTGCTGTTCGCCGTCGAGCGAGAGCGAGTGGATGCTGACGCCGAGGGCGGTCTGGAGCTGGGCGACGGTGCCGTTGACCCGGATGAAGTTCGAGCTGGGGGAGACGGCGGCGATCTCCAGGCCTTGGCCGGTAAGCCAGGCGGAGACCTTGGCTAGATCCGAGCTGCTGAGACCGAACTGGGCGCCGTACTGCGCCGGAGTCAGCCACAGGTGGAAGCGGGGGGAGGATGGGTTTTGCTGGTCGACGATGAGCTGGTTCAACGCGGCCTGCTGCGCGTCGGTCATGTTGAAGTGCAGGGTGACCGAGGAGAGGAGGCGATTCGGCGCCATGGGACCGAGGTCGACGGCTCGCGCGGCAGTTCTGGGGACGGTGTGCGCCAGCTCGCTGCGATCGCTCTCGGCGATAACGCCGATGCGATTGGGCACGACGGCGTGGAGAGAGACGGCCGAGGTGAGGAGGGCGAGGGCGGCAGGAGCAAGGATACGGAGACTTCGGGTGGCCATGGGGAAGGTTCCTGCGGTGCCGATGTTTCGTGCGGAGCTTACTGTGTCCTGGGCGGAGATCTGGCGGCCAGGAGGCGGACAGAGGTGAGGTATCGACTTCCTAGCTTAGACCTCCTTTGCCAACAAAGGTTTCGGTTGGTGCAAGGCGGAGAAGACTCCTTGGGTAACTGGCGGCGTATCGGAGGATCGGGCGAGGTTTGCGCATGGGATGAACTTCTCGCCCAGGAGGGCCAGAGCCGGCTACTGGACGGTGACCTGGTACTGGTAGGTGTGACGGACTATGTTGACGCCATCGGAGCCGGAGGCGGTGATGGCAAAGTTCTGGGTGCCAAGCGGAGTTCCGGGGTCGGAGGGGGTGGTACCGCTACCGCCACCGGGGGGACTGGCGGTGGTGCTGGTGGTTCCGATCGCGCAGCCCAGGTTGGCCGTGAGGCCGGCGGCGAGCAGGAGGAGAAGAAGCGACGCGAGCGGACGCCGGCGAGGGGCGAGGAGGAAAAAGCAGAGGCTCGCCAGAGAGACGCCGGTGGCACAGGTCCACGGGATGACGGTGTGCGCCTGCTGGCCGGAGGCGGCGGAGCGCGGGGCGGTGGTGGTGAAGGTGATGGTTGCCGACTGGCCTACGGAGACCGAAGTGGGTGAGATGTTGCAGGTGGCTTCGCTGCTGCCGGGCGGGGTGCAACCGAGGCTGACGGAGCCAGTGTAGCCGCCGCCGGCGCCGACGAGGATGCTGACCTGTGCGGATTTACCCTGGGCGATGGAGAGGGTCGGGGGGGTCATGGTGAGGCTGAAGTCCGCGATGGACAGAACGGTGACTGGGCTGGTCACGGCGGCGTAGATGTCGTCGCCCGTGTACTGGGCGTAGACGTGGTGCAGACCGGGGAGGAGGCCGGTGCTGGTGAAGGTGGCGATGGAGCTGTTGGGCCCATTGGCGACGAGGACGGCGCCGTTGCCGAGCTGGAGGACGGCGCCGTTGAAGGTGTCGAAGAAGGTGACGTAGCCGGTGGGTCCCGTGCCGTAGTTGGTGTCGGTGGTGACGGCGGCGGTGAAGACGATGTTGATGCCGGCGAGGGAGCTGAAGCCGTTGGTGTTGGTGGTGATGGTGAGGCCGGTTGGGAGGAGGGCGGGGAGGACGGCGACGGCGCCCGAGGTGCTGGTGTTCCAGTTTGTGTCTCCGCTGTAGACGGCGGTGAGATTGTGGGTGCGGGTGCCGGAGAGCGAGACGCTGGCCGTGGCCTGGTTGGTGGCGACGGGCGCGCTGGCGATGAGTTTGCCGGAGTCGTAGAAGCTGATGCTGCCGCCGTAGGTGTAGGTTCCGGTTCCGTTGCCAGCGTTGGCGACGCTGGCGGTGATGTAGACGGGCTGTCCGGCTTGAGGCGCGGCCGGGTTCACGGTGATGCTGGTATTGGTGTAGCCCTTGACGGTCTTGATGGGAAGGAGGACCGGCGTCTGGCACTGGAAGTTCTGGTTTCCCTGACAGCTGACCTCGACGGTATAGGCACCGGGAGAGGGGATGGAGAGGACGATATTGGCGGTGGCGCTGTTGCCGCCGGGGTTGGGGCTGAGGGTGGCGGTGTAGAAGGCGCCGGTGACGCCCTGGATTTGGGCGTAGACGTCTCCACTGGGCGAGGCGGAGGAGTTCGGCAGGGTAACGGTGACGGTGGAGGTGGCGGTGGCGCCGTAGGGAACGGAGACTGATGGGGAGAGTGTGGCCTGGAGGCGGGCGTTGACGATGTTGACCGAGATGGTGACGCCGCCTTTGGAGCTGGGCGAGTAGATGGCGTCGCCGGAGTAGGTGGCGATGATGGTGTAGGCGCCGACGGGAAGCAGGCCGGAGTCGAGGGTGGCCGATCCGTTGTTGACCGCGGCGGATCCGAGAACGCCCTGGCTGGAGGCCGTGAAGGTGACGGTTCCGGTGGGGGGCGAGGTGGCGTTGCCGGTGGAGTTGATGTTGGCGCGGAGGGTGAAGGGGGTGCCGTAGCTGACGGAGTAGGTGGTCGACTGGAAGTCGATGGTGGTGGCCGCGTTGCCGCGGGGGTAGACCTTGAGGAGGGTGTTGAGGTCGATGAGGCCGAGCCCGGTGGCGGGCTGCCAGGCGCCGGCTGGAGCTGCAGTGGAGCTGTTGGCCGCGGGATCTGGTTGGGTAAAGAGGCCTGGCGTCTTGGCGAGGGCGTAGAGGGTGGAGTTCAGGTTGCCGAGGCGATTGCCGGTCGCGAGATTGAGGGTGGAGATGGCCTGGGCGAAGGCTGCTGCAGAGGCGGCGGTGAGGTCGGGCTCGTGACGGAGGTTGTCGGCGGGCAGGCCGGGTGCGGACTGCCATGAGGGGCGGGGCTCGGTTGCGGTGGCGGAGGTTTCGCGGGGGGAGGTGGCGAGGGCGGTGACCTGGGCGAGGTTGGCGGGAAAGCTGGAGGCTGCGGGGCTCTGGCAGGAGCTGGTGCTGATGACGGTGATGCCCTGGGCGCTGGCCTGACGGAAGAGGTCGCGGAAGGCGGCGATGTCGAGCTCGCTGAGGTCGGAGACGCAGGCTTCGGTGGTGAGGGTGAGGGTGGGGGAAGAGTTTGCGTCGATCGCGTCGGCGATGGCGGAGATGGGGTCGGGTGGCGGCGGGGTCGGGGTGACGGCTGGGGTGATGCTTTGGGTGGCGGTGAACAGGCGGGCGAGGGTCGATGATGCGGGTGCGTTCGAGGCGCCGATGAGGATGCGAGCCGCGGCGGGCCCGGGTAGGTTGTCAAAGCCGGAGATGCCGGAGACGAGGGCGGCGACGGCGGCCGGGAGTGTGGGTGCGGTGGCGGTGGCGAAGTAGGGCGCGTGGTCGATGCTGAAGCGGTGGAGGTCAGTTGCGAAGGCGAGCTGGGCCTGTCCGGCGGTGCCGCTGACGGAGATGCGGGTGTGTGCGGGTGAGACGGCGGTGACGGCGAGGCCGTGGGACTGGAGGTAGGTGGTGAGGCTGGCGAGCTGCTGGGCGGTGGCGCCGAAGTGCTCGGCGAACTGCTGGGGGCTGAGCCAGCGGTGGTAGCTGGGCGAGGCGGGATCGGTCTGGTCGGAGAGAAGCTGATCGAGGGCGGCGGTCTGCGCGGAGGTAGGCCGGAGGCGGAGGGTGAGGGTGAGGGGCTCGGAGACGGAGATCTGGCCGGCGTCGACGGCGGCGCTGGGGGAGAGGACCTGGAGGGTGCGGGTGGCGACGGGGGTACGCTGCGCCCGCAGGAGTGGGCCGGCAAGCAGAAGGAGGCAAAGGAGGGGGAGAGCGGAGAGGGGCGGCCTGGGGGGTGGGGATTGGGGGTGGTTGGAGGGCCGCTGGATCGTCATGACACGGTGATGGTTACAAAAGTCTAATGAACGGGCAAGAGCAAACTCCGGGCCATTGGGGGGACGGACCGGGGCTAGTTTGGGGGATTGACGGGTGGTGCAATCGTGGTATTTGCGGGCTCTAGATGGTGTATTTGCCGGCCTGGATGACGTGCTGGGCGACCTGTCTACGGAGAGCGATGGTGTCGACGGGATCGCGCTTGGCCAGGCGGCGAAGGATGGCTGTCTGGGTGCGGAGGTTGTCGCCCTCGGCGACCGCAGCGATGACCTTGCGGGCGGAGCGCTCGACGATGTCGAAGGCGCGGGCGGTGTAGATGCGGGCCATGGCGACGGGGACGGCGCTTCCCTTCCCCGCGTCCTTTCCGGAGGCAGAGATCTTCTGGGCGCGGAGGAGGGCGGATTCGGCGGCGAAGACCTCGGTGATCATGTCGGCGAGCGCGGCCATGACCTCCTGCTCGTCAGCGATCTTGTCCATGTAGCGCTGGGCAGCGGCGCCGGCGGCGAAGAGGGTGAGTTTTTTGGCCTGGGCGAGCAGGTGGAGATCTTCGGCGAGCGGGCTATCGGAGTCGGCGTCCTCGCGCGGTGTGGGGCCTTGCATGACCTCGTCCATGAGCTGCTTGATGGCGGGCATGAGGGCTAGTTTGCCGGTCATGGCCGACTTCATGAGCCAGCCGGTGATGATGAGGCGGTTGATCTCGTTGGTGCCCTCGAAGATGCGGTTGATGCGGGCGTCTCGGTAGGCGCGCTCGGCGGGGTACTCCTCGACGTAGCCATAGCCGGCGTAGATCTGGAGGGTCTCGTCGACGACCATGTCGAGCATCTCGGAGGCCCAGACCTTGGAGATGGAGCACTCGACGGCGTAGCTTTCGATGGCCTTCTGGATGGCGGCGGTGTCGTTTTTGTCGATGGGAGCGAGGGCTCGGTCGATGAGGCCGACGACGCGGTGGGTGAGGGCTTCGCCGGTGAAGAGGGCGGTGGCCATGCCGGCGAGCTTCTCCTGGATGAGGCCGAAGTCGGAGATGGGCTTGCCGAAGGCTTTGCGCTCCTTGCTGTAGCGGATGCCGTTGTTGAGCGATTGGCGGGCACCGCCGACGGCGGCGTTGCCGAGCTTGTAGCGGCCGACGTTGAGGATGTTGAAGGCGATGTGGTGGCCCTTGCCGACCTCGCCGAGGAGGTTCCCACTAGGGATGACGCAGTTTGCTAAGACGAGCGGGCAGGTGGAGCTGCCGCGAATGCCGAGCTTGTGCTCCTCCTTGCCGACGGTGAAGCCGGGCGTGCCTTTTTCGACGAGAAAGGCGGTGAGGCGTTCCTGTCCTGCATGTTTGCTGTCGCGGCCTGCGTCCTTGCCATCTGGGATTTCGGGGACGCGGCATTTGGCGAAGATGGTGAAGATGTCGGCGAAGCCGGCGTTGGTGATCCACATCTTTTCGCCGTTGAGGGTGTAAGTGGAGCCGTCGTCGGAGAGGACAGCGCGGGTGCGGGCGTTGACGGCGTCCGAGCCGGAGGTGGACTCCGAGAGGGCGTAGGCGCCGATGAGCGTGCCGTTGGCGAGGCCGGGGAGGTACTTCTGCTTCTGCGCGGGGGTGCCGTACCAGATGAGCGGGAGGGTGCCGATGCCGGTGTGGGCGGAGAAGGCAACGGAGAAGGAGCCCTGGCGGGAGATGTTCTCGGCGATGATGGCGGAGGTGGACTTGTCCATCTCGAGGCCGCCGTACTCCTCGGGGATGTCGGCGGAGGTGAGGCCGAGGTCGGCGGCTTCCTTGAGGAGGCGGCGGGTGACGGCGAAGTCCTTGGCCTCGATGGCGTCGGAGTGCGGGAGGACCTCGTTGGTGGCGAAGTCGGCGGTGGTCTGGGCGATCTGGCGGTGCTCGGGGGTGAAGTCTTCGGGGAAGAAGCAGTCTTGCGGTGTGGGTTGGGTGATGAGGAAGGCGCCGCCGAGGGTGGGGGTGGATTTGGGGGTCAGGGTGGTGACTTCGGGTGGGAGAGCGGTGGTGGCCATGGTGTTACCTCGCAATTTGGCGATCTCTGTATTCGAAGAAAAGGACGTATAGGTGGACGGCGCACGGAAGAAGCAGAACGGTCGTTGTAGCGATCAAGTGGGTGAATTGCCCGTTTCTCATCGAGACGTAGGTGCCTGGCGCCAGAGCTCCCAGAAGGACAAGAGCGCAGAGGATGGCACCGGCGCCTGAAAGCTTTGCACTTGCCGATTCGTCCGCGCGTCTCCCCAGGATTCCGCACACGATCAGGCAGACAGCGATCAGAGTCGGGATCAGATAAAGCCAGCCGGGACCGATCAACGACACGAAGGTAAACCAGATGGCCAGGCCCAGGACGACCAGAGCGCTGACAAAGTAGATGACCCCCGCGGATTTTGAAGAGAGTGGCATCGACTAACTCATGCTGCCTCGAAGATGCCGGCGGCGCCCATGCCTCCACCGACGCACATGGTGACCATGCCGTAGCGGGCGTTGCGGCGGGGCATGTCGCGAAGGAGTGTGGCGGTGAGCTTGGCTCCGGTGCAGCCGAGGGGGTGGCCGAGGGCGATGGCTCCGCCGTTGGGGTTGAGCTTGGCGGGGTCGATGCCGAGCACCTTGATGACGGCGAGGGACTGGGCGGCGAAGGCTTCGTTGAGCTCGATGACGTCGATGTCGTCGAGGGTGAGGCCGGCCATCTTGAGGACCTTTGGTATGGCGTAGATGGGGCCGATGCCCATCTCTTCGGGGTCGCAGCCGGCGTAGGCGAAGGCGATGAAGCGGGCCAGGGGCTTGATTCCTAGCGCATCGGCTCTCGATCGGGACATGACGACGGCGGCGGCGGCGCCGTCCGAGGTCTGGGACGAGTTGCCGGGGGTGACGGTTCCCTGGGCGTGGAAGACGGGCTTGAGTTTGGCGAGGGCTTCGAGCGAGGTGTCGGCGCGGGGACCTTCGTCCCGGGTGAACTGGGTTTGGACGGGCTTGGCTTTGCCCTTTTGATCGGGCGTCGTGTTTGTAACGGTTACGGGTACGATCTCGTCATCGAAGTGCCCGCTGGAGATGGCGTGGAGGGCCTTCTGGTGGGAGCTGAAGGAGAACTGGTCCATCTCTTCGCGCGAGATGCCGTAGTGCTTGGCGACGCGCTCGGCGGTGAGGCCCATGGAGATGTAGGAGCCGGGGAAGTTTTCAACGAGCCAGGGGTTGAGCGAGATCTTGTTGCCGCCGAAGGGCACGTAGGACATGGACTCGGTGCCGCCGGCAAGGATGACGTCGGCGGAGCCTCCGCGGATGCGGTCGGCGGCGATGGCGATCGACTGGAGGCCGGAGGCGCAGTAGCGGTTGACGGTCATGGCGGAGGCGGAGTTAGGGAGGCCGGCGCGGTGTGAGGCGATGCGGGCGACGTTCATGCCCTGCTCGGCCTCGGGCATGGCGCAGCCGAGGATGACGTCGTCTACTTCTGCGAGGGGCAGGTTCGGGATGCGGGCGAGGGCTCCGGTGATGGCGGTGGCGGCGAGGTCGTCGGGGCGGGTGGTGCGGAGGGTGCCGCGCGGGGCTTTGCCGACGGGGGTGCGGACGGCGGAGGCGATGATGACTTCGTTCATGGGGGAGCTAACTCCTAGCTGTTAGCTTCTAGCTCCTAGCTAGAGGCGGGCGATGCCGGCTTGAATCGCTTCTGCTTTCAGCTGAGAGCTAGGAGCTCACAGCTAAAAGCTCGCCTTCTAATTGCGGAGCGGCTTGCCGGTTTTGAGGGTGAAGGCGATGCGGTCCTGGGTCTTTTTTTCGCCGCAGAGGCTGAGGAAGGCTTCGCGTTCGAGGTCGAGGAGGTACTGCTCGGAGACGGGGGTGCCGGGGGTGAGTTTGCCGCCGCAGAGGATGTGGGCGGCCCAGTTGGCGACCTTGGCGTCATGCTCGGAGATGAAGGCGCCTTCGCGGAGGGTCCAGACGGCGAGCTTCAGGGTGGCGAGGACGCTTTCGCCGGGGGCGGGGATGGCAGTGTTTGGTTGCGGGGGGAGGTAGCCGGCGTCGGCGATCTGGCGAGCGCGGGTTTGGGCGTCGGTGAGGAGGCGGTCGCGGTTGAGGGTGATGTTGTCAGACGGCTTGAGGAAGCCGAGCTGGCGGGCTTCGGCGGCGGAGGTGGAGACGGTGGCTTTGGCGATGGTCTCGAAGGATTTCTTGAGGGCTTCGAAGATTTCGACACCCTCGCCGCGGGCATCGGGACGAATGGACGATCCGGCTTCGATGGCGCGGAGGGTCATCTCCTTGCAACCGCCGCCGCCGGGGATGAGGCCGACATGGGCCTCGACGAGGCCCATGTAGAGCTCGGCGTGGGGCTGGCGGGCGGCGGCGTGGAGGGCGATCTCGACGCCTCCACCGAGGCACATGCCGTAGGGCGCGACGACGACGGGGCGGGGGCAGAACTTGATGGCCTGGGTCATGTTCTGGAACTGCCTGACGGCTATTTCGACCTCGTCCCACTCCTCTTCCTGAACGGAGAGCAGGAGCTGCATGAGGTTGGCGCCGACGGAGAAGTTGGTGGAGTCGCCGGTGATGACGAAGGCCTCGAAGTTTTGGACGGCGTCCGAGGTGGGCTTGAGCGTCTGGGTGATGAGGTTGACGATGTCGCCGCCGAGAGCGTTCATCTTGGAGTGGAGCTCAAGCGCGGCGACGCCGTTGCCGAGGTCGATGAGGGAGGCGCCGGGGTTTCGCTTGACGACGCCGCGGGACTTCTTGAGGGTGCCGAGGGTGGCGGTGCCGGCGGGAGCGGGGACGGGCTGGTAGGTGCTGGTGGTGACGTCGAAGTACTGTCGGCCGGAGGTTGTGGTGGGATCGTCCTTGTACCAGGTGGGACCGGGCTCGGTCACTGCGTGCGGGTAGTGGAGGAGCTTTTCGACGTTGGGGCTGACGGGCAGGCCCATGGCGAGCATTTTGTAGGTCGTGGCGCGCGGGCCGGCGGCGTCCATCATCTCGAAGGGGCCGAGCTCCCAGTTGAAGCCGGTGCGCATGGCCTGATCGATCTCGACGACGGTGGCGGCGGGCTCGTTGGGGGAGGCGGAGACGCGATTGGCGGCGTAGGTGAAGAGCTCGGTGAGGAGCGGCCAGTAGAAGCGGGCGGCCTTGTCCTTTTCGGGGCCGGCGTGGAGGAGTTGGGGGATGCGGGCGGCGGTGGCTTCGACGTTTTTGGCCATCTCGAGGGCGGGGAGCTTGGGGCGGGTGGAGGGTTTGTAGTCGAGCGACTGCCAGTCGAGGACGTGGCGGAGGTCGCGACCTTCCTGGTCCTTGCCGGCCTTCTTGTAGAAGCCCTGGCCGGCCTTGTCACCGAGCCACTTCTTCTCGAGCATCTGGGTGATGAAGGGGGCCAGCGTGACGTCGGTTCGCTCGTCGTTGATGCGCGAGGCCTGGGCTTCGAAGTTCTTGGCGACGTGGGCGAGGACGTCGACACCGACGAGATCGCCGAGGCGGAAGGTGCCGGTGCGGGGCCAGCCGAGGGGAGCTCCGGTGAGGGAGTCGACCTCCTCGATGGTGAGACCCTGGGCCATCATGAGGCGAATGGCGTTGCCCATGGAGAAGGTGCCGATGCGGTTGGCGATGAAGTTGGGGGTGTCGCGCGAGGGAACGACGGTTTTACCGAGGCGCTGATCGCAGAAGTGGGTGATGGCGACGAGGTCGGCGGGATCGGTGTGCGGGGTGGGGATGATCTCGAGCAGGCGCATGTAGCGCGGGGGGTTGAAGAAGTGGGTGCCGAACCAATGGCGGCGAAGATCTTCGTCTTCAAGCTCGGCGACGATCTCGTGCACGGGAAGGCCGCTGGTGTTGGTGGTGGTGATGGCGCCGGGGCGGCGGTGCAGGCGAACTTTTTCGAGGAGGGCGCGCTTGATGTCGAGGTTTTCGGCGACGACCTCGATGATCCAGTCGCAGTCGCCGATGAGGCTCAGGTTGTCGTCGAAGTTGCCGATAGAGATAAGGCGGGCGGAGTCGGGCGTGTAGAAGGCGGCGGGTTTGGATTTCTTGAGACCGTCGAGGGCGGCGAGGACGATCCGGTTGCGATCGGACTTGGGGGCATCGGCGGAGGTGCCGGGAGGGACAATGTCGAGGAGGACGACGGGGAGGCCTGCGTTGGCGATGTGGGCGGCGATGCGGGAGCCCATGGTACCGGCTCCGAGGACAGCGACCTTGCGGATGTCTCGGCCGAGGGCGTGAGGGCCCGACGATGTAGAGAGGGGGGCGGTAACGCTCGAAGGCATGGGGCAGAGACTCCGTTCGATGACAAGGCGGGCGATAGAAGGGCCGGGTGGACCTGAATGCGTGAGCATACTGAATGGTCATTCATTTCGTCAAGTGAAAGCTTGCCCCGAGATGCTAGGGTGAGGTATGGGTGGATATCTGGACCAGGCAATTGAACGTTTGAAGGAATTCGAGGGCTCCGTGCCCTGGATGTATCTGGATACGGTGGGCAAGGTTACGGTGGGCGTGGGATCGATGCTGTCGGACGCGCGGATGGCGAGCACCCTGCCGTTTGCGTATGGGGCCCGGGCGGCGACATTGGAGGAGGTTGCAAGGGAGTTTGCGCGGGTGAGCGCACTGCCCAAGGGTCGCGCCGCCACCTTCTACCGCAAGGCGAACGGGCTGCGGCTGGGGGAGGATGCGATTGACCAGAGGTTGCGCGGTGTACTGGAGGGGTTTGAGGGGTACCTGCGGGCTCACATCGCCGAGTATGGGGGGATGCCCGACGGAACGAAGCTGGCGCTGCTGGACATGGTATACAACCTGGGGCCGGGAAGGCTGTTTCAGGAGTACCCGAAGCTGATTGCGGCGGTCGAGAGTGGAGATTGGAGGGGAGCGGCTGCGGCATGCGCGCGAAAGGGGCCGAGTGCGGCGCGAAACAACTGGACCAAGGAGCAGTTCGCGGAAGCGGCGGAGCAGTTCGCAGAGGCGGCGAAGCAGGTTGCGATCCGGGCGGAGGCGGCGGTGGAGAGCGGCTCCTGGGCATGGGTGCCGGTGCTGTTTGCCGCGGCGGGTGGGCTGGCGTTGGTTTTGGCGAGATCGGGACGTGCGGCGCGGTCGCCTGCGGAGTGAGTGATGTCGCTTGGAGGGAGCTGGTGGTGGGTCGGGGAACGTGCGGTCTGCTGCCAAGTGCCGGGTGGGTTCGTCGAACGATCGGACTCACGTATTGTTATGGTGCGGAGAGGCAGTGGGCTCCGTCCCCTCTGGTGGAGGGGACGATTTTAACGGTCGAGGTGAGGTTCTGATGGGAATGCGCCGATGGTTGACGGCACTGCTGGTCGGGGGAGTTTGCACGGGCGCGATGGCGCAGGATCTGGCGAGCTTCGAGCGCCGGACGACAGTGAAGGTCCTGCCGAACGGCCTGACGCTGATCGTGTGTGAGCGGCCGGAGGCACCGGTGTTCAGCTTCTACACGCTGGTGGATGCCGGCTCCGCGGACGACCCGCAGGGGGACAGCGGTCTGGCGCACATGTTTGAGCACATGGCGTTCAAGGGGACCGACGAGATTGGAACGACGAATTACGCGGCGGAGAAGGTTGCGCTGGCCAAGGTGGAGGTTGCGCAAAGGGCGTATGACGCGGAGTTCCGAAAGCGTGTGGGACAGGATGCGGCAAAGCTGGCGAGCTTGAAAAAGAGCTTCGACGATGCGATTACGGCGGCTGAGACGTACGTGGTTCCGAACGAGTTTACGGAGATCGCGGAGCAGAACGGGGCGACGGGCATTAACGCATCGACGGGCGAGGACTCCACGCAGTACTTCTGGAGCATGCCGTCGAATCGCCTGGAGCTGTGGGCGTATCTCGAGAGCAGCCGCATTGGGCAACCGGTGGAGCGTGAGTTTTATAAGGAACGGGACGTGGTGCAGGAGGAGCGGCGGATGCGGATCGATTCTTCCCCGATCGGGCGGATGGTGGAGCAGTTTGCCGCGACCGCGTATGTCGCGCACCCTTACGGGAGGAGCGGGGTGGGCTGGGAGAGTGAGATCAGCCAGGTGAACGCGACCGAGGCGGAGGCGTTCCACAAGAAGTACTATGTGCCGGCGAATATTGTGGTGGCGGTGGTTGGCGATGTGAAAGCGGCGCAGGCCATGCCGATGCTGGAGCGGTACTTCGGCAAGATTCCGGCCGGGCCGAAGCCGGAGCCGATGACGACGGTGGAGCCGGTACAGCTTGCGGAGAAGTCGGTGACGATCCGCGAGGCGTCGCAGCCGTTCTACTTCGAGGGGTACCATCGGCCGGACTACCGCGATCCGGATGACGCGGTGTACGACGCGATCAGCGATCTGTTTTCGAATGGACGGACGGCGCGACTATATCGCAGTCTGGTGAGAGACCAGAAGATTGCGGCGGCGGCGGACGGGTTCAGCGGATTTCCAGGGGACAAGTACCCGGGTCTGTTCGCGTTTGAGGCTGTTCCGCTGCCGGGACACACGCCGGAGGAGATGCGGACGGCGATCCACAAGGAACTGGACCGGCTAAAGAGCGAGGACATCTCCGACGCCGAGCTGGATCGCTACAAGACGCGAACCAAGGCTGAGCTGCTGCGCGGGCTGGGAGATAACGAGGGGCTGGCGCACCAGATGGCCGAGTACCAGACGCGCTATGGGGACTGGCGAGAGCTGTTCCGGCAGCTGAAGAAGGTGGATGCGGTGACGAAGGCAGATGTGCGGAGGGTCGCGGCAAAGACGTTTGTGGCGAGTAATCGGACCACGGCGCAGATCGAGTTTGCTGCTCCTGCGGCGCCGAACGCGCCACAAAACGGCGGGGGTGCGGAATGAAGCGTACATGGATTTGGGTAGGGGGCGCGGCGCTGAGCTGCGCCGCGGCGATGCAGGCCCAGGGCACGGAAGGCCAAGCGACCGAGGCCACCGCGGCGGGAGCAAAGACGTCAGCCGCACGGCCAGCTGGGCCATGGACGAGGATTCCGATTCCACCGCTGCATGACTTTAAGCCGGTGCAGCCAAAGAGGATCGTGCTGGAGAACGGCCTGGTGATTTTTCTGCAGGAGGATCACGAGCTGCCGTTTATCGATGGATCGATTCTGATTCGGGGTGGAAGCCGGGATGAACCGGCGGCAAAGGTGGGACTGGTTCGACTGTACGGGCGCACGTGGCGCACCAGCGGAACGCCGACGGTGAACGGGGACGCGCTGGACGATCAGCTGGAGGCGAAGGCGGCGCGGCTGGAGACGAGTGGAGGACTGGCGTCGACATCGCTGGGCTGGTCGAGCTTGAAGGGTGACTTCGATCCGGTGTTTGCGCAGGCGGTCGACCTGCTGCTGCATCCGGCGTTCAAGGCCGATAAGCTGGCGTTAGCGAAGCGGCAGACGGAGACCGGGATCTCGCGGCGGAACGACGATGCGAGCGGGATTGCGAGCCGGGAGGCGCAGCAGGTGGTGTATGGCAAGACGAGCCCATACGCGCGGCAGGCGGAGTATGCGACGGTCTCGGCGGTGACGCTTGCGGACCTGGACGCCTGGCACACGAAGACGGTGGTGCCGAACGGAATGATCGTTTCGATCTCGGGGGATTTTGAGAGCGCGGCGATGGAGCAGAAGCTGCGCGCGGCGTTTGCCGGCATGAAAAAGGGTGCCGCGTTCGAGACGGCGAAGCCGGACTTTTCCGCCGCGAAGACGGGGGTGTACTTTGTCGACAAGAATGATGTGAATCAGTCGAATGTGTACGTCGCGGGCCTGGGGACGGAACGGAGCAACCCTGACTATTACGCGTTGAGTGTGATGAACGAGATCTTCTCGGGCGGCTTTGGATCGCGGGTCTTCCAGGCGGTTCGGACGAGGCTGGGTCTGGCATACAGCGTGGGGGGGGAGTTTGGGGCGTCGTACGACCATCCAGGCATGTTCCTGGTGGGGGCGGCGACAAAGAGCGAGAGCACGGTGGCCGCGGTCAAAGCGGTACTGGAGGAGATCGAGCGGTTGAAGACACAGCCCCCATCCCCCGAGGAGTTGAAGAACGCGAAGGACCAGGTGCTGAACTCCTTCATCTTCAACTATGATTCCCCGGCAAAGACTCTGAGCGAGCAGGTCACGCTGGCGTTCTATGGATACCCAGCGGACTTTCTTGACAAGTACAAGAGCGGGATCGAGCGGGTGAGCGCAGCCGATGTGTCGCGGGTTGCGGCGAAGTATATTGACGTGTCGAAGCTGGCGATCGTCGTGGTTGGAAACGAGTCGGAGATGAAGACCCCGCTGAGTTCGCTGGGCAAAGTGACGACGGTTGACGTGACGATTCCGCCGCCGGGCAAGGCGCCTGCCGGGAACTGAGCCGGCTCAGGATGCGTCCAAGACGCGGAAGACTTCGCTGACCGGGATCGAGATGGCGGTGCCCTCGAGGGTGAGCGTGCCGGATGTCTGCTCCACCATGATGCTGCCGGAGCAGAGGATGACGGAGCGGGAGAGCGGGTCGACGAGCCAGACCTCGCGGACGCCCATGTTGAGGAAGTCGCGGACTCGCTCGCGCATGCGGTGGATAGTATCGGCGGGAGAGAGGATCTCGATGCAGAGGACGGGCGGTGTGCGGACGATCTGCTCGCGGGGAGCGTTGGAGGAAAGCACGCAGATATCGGGGACGCGGAAGCGGTCTTCGCGGACCTGAACGCGCAACTCGGGTTTTGCCTGCACGGCCCACACCTCCCGCCGATGATTGATGTAGCTCGCGAAGAAGTATTGCAGATCGCTGTGATCGAGCTCGCCCAAGTTTCTCTCCTGAAGTTCGCCATCGATGTAGTCGACGTCGGGGCGGTAGGTGGTGTTGAGGTACTCGCTGACCGGGATGAGATGGGTGATCGACATGCGGCTGCCTTTCTGGGCTGATTATGCGCCTTCCGAGGGAGGGCATCCAGAGAAACCGCGTGAGAAGATCGTGTGCGTATGGATATGAGTGGATTTGCAATTGCAATCATGGCCGCGGGCAAGGGAACGCGGCTGAAGAGCAAGCGGCCAAAGGTTCTGCACGAGATTGGCGGGCGGGCGTTGCTGCTGCATGTGGTCTCGGCGGCGGCGACGGTGGTGCCGGCTGAGCGCATCTACTGCATCGTTGGGCATGAGGCGGAGCGGGTGCGGTCGGCGGTGGAGGCGACCGGTGTTCGGTTCGTGCTGCAGGCCGAGCAGCGGGGTACGGGACATGCGCTGCAGCAGGTCAAGGCCTATTTTGCCGAGCATCCAGGCGAGATGCTCCCGCGGCACCTGCTGGTGCTCTCGGGCGATGTTCCGCTGATTCGTCCGGAGACGATTGCGGAGATCTGCGAGGTTCATCTGCGGGAGAACGCCGCGATGACGATTCTGACGGCGGTTCCACCGGATCCGACGGGGTATGGGCGGGTCCTGCGAGCGAGCGAAGGTGGACCGGAGGTGACGGCGATCGTGGAGCAGAAGAGCCTGACTCCGGAGCAGGCGGGAGCTCGCGAGATCAACTCGGGCATTTACTGCTTTGAGACTGCGGCGCTGTTTGAAAAGCTCGATGACCTTTCCACAAACAACGCGCATGGCGAGTTTTACCTGACGGATGTTGCCGCGATGCTGGTGATGGATGGGGAACGCGTGGTGGCGGTGAAGGCAGCGAGTGTGGATGAGGTGCTGGGGGCGAATACGATTGCCGAGATGATGCACCTCGATCAGGCGATGCGCCTGGAGACGGCGAAGCGGCTGATGTCGCAGGGGGTGACCATTCTTCGACCGGATACGTGTGTGATCGATGCGGAGGTGACGGTGGGCCCAGACACCACGATCGAGCCTTACGTGCAGCTGCTGGGTGCAACGAAGATCGGTTCGGAGTGCCGGGTGAGGTCGTACTCGGTGGTGCAGAGGTCGGTGCTGGGCGATGGTGTGCTGGTGCGGAACGGGTGCATTCTCGACGGCGCGGAGGTGGGCGACGGAGCGATGCTGGGGCCGTATGCGCACCTGCGGCCGGAGAGCCGGATTGGGGAGGCTGCCCATATCGGCAACTTTTGCGAGACGAAAAAGGTGAGCCTTGGAAGGGGTTCGAAGGCGAACCACCTGACGTACCTCGGCGACGCGGTAATTGGGGCAGGCGTGAACATTGGCGCGGGTGCGATTACCTGCAACTATGACGGTGTCCACAAGCACCAGACTACGATTGGAGACAGCGTGTTCGTGGGCTCGGACTCGACGCTGGTAGCGCCGGTCGCGTTAGGAGATGGCGCTTATGTTGCCGCTGGGAGCTGCATCACAGAGGACGTTCCGGCGGAGTCCCTGGCGCTGGGTAGGAGTCGGCAGGTGACCAAAGCAGGATGGGTTGCCGAGCGACGCGAGCGAAGAAAGAAGCTGCAGGTCGAGGAAGAGCGATGAGGCGGTTGAGCGAGGGCGAAGTGACGAAGGCGCTCGAGGGTCTCCCTGGATGGGAGAGGTCGGGCGAGATGCTGGAGCGAAGCTTCCAATTTCAGGAGTTTATGGAGGCTGTTTGCTTTGTGAACGCCGCAGCTGTGCTGGCCGAGGAGATGGCGCACCATCCTGACATGAACATTCGGTACAGTAAAGTGCGGATTATGTTGACGACACATGATGCTGGCGGGTTGTCAGAGCTTGATGTCGCGTTTGCACAGCGTTTGGAGGAGTATTTGTCTGCGTCTGCTCCAGAAAACGAAATGAAAACGGGAAGTATGGTCTTGCGTAGATAGGACTCACCTGTGATATGGTTTAACACATTGGAGAGCGGCCTTCTCCGAGACAGATCACGGTCAGCAGCTTTGCTGATCCAAGTTGCGTCACTGGCCTCCCGGCACGAACAGAGATGTTCGTGCCGTCTTTTTTGCCGTCGTGGTCGTATTGTCGCAGATCGATCAGTGATCGGGTGACCTGGCTGATATGGACCACAGGGACGCTGGCGACGGGTGCTTTCTGGTTTTAGGATGGTATTATGACTCGCATAGCCGGTATGAAGAGTGTTGGGATTATGGCAGTTGGAATGATGACGATCGCAGCTTCGGCGCAATGGTCGAACCCGGCGGACGAGGTTCCCGCGTACCACGCGGCGGCTCCTTCGAAACCGCTTCCCCCGTTGATGACCGGTGACCAGCTGTCTGGGCCTTACTTCACGCACGCCTACCAGGTGACGGCCTACAAGATGGCGGAGAAGATCCCGGCTGTGATCCACCAGCTTCCCTGCTATTGCCGGTGCGATCGAGCGCTTGGCCACAAGAGCCTCCACAGCTGCTTTGAGGGAACGCATGGAGCGGCGTGCTCGACGTGCATGCGGGAGGCGGTTTATGCCTACCAACAGACGAAGCTCGGAAAGACACCGACGGAGATTCGCGGTGCGATTGAGCGCGGTGAGTGGCAGAATATCGACGTGGTGAACGCGTCGCTATAGCGTGGCTGTAGGGTCTCTCATGGCGAGATGGCACCGTTGTGTACAAGTTGAGATTGTCCGGCGCACACGATGGACGGTATACTAAAGACCGATCTTTGCAGTGCCAATGCAATGTTGGTGCCAGCTCCAAGATGGGGGCGTCACGGCTTCGACGGGATTGCTTGTGGCAGAGAGGCATGCCGGGGTGTGGACACCCGTAATCGCTCACAAAATCATAAGTGCCGATAACAACCTGGCTCTTGCTGCTTAATTGATTAAGTAGCCGATCGCTCAAGCTTCGCCTACGGGCCTGTACCGATCGTCGCACAGTAGGCTGGTCTTCCCTGCTCCGTCTGAGCGGGTCGGACGAGACTGATCAGGCTGGTCGTCGTCGCATCTTCGCCCGTTCTAAGCGCCGATGACGAGACAAAGATGAATCGGGAAAAGCATGAAGGCTCTCTGTTGTTGGTAGTTTCGGACGCGGGTTCGACTCCCGCCGCCTCCACCAAACTAGTTGCACTTGATTACATGAGTGTAAGGATTTGGTCTGTGCACCGTACGTCTACAAATAGATTCATTATGTCGAAAGCAGTTCCTCGCCTTTTCCAAGAGCGAAGGGCATCAACCTCTTCGCGATATGGATCTGCGTAAGACACACAAAGAAGAGATAAAGACTATCGGTCCGGATTACCTGGTCCGCGGAAGATCTTTGTGCCGCACAACGACGCTGCAGCAGTCATACGCTATGAGCTCGAGGGCACAAGGCAGATATCGGAGCCGGGCTATGGGAACTCGGCCCGTGGTTGGATCGGCGGAGACGGTCGCGCATGATGACAGGCTGAACAGCACCGTGCGCTTAGAGAGCGGGTTGTCTTTACCATTCGCCCGCTTGCAACAGCGCACCCCTGTCGCGAGCGCTACAGTGTACGAGGTGCAAAACGCTACTCACGCGAGAGATCCCGCGGCAGCGCTGCATGAGCTATCCAGGCGGGTGGTCGAGAAAGAAGCCGAGGCGAAGGCGCATTACTTAGACATTGAAAGTAACTCTGTTCGCTTGCATACACCGAACAGAGAGGTGAATAGCGCGGTCGCGTGGGCGAAGAACGCCCTCGACCAGGCCTGGGTCTGCAAAACCGCGATGCTCGACGTCCGCAATATGCATGGTATTTCGCCGGCGATGGCTTGATTGCGACCAATGCGCTAGTCTCTGCCGGTGAGTACATGCGCTAAGGAAGAACTCGAATTTATTGGGAAGTATCAGGAACCCACGACGGGAATGATCTGGCACGAGCTTTCGCAAAGCGGGATACATCGACTGGTCGAAGTACTCCTACATGTATGTGCACGTGGATAGCTTCGACTACCTGAGCACCATCGCCGGGTATGTTGCTAGCAGCGGTGACACATTGGGGTCTGCGTGAGGTTGCGGCGGGATCGGAGGACTTTGATCCATACTCCTACGGAAGAGGAAGTGTGACGGCACCGAGCACGACCCAGGCATAAGGGAGCAATTATTCTTGCTCTGCCTGACAGGCAATACGAGATCACGCTGGAACTGGGCAATTCACCCGCTAACACGGTGGGTTACAAACATACTCATGCCACCCTCACATTTGCGGCCGAGTATCCTCTTCATGACACCGCGACGACGTTGGAGCTCCGTAAGTGACATGATTTGTGTCTTTGCCATGCAACGCTCGCGCTACAGGTCCAGCAGCAGCTGGCGCATCGCGGAGAGGGCGGCTTGGTCCGATGTCTCGCAGGGTAATGTTCGTAAGAGCGAGACATTCGCCTTGGCTGCACGATCAAGGTACCGAACTACTGGGCCTCGGTTTACTTAGGTGACTCTCATCCTCTTGCAAGCGGTACCGGTCAACATTCTGCTGCCTTCGCTCATTCTCCTTGCGAGCTTGGTTGAATCTTGCGGTGAGGGTCTGGAGCTGGGAGGTATCACCTGAGCGCCGACGCGCCATGATCTCCTGATAAAGGGCGTCCTGATCATTCGGATCGAGAGCCAGGGCCATCTCCGCCTGCTGAATTGCCAGTTCCGGTTGGTTGGCGCGGACGTAGAGCACGGCGAGCAGATCGTGGGCGGCCTGGTACTTCGGATCGAGGGTTACGGCTCGCTTGGCGGCTGCAATCGCAGCTGTGAGGCGAGTGCCATTGGTGTCGGCAGCGCTTTCTGAGAGCTGCTCGGCGAGGAGGTATTGGAGGAGCGGATCGTCTCCATGCTGCCTCGCCTGGGCCTCGAAGAGGGCCAACGACTCCGCGCTCTGATGTTGCTGACTCTGCATGATCCCGACCGCGTCCACGGCGAAGGAGAGCTTTGGATCCAGCCGATGCGCCTTCTCGAAATCGGCGACGGCGGCATCGCTTTGGGAGAGCTGGACGTTGAGCACGCCGCGCGCGACGTAGAGCGCGGCCGCGTTCGGAAGTCGGCTGAGACCGGCATTGAGGATATCGATGCCGACCTGAAAGGACTTGTGGGTGAAAGCGATGGCAGCAAAGTCGAGATAGTTGCCGATGTCGTCGGGCGACTTCAGGATGGCCTTACGGAGGAGAGCGACTGCCTCGGGCGTCTCGCCTTTCGCCTCGTGAATCTTTGAGGCGAGCGCGAGCGCGGGTACCTCCTGTGTGTCGGTCAGGAGGGGGGCCAGGGTTGCGAGGGCGTCGTCGTTGGCGTGGGTCTTCCACTGGAGGAGGGCGACGTCGTAGCGGATGGTCCCGTTGGGGTTGGAGGCGAGGAGCTGCTGGTAGGTCGCGAGGGCGGAGGTGAGGTCGCCGGTGTCGGCGAGGCAGACGCCGTAGCCTTGCAGGAGGTCGGGGCGGCTTGGGAAGAGCGATCTGGTGAACTGGTAGTGGCTTAGTGCGTCCCCGCACCTACCCTGTGTTCGCAGCTCGGTGGCCAGCATGGCGTTGGCGGTCGGGTTTTCGGGCTGCACGACCAGGATGCGGTTGAGCAGAGGTACGGCTTCTGAGCCATGTTGCGCGTACTCGAGCTGCGCGGCGCCTTCGAGTGCAGGAAGATATGCCGGGCAGGTGGTGAGGGCCCTCTGGAAGGATTGGAGGGCCGGTTGGGGTTCTCCGAGACCTGTAAAGGCGATGGCCTGCAGGGAGAGAAGGCTACAGTCCCGCGGGGCGGACTTGAGAGCCTCGGTTGCGAGCGACAGAGCCTCCTGGTTATTTCCTTTCCGGAGCTGGCTTATCACCTCTGCACGGCCGGGAGCTTGGCCCTGGGCGCGGCAGACGGGAGCACGGGTCAAGAGGAGCGCGAGAGCCGAGATGAGGATAACGACGGGAGCTGAGTCAGCGGGCTCGGACATCAAGGACAGCGAACGCTTCCAGCGGTGCTGCGGCTCGTTGTTGACTGTAGTCCGAACATTGTGGCCGGGAGAGTCCCCCTTTCGACGGGTTCTTTGACGGAGGCTGTGCTGTTTGGTCGTTTGTTCCACCCTGGTTCAGAGATTGATGGCTTCAGAGATTGATGGGTTCAGAAGTTGACGCGGGCGCCGAGCAGCATGTTGCGTGGGGGATTAGTGCCTGCACTCTGGCCGAAGTTTCCGTCCTGCAGGTTAGTGTCGAGGCCATTAGGGACGCCCGAGGAAAGATAGTTCACGCGATTGAAGACGTTGAAGGTGTCGATACGAAGCTCGAGGTTGACACGTTCCTTGATGGCGGTGACCTTCTTGACGGTGAAATCGTAGTTGGCGTAGCCGGGATTGCGGAATTGATTGGGGCGCTCGTTGCCCAGGGTGCCGATCGTGGGCAGGACGAAGTTTCCGCAGGGAAGGACAGCACCGGAGCAGGAGCTGAAGACACCACGGCCGGTGCGATAGTCACCCCGATTATGGCTTTGCTGGTAGGAGGTGACGCTGGGGTAGTCGTTGTTATTTCCGTCCGCGTTGTAGTCTCCGCTGCCCGGGGCGAAGCGCAGGTTAGAGGCCGTCGCGGGGAGATTTGGGTTGATGAGCTGCGCCTGGAACGCGCCGCCATTGAAGACGGAAAAGGGGGTGCCGGTTTGAAGGATGGAGATGCCGGCCACGGTCCAGCCGCCGAGAGCCCGACGTTCGAAGCTGTTGCTGAGCTGGCTGCCAGGCAGCTCAAAGGAGGCGCCTACGGAGAGCCGGTGCCGGACGTCGTATGGTGAGTTGGCATAGAACTGGCTAGTTGGAGATCCGATGGGGTAGTTCTGCCAGTTGTCGAGTGCATGTCCCCACGTGTAGGAGGCGGTGAGGAAGCCACGACGGGCGAAGCGGCCCCGTCCCGACGCGATCAGGCCATGGTAGTTGGCGACGGAGGTGTTGTAGGCGTAGTTGATGCTGCCAAAGCTGGTGTTGAGACGGGTCTGGACGCCGGTGCAGGAGCTGGAGACGGGCGATGTTCCGGTAGTGGGTATGATCTTGCAGTTGATGTGCTGGATGAGGTCACCAGCGAAGCTATTGACGTCGTTTCCATAGGAGGTGTTGCCGGTGTTGCCGCCGGCGGCGATGAGGTTGCCAGAGTGGGAGCCAGCGTATCCGAGGCTGACGACGAAGCCGGGAGTGATCTGGTGGTCCACGGCGAGATTGAAGTTGATGGTGAAGGGGCTTTTCAGATCCGAGGCGACACCGGAGACGCCGATCTGCGCGCCGGCGATGCCTCCCTTGGCGTCGAGAGGTTGGCCTTTGAAGGCGGGGTAGGGGAAGCCGAAGGGGTAGCTGTTCTGGGTGCCGAAGCCGAAGATGGGTGCGGAGGTCGAGCCGTCGTTCCGGAAGGTTGGCCGGGCGAATCCGGGAGGGTTGCCGCTAAGGCCGTTTTCGGAGTTTCCGAGGGTGAAATAGTCGTGGAAGAGGCCAACACCGCCGTGCAGGAGGAGCTTGCTGTCCTCTTTGGGGGAGAAGGCGAAGCCGCCGCGGGGGCTGAAGACGTAGTTGAGGTCGCTGGGAAAGACGTGGCTCTGGGGCGTGATGACGGCGTTGCCGACCTGCTGCTCAAAAGTAGAGCCGCTGCCGAGGTGGAGGTTGGAGAGACCGGTGCCTGCGAGCGACGGATAGGCGTTGCCGAAGTTGTCGTAGCGTATGCCGTAATTGACGGTGAGTTTCTTTGAGGCCTTCCAGGTGTCTTCGACGAAGGCTCCGCCGGTGGTCTGCGCATATCCATAGTTGTTGGCTTTGGGCTTGCCGGTGAGGGGATCGTAGGAGAGACCACCCTCGCTGAAGGGATTGTCGTTAATGAGGTCGATGAGGCTGTTGAACTGGAAGTTGGGCTGGGCGAAGGCAGCGGCGAAGAGGGCGACGTCATCGCCGTGGAAGCCCTCGTAGCCGGCCTTGATGGAGTGGGACCCATGGACGTAGGTGAGTACATCGCGCCAGTGGTAACTGTGCTGGATGAAGTCGCCGAGAGCGAAGCCGGCTCCGAAGTTGGTGCCGAGACCGGTGACATTGACGACCGGCACGGTGAAGTCGCCGGTTGCGGGTGAGAAGCCCTCGATGCGGTTGTAACCCATATAGGCCTCATTGATGAGGCTGGAGGAGAAGGTGTGGGTCTCACTGCCCTGAATGGAGAAGACGTAGAACTTGTTGGTGGTGGCGAAGGCAGGCCTGGGAGAGGGTCCGCCGCTGTTGATGGTGCTGCGGTAGAAGAGGCCGTAGGCCCTGTCCTTGTTGAAGTATTTATCGAGCCGGAGATTGTACTGCTTGGAGTTGTTGTAGGAGCTCGAATTGAAGTTGCCGTTATCGACGACGGGCGTGTTACACGGGATGTTGTCGGCGGCGGGGGTGCCGCAGGTGCTGCCGAAGAGTTGCGAGGCAGTGCTCTGAACGCTGGTGAAGGTGAGATTGGAAGGCTTGTACTTGTTGAGCAGAGCGACTTCGGGACTGTTGGGTCGGGCGGTGGTGGCGAAGGCGACGAAAGCTGGATCTTCAAAGGTGCGGTTGGAGGTTCCATTCGAAGCCAGCGAGAGGTAGGGCTCGTACCCGGCGAAGAAGAAGAATTGGTGGTGGGGGATGACGGGGCCGCCCACCCCGAAGGACAGGTTGTTAGTATGGTAGGGTGCGACGCGTGTCCCTTTGGTGGGACCGTACTCACCACGCTCGGCAAGCCCCTGGTAGGTGTAGTACTCGCTGGCGAAGCCGTGGATGCTGTCCGTTCCAGATTTGGTGGTGATGACGGTCTGGATGGAACTGGCGCGACCATAGTCGACGGTGTAGGTGTTGGTCTGGACGGCTGCTTCCTGAACGGTGTCGGCGTTGGGGGTGAGATTGACAACACCGGGGCGGATGCTCGAGGTGACATCGAGTCCATCGACGATGTACTGATTGGCGTTTGATCCGCGACCATTGGCGCTGGCGTCGACGCCGTTCTCGGGATTGAAGTTGGTGGAGGTGCCGGAGCCGAGGCCAGTGACGCCGGGCGCGAGGGTGATGAGAGCGAGCGGATTGCGGGCCGCGAGCGGAAGCTGTTCAAAGGCGGCGGTGTTGAGGGTGAGCTGGGTGCGGCTGTCGGAGGTGTCGAGGAGCGGCGCCTGCTCGGTGACTTCCACCTGTGTCGAAACGGAGCCGACGGAGAGCGTGATGGAAACGTCGCGGGTTTCCGCGGTGTTCAGTGTGAACGCGATCTTGGTGAAGGAGAAGCCGGTGGCGGAGGCAGCGACCTGATAGTTTCCCGGGGCGAGGCTGGCGAAGCGATAAACGCCGGAGCCGTTGGCGGTCGCGGTCTGGGTGACCTTGTTGTCGACATTGGTGAGGGTGATGGTCGCGGAAGCTACGGCGCTGCCAGAGTTGTCCTGAACGGCACCCTGGACGGCGCTGGTGAACTGCGCGTGGGCGGAGGCGGCTACGACGAAGAAGAGTGCAACAAGGAGGGAGGCGTGACGGCGTAGGGTGAGCTTGGGAGCGGCGGATCGAATCATAAGGCCTCGTGAGAAGGAGCGCGGTTTCGTTCGCAGGCAGGTGTCCGTAGTTACACTGGTGTTGTGTTTTGGTTCGCGTTTGGAATGAGCTTGTGAAACCGCGTGCAAAATCTTCGCGGACCGATGAATCGGGTACCGCGGAACGGAGCAACTGTAGCTATCAGCTTGCGCCACTCACAAGTTCCATTGTGCTTAGCCCGCACTAGTACGAATGAACTACGTGGTGTCGATGCAACGAATCCGATGCGCGGGGGCGGAAGGGAGAGATATTGACGCCGATCTATCTTCCGAGTCAGAGACGGACCGTTACGAGCTTGTTGGGGGTGGCCGCGCTGTTCTGCGGTATGGGCTGCTGGAGAAGTGAGCCGGCGAGCATCGCCGTGGTCCCGCGGACCTCGGGAACGATTCTGTGGGAGCCGGAGAACGTGGGCGCGCAGATGGCGGGGGCGGAGCTCGGGGAACGAATCTATTGGAACGCCTCGACGCGGGAGGATGACATCGACGGCCAGATCGCACTGTTGGGCCGGATCCGACCGGGGCGATACCACGGTCTGGTGCTGGCGCCGGATCACTCGCTGGCGTTGATTACGCCGGTACGCCGCGCTTTAGCGAGCGGACTTCCGATTGTCATCGTGGGTTCGCCGTTGCCGATTCCAGCGAGCGAGAACCTGGCGTATGTTTTGAATGACGAGCAGGAGGGTGGCCGGCTCGCTGCGAGTCGGGTTGCCGCGCTGATTCATGGTGCAGGCGAGGTGGCCCTAATCGGTATCAATCCGGACATTGCGGGGATCATGATTCGCGCGGATAGCTTTGAGCAGTGCTTGACGACCTCCTATCCGAAGATCCACATTGTTGTCCGGCGAATGGGCACGTTTAATTTTGGGCATGAACAGGAGGGTGCAGAGGAGGTCTTACGAGAGAATCCGAACTTAGACGTGATCGTCGCGCTCACATCCACGTCGACGCGCGGGGCGGTGTCGACGATCGAGAGCGAACACCGGAAGCACATCGTGAAGGTGATCGGGTTCGATCCGGATTCGCTGCCGTTTGAGAATGCGAGTCTGGATTCGGTTATCGTGCAGAACACGCGTGGCATGGGAGAGCGGGCTGTCCGTCTGATCCATGCTCGACTCCAGGGCCAACCCTTTCCGGCTCGCGTCCAGTTTGAGCCGGCGCTGGTGAGACGGGAGGACGTCAGCGGACCGATAGTGCAGGAGATGCTTTATACGAGGTGGCGTCCGGGAGACGCTAACCTGAAGCGGAGTAAGACACCTTGACGGCAGGCCGCTCCATCCGCGGACGAAGGTGGCTATTGTGGCTGACCGGCATGTCGCTTGCTGTGTGCGTGTGGGGTGGGATTGCCTATCGGCACAGCTCCAGCCGCGGTTTGCCGTATCGCGACTCCTTTGCGAAGGGAAATGCGGATGAGTGGAAGGCGTTTGGTGGAACTTGGGAGCTTGTGAATGGATCGATGCGGAACGACTCGGACGAGCGAGGAGCGAAGCTGCTAACCGGATCGTCGCGCTGGACCGACTACTCGGTCGAGGCGGACGTGATGCTGCTGGGCCTGGGTGGAGATGCGGGTTTGATGCTGCGATCAGGCGACGAGGAGCAGGGTGTGGATGCGTATACCGGATATTACGCTGGTCTGCGCACGCTGGATAACTCGCTCGTGATTGGTCGAGCCGGACATGGATGGGTGGAGATGAGCGACAAGCTCGAGCTGCAGCAGCAGGGTGTGCGGGCATCGCAGTGGTATCACCTGAAGCTGCTTGCGTATGGGTGCCAGCTGGCAGTAAGAGCGACGTTGCTGCGGGAGCGAGGTGCGGGAACGACGATCGGCGTGACCGATCGCGAGTGCATCCGGTCCGGGCGGGCGGGTCTGCGATCGTACGCGTCCGGTGGTGTATGGCGTAACGTGGTGATTCGTCCCGCGGCCCCGGCCGATCTTACAGAGATGCTTGCGGCTGCGGGACGCGAGTTCGGGATGGAGGGCAGGCGGGCGAATGACGAGCAGAGTCCTTGGGGTCTGTATGCATCTTCTCCGACGACGGGATCGCAGGCGCTGTCATCAAGTCCCAATGCACAGTTAATCAGCACGCTTCGCCTTCCAACCTCTTCAAAGTCGCTCACGGCGACGGTCCGTGGAACGGTGGTGCTGGCTTCGCCGGCGTTGTTTGTGCAGGACGCGACCGGAGGCGTGGCGGTGCAGCAGGTTGAGACGCAGGCCCTGAAGGTGGGTGATGAGGTGCAGGTGACGGGCAGGGTTCGGCCGAAGATCTTGAGTCCCACCATGGAGCAGGCAACGGTGCGAGTGCTGTGGGAGAACACGCCGATGCCACCTGTTTCGGTGACGGCGTCCCAGGCAGCGACGGGCGCGTTTGATGCAACCTTTATCGAAGTAGAGGGACGGCTGGCGGGAAAGGAACGCGGCCCCGACGACAGCCTGATCTTTGATTTCGATGCTGGACCTCAGTCGTTCCGGGCGGTGATGAATCGGGGGCGGGGGGACACGCTGTACAGCACGCTGAAGCCGGGAAGCATGCTGCGTCTGCGGGGCATCGCCGTCTCGGATGCGGCGTACACCCATGACATGGTTCCGTTTGCGTTGCTGCTGCGATCGAGCGACGATGCGATGATTCTTGCCGGGCCGCCATGGTGGAACGCACGTCACGCGCTTGCGACCGTGGCGGCGCTGCTGCTGCTCGCGATGGTGGCCAACTTCTTCTACCACCGCGTGGAGAGCTGGAGGTTACGCGCCGTGCTTGAGGAGCGAGAGCGTATGGCATACGAGATGCATGACACACTTTCGCAAAGCTTTGCCGGTATCGGCTTCCAACTAAAGGCGATTCGCGAAGGCATGCCGGAGCAGTTCCCCAAGCTACAACAGCAGCTGGACCTTGCCAGTGAGCTGGTGCGGCACAGCCACGAGGAGACGCGGCGCAGCATCGCCGTCCTGCGGCCGGAGCAGCCTGGGTCCGAGGGTCTGCTGACCGCTCTGCGAGCGTGCGCGAACCGCTTGGTGGAGGGCGGTTTGGTTCAAATCGCAGCGACCTGCACCGGCGAGGTGACAAGAACGCCCCTGCGGGTGGCCGATGCCTTGTACCACATCGGGCAGGAGGCGCTCGCGAATGCGGTGCGGCACGGACACCCGACCAGGCTGGACATCCGGCTCCTCTATGAGAGGGGCCTCGTTCAGCTGCGCGTGGAGGACGATGGAGGCGGATTTGTCACACGCGATGAACTGCCGGGCTTCGGCATCCGGAGCATGCGTAAGCGGGCGGCCAGCATTGGCGCGATACTCGAGATCCGGAGCAGTCCAGGCGAGGGGACGCAGGTTTCGATTCGCTCAGGACTGAAAACACCGAGAGCACCGGCGGCCCGGCCGATGATTTCGGCTGCAGATGTGTGGAGGCAAATTCGTCATGTTGCAAGCACCGGAAGGCCAGATTCGAATCCTCATCGTGGATGACCACCCTGTGGTACGGGCTGGCCTTGCCAGCATGCTCGGGACACAGGCGGAGCTTGATCTGATCGGCTCCGCGCCAAGCGGAGAGGATGCGCTCCGGATGATCGAGGAACGTGAACCGGATGTACTGCTGCTTGACCTGCGCATGCCGGGGATGAGCGGGGTAGAGACGCTGCATGCCCTGAAGTCTGCCGGCAGGAGTGTGCGCGTGATCATCCTGACCAACTACGAGACGGACGAGGACATCTATCGCGCGGTGCAGGCGGGAGCGCAGGGATACCTGCTGAAGGACACCTCGCTGCGCGAGATGCTGGAGGCGATTCGCACCGTTCACGCGGGCAAACGCTACATCCCGCGGCATATCGCGTCGCGCTTGGCGGAGCGCATGGTGCGGACCAACCTAACCGCCCGGGAACTCGAGATCCTGAAGCTGCTCTCCAAGGGGCCGACCAACAAGCAGATCGGGCATGCCCTGGGAATCAGCGACAACACGGTGCGGAACCATGTGCTGAAGATCATCGAGAAGCTCGAGGTTTCGGATCGGACGGAAGCCGCGACAACGGCCATTCAGCGGGGACTGATCACGATTGATGGATAGGGCGCGTCTATGGCATTGGGATGCAGGCATGCGAGGTCGCTGCGGTAGGTCATGTGGACTATAGACCGGAGCGAGCACGTGAGGAGAGACTGTTCGAGCTTGTTGAACTATTGTATGGAAAGCTGAATGGCTCTGGAACTGAATGGCTCCTGGAGCTGATGCGCTCATGGAGCAGGCCACGGGCGGGAGAGATTTATGACCACGCTGGAACGTCGGGATATGTTGAAGCTGCTCGCAGGCGCGGCGGCTGGTTTCGCCTTAAGTGAAAAGGTGAGTTACGGGCTTAGCATGGAGGTTGGTCCGGAAGGCTCGGACGTGCCGGCTTCAGGAGTTCGCGAGGGGATGCGTGGGGCGGTGAAGAATCGCGCACCGCTAACGCCGAACGCGTTCGATCTGCTTCCGCTCGGATCGGTTCGACCTGCCGGCTGGTTGCGAAGGCAGCTGGAGATCCAGGCGACGGGTCTTGGCGGGCACCTTGACGAGACGTGGGCGGATGTGGGGAGCAACAGCGGGTGGCTGGGGGGCACGGGCGAATCATGGGAGCGTGGGCCGTACTTCCTGGATGGACTGTTGCCGCTGGCGTACCTGCTGGACGATGACCGGCTGAAGGCGAAGGCGCAAAAGTTTATTGACTGGACGCTGACGCACCAGGCGGCGAATGGGATGATTGGGCCGGCCAGCAACGATGACTGGTGGCCGCGGATGGTGATGTTGAAGGCACTGATGCAATACGAGGAGGCAACGGGCGACCCGCGAGTGATCCCGGTGTTGTCGCGTTACTTCGCACACCAGATGGAGGCGCTGCCGGCCCGGCCGCTGCGCGACTGGGGAAAGTTTCGCTGGCAGGACAATGCGCTGGCGGTGATCTGGCTGTATAACCGAACGGGTGATCCGAAGCTGGTGGACCTGGCGCGATTGCTGCACAAACAGGGCTTCGACTGGCAGGCGGACTTCGCCAACTTCAAGTTTACGCAGGTCATCACGCCGGAGATGATCAAGCTGAATGAGCACAATGGGCTGGGGGACTACGCGCTTTCGACCCACGGCGTGAACAACGGGCAGGCGATCAAGGCTGCGCCGGTGTGGTCGGTGGTCACAGGGGCGGAGGCGGATCGGCGCGGGGTTCAAGAGATGCTGGCGGCGCTGGACAAGTACCATGGGCTGCCGAACGGGATGTTCTCCTGCGATGAGCATTTCGCGGGGAGAAATCCTTCGCAGGGTTCGGAGCTGTGTACGGTGGTAGAGACGATGTTTTCGCTGGAACAGTCGCTCGCGATCGTGGGAGATGCCGCGCTCGGTGACCGGCTGGAGCAGGTTGCATTCAATGCTCTGCCGGGCACCTTTACGGATGACATGTGGGCGCACCAATATAACCAGGAGCCGAACCAGGTTGAGGTGAGTCTGCACCGGAAGCCGTGGACGACGGACGGCCCCGAGTCCAACCTGTATGGCTTGGAGCCGAATTTTGGTTGTTGCGCGGCGAACTTTCATCAGGGGTGGCCGAAGTTTGCGGCAAACTTGTGGATGGCGTCGCAGGATAGCGGCCTGGTCGCAGCGGCGTACTCTCCGTGCGAGGTGCGTACGGAGCTGGGCGGTACGGCCGTGCATGTGGTGGAGGAGACGGACTACCCGTTCCGCGGAACGATTCGGATCACGGTCAATCCGGCGGCAGAGATGAAGTTTCCGCTTCGGTTACGGATTCCGGCGTGGGCGAACGGGACGACGATCAAGGTGAACGGGAAGGTGCATCCTTCGCCGGAACGTGCCGGTTTCGCGAAGATCGATCGCGTGTGGAAGGCTGGAGATTTCGTCGAGTTGGCGTTCCCGATGACGCCGAGAGTCGTGCATGGCGGGTACCGGGACTCGGTTTCCGTGGAGCGTGGGCCACTGGTCTTTTCGTATCCGATCGGGGAGGACTGGGTGAAGTTACGCACGCGCGGTATGACGGCGGACTGGCAGGTTTTCCCGTCATCAGAGTGGAACTATGCGCTGGCTGTAAACGGGGATACGGTTCATGGAATGCTGGTGGAAGAGCATCCTGTTGGCGGATCGCCGTTTGCGCTGACGGGGACGCCTGTGAAGCTGCAGGTCGCGGCGCGCAAGGTGCCGGCGTGGCGGGCGGTCGATGGTGTCGCCGATCCTGTGCCGGAGAGCCCGGTCGCGAGCGAAGAGACCGAGGAAACGATCACGCTGGTGCCCTATGGAGCTGCGAAGCTTCGGATAACGGCTTTTCCACGGCTCAAGATCTGATGAGGGCTCCCTGGCAGCGTGCCTACGGCCGGTCTTCTGAACGAGTGGCTGCGAGCGCCCGGTTTGCGGCCTAGGCTGGCGCGTTTTGGATGGCCTGGGAGGGCCTGAGATCCTGCATCTGGATGCTGGCGCAGTTCCGTCCACTGGAACGCGCTTTTTACTTACGCAGAATGTCTAAGGATGAACGAATTCTTGGGTCCCACCTGCCAAGGCGGGCAGTCCTGGCCTATTCTTGTACGCACGAGCCAGAGGACCCTCCTATGAAGATGAATACCAGCGCCTTTTTTCTGCTAACCGCGTTTGCAGGACTAGCCGGCTGTGCCACAAACCAGACCTCGTCGACGATCGCCGGTACGCACGCCGCATCGACTCATGCAAACGCGACAGCTGCTTCGCCGGCCAAGAGCCCCAAGCGGGGCGTCGCGTACGACCTTGCAAGCACAGCCGATCTCCAGGCGCTCTCCCCCGGAGTCAGCTGGTGGTACAACTGGGGCTCGGTCCCCAACAGCGGTGTCCCTTCCAACTACGTCAGCGCCTACGGCATGACGTACTACCCCATGCTCTGGAACGGCAGCTTCAATAAAAGCACGGTTGAGTCTTTCATTCGGGCTCATGCCGAAATCAAGTACCTGCTGGTTCTTAACGAACCCAACGTCTCCGGCCAGGCGTCCTGTGCGGCCGGCCAGCCCTACTGCTCGCCGGCGCAGGCGGCCGCGCTCTGGCCGCAGTATGAGGCCGTCGCGGCAGACACCGGCGTCCAGATCGTAGGTCCCCAGATTACCTGGGGGACCATGCCCAACTACACCGACCCGGTCGCCTGGCTCGATGCCTTCTACACCGCCTACGAGTCCACCAATGGAGGCCGTCAGCCTCGTATCGACTACCTCGGCTTTCATTGGTACGACTACGGTCTCGACTCCCAGCTCTCCCGCCTGACCAAGTACGGCAAGCCCTTCTGGGTCACCGAGTTTGCCAACTGGCATAGCCAGAACGACGGCGCCCAGATCGACACGCTCGCCAAACAGGAGACACAGATGACCGACATGGTCAACACCTGCGAGAACCGCGCCGACGTGTTCCGCTACGCCTGGTTCACGGGCCGTGTCAGCCCCGATCCTCACTTTTCCAGCCTTCTCGCCGGACAAGGGCAGCTCACCGGACTAGGTCAGCTTTACCTCTCGCTTGCTTTCCCAAACACCGCCAGTGCCCCCGTTCTGATCGACTCTGGGAGCTCCTCCGCCCAAGGCAGTTACGTCGCCGATACTGGCTTCTCCGGTGGCGCAACCTCGTCCTCCAGCAACAGCATCACGCTTGCCAGCTCCGACACCGCATCCCAGGCGGTTTATCAGACCAATCGCTACGGCAACTTTACCTACACTGTGGGCGGATTTGCCCAGGCCAGCACGCATACCGTCAAACTCCACTTTGCGGAAACTTACTGGGTCCAATCTAACCAGCGCATCTTCAACGTGAGTATCAACGGCACCACCGTTCTACCGAACTTTGACATCGTCGCAAGTGCGGGAGCAGCCAACAAGGCTGTGATCCAGAGCTTCACCACGACGGCCAACTCTTCCGGCCAGATCGTGATCCAGTTTGCGTCGGTAAAGGACAACGCTCAGGTCAACGCGATTGAGGTGAATTGATCCAAAGCGCAACACAAGAGGGCGAACGTCCGCACCTGTACGTTCGCCTTCCGGTGTCACGCAAAGGCACTATGGCACAACCGGAAGTGGCAGATGAAAGCATATGTCCTGAAAAGCCGCACTTTAAGAAAACGGCCTGTGTCCTCCGATAAATACCGAAGAACATGGTGACTAAGAGATGCGGAAACCCTATCTCAATGTAGCGGAGTGTAGTTCCGGCAGACGCGTGGAAAGGCTGGAATACCTTCGAGAGTGGATCGCGGCCGGCTCCTACGAAGTACTCTCGGAGCAGATCGCGACCAAACTGATGGAGGACCTGCCCCCAAATTCAGGTCACAAAGGCGGTCTACGGGATCTGAATTAGCCAACAAGCACGCTCTGCCGCAGGGAACAATCCCACCAAGGGAGCATGAAGCTTTTTCCTAACGGCGTCGATAACGACTCCGAGGACAAATACTATGCTCGCATCATCCATCTCCATTTGCGACCTCCCAGTGACCCAGGAACGTTCGGTTCGATCACTTCCTTCCATCGACCAGTTGCGGCTGCTGAATGCCTTGGGCTTGAGAGGGCTGGAGGCTATCACATATTTCCGTCGCTGCCAGGAACGCAGCCCCCGACCAACGATCGAGGCGCTTCTTCGACAACTTCCCATCAGGGGCATCAATACGTAGCCGATGCGCAACGTCTGCGAGGTGTTTAGGAAGGCAAGCTGCCTCACACGTGTGTCGCCATCTGGGTATTCTGTGCTGTTACTCTCGTGCCGCAGAGCGTCGTTGGTGCTAGTGGGACAATGCTCGGCGAGTCAATTTTGCGGTCTCCATGTGAGTATTCCGAACGGCTACGCGCTTTTGCCTGCTCAGGTTTCTAGATCGCTCTAAGTGGAATTCAGGTGGAAGGTCGAGCGTCTTCGTACGGACGCTCGGAGTGGGCACTTCTGTTTTGGGACAAGCGCGGTGAGTGTGTTCAAGCAATCACCCTCCGCTCTCGCCTAAGCTGCGACCTCATGCTGTCCCGTCCGTCCGCCCGTAAAGAGGGCCCACAAGCTGGGTCCGAGGCGACTCGTGGCCATATGCTCCAGCAGGCGTGAGTTCGCTGCGTACCTGGTTGGGCATCCGGGGCATTGGTCTTCTGCCTGCACATAAGACGTAGGCGCGCTTCCTCTAAGGCTTGTACCCCGATAGAGGCATAGGCATGCGCTATTTCGCCCTGACAGGATGTCGTCATGTGGATTAACCCTCAAGCGAAAGCATCCCTGCCGCTTTCACATCTTCGGGCCAACTTGTGTTCGCCGATGGAGGGCATTCTTAAGAAAGCTAGGTGCTCTAAGCTCATGACGCTCTCACGTCCAACTCCTTCGCGGTCCTTCGCCGTTCCTTGTGGAACTACGGGGCCACGCCATCACTCGCCGCTCAGCGCCCAGACGAGACACAGGAGATTGCCAGTCGCGACCAGAATCATGATGGCGATTGCCTGCCTTGTTGCATCCGTTCCGGCTGTTGCATCGACATCTACATCTACGATGGCGGTCAGCGCGACGGTCGTTGCCAGTTGCACGTTGACAACCACGCCCATGGCCTTCGGGAACTACAGCAGCGCGTTGGCGACGAGCACGGCAACGGTGACCGCGACTTGCACCAACACTACGCCCTACAACATTGGACTGAGTGCCGGTTTGGCGATAGGCGCTACGGTAACCACTCGCGGGATGTTCGTTTCGGGCTCACCGTCTGTCGTGCTGAACTACGGATTGTATTCCAATGCGGCGCGCACAACGAACTGGGGCGTCACGATCGGCACAGATACCGTGACGGGAACCGGCAACGGCGCTGCACAGGCCATCACGGTTTACGGGCAGGTTCCTGCTGGGCAGCTTGTGGCCCCAGGTTCTTACACGGACACCATCACTGCCACAATCACCTACTGATATGCGCCCCTCGCCAATGGTCGCAGAGGCCGCATCAGTGTTTCCCAGTCGTTTCGTTGCGGCGGCGAAGCTTTTCTTGGCGCTTTGCACCGCGCTGACGGGGAGCAACGTCATGGGCCAGACTTTGACGGTTACGCCGGTGCGCCTTCAAATTCCGCCTAAACAAAATGCCACGACGTTAACCGTAACCAACAGCGGAGCGACTGCGACCGGGATCCAAGTACGCGTTTATGACTGGACGCAAAGTGACGGGAACGACCAACTTACGACTACGGACGCGATTGTCGTCAGTCCACCTCTGGCAACGATCGCACCTGGAGCGAGTCAGGTGATTCGTCTGGTTTTGCGCCGTTCGCCAGAGAGGAAAGAGGACGCTTATCGCATTCTGCTGGATCAGATCCCACCCCCCGCCGAGCAGGGAACCGTACGGATTATGCTTCGTATCTCCCTTCCCGTGTTTGCGAATCCAACGACACGGACTGTATCCCACGTGCAGTTTCATCTCGAACGAAGTGCCGACCAGATGTTCCTGGTAGCGTCCAACGGGGGAACCGCCCATGACACCATTCGCGACCTGGATTTATGGACGGAAGGCGGGAAGAAGATAAAGACAACGTTTAGCGGTTCGCAATACATGCTGGCCGGGGCTACTCGCCGCTGGCCGCTGTCCGCGCAGGACACAACGCAACCTTTGGAACTCCTGCGATTGAGTGCCAACGCGCTAACCAGCGTCATCACACAGCAGGTTCACCTTGTCAGCGCTCCGTAGTTGCAGACGAGGAGAAGGCGAACTCTTCCTGAGCAAAGCCATCGTTTTGCTGTTGCTCATGGTGTTCCCTCTGCTCGCCAAAGCCGAGACACAGACCTTGCTGCTAGACGTACAGATCAACGGATATCCTATCGGCAAGATCGGCGAGTTCATTCTTCGAGATGGAAAGTTGTTGATAAAGCGGAGTGAACTACACGACCTCGGGATACGCGGTCCACTCTCTCTCATCTCCAAGCATTTCGACATCCAGGACGTTGGATCGGATGAACTGCTCGGTCTTTCCGACTTACCGGGGCTGACCTGGCGTGTCGATTATGCGACCCAGACCGTGTACCTTCTGGCGGATGAGGAGCGCCTCGTACCGGTTGTTCTGGAGGGAAGTGAGGGTGCGACGGTGCGTTCGGGACGGCGCTCTTCGATTGAGAGCGGTACCGGCGCGACGCTCAACTATGACATGGCCACTATTCTGAGGGGGGGGACAATTAGGATCGAGTGGTTCGCTGGATTTGCGGGTTTTTTCGCCATGGGGTGTGGCGAGCTCTGGGATGCTTGCCCACGCCGGCTCGAGTAGGGGTTCGCCAGCAAGCAATCAGAGTGCCGGCCCCAGCGAGATGGTAAGACTCGATACAAGCTATACCTTTGCAGACGTAAAGACGATGCGTCGCTACAGTGTTGGGGACTTTATCACGGGAAGCCTTAGCTGGACGCGTCCGGTTCGGCTTACGGGTGCGCAGCTCCGTTCCGATTTCAGCATGCAGCCGGACCTGGTGACCTTTCCGCTGCCTACGGTGAGCGGTTCAGCCACCGTACCATCCACCGTTGACGTACTGGCGAACGGGAATCTGGTGCTTTCCCACGAGGTAGATGCCGGACCTTTCCAGATCTCCCAGCTTCCGGTCGTGAACGGTGCGAGTACGATTTCGATGACCGTGACCAACGTACTGGGACAGCAAATAAGCGTAACAAAGCCCTTCTACGCAAGTGCAGCTTTACTGTCTCCAGGATTGCAGACCTTTTCTGTGCAGATGGGGCTGGTACGCCGCAATTGGGGTGAGATCAGCAATGACTATGGCAAGGCCGCTGCAGTCGGAAGTTACAGGCGAGGTCTGACCCGGGCGATTACGATGGAAGGTAGCATCGAAGGTACTTCAGGCACGCTGATGGCAGGTGGCGGAGCCACGGTCGGTGTTGGCTCGCTTGGCGTCCTTACTGCGTCCGCGGCGGGCAGTACCGACTCGGGGGTGTATGGCACAAGGTTCTCCGTGGGAGCTCAGCGGATAGGAACGGTTTTGAGCTTCGGCGCTTCCGAGATGATCTCCAGCCGTAGCTTCGAAGATGTGGCAGCGATCAACGGCGACTCTGTTCCACGGAGACAGCTGAGCGCAAATGCCGGTGTTTTCAGAAGGCATGTAGGTTCTTTCGGTCTTGCTTATGCGGAGATCAGCCAGGATGCTTCGTTACATCCTCTTCCGTTGCGCCAGACGTCAGCCCAGCATGGCCAGATTCTTTCGGGAAGCTATTCGCTCCAGTTTTCCCGATTTTCGATTTATGCCAATGAGTATAAGGACTTCGCCAACGGCGGTAATGGCGGAGTGCAAGCGGGTGTGACTATCCCGCTCGGCGGGCGGCGCTCGGTGGACGTGAGTGCAGGATCGGGCAACGCGTTCGGCCAGGTTAGGGTGCAAAGGTCTGCCGCGGAGATAGGAGAGTGGGGCTATGACGCCTACGTGTCCGCAACGCAGCCCGCTCACGCATTTGCGCAGGTGCAATATAAGTCACCTCGCAGCCTGCTAACCGCCGGTATTGACCAAGAGGGGATGCAAACTACGATGCGTATGGAATCTGAAGGGGCTGTTTCGTTGCTTGACGGGGGCCTCTTTCCGTCCAACACTATCTATGACAGCTTTGCCGTCGTGGACACAAACGGACTGGGGCATGTCCGGGTACTTCAGGAGAATCGCGATGTGGGCACCACGAACTCTAAGGGAAGGCTGCTGGTGCCGGACATGAGAGCCTTTCAACTGAATCACCTCGCGATCGATGCAAACGATGTTCCGCTGGATACCACCATCGACACCAATACTCGCGAGATCCGTCCCCAGGATCGCTCAGGAGTAGTAGTTGGGTTTGCGGTCAAGGTCAGTCACGGGGCGTTGCTTCGGCTGGTCGACGAGGCGGGCAAGCCGCTGTCGGTCGGCAGCAGAGCCAAGTTACTCGGCACCAACGTTGTGGTTCCCATCGGCTATGACGGCGAGGCCTATGTTGAGGAGGTATCTTCCCGCAATAAGTTGGATGTCGAGCTGCCGGATGGTCGCAAATGCAGAGCGGACTTTCACTACACTCCTGTAAAAGGTGTGGTTCCAACAATCGGACCGCTACCCTGCCACGACATTCAACCATAAGAGTTTTGCGATGGGGTCGGCAGCCGAGCAAAGGTCAGTAGGTGATGGTGGCCGTAATAGTGTCGCTATATGACCCCGGGTTGACCGGATGGTTCGCCTTGATCTCTCCGTAGGCCGTGTGTGTCTGCGCGGACCCTGTACCTGTGCCCGCTAGCGTATTTGTACCGACCGTATTGCCCCACTCTGAGGTTCGCTCGGAATCAGAGTAGATATGGTACTGCAGCAGCGCTGCAGAGGGTCCAGTCATGAATCGAGTCGTTCCGGTCGATCCGCTACCCGTGCCGCTATTCAGGCCAACGTTGAAGGTTGTGGTGTTGGTGCAGTTAACAGAGACAGTTGCCGTTCCGTTAGTTGGGGTGGTGGGAGAATAGTTGCCGAAGGTAAGTGCGCTCGTTGAAACAGTACAATTGGCCACAACCGTCGCGGTCACCGTAAATGTAGTCGTTCCAGAGGCTCCTCCGAGGGTAACAGTCATCGTATCGGTGTAGATACCTGGCGCGACCTTCTGCCCCGCTGCTAGCTGAGGAAAGACATAGAAGGCTTGCGCAGAGCCTGTTCCTGTACCCTGCTGGTAGCCCGTTGCGGTAGTGTTCCCCCAGTTGTTGCTGTGCGACGAATCCTGGTACAAGCCATAGCTCAAGGTATATGCCCCGCTAGTCATGTTCCGGACAGTCTCGGAGGCACCACTTCCCTGTCCGGCATTCAGTAAGACCTGGTAGGCAACCCCGCTGGGGCAAGTAACTGAGATTGTGGAAGCACCAGGGGACACAGCCGTGCCGGTGTAGGTTCCGAAGTTCACGTTGGTAGCTGAAAGCGTGCAGCTTTGGGCCGACGCAGAGCTGGCTGCGGTGAGGACGAGCAGGAGGACCAGAACCGAGTACGGCAAGGGATGGAGCAGATGGAATATCAGGTTCTCTTGCTCCATGAGGGAGAAGATCCTGGTTTTCCATCGCTCTATCGATGCGTCGGGAATGGCTTGGACGTTCATGGTGGGGAAACCTTAAGCCGAATGTGTGTGCTCGCAGCTGCATCTTGGGGCAAATGGACCTGAAGCTCTTGCCTAACGCGTCAGAACCGCAAATGTATCAGCCTGGTGAACTGTAATCACGGAGTATCGATAAGGTGAACCTGTTGCTGAATGGGTCCAGCAAGGGTGATTGCTGTGAGCCGCAGAACTTCGCCCGGAAGGATAGGTGAATCTTGAGCAGAGATGAGCCAGCGTCGAGTGGCGCCGGCGAGAACATATTGCGAACCGTCGAAGTCAGTTTTCAGTTTCAGACCTCCGTGTGTACGGAGGTCCAAGCTATGAATTGTTTCATGGGAGATGCCTTCGTTTGTAGCCATGAGGTACATCTTCGCTGCACGCCGCTCTACACGAAAAGACACCCGCGATGAAGCATGCTCCTTCGGCTCCGCGAAGATGGGGATAGACATGCGTAGCACGACCCGTACCACGCCCGGCACCGCAGGCGGTGGAATCTGATCAAGCAGAATTCTATAAGTGTCTTCCTGCTCCTTCGGCTGTCGACGTAAGACGAGCCGGATGATCTGCTTCCCCCCAGGGGCAATGGTGGCAAGCGGCGGACTTACTAAGATCCCATCAGAAGCCAGGAGTTGATCAGATCCACCGGGCTGGCTCCAGGTATAGGCGCGTACCTGGATCGAAGTATCCGTCTCCCCGGAGTTCGCCACCGTAAGTGTTGTAGTTTTTTGCGCGGGCAGAAGTTGGATGGTGACTGGCATTACAGATAGCGATTGAGTCCAGGCTGGGCCTCCTGTAACGGCAACGATGAAGAAAAAGGCAAGCCAGCCCGCTGACGCCAAGGTGGATCCTTCGCCCCCGGTGAACTTACTGCGATCTCTTAATCTACTCAGCAGCTGCATGATGTGTTCATGAACTATAGCTACTTACCTTGTTCCATCGCTATTCCTGCTGCACGCTCACTACCAAGATCGTCCCCTTTTTGTGTCCTGACACACTCTTAATACTATGTGTTTTGGGGCGCTTAGCCCAAACAGGCACGGCCGGAGCTCGAACGCGGGATTAGCCGTAGAGTTAGGCGGTTCTAGCCGTCAAAGAGTGAAGCCGCTCGTGAATTATTCACGGGTAGGTGCCGGGATGTAATTGCGTCTTTCTAGAAACCACCGAGATCCGAGCGTCAGACATCAAGCCGTGGTTGAATCCGTTGCGACTCCTGCACCGACCTCATCACGGCTCTTTGAGCAGTGCGATAAGGTTTGCACGTGCCCAGTTACAAGCTGGCCAAGGCAGCGGGTCATACGGGTACAAGGTGGCGTATTTAGTAATTCCGACCATGGTGAAGACCTTGGTGAAGTGGTCTGAGGAAGAAGGCTCTGCTGGATGGCTCGCGCCGCGTCCAGATCCTGCGAGAGCCGGGCGTAGTCCAGGTGACGCTGGTGGTTGATGGCGTTTTAGACGGCTGCCGCGGTCTGCAAGGCGAGGCCTTCGAGGAAATCGGTCTCGTACAGGGAGAGTTCGCGACGTGCGGTGGAACAACGACCATCTCCGAGAGGAGCGCCACCTCGCGCGAGCAGAGCGAAGCGCGGACAGGTCCCGCAAACCGAACTATCAGAGGCCCCAGCGATCTGGCCGAAAGAGACGGCGGGCTCGGTAAAGAAGACGCCATCCATTTCGAGTTCGGGGACTACCACACGAACGGCGTGTTGGAGCACACGCTCAAGCTCGATGGTGGAATGGACGAGTCGAGAGGCCTCTAGCAGCGCCTGCCGAAGCACAACCTGTTGCTCGAGGCAGAGACTTGTCTCGACGTGCGGTCTATGCTCGGAGGCTTAGTTCATGCAGGAGCGATGGATTGCTGCTTATTCTACGACCCACCTCTCAACCAAGCGGAGGATTTGTACGAGGGGCAGCCCCGTTTCAAGGCGAAGCAACACATCCGGCCGGATGGCGAGGAGCGCTCCGACGAACGGTCGTGCTGCTAGCTCTACTCGGCTGAACGATCCAGACACCAGCGAACGGACCAAGGCCGAAACTGTGAATCAGCGGGAGAGGGGCCTTCCTGCCAGAAGACCTGGCCACAGTCCAAGGGAAACCCATCGGTGGAATTGTCAGACAGATTGGCGGCAAGGACGAGTTTGCCGCCGCTCCCGAGTTTCCAGCTAACGACGACGGCACCCTGCCCCAAAACGTCAAACGTCCCGGCGTCTCCTTTGATCTCCGCGAGGAGTGGGGTGATGAGCTCTCGGCGAAGACCGAGGATGTGCTTGTACCAGGCGACCCAGGCGGCGTGGACCTCTTCCTCTGCTTGCAACCACTGCAACTTGGCTGACTGGAAGGTTTCTTCGGCTTGTGGATCAGGGATCCGCTCCCTCTGCTCGGGATCATGGAATTCGGGGAAGCTGGCAAACTCGTCACGGCGCCCCTTGCGCACCAGTTCGGCAAGCTCTCCGTGGAAGTCGCAGAAGTAGGGGAACGGCTGTGAGGAGCCCCACTCCTCACCCATGAAGAGCATGGGCGTCTGGGGAAGCAGCAGATAGATGGAGGCGATCGCGTGGACGGCTTCGGCAGAGGCGATCCTGTTAACGCGCTCCCCGAACGCCCGATTGCCGATCTGGTCGTGATTTTGCATGAAAGCGATGAAGGCTCCGGGTGGAAGAAAGCCCGAGGCTTCACCGCGGACGGACCCGCTGTGCTCCATCAGCTGACCCTGGAAGGCGAAGCCTTCGGCGAGAGCTCTGCCAAGCTTCTCCGGGCTGTCCTTGTAGTCCCCGTAGTAGCCGTTGCTCTCCAGCGTCGCGGCCGTATGGAGCACATGGTGCATGTCGTCGTTCCACTGGGCGGTGAAGCTCTGGGGTTGGCCATCGGCGCTACGAGTCAAGCGGCTCGCCTGGTTGCGCTCATTCTCGAGGATGAGGTGAATGGGACGCGTCGTGACGCTTGCCCGAACCCGCTCGGCCAACTCGGTGAGAAGGTGCTGGTCGCTATCGTCCTTTATCTGGTGGACGGCGTCGAGACGCAGGCCGTCCAAGTGAAACTCTTCTATCCAATAGAGGGCGTTGTGAATAATGAACTCACGGACCGGCTTGCTGCCATGGTCGTCGTAGTTGATGGCATCTCCCCAGGGCGTCTTGTGATGTTTGGTGAAGATCTGCGGAGCGTAGGTGGGCAGGTAGTTTCCGTCGGGACCGAAGTGGTTATAGACGACGTCCAGGATTACCGCGATGCCGCGGGCGTGGGCTGCTTCGACGAGTACCTTTAGATCTTCGGGCCGGCCATAGGTGGAATCAGGCGCATAGAGGAGAACACCGTCGTAACCCCAGTTGCGCTGACCGGGGAAGTCGGCGATGGGCATGATCTCGATGGCGGTGACCCCGAGGTCACGAAGATGATCCAGCCTTTCGGTGGCTGCGAGGAAGGTGCCCTGCTCCGTGAAAGCGCCGATGTGAAGCTCGTAGAGAACGACCTCGTTCCAGGCGCGACCCTTCCACTCCGTATCCTGCCAGGCAAAGCTTGTGGGATCGATGACCTCGCTTGGCCCGTGTACGTCTTCCGGCTGAAAGCGAGAGGCTGGGTCAGGCAGGTGCTTGCCATCGGGGAGGATGAAGCAATAGCTCGCTCCAGTGTGGACCAGGCTGGTGGTCACGGTGTACCAGCCCTCGCCGTTGCTCTCCATAGGCAGGTCGTCTCCGTGACCGGCGATGGATAGCTCCACTCGGTCGACGCCCGGAGCCCAGAGTTGGAATCGTACTCGACCATCAGAGAGAACCTCGGCTCCGTAGGGCATGTGATGTGCGCGGGAGGAAGGGGCTCCTACGGTAGAAGGGGCGATGCTGCCAGATGGCTGTGTGTCTTCGGGAAGCGAGGTGGACGGTCTCATAGTGACCAAGGAGTTCTCCTGGTGAAGGACCGAGCGAGCTGGTCTGTGTTGTTCAGCTAGTGTTTGCAGAGAACGTCAACTGCGACTTGCTCTCTAGGGGAATAGGTGGTGAGGGCTTGAGAGGCCTGCTGTACTTAGCTGCTTATGTCACGCAGCTCAGGGGCCCGTGCACTATGAACCAAAGCTCAATTAAGGCTCTGTGACTTTCAGAAGGTTCGGCTGACTGGAAGGTTGCGTGACTTCTCCGCTGTCCGCCCAGAATTAGGACTCCTAACCGTATCGTTTCACACAAACAAAGATTCGGCTCAAGTTGTGAGTCAGCGCTTTAGTCACACGATCACCGCAGATCTGCGCGAAGCTGCGTTCCCGTGATCTTAGCGTTCTCTGGGACGTATGCGAGTAAACCGGAAATTCGGCTTTCGAGTAGCGGCTGCCGCGGGGTGTTGCTTGCTCGCGTGCACCGGAAAAGGTACCGGGGCGGGGTGCGACTAGTGAGGCGGGGTAATCTGGCGACTGTGCGACTTGATATCACGGTAGACGCGTAGCTCGCGATCGGCCTCTTCTGTTCGCCCGGCCTTCCGGTACGCGGCTTGGAGTTGGTAGTGGATGTAGTCCGGCGCTGGATCGTTCTGCTCGGCGGCCTCAAGATGCTTGAGGGCTTCGAGCGTTGCTCCCTGTTCCAGCAGCACCTTGCCGAGTTGGTACTGTGCTTGCGCGTGAGTCGGATGAGTTGCAATGAGATTTTGCAACATGGTTACGGCCTCGTCCTTCTGAGAGATCTGCAGGAGGGCGAATGCAAGCAGGTACTGAACGTCTGGATCATCCGGGTTTAGGGCGAGTTCCTGTCTGAGCTCAGGGACTGCCTCAGCCGGCCGATCCAGACGAATCAGCGACTCGGCGACCTGATAGCGGGCGAGCCTGAGGTTAGGATCGGCTTGATAGGCCTTACGGTAGCAGGGGATACTTCGCTCATAATTCTCCGTGTCCATATAAAGATGACACACCAAGCTCATAACGTCTGGGGAGAGCTCCTGCGTCGCCAGTCCGTCGGCCATCTGATCGGCATGCTGCTGTTGACCTGTGTGGGCGAGGGAGTAGGCCCACGAGTAGGCCGCGCGAGAATCTTGCAGAGTGACGTCAGGTACCGCGGCAAAGGCCTTATCCGCTGCGGCGAAGTTGCCCATGGAGAAGAGCGACATGGCGAGCATGACCTGCGTGCGGGCGTCCTGCAGGGGACTGCTTGCAACATTCCCCTCGCTCTTCAGGTACAGGTCCAGGGCACGGGCACTCTCCTGAAAGTTGCCGGTACGAAAGGCGGCGGTTCCCAGGTTGCGGAGCAGAACAGGTGTAGGCGTCTGCCAGCGCTCCGCCTGCTGAAAATGTCCAAGGGCAAGCTCGTATTGGCCTTGACGTGCCTCCGCGGTGCCGAGGTCGTTCAGGCTGCTGGAGAGAAGCGCGCTAAGCTGGCGTTCTGTGTCGGCAAGCTGATGGGCTTCCCTGGGGCTTCGCTTCGTTTCCGGAGCTGCAGGTTGGAGGTTCGAAGCTGTCTCCGCCCCACCTAGTGGCAACGCGGAGCTCATGCCAGGGAAGGACGCCTTTGCAGCCGCCGCGCCCGAGATGGCAGAGTTCGCAAGATCCGTCTTTGCCGATTGCGCAATGACGTCAGCGCTGTTGCCTAGAGATTGCTGCTCGGTCCGCTTGTACCTGGCGAGGAGAGCATCGCCTTCCAGGCGATTGCCTTCGCTGATGAGGATGCGGCCAAGCACAGCGTACACCCGACGGATCTGATAGTTGTTGCGATCGTCATTTGGACCGGTAAGGTCGATTGCTTTGCGGAGATACACCTTTGCGTTCGCGGTGTTCTTCTCGCGAACAGCGTTGAGGCCAAGGTAGAGCCAAACCTCGGGCGAGGTCGGGTTCACCTCCGAAGCGACGTGGAGATGCCGATCGGAGCTGGCCATGTCACTGCCGTCCGTCGACTCCAGCGCCCCGAGGTAGAAGTTGCTGACGTAGTCGCGAGGAGCGAGTCGGACCGCAGCGCGCAGGTGCTCAAAGCTTTGTGAGTTTGGACCCCACTCATTCAGCTGCAGATACGTGAGCCCTAGAAAGAACTCCGCGTGCCGCAGGTGAGGATCGAGTGCGATCGCCTTTTTGAACTCGTCGACAGCCTCCGTAAGATAACGCGCCTCGCGATAGGCATCCCCCACCGCAAGATGCCAGATGGGAGCGTTGTTCGAGCCTGCGATGATCTGTTGCAAGATCCGATCCGCCTTGTCTTTTTGGCGACGGGCCAGCAGTGCGGAAGCGAGCGAGTACGCGACATTGACATCCGGACGAAGTTCGAGAGAACGCGTCAGAGCCTCTACGGCAGCGCCCTCATCCCCTACAGTACGCAGAGCACTGCCCCGAACTGCCCAGGCTGAGGCGCTCCCTGGCTCCGCTTCGACGACCCTAGCCGTCTCCCTCACCGCTTCCTGCGGCTCGCCCGCGCGGAGTAAACCCGAGGCTAGTTCCAGGCGGACCTCAGGCAAGTCCTCGAGATCGAGCGATGCCCCGTATAACTTGCTTGCCTCTGCGCCTTTCCCCTGGACCAAACGGAGTTTTGCCAGCTCGCGTAAAACTAAAGCAGATAGTGGACGAGTGCTGTTGGCGATCTGTATAGGATCGCCCAGCTTCACCGCCTGTCGCTGTATGGCTGTGAGCGCGGCCAGCTTCTGATCCGGCGTTGCGATCGGAGTGGTTCTGTCAGTCTTGGACGGGGTAGGTTTGTGCACAGGGACAGACTGCGCAAGCAACGCGGAAGAGGCAGACGCAGCGGCCAAAACGGATCGACGAAAAAGATCGAGAAAAGGCCGACGCACTTCATTATGATGCCACGAGCTTTGCGGAAGAGAGGGGCAAAAAATGACGGCAGGACCGTGGTAGGTCCTGCCGTCTTGATTCATCGCTACTGGTTAGAACTCGACGTGCAGACCATACTGGAGCTGACGTTGAGCATTACCGACGAGTCCGGTTGACCTGCCGAAGTTTGTTCCCGAAGTCACGGAGGTGACGATGTTATTCGCCGCCGTGCAGGGAGCATACCGGGTGGTTACGCTTCCGTTGTTGTTGAACGGAAGGCCAGCGCCGCAGTTTACGCTAGCGGCATAGTTGAAATTACCCTGATCAGCGCGGAAGTTTGCATGATTGAGTAGATCGAAAGCATCGATCCGGAACTGGACTGTGACGCGTTCGCCAGCTTTCCAGTTCTTATCAACCGAGAGGTCCGTGTTGATCAGACGAGGGCCGTGGCAGTACCCACGCGGAGCGGTGGTAGGAGCAAACGTGCCGAGTTGGTAGCCGATGAGCGTGACGGAGTTGGGGTTGATCACCTGATCGCCCTTGATGTTGGTCGAGCAATCCTGGTTCCTGAGTGGACGTTGATTGCTCACCAAACCTGTCTGGAAGAGCGCGCCAAGATTGCCAGCTCCAGCCGAATTTGAGGCAATCAGATTTGCGGTGTTCTCTCCGATCCCGTTCTGATAGATCGTGAACGAGTTCCCGGAGTCGGCGTTGGTAATGCCCGTAATCTCCCAGCCACCGAGCGTCTCACGGGTAAGACGATTACGATTTTCCAGCTTAGGCGCCAAGTAGGTACCGTTTGCGACAAAGATATTAGGACGGTTAGTTGCCGCGTTCCCTCGGTCGAGACGCGGATTGAGGTAGTTTGTGAAGCTCTGCGCACCAGATCCACCACTCGAATCGTCGGTCTGGACATCCGCGATGCCGTGAGACCAAGTGTACGCGGCCTGGAAACGGAACGCGCTTATCTGGGTGCGAAAGAGCGTTTGGAGGGAATGGTAGTTGGAGTCGCCGTTATGCGAGAAGTAGGTGAGCCCGTTGTAGTGGAAGGGACGGAAGGAGTTGATGTTGCCGCCACCACCGAAGGTCGCAGCAGTCCAGCTAGATTGCGGGATGCTGTTTACGTCGTAGCTCGAGGTCAAATGCATGCCTCGGTTTCCAACGTAGCTCATCTGGAGGACCGTGTTCCGGGCCATTGTTTGCTCGACAGTAAGGTTCCACTGCCAGGAGCTCGGGAGCAGGGCGGCCGGATCGATGCCGCCTGCCGGTGAGGCGCTACCAGCACCAAGGGAAGCAGGTGTAGCCCCGCCGAGTGGACGTGAGAAGTTCGATACGCTCACGGAGAACGGTGCATTGTTCTCGAGCACATAGCGGGAGACGCGCTCACGTTGGTAAAAGCTACCGCCACCAGCCCGTACAGCAGTGGTTCCGTTCCCAAAGACATCCCAAGCTACGCCGACGCGGGGAGCCACGAGGTGGTTGTTGTTATTGACCAGCGACCGGTTCGGACCGGCTACGCCGGAGCTGAAGCTGGTGCCGAATCTTCTGTTGGCATCGCCGCATGGATCTTTTCCGGGCACGTGCCATAGGCCGTTGCAGGCGTCCGAAGCAGGCTTGGTCGGGTCATAGAGAAAGGGCTGGAAGCTGGTGGCCTGATCGTTGGCTGCCACCGGATTTCGGAGCAGGGAGTATCGCGCACCGTAGGTCAGGGTCACCTTCGGCGTGATTTTCCAAGTATCGCCAGCGTAGAATTCGTAGTCCCTCCAACGAAGCTGAGCGCGGACGTTGGTGGAGGACTCTCCGATAAAGAAAGGGTTGTTGGGAATGAGAACGTTGGCGAGGGTATTACCAGTACGGATGCCGGTTCTGTTAGCGCGAGCTGCCGTGCCATCCGGAGCATCGACCGAACCGTCACCGAAGCCGCCGATGGTTGGCCGTTCACTGCTGGCCGGACCCGCGTCTTCATTCTTTCCGTCATATCCCAGGAACGCGCCGAATTTCATGGCGTGCCGTCCTGCAACCTTGGAAACGTCGTCCCGAATGGTGTAGATGTCAAGTGTGTTGTTCCACGGCGCGATGGACCAGATGGTCGCTCCGCTTCCATAGTTGCCAAGTCCGCCCCAAACGGTGGGAGTTCCGGCAGGAGCTGTCTTGAGACTCTGGGGATAGAGTGAGGGAATAGCGGCGGAGAGCTGGTTGAGAAGACCCGGGTTGGTGCCACCAGGAGTAATGTTGATGCGGTTGTTTGAATAGGCGAACTCGGCGTCGTTGACGAGCGTATCGGAGATGGTGCTGGTCCAGCGGCCGATGGCTTGCTTGGAGGGCTGGGCCCAGTTTCCGTTGATGACCGGAAAGGCGCTATCGCCCCAGTACTGGTTGCCATTGTAGGAGGGGTTAGTCCAGGTGTCCTGGACGTAGCGGCCCATCAGGGTGTTCCGCTTAGTAAGGTTATAGTCACCTCGGATGTTCTCCTGGCGGTACTTCAGGAAGGTGGGGAGGGACTGCGACCAGTTGTTTCCGCCCAAGTCGGCGGGATTGGAAGGCCTGTTCGGCAAGGTATAGTACTGTGCGAGAAGAGCCCCCGCCGGATCGACGTTGGCCAGGATGTGCTGGTTCCCGTTCTTCGAGATTGCCGCCGGGAAGGTGGGTTGTGGCTCGTTGCAGGACATCACGGGGTTGCCGTTGCTATCTTTGCCGATCGGGTTTGAGAAGTCACCGGCGCGCTCGGCAGCAGTGGCAACGCAGGCGCTCTGGGTAAAGCCGCGGATCTCGTGGTTCCACTCTTCGCTGAAAAAGAAGAAAAGCTTATCGCGCTTGATAGGACCTCCGACAGAATATCCCCAGTCGTTGCGGCGGAGCTTGTCCTTACCATCGAGCGGCTGACCTCTGCCGGCGTTCCGACGGGCGAAGTAGGTATAGGCAGCGAGGGCATCGTTTCTACCGTCGTAGAACACGCTGCCATGGAAGGCGTTCGTTCCGCTGCGCGTGACGATACTGATGATGGCGCCCGAGGCCTGTCCGTACTCCGGACCGTAGCTGTTCGTCAACATTTTGAACTCGGCGATGGACTCGATCGAGGGATAGATAAGGATGGTGCGGTTCGAACCCACGTCGTTATCGTTCGCGCCGTCGACGAGGAAGAGGTTGTTGGTGGTCGGGTTCCCATTAACAGAGAAGTCGACGCCACCCTGAAGTCCCTTGTTCTTGCTGTCGAAGTTGTTTGCGGCAGAGACACCGGGTCCGAGCTGGGTGAGTTCCACGAAGCTGCGCCCGTTCAACGGAAGTTCCTTGACCTGGGTCCCGTCGACAATGGTCCCGAGTGCACCGCTGTCCGTCTGCACCTGAATCGCGGCTGCGGAGACGGTCATGACCTCGGATACATTCCCGACCGACAATTTCGCGTCCACCCGGGTCGCCGTGGACACGTTGACGACAACGCCCTTGGTATGAAACTGCTGAAAGCTGGCAGACTCAACGTTCACTTCATACGTTCCGTTTCGAACGTCGTCGAAGGTGTATTCGCCCTGACCGTTCGTGGTCACCGTTCTGTTGACACCGATGCTGCTGTTGAGCAGGGTAACGGTGGCGTTCGGGACCGAGGCGCCGGATGGATCAATGACCTGGCCACTGACGCTACCGGTCGTCTTCTGAGCAAAGAGTGGACTGCCCACCATGGCAAACACGAGTAAAAGCATGGCCAGCAGGGAACGTGGTGTTTTCATACTCCTCCAAAGTTGGTGTTCATGGACGCCCCTTATGGCCGTCAGATCGCTTCGCGGATCGAAGCCCTCTGACCCTCGGCAGCTATGCCGGGGTATTTCCAGTCATCTCTCAGGTGCGGCAAAGAACGAGTTTCTTATAGTTTTTTCTGCGGTGTTAGTAGGCCTTTTGGTGGAGTCTCTTGTCAACCATTTTCTTAGCGTTAACACCCAAAGGTCATAGCGACAATCGCTTGTCCCAGGAAAGGGAGGAACCTATCGCTGCCCGGGAACTATCTTGGCGGGCTCTACGACGCCGGTACCCTCAAGAACCGCGTAGAACTGGTCGGACCGTAAACCAGCCATTTTGTCGACTCGGCCGGACGGCCAACGGACCTCAACTGAGTCGATCTTGTCTGCTTTGCCCAGGCCGAAGTGGACGCGGAGGTCGTTTTGAGATAGATAGCTGCCGCCGCTTCGGACTTCATCCATTTGGGTTACACCACCGGCAGTGATCACGATGCGAGCACCCAGGGCCAGCCGATTGCTCTTGGTTCCGGCAAGTTCAAAGCTGACCCAATGCGTTCCGGCAATGCCGTTATTGTGCAGGATCACCGGGGAGCCATCCAGGTTTTCGACGACAAGGTCGACGTTGCCGTCGTTATCGAGGTCAGCGGCTGCTAATCCTCGACCGACGCGGGGTTCCCGAATAGCCGGGCCAGCCAGGTTCCCAGCGTCACAGAAGGTCCCATCCTTTTCATTCATAAGGAGGTTCTCGACCTCACGGTATCTGGCTCCGGATGGCGTTGTGTCTACCTGGGGGTAGACGTGCCCGTTTACGGAGAACAGATCCACCCAGCCGTCATTGTCCAGGTCGATGAAGGCAGTACCCCATTTTACGTACGGGAGGGAGGCCAGGGCCACTCCCGAGTCGTAGGACACGTCGGTGAAGCTCAATGGGCCATCGTTCCGATACAGCGCATTAAACTCGTCGGCGAAGTTCGTGACGTAGATGGAGAACTTGCCGGTGTGATTGTAGTCGGCGACAGCGACCCCCATCGATCCCTGCTCGGAGCCGTCCCCACTGACGGCGGTGCCCGATTCAAGGCCGATCTCCTTGAACTTGCCATTGCCCGCGTTTTGGTAGAGGTAGTTCGGGGTGGAGTCGTTTGCGACGTAGATGTCGGGGTGTCCGGTGTTGCCGAAATCGGACCAGATGACGCCGAGGCCGTAATATCCAGGGGCGTCGTCAACGCCAGCACTCTTTGAGATGTCGGTAAAGGTCCCGTCTCCGTTGTTGTGAAAGAGAGCGTCGCCACCGCCCTTTAGACCTCTGGGACCGCACTGGACGTCGAGACCGCGGAACTTGCAGGTGGGGCTTTTGCCAAAGCCGGGCAGGTCATTCAGCTTGAAGTCGACATAGTTAGTCACCATGAGATCGACGAAGCCGTCGCCGTCGAAGTCGGCAAAGGCCGCGCCTGTGGACCAGCGGCCGTCGGCCACCCTCGCTTGCCTGGTGACGTCGGTAAAGGTGCCGTTGCCGTTGTTCCGGTAGAGGACGTTTCCGCCGAGGCAGGTGATGTACAGGTCCGGCCAACCATCGTTGTTGTAGTCCCCGACGGCGCCTCCCATGGCGTAGCAGGGGGAGGCAATGCCCGCTTTATCGGTGACATCGGTGAACGTACCGTTGTGGTTGTTGTGGTAGAGGGCACCTTTGGCCCTCTCCCCTTTGAGAGCCATCTCGACCGTAGGCGCGTTGGTGAAGTAGATGTCTGGCCAGCCATCGCGATCGTAGTCGACGACCAGAACTCCGCCGCTCATGGACTCGACGATGTACTTCTTTTCCGGAGCTGCAAGGTGGGAGAAGTGGATGCCGGAGGCCTCGGTGATGTCCGTCAGTTGCGGGACCGTTCGGTTTTTGCAGACGCGGGTGCGAACTCCAGGGGGTGGACCGACTGGCGCGCTGTGCGCCTGGGCGACGAGATCTCCGACCAGTGCTGCCTGGAGGACGAGGGGGAGTATTTGAACTTTCATCACAAGCTTCGCGAACATGGTTCCGTTTGGGAGACCGTCAGATGTCAAGGCAAGCATCCTTGAGAGATCAAAGGCCGATCTCATCGAACCCAATTCCCTTCCGGGTACATAATACTTGCCGAGGGCTGAGAATGTATCGAACATGTTTCGGAACGATGTGGCGCGTCCGACCAGGAGTGGTCCTGTTAGCTTTGGGACTCTTGTACGTTGGGGACTTGTGTCGGGCGGAGACTCCGTTGCGCAGCTCGGATTTTGTGAATGTATTAATGCCGCAGCCCTCGGGCCTCGCCAGAGGCTCGGGAGCGCTTGAGCTGACCTCGCGACTTCGCGTCAGCGTCGAGCCGATCCGTAGCGGCAAGCTCGATCGAGCGGTGGCCCGGGCAATGGACAGGTTGAGCGAGAAGACAGGCCGTCCACTGCTGTTGGACGCACGCACCAAGGCTGCTGGCGGAACGCTGGAGTTGCATGTCCAAAGTGAAGGAGAGGCGATCCAGACGCTGGACGAAGATGAGTCCTATGCTCTCGAGGTGACGCCGTCCGGGGTGCGGATCGACGCGCCCACCGTGAATGGCGCCCTGCATGGCCTTCAGACGATGCTGCAGCTGGTGCAGCCGGGTAAGAATGGCTACGTGCTTCCCATTGTCAAGATCCAGGACTCGCCACGGTTTCGCTGGCGGGGCCTGATGATTGATTGCGGACGTCATTTTGAGCCGGTCGAGGTGATTAAACGCACTCTGGATGGAATGGCACTGGTGAAGATGAACGTCTTTCACTGGCACCTCACAGACGATCAAGGCTTCCGGATCCAGAGCCGGAGATTTCCCGATCTGACGGACAAAGGCTCTGACGGACTGTTTTACACGCAGGAGGATGCACGGGAGATCGTTCGGTACGCGAGGGATCGTGGAATCCGGGTGGTGCCGGAGTTTGAGATGCCCGGTCACAGTACCGCCTGGCTGGTCGCCTATCCGAAGCTGTCGAGCGGTCAACCGCCAGAGGGCATACGGCGTGAGTTCGGCATCTCCGACTATGCGCTGGATCCAACGCGGGAGGAGACGTACACCTTTATCGCGAGCTTTTTGGCGGAGATGGCCGACATCTTTCCCGATCGATACGTGCACATCGGCGGCGACGAGACGCAGGCGCCGGACTGGAAGTCGAGCCCTCGGATCAGAGAGTTCATGCAGAGCCATGACCTGAAGGACCCGGATGCGTTGCAGGCGTACTTCAACCAGCGCCTGTTGAAGATCTTGACAGACTTGCACAAACGCATGCTCGGCTGGGACGAGATCTTGAACCCGGCCCTTCCAAAGGACGTGATTGTGCAGTCATGGCGCGGCGAGGAGTCCTTGATCAAGGGGGCCAAGCAGGGCTACCAGGGTGTTCTGTCCGCTCCGTACTACCTGGACGCGATGCGTCCGGCCGGCGTGCACTACCTTGCGGATCCACTTCCGTCCACGGCCGACCTGTCCCCGGAGCAGCGCAGGCTCGTACTCGGCGGCGAGGTTTGTATGTGGGCAGAGCACCTGAATGAGAGGACGATCGACTCGCGTGTGTGGCCGCGAACCGCTGCGGTCGCGGAGCGATTCTGGTCGCCCGAGCAAGTGAGAGATGTGGACGACATGTATCGCAGGCTCGAGGCTGTCTCGGTCGACCTGGAGAGTGTTGGACTTCGTCACCTCTCTCAGGAGGGAGTCGGTTTGCGACAGCTGGCGGGTACGGAAGACATCGACGCGCTCCGCGTCTTCGCCTCCGTATTTGAGCCGGTCAGCTTCAGCGACCGGTACCAACAGCAGAGGACGTCACAGGCTACAACGCTGGACCGCTTTGTGGATGCGGTCCGACCTGATCCGCCGTCGGGCCGCGAGTTCGGGAGGCTTACCAGTGCCTTCCTCCTTGATCCCAAGGGAGACACGACCGATCGAGATAAGCTCCTCGCTCGATTTCACCGGCTCGCGGCAGCTGTGCCTGAGGTTCAGGACCAGATGAAGCAATCTCCGAGGCTCGGCGACGTGGCGCTGCGTGCCGAGCAGCTTGCCGGGTTGGCCAGGGCGGGTGCGGAGGCGGTTGACTCTTTGTCGTCCGGGAAGAAGCTTTCAAGGGACTGGAGCGCGTCGACAAGCAAGCTGATTAGCGAAGCGAAGCAGCCGGGCGGGATCGTGCGGTTCACCATGCTGGACTCGCTTGTGGCGCTCCTTGCCGCCGTCCAGAGCGACCGGTAAACGGGGCGGAGTGTGGAGACTGCGTTATAACGGACGCGTCTACGCCCGATAGACTGAACGAGGGTATTCGATGACTGCTGGAGCACAACGTTGATGGGCACGCAAGATCTATCGCCGCGAGAGAAGGCAAAGCAACTGGCTGCACGACGTGCGCTCGAGTTCGTCGAGGACGGGATGACGGTTGGGCTCGGCTCCGGAAGCACAGCCACCTTCTTCGTCGAGCTGCTGGGACGAAAGGTGCAGGAGGGGCTTAAGATTCGCGCCATCGCGTCCTCGAGAGCAAGCGAGGAGCTGGCGCGCAGCTTCGGTGTCGAGATATGCGACTTCGAGCAGTGCCCCGAGATCGATGTGACCGTCGACGGCGCCGACGAGATCGGCCCTGGACTCTCCCTTATCAAGGGTGGTGGCGGTGCCCTTCTGCGAGAGAAGATCGTGGCAAGCGCGTCACGACGGTTCATTATTGTCGCGGACTCCGTGAAGGTCGTGAACACGCTGGGGGCTTTCCCGCTTCCGGTTGAGGTAATTCGCATGGCTTTGCCCCTGGTTCGACGACGGCTCGAGCATCTCAATCTGACGTCCTCGGTCCGCCGGCAAAAGGACGGAACGGAGTTCGTTACCGACGAGGGTCACCTGATCCTCGATTGTGCCTGCGGGACGATTGAGGAGCCTGAACGCACGGCCGCCTCCATCCGAGGTATTGTCGGTGTCGTAGAGCATGGGCTATTCCTGCATATGGCTAACCTGGCGCTGATCGCCATCGACGGCGAGGTTCATGAGCGCACCTTCTAGCATTGGGTTTGCACGATCATGGGCGCCCGGAGCCGACGAGATGGATAGTCTCTTCCACAGATGAGGATCTTGTTGCCATGCGAGTTCTGATTGTGGAGGACGAGGTAAGATTGGCCGAGAATCTCGCCTCCGCGCTGCGTGAGGGTTCTGGTTTTGCCGTGGATTGTGCCGAAGATGGCGAGGTCGGCGAGCACCTGGCGCAGCAGCAGTGTTATGACCTCATCATCCTGGATCTGATGCTGCCCCGCATGGATGGGCTCACGCTGCTGAAACGAATGCGTGCGCGGAAAGATCGCACGCCGACGCTCATTCTCACTGCAACGGACGGTGCGGCGTCAACGATAGAGCTGCTGAACGCCGGTGCCGACGACTACCTGAGCAAGCCATTCGATCTCGGAGAGTTGCTGGCTCGCTCCAAGGCCCTGATCCGGCGGGGGAAGGGAACCGCTCACCCTGAGTTGAAGGTCGGGAGCCTCGAGGTGAACACGCTGGAGCAGACGGTACGTCGAGATGGAAGGCTGGTCGATCTTTCCCCGACGGAGTACCGGATTCTTGAGTACCTCGCGCATCGGCCGAGGGTGATCGTATCCAAACGCGAACTGCTGGAGCATTTGTACGACTACAACTGGGAGCACCACTCGAATGTAGTCGAAGCGCACATGTCCAACCTCCGAAAGAAGCTGAGTGAGGGTACCCAGCAGCAGATTATCGAAACGATGCGCGGACGTGGGTACCGCTTGGCCGATCAGGGCAGGGACATGGAATGAGAGAACGGTCGATCGCGCGGCGCCTGATCCTCTCCGTGCTGCTGATCCAGGCAGTTACGGCCATCGGCTTTATCGGGGCAACCCTGTTCCATGAACGGAAAAGTCGTTTGCAGGCATTCGACGTCATGCTACGGGGCCGTGCGGATTCGGTGCTGGCCGCTGTTCAGGACGCGGATGACGAGGCCGACGACATCGTTCTCGATCGCAAGAACCTCCAGGTTCCTCCAGGCGACGTGTTCGAGGTGGAGGATGCTGCAGGGCGTCTTCTCGGCCGATCATCGAACTGGAGCGGGGCTCAGCCGAAGACGAGCGAGGTCCAGGGCGCGCAGATCTTTCAAACCGGGGTTGCGGGCCTGCAGTATCGCCTCATTCGCCTGAATGGAGTTCGCGTCGTGGATCCGGGAAAGGCTAACGGCGGCACCTCTCATACGGTCCAGATTGTCTACGGATCGCAGACCAGGAAGGTTTGGGAGGAGATACGGGAGACCGTTCTTTTCTCCGCCGGTGCGAGCTGCCTGCTTCTGATGGTGACAGGAACTCTGGTCGCCTGGCTTCTGCATCGCGGTCTCTCTCCACTCCGGGAGTTGGCCGCCGAGGCGGAGGGGGTCTCCGCGGAGCGCTGGAGCTTTCGCTCCCCAGAGAGCGCACGCGGTACGAGCGAACTTGCAACCCTGGCGTTGGCCCTCGAGTCGGCTGTCGGCCGCCTCGAGCGATCGTTCGATCAGCAGCGGCGCTTTGTCAGCGACTCCGCCCACGAACTAAAGACCGCCGTCGCCGTGATCAAATCATCGCTCCAACTGCTCACCATGCGGAGACGGAGCGCCGAGGATTACGAGACCGGAGTTCATCGGTCACTGTCTGACTGCGAACGCATGGAGGAGATTGTGGCGGAGATGTTGACGCTGGCGCGGATAGAAGGCCGACCAGCCAGGGAAAGGAGGAACACGTCAACCGACTTTGCGAGATCTGCCGCGATCGCGGCGGAACATCTGCAGCCGCTAGCCGACCTGCGGGGTGTGCAAGTCAAGCTTGACTTCGCGGGTTGCCTCCATGTCGGCCTGAGCGAGGAAGAGTGCACGCTTCTGTGTCGCAATCTCCTGATGAACGCGATCGTGCACGGCGCTGGCTCCAACCAGGTACAAGTTACGGCAGCATCGAGCGAGCAAGGATGGACGGAGTTCCGGTTCGAGGACTTTGGCGAAGGCATCGACGAAGCAGTTCTTCCGCATGTATTCGAGCGATTCTACCGGGGTGACGCCTCACGGGCCCGGGTCACGGGAGGAAGCGGTTTAGGCCTTGCTATCTGTCGAGCGATCGTAGAGAGCGCCGGGGGGTCGATCCGGCTGGACAGCCAGCGCGGTGTCGGAACCACAGCCACGGTGCGGCTTCGCGCCGCCGTGGAGAGCCATGGGGTGCCGACCGATATGGTCGAGGTCTCTTCAGGTTCTGTTAATCACTCAGTGGAAGACTAATTTGCCGGCGCAACTTCCCTTTCAACGTCGAGCTCACCACGGAGACATTCATGCCGTTTACTCGCCCCTCTCGCAACCTTGCCTCACCGCTTGTTGCCGCAACAGCTCTTTTCGGAATGCTCGCCCTTGCCTCGGATGCGATGGCGCAAGGCTCCTACCGCGTTCTGGATCACTGGAAGATTGGTGGTGAGGGCGGGTGGGACTACCTCACCGTCGACTCCGCGGCGAAGCGTCTCTACCTTACGCACGGACCTCGCGTGGAGGTCATCGACCTCGCGAACGGAAAGGCCGTAGGCGCCATCACGGGTTTGAAGGGTACGCACGGTGTCGCTCTGGATGAAACGGGTAAGTTCGGCTATATCAGCGACGGTGGCGGGAATGCAGTCGTGGTCTTCGACCGCAACGACCTGAGTACCGTAGCGACGATTCCGGTCGGAACCAATCCGGATGCCATCGCCTTTGAGCCGACGACAAAGACGATCTGGGCGTTCAACGGACGCAGCAAGGATGTGTCCGTCATCGATATGACGTCGCGCAGTGTGATCGCGATCATTCCGCTCCCGGGCAGGCCGGAGTTCCCTGCCGCGGACGGTAAAGGGATGATGTTCGTCAATATCGAGGACAAGAACCAGATTGTCCGGCTAGACGTCGCCACGAAAAAGGTAACAGCAACGTGGCCGCTTGCTGGTTGCGACTCGCCTTCCGGTATGGCGTTTGACCCCGCAGGCCGACGGCTTTTCTCGGTCTGCGATGGAAAGAAGATGGTGGTCACCGACGCAAACACAGGCAAGCTTCTGGCGACACCCGCGATTGGTGACGGACCGGATGCCGCGGCCTACGATGCAAAGCACAAGCTCGCGTTCTCCTCAAATGGAGACGGCACGCTGAGCGTGTTGGATGCGAGTGGGACAAGCTTCCCCAGTGTTCAGACTGTTGCGACCGAGAAGGGTGCGCGAACGATGGCTCTGGACGACAGCACTGGACGCATCTACCTGGCGACAGCTGAGTTTGGGCCTCGGCCAGCGGCAACCCCTCAAAATCCAAAACCCCGCCCCGCTATCGTGCCGGGAAGCTTCAGGGTGTTGGTCGTGGGACAGTAACGAAGTCTGAGACGTTCTGGCCGACGGTATACCCGCCGGCCATTTTCTCCTAAGTAGCGAAGGGACCTTCGAGCCACGGTTGCCTGCTGCTGGCCTCAGTGCGTCTTCGCAACAACCCCGCCGTGATCGCGACCACGAGTGAGCCAGAAGTACACCGCTGGAGTCACAATCAGGCTTAAGACCATGGAGATGAGGAGCCCGCCAATTACGGCAATGGCCAGCGGCTGGAGCATCTGGGATCCAGCTCCGAGCGCAAAGGCTAGTGGAAGCATGCCGCAGATAGCGGCTATGGCGGTCATCATGATAGGTCTCAACCTTCGTTGTGCCGCGTGAAACATGGCCTCGCGTGCACCGACTCCCGTCGCACGGTAGCTCTCGTCCGCGTCTAGCAGAAGGATTCCGTTCTTGGCGACGATGCCGATCACCATGATTAGCCCCATGAACGAAGCGACGTTGAAGTTTGTCTTCGTGACCAGCAGCGCGAGGACAACGCCCGAGATCGAGAGGATGGAAGAGGTCAGGATCGCGATTGGCGCGGAGAAGTTGCGGAAGTCCGCCAGAAGCACGCCAAAGACAAGGGCAAGGGCAAGAACGAGGACGCGCAGGAGATCGTGGAACGACCTCTGCTGTTCCTCGTATGTGCCCCCGTACTCCACGCGAACGGAGGCGGGGAGGTGGAGACTGCTGACGGTTTTCCTGACCTGAGCCATGGCGGTCCCCAGATCGGACCCCTCCAGCCGCCCCGAGACGACGATCAGTTGCTGAAGGTTCTCCCGGCGAATCTCGTTCTGAGGGGGAAGCTGCTGGATCTGGGCCAAAGAACCGAGGTTTGCGGTCTTTCCGGTACTGCTATTGAAGACGGTGTTTTGTATCGCATCGAGAGAAGCTCGCGTCTCCTCTCCAAGCCGGACGCGTATGGTGTAGGGCCGGCTGTTTGCGATCACGGGATCGGTGGTCGCGACGCCATCGAGGATGGATGTGGCATCCTCCGCTATTTCGGCCGGGGTAAAGCCCAGCCGGGCAGCAACCGTCGGGTCGATCTGGAAGTTTGTCGCCGGGCCGCTTATCGTGTTTTCGATTCCATTCTGGACGTCGACGACACCGCTTATCTTTCCGATCGCACTCGCCACCCGGGGTCCGAGCTCCTGCAGAAGCGCAGGATCATTAGCGAAGAGCTTGATCTGGATAGGCTCAGGAGAGTTCGACAGGTCACCGATCATGTCCTGCAGGACCTGGATCAACTCAATATCGAGCTCGGGCTCTGTCCTCTTGATCTCGGCGCGGACGTCGGCCATCACCTCGTCGATGCCGCGGCTGCGCTTGCTCTTCAGGCGGACCGTGATGTCGCCGGCGTTGGCCTCTGTCACGGCCGCCAGACCCATCTGCAGGCCCGTACGCCGCGAGGTGCTCTCGACCTCCGGCATGCCATGCACGATACGCTCGACGTGCTCTAAGACGCGGTTGGTCTCCGTCAGCGAGCTTCCGGCCGGCATGATGTAGTCGAGAATGAAGCCGCCCTCGTCCATCGCAGGAAGGAGATCGGATCCCAGTCCCTGGTAGGCGAAGTACGTCCCCGCGACAAGGACCAAGGAGACGGCGACGAGCACAAGGGGACGCGCCAAGGAGAAGTTCAGGGCACGCTCATGAACCCGCATGACCCTTCCCAGTAGACCGCTCGATTCCTCGTGTGTGTGCGTGGAGCCGGCGCGTTTTGGCCGGAGTAGCACGAGGCTCAATCCAGGGGTCCAGGTAAGCGCCAGGAGAAGCGAGGTCAGCAGAGCCGCAGTCATGGTGATGGCGAGCGCACGAAAGAAGCTGCCGGTAACGCCGGTCACCGAGATGAGCGGAAGAAAGACCACCACGGGCGTGATGGTTGATCCGATTAGAGGACGGGTGATCTCCTGAAGTGCCTTGCGCACAGCGTCAACGCGAGATTCGCCGGAGTCTCTGTGCAGGACAATGTTCTCTACGACGACGATCGCATCGTCGATCACGAGGCCGATGGCAGCCGCGAGACCGCCCAACGTCATAAGGTTGAAGCTCTGACCAATGAGGTAAAGGAACAGAATCGTAACCGCGATGGTGACAGGAATGACGAGTCCTGCCACCAGCGAGGAGCTCCAGTCGCGCAGGAAGAGAAACAGAATGACGCACGCGAGCACCAGACCGATGAGGATGGCATCGCGCACGCTCTTGATGCTCTCGCGCACCAGTTCGGATTGGTCGTAGTAGGGCGCAAGGTGCACGCCTGCCGGAAGCTTTTTGCCAAGCTGCGCAATCTCAGCGGCAACGGCATCGGCCACCTGCACCGTGTTGCCGGCTGGTTGACGGGTGATGTTGAGCAGCACCGCGGGCGTTCCATTTGCCGTGACGACCGTATACACAGGCAGGGTGCCGGACTGCACGGTGGCGACGTCCGAAACGTGCACCGCCGCACCACCCGGTGTGGTCTTCACGACAAGTTGTGCCAAGTGCTCCGCGTCGTGCACCTGGGCTCCCACGAGACCGAGAACGAGCTGATGATTCGCCTCGTAAAGGCCGGGCGAGTCGATGATGTTCGACGCCTGCATCGCGTTGACCAGATCGAGAACGGTCACTCCAGCCGCTTGCAGCTTGGCCAGGTTGGGGGTTACGTGAAACTCCGGCACCTTGCCGCCCTGCACGGTGACCATGCTGACGCCGGGGACGCGATTGAGAGGAGGTTTGAGTTCATAGGTCGCAAGCTCCCAGAGCTGCGTCTGGGAAAGGCGATCGGAGGTCAGGCTGTATCCCAGGATCGGGAAGGTGGCGAAGGTGAGGCGATTGGTCGTGATCTTTGCGGTATTCGGAAGGGTCTGCCCGACTTTGCTAAGAGCCGCGTCGACGAGCTGGAGCGTCCGGAACATGTCCTGGTTCCAGTCGAAGAACAGGCTGACCTCAGCCGAACCTCGGCTCGTCGTGGACCGGACCGTCAGGAGCCCGGGAACGGTGTTGATGGCGTCTTCGATGGGCTTTGTGATGGTGACCTGCATCTGCTCGACCGGCATAACGCCGTTGTCGACGCCGATCACAACACGAGGGAAGTTCGTGTCCGGGAACACGGAGATGGGAACCTGGAAGGCGAAGTAGAATCCGCCGATGGTGAGCACGACAAGAAAGAAGAAGATCGTGCTGCGGTAACGCGTTAGCCAGAAGCCTTCTTCGGGGGCGGCCGTCTGCTTCGGTTTCGGTTCGGTCGCGATCATTTTTCTGCTCCGCCCTTACCGGCAGATGGCTTTGCGCTGCCGCTTTCCGCCCCGGGCTTTTCATCCTCTGTCGCCGGACCGACTTTCACCTTGGTGCCATCCTCGAGTCCATACGCTCCGCCTGTGACTACGGTATCGGCCGTTGTGACACCAGATGTAATCTGCACGTCCTCGCCATCCTGGATGCCAAGCGTGACGGGTTTGCGGTGTGCCGCTCCATCCGGACCAACGACCATGACGGACTTGCTGCCGTCCTGCCCAGTGAGCACAGCCGCTGCGGGGACCTTGATCGCTGACGTCACCGACCTGCCCACAACGGAGGCGCGCACGGGCGTTCCGACCTTGAGAGCACCGTTACGGTTGTCGAGGCGCAACCAGACTTCTACGGTCGTACTCCCAGGGTCAAGTGCCGGACTGATGAGAGAGACCTTGGCGGTGAGGGGTTCGGTTAAGCCCGGCACCGTGATCGTCGCCTCGTCACCGAGCTTCAGTCTTTGCGCGACCATTTGCGCGAGGTGGAGCTTGGCAAGCAGAGCGGACGCGTCCATGACCGTGAGCAGGGCCGTTCCTGTTGTGGCGGTCTCCCCGGCAAAGAGCGAGCGGTCGGTGACTACGCCCGCAATAGGACTCCGTATCTCCGAGTAGGAGACCTGTGCCTCCGCGCCGAGATATTTGCCCTTCGCCGACGCAAGCTGCCCCTGTGCCTGCTGCAGGGAGGCTTGCCGGCTGACATTTCGGACGGACTCCAGGTGCTTGGCCGCCGTGTCAAAGGCAGCTTGCGCTTGCACGAGACCGGCGGTTGCCGTGTCAAGGTCACGCCCCGGGATGGCGCCTTGCGAGAAGAGCTGCTGACGTCCCTTCACGATGCTCTGGTTCAGGTCCAGGTTAGCTTTTGTCTGCGCCACGTCGAGCTGCGCTTTTTGAAACTCCTCAGGAAACTGAGCCTGGGTTTGTGTCTGGTAGGTGGCCTGCGCTGCCGTGTAGGTGCCCTTGTTGTCGAGCGCAGCGGCCTCGAGATCGCGGTTTTCAAGCGTTGCGAGCAGTTGGCCCGTCTTCACGTGCGATCCGCGTTGCACGTAGAAGCGCCGGATCGGAGCACTGATCTTAGGCGACAGCGCCGCCTGGGCGAGCGGCGATAAGACTGCATCCGCGGTCAGGTGCTCGGACATGGGACCTTGCTCCGGGAGCTCAGCCTGCACGGTGACGTCTATCTCCGGAGCGGCATCCTGCTTGGACTTGCAGCCGTCCAGGAGGTTGACGCCAAAGGTAAAGAGCACAGCCAGGGACATCAGGCTTGACGAACGTATGGATGACCACCGCCGATAGGACGAGGCTTTCGAAGCCCTCTTCTGTTTGTCTGAGTTGGTCACAGGGTTCCTGTCAGAGTCTGGAGATTCGCCAATGCGGCTTGAAATCGAGCACCACCATCCTCGCGTGCGTTCTCCGCCGCCGTGAGTGCGCTCTGAGCGTCTACGACCTCTAACACGGTGGCCTCGCCGTCCGCATACCGCAGCTTCGTAAGCTGCAGACTTTCCGTCGCTGTCCGTACACTCTCGTCCAGCGACGCGGCCTGATCTCGGGCGGCCACCGCTTCAGCGTAGCCTTCGTCGAGGGAGACGATAAGTCTCCGCTGGGTTGCCGTCAGCGCGATTCGAACGGCATCTCGCCGAATCTGACTCTGTTTGACACGATGTTCCGTTGCCAGCCAGTCCCAGAGAGGAATGTCCAGTGTCGCGCTTGCAGAGTACCCCAGGTTCTTGATGCCGCTCGGGCTGTTCTTTGCGAACTGAGGGGCATCGATGCCATAGGTGAAGTTGAGCGCGAGGTCGGGAAGGTAAGCCGCACGCGCGGACAGTACCGCCGCGTCACTTGCCTGCAGGGCAGCAAAAACACTCTTCAGCTCGGCGTTGTTCTGGGAGGCGCGAGCGTTGATCTCCTCGCGTGTCGGAAGAGGAGGCACGGTTCGGTCCTGAAGCTGATACTCCGTTCGCGGATCCGGAAACAGAAGAACAGCAAGATCAAGCCTCGACCGATCGACAAGGAGCTTCGCGTCGGTGAGATCACGATTTCGCTGCTGTTGCTGGAGCTCAGCTTTGATAACATCGGCATGCGCGCCCTCGCGAGCCTGCTCCCGCTCCCTCGTTAATGCCGTGAAATTCGCAGCTTCCGCAGCCGCACGCTGTGCGATCTGAAGCTTCCGTGAACTGATCGAGCTCACGTAGAACAATCTGGCGACGGTGGAGACGAGACCGCGACGTGCGATCTCGAACTCGGCAGCAGCGCGTGCCGCACCAGCGCTCGCGATCTGCAGGTCAGCCAGCTGCCTGACGCCAAGGGTCTCATTAACGGTGCCCTGGCTGAAATACTCATGTATAGCATTGTTCGCGATAAAGATTGGTGCCGGTTGGAAGCCTGCCTGCCCTGCCGCGTTCCTGGCGCCGTTGGACTGCGTGAAAAAATATTGATTGTGATACACGGCGCTGGGAAGCAGCGCCGCACGTGCGATCGACCGATTGAGTCCTGTAGCCCTGCTCTCGGCGAGAGCCGCAGCGAACGCAGGCTCATTGGACTGAGCACGCCGGATCGCGTCGGCGAGATCGACGGAGACCGGTGAGGACAGTTGCGTGACGGGTGATATGGGGGTTGAGGTCGCTTGAGCCTGGCACAGTGCCGTTAGCGCCAGAAGACCCAGCGCGAGACCGAGACGGTGCGCGGACAAGCTGCGCTGTCGTCCAGCTTTTTCAAGAAAGGGCATGCTCCACAGACAATATCCGCTCAAGATTAAGTACCGCTGAACAAGCGTACCGCCGATCGCGATCGATCCTGCCGGACTCTCTCTGGAGAGAAGCAAAGCCAAGGCCGCTCAGACGCGCTTAGGTACGATCTCGCGGTAAAACTTCAAGCTTCACCGGCGCAACGCCAGTCTCGAGCATGCCGATCTTTTCAGCGGCCGCGGAAGACAGATCGATGACGCGGTCAGGCCGGATGCCTCGGTCATTGATGCGGACCACGACCGATCGCCTGTTTCGGAGATTGACGACTCTCACGATCGTTCCAAAAGGAAGCGTAGGGTGGCAGGCGGTGAAAGCGCCCTGGTCATAGATCTCACCGCTCGCGGTCGCATGTCCGTCGAACATATCTCCGTACCAGGAGCCAATGCCGGAGAGGAGGCCGTGCGCTCCCAGGACATGCGCTCTGTGGTGTCCCTGTGGGTTGGGTAGCCGCGGGGCGAAAACTTTGCTGTGCAGCGGAGCGTCCGCAGACCGAATTGGCCTAACCGACGCCGTAGTTGCGATAACTGTGCACCCGCCGACAACCAAACAGGCCAGCAATGCCCTTCGCAAAGCTAAACGCAAACATACCTCTCTCTGAGCGACTTGTTGAGTTTACTAGTTTGGGCCCGGCGCAGCAACCGAGCTCGAGCTGAGGTGCTCACGGCGTTGCGCTTTCTCTTGACCGGCGGGTCCACACGACCTATCGTCCTCACAGCGTAATGGTTGCGGGCGAGCGGAATACCACTTCCGTCAAGCTCCGCTCCAAAAGGGGCGCGCTTCGTCTGGGCGGTGGCGATCTACGCGGCGGACGGATGTACTCCTGCTTCTGAGGTTTGATGACACATCGACAGACAAACTTTTCTCACGCGACACTCGCCGAGATCTATGAACAGCCAAGGGCGCTCGCTGAGACTGCGGCAACGTATGTCGCGGAGACCGGGCTTAGGGAGAGTTCGTGGTCAAACGTATCCGCTGCGTTGCGGGGCAAAGATCGTCTCATCATTGCAGCGAGTGGGTCCAGCCGTCACGCCGGAATGGTCGGCGAAATCATGATGGAGGAGCTCTCGGGCATCGCGGTCGATGTCGAGTACGCCAGCGAGTATGTGTATCGGAAGCGCGATTCGGTGCTCCACCCCGCAGTACTCGTCATCTCACAGTCCGGAGAGACCGCCGACACGCTCGCAGCGCTGCGAGAGGCCAGGCACAACGGCGAAGCATCGATCTCAATCACCAACGTGGCTGGGTCGTCCATGGCTCGGGAGGCAGATGTATCCCTGCTGACCGAGGCAGGCAAAGAGCGCGCGATCGCAGCGACGAAGAGCTTTGTGACGCAGCTCAGCCTGCTGTACCTGATGGCTCTGCGACTGGCAGCTGACCGGGGTGGTCTGGACGGTGGACAGGTCGCACAACGTCTTCTTGAGCTTTCCACCTTACCTTCGCTGATCGAACAGTCCCTCTCTGGCTGGGAAGATCGGATGAAGGCCGTTGCAGCGAGTTTCAGCGAGGCCGAGGCTTTTCTCTTTGTCGGTCGGGGCCTTCACTACCCGATCGCACGGGAGGGCGCCTTGAAGCTGAAGGAGATGTCGTATCTCCATGCGGAGGCGTATCCTTCCGGCGAACTGAAGCACGGACCCAATGCTTTGCTTGGGCCTGATTCGCCCCTGGTCGTACTGGCGACGCACGATGACTCCGATCCCATGTCCATGGTGCGCTACGAAAAAACAGTTCAACTGATGCGCGACATCGAGGGACAGGGCAGCCATATCCTGGCCATTGCGACCGAGGGGGACACCCAGGTTCCAAAGCTCTGTCGTAGTTGTGTCCACGTGCCTGCGGCCTGCGAGTTCCTGGCCCCCTTCCTCGAGGTGATCCCCCTTCAACTCTTCGCCTACTTCATGTCGCTGCAGCGCGGTGTGGATGTGGATCGGCCGCGTAATCTCGTCAAGGCGGTGGTGGTCGAATAGGAAGGTGCGTGCGGCGGTCACGGAATATCGGCCTCGCGGATCCGGTCCACCGAAAGGTGGAGTTCGACTTCCGCCTTACACCGGATGACTTGCGAAGATCTCACGCGTAATTTGATCTGTGCTGTGCCATCCAAGACTGTAACGAGCTTCTCCGAACGCAGATCCAGGCTGCCCACCCTCCGATTGGAGCCAGTGGCGTGGCGGGTACCCAGCATGCGAGAAATGTGACCTGATTGTTGATGACCCCAAGAAGACGAGATCGAAAGACAGCGAACACTCAGGCGTGTGCGGCTGATACGGATGGCGGCAGAGACGGTACATACTGCTGTGGGTTGAGAGCCCCCCAAGCAAATCCCGTGAGTCGACAACGAACCTGTGCGATTACTGCGGCCCGAGGGGTACTGATTGCTCGATATTGCCGAATAGCCGTATGGGGTTTGTTGTTGACCGTCGTCGCGGGTGTCACGGGATGCCGCTCGAAAGCCGGCCTTCCCCCGCCGACATCGGCGGCCTATACGCATTACGTCTCTGCCTTTTACACCGGCCTGGCGGCGCTCCAGGTAGGGGATGATGTCAGGGCTGAGAGCAGCCTCAGCGAGGCGACAAGGCTGGTTCCAGGAGAACCCGCCGGTTGGATGAACTGGGCCATCCTGGCACTTCGCCAGCGTAGCTTCGACGCGGCGGGGGAGCGGCTGCGGAGGGCAAAGGAGTTGATCCCGCAGAGTGATGCGATCGACTATCTGGAGGGTATTCTCGAGAGTAGCCGCGGCAACTCGTCGGCGGCCATCTCGGATCTGCGCGATGCCGTTCGCCTGAATCCCAAAAATCTGAAAGCGATCTATCTCCTAGCCAGCGAGACGGAACGACAGGGCGATGCCGGCAGCGACGCCAGCTTTCAGCAGCTTATCGAGGAGATCCTTCGGGTTCAGCCGGACAACATGGCTGCCCTGGTGGAACTCAGCCGGGTCGCGGCCAAGAGGGGTGATGCCAAAGCTCTGCAGACAGCCGTCACGAAGCTCGCGGCACATGGAGGTGCCTGGCCCGCCGAGGCGACCCAGCAGTTTGAGCAACTCCGCGTCGCTGCTTCCGGACCTGATCCTCGTGCGGCGGCGACACGTTCCACCTTTCTTCGCAACGTCCTGATGCGCGACCCGGAGTTCCGGTCGAGCCTCGCCGAGATTAAGCCGCAGCCCGGAGAAGAGACCGAGCCGCTCTCGCGGTTTTTGTTGCTGACCAATCCTCCCTCCCAGCCGGCGGCTCCGGACCTCATGATGCGCTTTACCAATCAGAGCTTCGATAAGCTGAGTGGCACGGGCTGGAAGTGGATCGGAGCCGTCTCACTCTCGGGCTCAGGAGATCCGGCAGCGGCTGTTGCGAATGATCACGAGGTGCGCCTGAGTACGGGAGCCGGTCTTCCCTTCCCTGGCGGTTCCGCACAGGCGCCGCCCTCTCCCGAAGGTGTGCTCCCAATGGACTTCAACTATGACTTCAACACGGACCTGCTGCTAGCCGGCGAAGGTGGTCTACGGCTCTTCCGGCAAGATCGGCCGGACGCTTTCACCGACGTCACATCGTCGACAAAGCTGCCAGCAGAGATTGTCCATGCTGCCTACACGGGCGCCTGGGCAGTGGACATAGAGGCTGATGGGGATCTCGATGTCGTGCTCGGCTCGAAGAGCGGCGAACCCCGTATTCTGCGCAACAATGGAGACGCAACCTTCCGTGTGATCCACACGTTTCCGGAGGTATCCGGCATCCGGCAGTTTGTCTGGGTCGACCTCAACGGAGACGGCAATCCGGATGCCGCGCTGATCGACGGAAGCGGGCGCGTTCGGATTTTTCTCAACCAGAGGTCCGGCAGGTTCCTCGAAGCTCGTCTTCCGGATGCTCTCCGAGACGTTCATGCGATCGCATCTGGCGATCTGGGGAGGAGCAATCTTCTGTCACTCGTCGCCGTACTGGCGGATGGCGCAGTGGTCTCGGTCAACTACCAGCAGGCGAGCGGAACCTGGAAGGTCGATCAGATCGCACGCATTCCAAACCCGTCTGCTGTCCTCTCCGGTGACGTTCGCCTGCGCGCGGTGGACCTGGACAATAACGGCGCAGTCGACCTCGTGCTGTTGAACGTCGAGGCGACGCCAAGCCGCGCGAGCGGACCTCTCGTTTGGCTGCAGGATGAGGCTGGCCGCTTCGCGCAGCCTTTACAGCCTGTGCCCCTAGCGACATCGTTTGCCCTCGCGGACCTGCAGGGCAAAGGCCGACTCGACCTGCTCGGGCTGACCGTTGACGGAAGAGCGATCCGGGCTGAGAACCGCGGCACCAAAGACTATCACTGGCAGACCATCCGGCCGCGGGCGCGACAGGCTACCGGTGATCAGCGCATCAACTCCTTCGGTATTGGCGGCGAGATCGAAGTGCGCTCCGGCCTGCTCGTGCAAAAGCAGCCAATTACCGGACCGGAGCTTCACTTCGGCCTGGGCGAGCACACCGGCGCGGATGTGGCTCGGATCGTCTGGCCTAACGGCTCCGTGCGCGCCGAGTTCTCGCTCAAGAGCGATCAGCAGATCGTCACGGAGCAGCGGCTCAAGGGATCCTGCCCCTTCCTCTTTGCATGGAACGGTCAGCAGATGGGCTTCGTCAAGGACTCTGTTCCTTGGGGATCGGCGATCGGTCTTCGGATCAACGCCCTTGGGACCGCGCGCATCGAAGCAACGGAAGAGTGGTACAAGATCGGTCGAGGCGAGCTGCAGGCTCGAGACGGCTTTTATGACCTCCGCATCACGGGCGAGCTGTGGGAGTCCTTCTACTATGACCACCTCTCGCTGATGAGCGTCGACCACCCGGCCGGGACGGAGGTCTTCACGGATGAGCGGTTCAACGTTCCACCGGTCAAGCTAGCGGTCACCGCGGTGGGTCCACCTCAGCCGATTGCTCGCGCAACGGACGACAACGGACAGGATGTAACCAGCACCCTGGCCTCTCTCGATGGGCAGTATCTCGATACCTTCGGTCGTGGGCAGTATCAAGGCGTAACACGAGACCACTTCGTCGAGATCGAGCTCGGAGACAAGGCGCCGTCCAGCGGACCTCTCTGGCTTGTCGCGAGAGGTTGGCTGCACCCCTCCGACTCGTCCATCAACATCGCCATGGCGCAGGGCAAGCAGCAAGCGCCTCACTGGCTGAGCCTCGAGATCCCGGACGGGGCCGGGGGGTGGAAGGTGGCCCGGCCAAACCTCGGCTTTCCCGCAGGGCGCAAGAAGATCTGCCTTATCGACCTCGCGGGAATTTTCAAAGCAGGAGTCCCCAGGAAGCTGCGACTTCGGACCAACCTCGAGATCTACTGGGACTCGATCGAGTGGGCTCAAGGCCTTCCCTCAACCAGGCTGAACGTGACCCGCCTTGACCCCGCCGTGGCGGACCTGCACTACCGCGGCTTCTCCATGATCAACCAGGCGAACCCTTCCTCTCCCGAGATCCCCGACTACGACCGCCTCGCCGGAACCTCTCAACGCTGGCGAGACCTCGCCGGGTACTACACGCGCTTTGGTGACGTCAGAGAGCTTTTGAAGGCCGCCGATGATCGATACGTCATCATGAACGCTAGCGACGAGCTGTCGTTGCGCTTTCCCGTTCCGGCGCCTCCGCCTGTTGGTTGGGTACGGGACTTCGTCATCGCGGGTGATGGCTGGGTCAAGGATGGTGACTTCAACTCCAGTCAATCTCAGACCGTGATGCCTTATCCGTACCATGCACAGAAGGTGTACGACAGGCCCCCCGGCCGGCTTGAGGATGACTGGGTCTACCAACATCATGCGCAAGACTGGCAGACTTACCACACACGGTACATTACGCCGGAACGTTTCCAACACGGCTTGGGGAGTATGGCAGAGCGATGAAGCAGTCAGGAGCAGCACGCGTTGTACTGGGGATCATCTTCCTCGGCCTTCTGGTCACCCCGATCATCATCCGCAGGGCCTCGGCAAAGCGAACCGCCGCGACAACAGGGGCTCTGGATGCAACAGCGTCCATCGCGCGCCACGGATTTCACCTCACGGAGGTCTCGCAACAGGCTGGAATCAACTTCAAGCATCAGGCTCCGGAGCTCGACCCGAAGCTCGCCGGCATCATGCCTCAAATTGCGTCCATGGGTGCCTCGGTCTCCATCGTTGACTTCGATCGCGACGGCTGGCCGGATATCTACGTGACGAACAGCGCGTATGGTACACGGAACGCACTCTATCGCAATCAGCACGACGGCACGTTTCAGGATGTGGCAGGCGCGATGGGCATTGCTGACCTGAACCAGCCGGGAACAGGCGTGTCCATGGCGGCGGTCTGGGGAGACTACGACAACGATGGATACGAGGACCTGTTGCTGATTAAGTGGGGCAGGCCGGAGCTCTTCCACAACGATGGAGGTCGCGGCTTTACCCGGGTGAGCGACACGGCTGGTCTGCCGCCCTGGATCAACGCAAACACGGCAGTCTGGTTCGACTACGACGGCGACGGTCTGCTGGATCTCTTCATCGGGGGTTATTACTCCGAAGACATCGACCTGTGGCACCTGAAGACCACCCGGATCATGCCGGATAGCTTTGAGTACGCCAAGAACGGCGGACGCAAGTATCTGTTCCACAACCTCGGAGATGGCCACTTCGAAGAAGTGAGCGCCAAGTTGGGGATTGACAGCAGGCGGTGGGCTCTCGCCTCCTCGGCTGCCGACCTGCGAGGCACTGGCCACCCTGACCTGTTCGTGGCAAACGACTACGGTGTCCCGGAGCTCTACCTCAACGACGGCAAGCGCTTCCACGAGACCGGGGAGCGTACGGGTGTAGGCTTTGCTCCGAAGAGCGGAATGAACGTCGCCTTCGGTGACATCCTCAACCAAGGAAGATATGCCATCTATGTGTCGAACATCTCCGAGGACGGCGTCCTGATTCAAGGCAATAATCTATGGATTCCGCAAGAAGGCGCACTTGGCAAAGAGGTGACTTACCAGAATCTGGCGCGGGATATGGGCGTGGAGCTTGGCGGATGGAGCTTCGGAGCTCAATTCGGCGATCTCAATAACGACGGAACGATGGACCTGTATCTCACGAACGGCTATGTGTCGCTCGATCGAAGACGAAACTACTGGTACGACTTCGCGAAGGTTGCCGGGGGCAATGCCGCGATCATCGGGGACGCCAAGGATTGGCCCGCGATGGAAGGCCGCAGTCTCTCCGGATACCAGCAGAAGCGTGTCTGGCTCAACGACGGCGCGGGCAGGTTTGTCGACGTCGCGCAGGCAGTTGGCGTGACCGACGTCTACGACGGGAGAGCTGTAGCTCTGGTTGATCTCTGGAATCGTGGCTCCCTGGACGTTGTGGTTGCGAATCAGCGCGGTCCACTGCTGGTCTACAAGAACACGGTGGATCCAGAAAACCAGTGGGTCGAGTTTGAACTGGAAGGCGCGGCAAGCAACCGAAGCGGCATCGGAGCACAGGTCACGCTGCGTTGGGACGGTCAGCGGCAGATACAACAGGTCTCAGGGGGCAGCGGATTTGCGGCGCAGAACGATCGTCGACTCCACTTCGGCCTTGGCAAAGCCCCACACATTGATCAGGCTACGATTCGCTGGCCCTCTGGTAAACTTCAAACGCTGAACAGCCTTGTTCCTGGGCAGTTGTACCACGTGAAGGAGCCCGCATGAGCCAGCAAATCCTCACCGCTCTCGAAAGGCCTGAGGTCTCGGCTGCCGCTCGTTGGCGGAGGCATTTCACTCTTGAGAATCGTTTCGTTCCACCCATCTTCATTACGGCGATTCTTCTAATAGGCAATCTGTCATTCGGCATTCTAGAGAGCTACAGAAAGACGCTTCTGGCAATCCTCGCGAGCATCCTGACCGAACTCATTCTAGGGCGAATCTTCACGCGTCAGTGGCCTCATCTCGCGAGTGCCTATATCAGCGGCATCAGCGTCGGCATCCTCCTCCGGTCACCTGCGTTCTGGCCTTACGTCCTCTGTAGCATCATCGCGGTCTCTTCAAAGTATGTCGTGCGCATCAAGAACCGTCATATCTGGAATCCTTCGAACTTTGGCATCAGCGTCATACTCTTCCTCGCTGCAGAGTCTGTGACCACGCTGAGTATTCAGTGGGGAAATAACTTGTGGGCCATGCTGGTCATCTGGTCCTTGGGAACAGCGATCATCTGGCGCTTACGCCGGTTCCATATATGCGCGGTGTACATCCTCTCATTCGTAGCCTTCGCCTTTCTTCGCACTTGGATAACCGGAAGCCCTTGGCAAGCGGAGATCGCTCCGATCACCGGACCGGAGTACCAACTCTTCATCTTTTTCATGATCACGGACCCCAAGACGACCGTCCGTTCCAAACTCGGCCAAGGCCTCGTAGCGTTCGCTGTCGCTGCGGTGGAGATGATTCTGCGACTAAATCAAAGCATCTACGCTCCGCTGTATGCCTTGTTTCTAGTCGGTCCGATTGCTGTCCTGATCGAGATTTGGTTCAACTCTCGCCATTCTGCCCCCGCCGGGAAAGACGCAGGTGCGGTTCTCGCCACGAATATCGCCGGCGCTTAGTACCTTCAGTCGTGTCACAGGAACTTACTTTTCATGCTCTCTCGTGCCTCCGTTGTTCTGTGTCTATCGCTTCTTGCCGTGAGCCTGATCTCCGGTTGTCGTCAGCACCACTCAGAGCCCGCGACCCAGCAAGTTGCGCATGCCGACCCGCAGAGACAAAGCACCTCTCCTCCGCTTGATTCGAGCGCTACAGAGACCGAGCATCCACGTCCTTCGGGCCCGATCCATTTTGTCGACGCGACACAGGCTGCAGGCATTCGCTTTCGCCATCACAGCGGCGCGTTCGGGAAGAAGTACCTGCCGGAGACAATGGGGAGCGGGGTGTGTGTCCTTGACTACGACAACGATGGTTGGCAGGACATCCTATTCGTCAACTCCATGGACTGGACCGAGCATAGGACGGAGAGATCGACCGCCGCGCTCTACCACAATAACCGTGACGGAACGTTCACTGACGTGACGCGCGCCACGGGGCTGGCGGTTGAGATGTACGGCCTTGGCTGCGCTGTGGGGGACTTCGACAATGACGGGTTCGACGATATCTACATCACGGCGCTGAACGGGAACCACCTGTTGCGGAATCTCGGGACAGGGAGATTTGCGGATGTCACGACGAAGGCCGGCGTGAGTAACCCTGGCTTCTCGACGGGCGCGGTGTGGTTCGACTACGACAATGACGGCAAGCTGGACCTGTTCGTGTCACATTATGTCGACTGGTCGGTCAGTACGGATCAGACGTGTTCGCTCGATGGGAAGAACAAGTCGTACTGCACGCCTGAGGCATACAAGGGCCAGAGCTCGGCGCTGTTCCACAACCTTGGGAATGGACGGTTTGAGGACGTGACGAAGGAGGCGGGGGTCTTCGATCCAAGCAGCAAGTCGCTCGGGATCGTTCTGCTGGACTTCGACGGCGATGGTTGGCTAGACCTGTTCGTGGCGAACGATACGCAGCCGAATAAGCTTTATCGAAATAATCATGATGGGACGTTTACCGAGAACGCATTTGCGGCGGGGGTGGCGTTCAGTGAGGCGGGGAAGGCGCGGGCGGGGATGGGAGCGGATGCGGGGGACTTCGACGGGTCCGGGAAGCCTGGGCTGGTGATCGGGAACTTCACCAACGAGAGCATCTCGCTCTACCGGAATGACGGGTCGGGGCTGTTTACGGATAAAGCGATGAGCTCGGGTGTGGCTTCAGCTTCAGCGACTTCGCTCACGTTCAGCACGTTCTTCTTTGACTACGATCTGGATGGGCTGCCGGATATCTTCGCACTGAATGGGCACGTTGCGGACGATGTGAGCGTGGTGCAGCCGACGGTGAAGTATGCGGAGGCGCCGCTGCTGTTTCGCAACCGGGGTGGTGGGCGGTTCGATAATGTGTCGGACCGGGTGGGGGGGGCTATGCAGAAGGCGGTGGTGGGGCGGGGTGCGGCTTACTTGGACTTCGACCGGGATGGCGATCTCGACCTCCTGGTGACAACCTCGAACGGGCCGGCGCGGCTGCTGCGGAATGACAATGGCAACGCGAACGACATGCTGCGGATCAAGGCGATCGGGACGCGCGCTAATCGCGATGCGATTGGGGCGAAGGTGACGGTGACGGGGCCGGGGGTCGCGCGGCTCACGCAGATGGTGAAGTCCGGGTCGAGCTACCTGTCGCAGAGCGAGTTGCCGTTGACGTTCGGGTTGGGTAAGCCGGTGGAGGGCCGGGTGGTGACGGTGGAGGTGGTGTGGCCGGGTGGGCACAAGGAGGTGTTGCCCGGGGTGAAGGCGAACCAGTTCGTCACGGTGCGGGAGGGCAAGGGGATTGTGTCGGCGGAGCCGGTGGTGTTTGTTCCGGCGACAGTTGGCAAGCCATAGGTACCCTCCCCCCCTCCCCCCGTACTTTCTAAAGTCTTCTGCGGGCAGGGTTTAGCCAGGGGTACAAGGCAAAGTCTTCGATTGATTGAGCTTACAGGTAAAGTCTTCCATTCAGGTGGTTTACGAGAGCGGTCCGGGTGCGGGTGATCACGACCCATATCCAGTTTAGGCGTTTGGTTTGGGGGTTTGCGCCACGTGTAAGTGGTTGCTGTGGCGAGTTTAGAGCTTCATGGGGATTGACCTGGCGGCGTGGCAGGTGGCCTTGGTACGGCTAGATGGTGTGGGGTGTGCTGAAGCCGGCGCGGTTGAGGAGGTCGAGGATTTGCTCGTGGGTGGCTTCGACCTTGGATCGGGCTTCGAGGAGGTCGTGTGCGTCTACGGGGTAGAAGGCGTCGGGTGGAGTTTTGGAGAGGCCGGCTACGTCGATGGGAGCGATGATCCTGAGGACTTCGGCGGTGATCTCGCTAGCGTGGAGGATGGTGGTCAAGCCGCGGGTTTGGCCGGTGGGTGCGAGGCGTTCAAGGAGGGCGCGGGACTCCGGGCCGAAGGTGGGGTGGTTGCCGAGGAGGAAGCCGGGGGCGAGGTGGGGTTTGCGGAGGCGGCGGACGGTCTCGGCGTAGCTGGCGGCGGCGAAGTAGAGGAGGGAGAGGGAACGGAAGGCGGGGAAGTTGCCCATGGTGCGGTAGAGCGCGGCGAGGAGGCGGGCGGTGGCGAGGAGATCGTCGTCGGTCTGCTGGGCGTAGGCGGCGAGTTGGGCGGGGAGGTCGGTGGCGCCCCAGTTGTGGTCTGCGATGTTCGAGCTTTGCGCTTGAACGGTCGAGCTTTGCTCTGGCGTCTTCGAGCTTTGCTCTGGGGTCTTCGAGCTCTGCTCGAGGATCCTGGCCAGGCGGGTGACGCCGAGGAGGTTGAGGGGGAAGCCGGTGGAGAAGAGGGGGTCGACGAAGCCGGCGGCGGAGGGGAGGAGGGCCCAGTGGTCGCCGGAGACCGTGGCGCTGCGGAAGGGGAGCTGCGGGAGGTAGGTGAAGGGCTGGACGGGGCGGGCGGCGGAGAACTGCTGCCTGAGGGCGGGGATGCGGGCGAGGAGGCGACTCCAGGCGGGTTCGCCTTGTGCAAGGCCGAGTTCGTCGGCGCGGGCTTCTGTGCAGGCTACGCCGGCGCTGGTGATGCCGTTGTTGAACTGGAGGACCCAGATCCAGCCGCCGTCGAAGACGTGGTGGACGGCGGCGTCGTCGATAGGGTAGGGGGTGCCGTTGACCACGTCCGTGACCGGAGGTGCAAAGGTCTGGCTGAGGGGGCTAACGCCGGAGAAGTGGCTGTAGAGGGCGCGGGTGTGCGGGTAGTTGGAGAGAGCGGTCTCGCCGAGGTGGAGGGCGCGGTGGAGGAAGCCGCGGGGGCCGGTGGCGTCGAGGACGAGGCTGGCGTGGACGGAGATGGGCTCCCCGTGGCGGTGGCCTTCGAGGCGCATGCCGGTCGGGGTCTCGGTGGCGGTTTCGAGGTGGGCGTGATCGAGGTAGTGGACGCCGAGGATCTGCGCTTGCTGGACGAGGAAGTTGTCGGTGTGGGCGCGGTACCAGTGGGTGTCGGCGATTTCGTTGTGGGGGCTGGCGGCGACGAGGAGGCGGCCGGTGACGACGGGGGCTGGTGGCGTGAGGTGGGTGGCCGGTTGCGTGAGGTTGTGGGCAAAGAAGTTGAAGCCGCGTTTGAGGCCGCAGGCCAGGTCGGGGTGGGTGCGCTGCCAGGGGCCGTATTTGGTGAGGGGGAGGAGGAAAGGGAGGTTGTAGAGGTTGGCGAGGTCTTCGAGGAGGAGGTTGGAGAGGGGGGTGGAGGACTCGCCGATGACGACGCGGGGGTGCTCCCCGCGCTCGAGGAGGAGGACGGAGCGGCCGAGTTTTTTCGCGATCATGGCGAGGAGGGAGCCGGCGTATCCGGAGCCGAGGATGGCGAGGTCGTAGTGGGGGCTGAGGGGTGTTGGCATGGTTGAGGGCGGGCTTCGAGAGATTACGGGATCGGACAGAGGTGGAGAGGCTAGGCCATATCCAGAGTGGCACGATTTGATTCGCAGGGTGGGTCTGTGAGGTGGGTCTATGGGTCGGGCCTTCAGCCCTTATATTCCGGGCTTCGTAACCTGGGGCGTTGCCCCAGGCTGTTATGTTGGCGCGCCTTCAGCGCTCAGGGAGTTGCCTGTCCAAAGGAGTGCCATGGCAGTGGGGGCAGGGGATGGGTGGGAGAAGTTGCTGGGTGAGGTTGATCTGGCGGAGACGGTCGATGCGGGCGGGCTGGCAGGTGGGACAGGCGGTGGGGACTCGGGCGATGTCCCAGAGGTCGAGGAAGACGCGGGCGCGGGCGGGATTGACGCTGTCGCTTGCTGGGAGGATGGGGGCGTGGTTGACGAACTCGCTTGCCGGAGCGGCGTGGACGGGGGTGGGG
>JAABUO010000298.1_pt1 | contig 113664 bp, 108 predicted proteins | sample 5559291 | NCBI WGS metagenome assembly JAABUO01 (sample SAMN10711878, study PRJNA513372) | rock metagenome | isolation source: Antarctica rocks | place: Antarctica: Victoria Land, Finger Mt sud
GAGTTGGACAGCACTGGCCAGTACGATTTCTACAGCAAAATCCTCAGTTTTTCAAGAGAAAACAAACTCCTCTTGCCGCTGATAGAAAGACTTCTCTGACTGTTGAGGTGGCAAAGCAACATTTCTACGATTTTCGAGATGTGCTGACCAAATATGCGATTCAACCGGATGACATATGGAACATGGACGAATCAGGCTTTCGTATCGGAGTTGGAAGAGGTCATTTAGTGATTACATTGATCAAAAAGAAACCTCTTCGTGCAATTGATCCGGGGGTGAGAGATTTAGTGAGCGATGTGGAGGCGATTAATGCTGGGGGAGGAAAGATTCCCCCCATGCTCATCGTTCCCGGAATCAACATTTTGAACAAATGGGTGCAGGAAAACGACCTGGATGACGATTTATTGCTTGCTACTACTGAATCCGGATATTCGAACGATGAAAAGGCCTTTGACTGGCTGAAGCACTTCGATTTTCATAGTCGAAAGGCTCAGGTAGAAGCTCATAGACTCCTGATCATGGATAACTACGGGTCCCACCTTACCTACGAGTTCCTACAGTACGCCGATTTTCATAATATCGTGATATTCACCCTTCCCCCGCATTCTACACACGTTACGCAGCCATTGGATGTGGGAATATTTCAGCCCATGAAGCATTATAATTCGGAGGTGATTGATGAGACAATTCGGCTCGGATCAACGAGTTTCAACAAACAGGACTTTCTTGCTTCCTTCACCAGCCTACGAGCCAAGGCCTTCACTGAATCGAATATACGGTCGGCTTTCAAACAGACTGGGCTTGTTCCATATTCACCAAAAGTGGTGCTGGAAAAGGTGAGGGCCTGGCAACCCCCCGAGTCAACCCCTCCACGAGACCCTTTTCTATCCTCCTCCCCTATAGAGGCCACTCCGCATGGACCTAGAGAGATTCAGAAGCTTGGTACAGAGCTTCAAGACGATTTAGATGACTACGATATACCGGAGGAGCTACGCGAAAAATTTGGTCGATATATAAAGGGGTCATTAGTGGGGGCTAGCTCGCTTGCTTTGGCCGAACGTGACATCGAAGCGACTCACAATCACAGTAAAGCGAAGGCTAAAAGGGACAAACTCGGTGGATCTGTTGCTCAGAAGGGGGGGGTAATAACCGTTCGACAGGCAAGGGGTAAAATCACTGCTGGGGTGGAGGAGGAGCGAAAAAAACGGGTCCGAGCATCGGAGCGAGAGGAGAAGCGGGATGCAAATGCTCGGATTAAATGGAACAAAGCTATTGCGAAAGGCTTCAAATTAACTGGCAAGCCAGCTCAGGAGTGGATCGACAAATGGGTCACTGTTTTAGATGTAGAATACGAGGATGGGGCTTCAGTAGAAGAGGTTGTAGACCTGTTGGGGTAAAAAACGTCATTTGGGGGGTGTACTTCATTTGGGTGGCCAGCACCTACTTTAGTAGGTGACAGCGTGGCACGATTAAGATAAAAGTGTTAAACTTTGTTAACAACATTAACATTATAATTTACAAGAAATTCATTGAGAAAATTTGCAAAACATTAAGCAGAATGCACAACATCTGCGTGAAATGAGTTTGCATTTATGATGCAACATTCACATCAGAGAAGTATGTTAGCATACAAATAGAAAGCTCAATCATTAAGTTAAAATTAAACATGTAAATTCTAAAAGTATAATTAAACATGAAATTACAATAAGATGTGCATCTTCATTAAATCGAAGCGAATCACGTCACATGAATGCTGTCAACTTGAAGTTTTCATATGAAAAACTATCTTCATAAAAATATACTCAGCAATAATAAAATCAGAAATTGCATTTGAAGCATCAGTTTAACATCAGCAAAATAAAGAGAAAAAGTTGTTGAACAAAGAATGTAAACTTAAAACACTACAGGATCAAGCTTTACATTATGTTGTAGAAATGTTCAAAAAAGTAAACATTGAAACTTTAGAAGCAGAAACATACATAAGTTTGCTGCATGTTCATTTGAACATGCTACAAGACAAGATCATGCTACACAGTTGAATCAATAATTATGTGCAGAAAATTAAATAAACATGCAAACTGATATATGTTCATCTAATGAATGTTAATTGCATCATTTCTCACTTTCTTATCATCAAGAAGATGATGCTTTTGAATAACATAATTCACAAAAAAGTGAAAATGCAATCAAAATGTAAATGATTAACTTTTGCAGCAATGACTTTGATCAATGACAGCATCACAATAATGCAGTATCACAAAAGTCAATGATAAAAAAAACACAAAAGATGCATTGCGAACATTAATATCATTTCAGCACAAAGATTGCATTTATTCAACAAAATAATAAAGATGTAAAATGATTTTCAAAAGATTGAAAGCAGTCTCATCATTTACATTTGAATCGAACGCATAAATTTGAATGCTTATCTGCATTCTAGAAATGTTTTAGACATGAACAGTTCACGATGCAACTGCAAATGAAATTATTAGACAGCTAAGCATGTATATTTATGCATTGTTTAAACTGATTGCATCTGCAATCAAGAATATTACAAAACGTTAACTTTTTAAACTATTGAATAATCATCAACATCATGAAGAGTTTCAAAGCAGCTGCAAGAATGATGATGAAAATGAAACTTCTAAAGCAATTTAAAGTGATTAAATCATTCATTCTTTAACATGCAATCAATATGAATTAAATTGATACATAGTCTCATAATAATAATTTCAACTGCGTGAAGTAATTGTATGAACAACAAATGATTTTCTATTTCAAAGAGTTTTGTTCACTTGATATAAATAGCATGAAGTTTCTCATGAGTTGACTTAATCAATGTCATAAGAATGTAAAAGTTTATTATTATTATTATTTAAAAGAAGAAAAGAATTATTTAATACAATCACATTTTAATTTTCATCATGTACATTTTTCTTTCATTATGTATTTCTTTGTTCAATGAATGATAATCATTAAGCAAAAGAATACAACTTTACATATGTTACAATCATAAACATCATGAATGCAAAGAAAACATCTTTCATCTTTAAATCAAGAATTGAATCAAAACATCATTTGTAAAGAATATTTACCTATCATTTATGAAGAGCAAAGCAAATGTGATGTATCATAATCAAACAATATAAACACTTTCATTAAAAGTTTACTCAAGCATTACATGTTGAATAAAAGTCATAGATTTAAACATGATACATAGTTTCATAATCATTGTTTTGACAATGAAAAGTCATTATGTAGTTGATGAACAATTTTATTTCTCAGAGAGTTTTGTTCATTCAATACAAATAGCATAAATTTTCTTATGAATTGAGTTTAAATCAATGTCACAAAAATGTATCAATTACAATTACAACAATTATTTATAATAAATAAAACTCGGATGAAAAGCAAAAATACATGATTGAATGAAAGTTAATAAAGATTAAACTGAATGTTGATCAAAAGATTATTATTGCAAAAGACTTTAATACATCATAGTTGATGAAATGCAAAGATTGCAAATCTCATTAAAAGAAAAGCATTGATAAAGTTAGTAAAAGTGCATGATTGTAATTTAATTAATACATCTGATATAAACAGAAAAACAATCACATGAATGCACAACAAATTTTTGAAAAGAGCATTACATGCAAAACAAAGTGAATTTGAAAAATGATCAAATGACAATGAATTGCATGAATTGCTCAACAATGCAAGTTTAAAGACAATTGAAAACAACGTTGACATGTCACAAAAAAGTAACAACGTAAGATTGCAACATTTATGCAATAACGAAAAAAAGATATTTGACATTATTGAACTATTAATAAAGATATTAACGTTAAAGAAAAAGATAAGCAAAGATCGTTCATGAAAAAAGATAGCATTGAAGTTGAACTGATGTTTTCAACTCAATTTAAAAGAAAAACATCATGTAAATCAAAATATGTTCATAGTGAAAAACATGCAAAAATTGAAGATGTTAATGTAATTGTTCAACAAGCAGTTACAAATACAAGAAAATATATGTTTATCATTGAAAATCATGTTGTAAGTGAACATGATAAAAGATGAAAATACAATGAAAAAGTAATATTTCAAAGATGATTCATCATCACTTTGCAAAAGATGCAAAGTCATGATAAAGATAATAAACAAAGAAGAAATAAAGAAAATGTAAAAGAAAATCATTAAGTAAATTCTTCAAAGAATAATAATAATAATAAATTCATACATTCTTATGACATTGATTAAGTTGACTTATGAGAAACTCTGTGCTATCTATATCAAGTGAACAAAACTCTCTGAAAAAGAAAATCACTCGCTGTTTATATAATTGCTTTACGCAGTCAAAACTATTATTATAAGACTATGTATCAATTTAGTTCACGTTGATTGCATGTTAAAAAATGGGTGATTTAATCACTTTAAATTGCTTCAAAAACTTCATTTTCATCATCATTCTTGCAGCTGCTTTGAAATTCTTCATGATGATGATGATTATTCAATAGTTTAAAAAGTTAATGCTTTATAACATTCTTGATTGCAAATGCAATCAGTGCATAAGTACAGGCTTAGCTGTCTGATAATTTCATTTGCAGTTGCATTGCAAGCTGTTCATGTCAGAAACATTTCTAAAGTGCAGATAAAAATTCAAATCTATGCATTTAATTCAAATTTAAATAGTGAGATTACTTTCAATCTTTTGAAAATCATTTTGCATCCTTGTCATCTTGTTAAACAGATGCAATCTTTGTGTCAAGATATTGTTGATATTTGCAATGTATTTTCTGTATTTTTCTTATCATTGCTTTCATTGACTTCTGTAATACTGCATTATTGCAATGTTGTTGTTAGTTGAAATCATTGCAGCAAGAATTAATCATCTGCATTTTGACTGTATTTTTGCATTTTCATGAATTATGTTGTTCAAAAGTATTATTTTCTTGATAATGAAGAAGTGAGAAATAATGCAACTGACATTCATCAAATGAATGCATATCAATTTGCATATTTATTTAATTTTCTGCATATGATTGTTGACTTGACTGTGTAACATGATCTTGTCTTGCAGCATGTTCAGATGAATATGCAACAAGCTTATGTATATTTCTGCTTTCAAAGTTTTGATGCTTATTCTTTTGAACATCTCTGTGACGTGATGCAAAGTCTGATTCTGTAACAACTCAAGTCTGCATTCTTTGTTCAACAACTTTCTTTTTTTATTTCATTAATATCAAATTAATGCTTTGAATGTAATTTCTAATTTTATTACTGCTGAATAAATCTGTTTTGCTTTTGCAAAAATTATTTCTCATGTAAAGACTTTGAATTAACTGAGTGTTAACATACATGTGATGTGATTTGCTTTGATCTGATGAAGATGTGCATTTTATTGCAATTTCATGTTTAATTGTACTTTTAAAACTTGCACATCTGATTTTGACTTAATGACTGAACTTTCTATTTGTATGCTAATCATAAAATGCATAAATTTGTACTTCTCTGATGCAAATGTTGTATCATGAGTGTGAACTCATTTCATGCAAATGTCATGTGCTCTGCTCAGTGTTTTGCAAATTTTCTCAATGAATCTATTATAAATTAAAATGTTAATATTATCAATGAAATTTAACACTTTTATCTTAATTCTCAATGTTTTGCACTTTTCAATCAGATTTACATTGAAGAATAGAAAGAAAATCAATGAAATGAAAGATCTTTGCAATATATTTATGTTTATTTCATGCATGTTGCTCATTTATTCATCAAACATCAGTAATGTTTCTTGATTCTCAAGAAAGCTGCATGCTCATTTGATTATATAATTCAAAGTTCTTTTCATTTTCAAAGTATGTAAAAGTCTAATGTGCAAGACTTGATTAAATGCTTTGATGATGTTTAAACTTAGCATGAACATCACATACTTGATTTTGCAGTCTTATATCATGTAAATCTGATTTACTAATAAATTTAATGTTGAAATCATAAATTGTTTATATTTCACTCTCATTTGAACATTAAACAGCATGCAATGAGTCTTGATTATATTGTTAGGCCTTCTAGTCAGAATTGACTTCAAAGCTTTGTTCATGATATTAAGTAAAATAATGAATTGATACATTTTTGAATCAATGTAAATCACTCTTCTTTGATTTCCAAAGTACTATCATTTGAATCTTCTTGAACTGCTTCAAATAATATTCAAGTGCTATGCATGCATTGAATAAACTCATTAATGCTGAAATCAACTTTGCAAGATCTGTTTGCAGCACTCTGTTTAAAATGTTTAAAATATCTGAAACTTTGTCTGCTTTTAATCATCTGTCTCATTTCATTTTTTGAAATGTGTAAATCAAATGACATTGTCAAGAATATAAATGAGTTTGCAATGTCATTGATGTTTGTTTAAAAAGAGAAAGAAAAGAATTTTTCTTGCAACATTTCAACTTTTTCTTCAAATAACATTGTCATTTGATTAATATCATTTCACTTTAATGATGAAAATTGAATTTTTTTTAAATAATTGACTTTTGATTTTAATTCATTTTGCAAAGCATCACATTGACTTGAATGCATCACTCAGTTCATGCATTTATGATTTGAAGTGTACACATTTTGCTTGTTGAATAATCTTGTTTTTGTGATCATTGTGTCTGAAATATTTATTTCACGCACTCAGCATGTCTTATGATTTTTATATGACTTGCAATCATCTTGATTCTGTTATTATTTTCAAGCAGCTTAAGTTTCAAAAACCTTTTGCTTAACTTAATAATTTCATCCAAAGAGTAAATTTCTCAATAATCTTTTGTAACACTCTGATAACTTTGCACACTTTGTTGTTCATCATTATCTTGCTGTTCAATGAACAATTTGACAAAAGATGCATTTGCAGATATGCGCTTAATGCTTTTATGTTCAATTTTTTTCATAGTCATTGAATTGAAGATTGTACTGAAGTTGTTTATAAACAGAGTTCATGATAATTAAAAGATAATTCAATTCTTGATGCAAATCAATGTGTATTTTGCACTTGCATATTATGAACTGTATTTTCTTGCTGTTAACGACTAAATTAATCATTGTAAATTGATTGTAAATCTTGCAAGTGATAATGTCTGATTTCAGCAATAATTTTAGCTTAACATTAATGATAATGTCAAGTAAACTATCAATTATTACGTGTTGAATGAAGCATCTTCATTTCTTTCAATGAAAGTGATGTAGATTGAAATCTTTCATGATTAATTGTTCACAGTCATCTTTGAATAATTCGCTCAGACGTGAAATAATTAAAGATTTCTCTATAGAAGAAGTAGACAATGAACATGAATTATAAATGTTTATGAGTTATAGCATCTGCGTTTTATCATCTGTGTTGCAAGTCAATATTCTGATTGAGCAGATGTTTGATTCAGCTGTTTTCACTATTCATTGATTGAATTGTAAATGTTTATTCACATATATACAAGTTTTTGACTGAGATGACGTGTTTTTCACTAGATAGAATAAGTTGTGAGCTGCGTTAAATGATTGCATGTCATTGATGTTGTGACTCTGCTTTTGTATGATTACAATGAATGTTAAAGTCACGAATCTTTCTATTCTTCAAAGAATAGTAAACATGTTAACAGATCAAAAAAATCTAATTGTGTTTTTTTGCAAATTAAACAATGAAGATATTTTTCTTCAAATAGTTAGCTCAAATGCATACATGAATCTGAAAAAGATTCAAGAATGAGCAAAAGAAATTGTGAACTTAATATGAATATTACAATGAATTTTTGCAATGCTGACATATGAAATGTACATTATAATCAACATGAATAATCAAAAGAAAATCATTAAAAGATTGATTGTAGATTGTAATTCATACGCTCTTGTGACATTGATTTAGATTCGACTCATGAGGAAAACTATGCTATGTGTATCGAACGAGAAAATCGCTCGTCGATTACATTGCAACTTTACGTCATTGATACAATAGGTTTTGAGACTATGTTACACAGTTAAGTCAATGATCATATGCAAAAATTTAGATAAACATGCAAATTGATACATGTTTATTTAATGAATATCAATTGCATCATTTCTTGCTTTTTCATCATCAAAAAAGTGATACTTCTGAACAATTCAATTTAAGAAGAGGCAAAAATACAATTGAAATGCAAATAATTAACTTTTGTTGCAATGATTTTAACTAATGACAGCATTGAAATAATGTAGTATCACAGAAATCAATGAAAGTAATAATAAGAAAAATATAGAAACGGCATCACAAATAATAACATCATTTCAACACAAAGATTGCATTTGCTCAATAAAATGATAAAAATGCAAAAAGATTTTCAGAAAATTGAAAGCAGTCTTATTATTTACATTTAAATTAAATACATAGATTTGAATGTTTATCTGCACTTTAAAAATGTTTCAGACATGAATAGTTTACAATATGATTGCAAATAAAATTATCAGACAGTTAAGCATGTACTCATGCATTGCTCAAACTGATTGCATTTGTAATCAAGAATGTTACAAAACGTTGACTTTTTAAACTATTAAATAATCACGAAAAATTTCAAAGCAGTTGCAAGAATGATAATGAAAACAAAGCTTCTAAAGCAATTTAAAGTGATTAAGTCATTCATTCTTTAACATGCAATCAACATGAACTAAATTAATACATAGTTTCATAATGATAGTTTCAACTGCATGAAGCAATCATATAAATGATGAGTGATTTTCTATCTCAGAGAATTTTGTTCACTCAATATAAATAGCATAAAGTTTCTTATAAATCAATTTAATTGATGTTACAAGAATGTATAAATTTATTATTATAAACAAAGTAATTACAAAAAACAATGTCTAAGATCAAGTAAAATAAAAGTGCATAGACAAGAAAATTCATGATAATGCATCTCAATAATGTAATAATGTTAAATGAAGTGTTGATCTGTTTATAGTCAAATGCTTTAAAATTATCAAATGATTGAATGTTGAAATTATTTATTGATTTCTGAATGCAAAAAGATTTTATCATTTTATTAAATAACTTTTTGTTTAACTTTTTCTGCTTCAGATTTTTGACTGATAGCATGAATTAAATCATCAACATTAAGAACTTAAACTTATGTTTTCAATTATAGTATTCATTCATCTAAGTTTCGAAAACGCTTTGTCATCATTGTGTTAACATGTTTCAAAGTTCATACAGCATTTCAACATATTCTTTTGCAATTGACACTTCTCGCTTCATAGCATTATTCTTGATGCATATGTCAAAAGTTATTTCATAGTCATACATAATCATAACAGAATTACAATTCAGTGAAGCATGCTTCATTTGATGATAAATGAACTCAATTATGAATAAAAGATTTGTTCAATCATCTTGTTTCTTAAAACAATACATTCTTAAATAATGCTTCAAGATTTGATTCTGATATTCTGTTTGCTCATTTATTTGCAAACGAAAGACAATGCCTAAACATTGTTTCATTTTAAAATGATAGCAAAGCTTTGATCACAATGCATTAATGAATAAACTATCTTTACTAATAATTATATCATTAAATGTTTCAAATTTAAAAGCAATTGGTCGACAATGAGATTCATTTGTACATGATATCAATTACAAATCTTTTAATTCTATTCTACGAATAAAAGTCAGAAGAGTCTAACGATCTGAATTCAACACAATTCAAATAATGTTAAAATGTTGTGTAAGCAGAAAAGTTAATTGTGCAAAGTTTTCACCTACGTGACAGCACTTCTCTCTAACAGTCACAATCAATCTACAAAGAAGATTAATAACATGTCAATGTCAGTAAAAGATGAAAAGATACTTAGCATTAAACAATTACAATTCATTTAACGTCTACGTGACACAAGTCAAATTAAGAGAAGAAAAGAATTATTTCATACAATCACACTTTATCTTTTTATCATATGCATCTCTCTATCATCATTATTCATCACGAATGTAACACAATGATGTGTTATACTTGACTTGATAGCATTATTCATAATATTTCAATTCAACTTGTTCAATCTGATCTGATCCAAGTTGTCACATTTTCGATGATCTTGATTTTAATCATAATGTTCAAGAGTTCAAGTAATCATTTATCTGTTGCATGCAGCAGATTCAATATTTTCTTTAGCTTCTTTGCGATTTCATCATTATTTTTGTAACAATGAACCTTGAATCAATCAACTATATCAATGTAAGTATCATCAGTCATTTGTGAAAGTGTCATAAATGTCATTTCTTTGACTTGTATCTTCACATAATGTGCAAGTAAATGATCTCATTGATTAAAGAATTGTGCTTTGCAGTAGTTGACACAGCTGCTAGAAAGATTATGTGAATCAACATTTTATAAACTTCATTCTTGAATTAAATCAAATGAATGTGCTTGACTAATTTCTAAGCAGACATAATGCTACTTTTCTTTAACATCTTGACAGAATGTTCAAGTCTGACTCAATTGATTAAATTGTCATTATATTCCATTTGCAACGACTTATTGAATGTAATCTTTGAAAATTAGAACCTTTGTTCACTTGTGTGATCAAAGGTCAAGACATATTCAATTTATATAAAGAGTTAGTGAGTTTTGCATTTTGCAGTGAAGAAAATGAGTTCTATGCTTTATATAAAAAGCAAATAGAAAGATTTCGCTCTTTTAGTTGTATAATGACATTGTCTTATCAACTTCTTCTTTCTGTTTGACGCAGTTGTTGTTAAGAGTTTGATATTGTGATTTGTAAGTTCTTGAACAAATGCAAAATATTCAGCAACAGAAAGTTTCTTTCATCTTTATGAGTTGATGAGTTATGAACATAATGTCAAGATTCGTTGATTTGCATGTCATGAACATTCAAAATCTTTAATTATATCGAATATTCTCTTGCTATCTTCAAAGATACAGAAATGTTTCAACTTTCTACAACTTACAACAAAAGTATCTTTGAGATTCTGCAGAAGATGATTTTATTTGTAGACAGATACTTTAAAACTTTGATAGAACATAATAATTAAATAACTTTGACTTGCATATCTAAATCTTGTTTCACATAAAACATATGTTGACAACATTCTTGAACATGTACATCATAAAGACATTAAGAAACATGATCAAAATAAACTTCTTGAATTGATTCATCACATTGATGCACTTGCTGAGTGATTAATGATGAAGCGCAAGATTGAATAACAAGACTCTTTATTGATGACGAAGTGGCAGACAGTCGCTATTCAAATATAAGTGATAGCGTCTTGTATATCTTGATGAGTCGAACATATTCATGGTTCTTGCTATATATATATAAGAGATAAAGAAAGCATTTCATCTATGATATGCAACTTTGATTGTTCAGTTGATTCAAGTCACAGCTTTTGTTGAGATGAGATTTCATGATCAGCTCATTCTTTCAACGAGTTTGACAACTGCAGAACAGATTTGTTGTACTGCAAAACAAATTCATTGAACTCATGATATCTGTTTTGATGCAATGAAACATGTAGCTCGCAAGACTTTGCAGATTGTAATCATTGTATTCATGATGATGAACTTTTATTGAAATGTTATCTCAGCACACAAATTGTCTGTGTTAATGCAAATTCATTAATGAATGTGTTGACATTCAAGTTTCAAACATTAGAAGTCAATTCAGTGTTGAAGTCAAAGAATGATATATATGATGTATCACATGTTCATCATCTGCATTAATAGTGCTTCTTCTTTTTTCAGATAAAACATTTCAATTCTTTTATACTTTAAATATTCATTGATAATGTTCATGTTTACATCACTTGCAGTGTGTAAATGTTTGACAAGTATGAAAACATATTTACAATGTTATTTTCATGTAAATGACTTGAACTTCAACGCTTGCAATTGTTGTAAAGAGCGTATCATTCAAACTTGTAGTTTTTCGTAAATAGTAATGATGTAATTGAAGCAGAGTGAATGTTGCTCACTCATTCAGCTCACAATGCCTTCTGATTGTGAAATCGCTGACGTTTGACATGCATCTTCATTATATCAATGAGTGAATTTTCTTATAATCTGTCATGTTTCATAAATGCAGAATGATTGAAGCTGAATTCAATACAAATAAATATTGTTGTTGATTCATGAAATGACATTGCATCTGCTACTTCAAATCATTGCTGACATACATTTGAACACAACGTTAATTGAATAATCATGATTTTTATAATGAGCTACTTGATCGAATTTCTTCAAAATATCGTAAATGAGAATCTGTGATAATGTTCAAAGCAGTATTGCATCTGTCGTTGAAGATTTCTTGTAACATCGAAGCAAAGTCTGCACTATCATTAAGAATTACAGAGCTTAACGTTGATTATCTTTGTTTTTCAAGATCTCAATAATTATGCATGAATAAATCAGAAAGTGTCAAAGAAGAAGAAGTGAATACAATTATTTATAATAAAGATTGAAAGACTAGTAACACACTGCGCTTTCTTGATGCACATGTATGAGAATGTGTGATCTAGATGCAGATTTCATGTTTCGTCTTGATCACGTCTTTCTTCTCAATATTGTTCTCTTCGTTGTTTTTATTGATCATGTCATCACTCAGTATCTTCTCACTAACATTCTCAAAGGTTTTAAATTTCAATGTCAATTTCATTATACACACTCAACAATTCTGTCTATCATATATCATTATTTCGATTTCAGAACTCTTGCAATGCAAGTTATAAATGATAGTTTGTTCAAATTGTTCAATGCAATTGCAATTAATTTTTCTTCATTCATTCTGAGTCAATCTGAACTAGTTTCTTGATCTTGTGTAAATTGTAATTAACATCGATTAATTTTATAATGTCAATGATAAAGCATGATGACTTTTCATTCGAACATTGTTGCTGTTTTTTTCAAATTTCCTTGAAACAATTAAACTATGTTCATCACTCTGAATTTGAGCAAGATTGCAGTTATTAAAGTCATTGAAACTTTAAGCACAAGTCGAAAGTATTACATAATTAGATGTTAACAATTATGTCAAACATGTTTTTTCTCACTATGCATGTGATAACTTTTAAGAACGACATTAATAGAAAGAAGTAACTATGTCACTTACTCAATAAAGAATAAGTGCATTTGTAAAATTCATTGTACAAAATACAGTTTTCTCATTCTTGACTCAGATATTATTGATGAGCATGTTGATTGCTTTAATCTTGATATTATGAGTGTATCAAGATCATAAAATTGACAAGACTGAAACTTTAATCAATTCACAGTCAACGTTAGTGAGTTGACTGCAAATTGATTAGAGCTAGTCACAGCTCTATTCACAGCTCTATTCAAGTCTCTATTCAAGCATCATTGTTTTCTCAACATCTAATAACTATCTTTAAAGATCAAACATCTTTCAATCTGATTATCTTTGATTGACTGTTCTAGGCACGATTCTGACATTATATTAAGAATTTGTTAATCACATGATACTGATCTCATTACTCATTCAACCAACTTGTATAGACGAATCAAGTCTAAAGAAATTTGTTTATCTGATGATCAATGAATTGAAAGACAAGAATAACATCAGAGAATTGATAGAATTAACAGCTAGTCAACAGCTAGACTGTTTGAATCGCTAGGTAATTTATCATTCACTAAGTATGCACAGTTCAAACCAATCAAGAGAATCACTTTATTTTTGTAAAACAGACGAGTGAAAACAAACTGTTCAACTCAATCAGGGAATTATGATAACGAAACTTCGTAAATCGCTTCAGAATCAACAAAACATCATTTTCTTCAACTTCTTCTTTTATTTCAATCACTCATCATGAATAAGAATAAATTCACAAAAGAAGCTGTTTTCGCTGATTCTTTCAAGATCAACTCTTTCAAAGAAGCATTCTTCAAAGACTTTGTTAGAGAAATAATCTCATTACTTGTTGAATCACAACATGTTTCTTTCTCTGTGTCATTTGACATTGAAACAACAATATCTTTTAATTTAATCAACGATACTATTGAAACTTGAAAGACATGAGCTCTTTCTATGATCAATGAAATCGAGCGACTTTACGAATTGAATATTCAACGTCAAGATGAACTTAAGCAACGTCTGAAAGAAATCAAAGAACTGAAAGCTATGATCAAAGCTTAAACCTTGTCAATTGTTTCAATTGTTTCGTTCATCATTATTTCTTTCGTGTTCAACTACTTTGAACGTTCTAAATATCAGAAAATATTCGTTTCTTTGATGTTTATTAATGAAAAGAATTTCATCTGAAAGAAAAACGTCGATCTCTTTCCTAATGAACTACACAAACTGATCTACGTACACTCTAGAATATCAGATGACGTTGTCAAAATTACTCAGACTAAACACGTCTCAGAGTGTATTAATTTCTATTGAACTGTAACGAAACTTCTAAAAGAACTAACTCAATCATTCAATGATTCTGATAAGAAAGACAACTATTGTAGAAAATATATGAACTTGTTTCAAGAATTCAAGAAGTTCAGTGACTGTTTCAATCAGTTTCAACGACTATTCTTCTATCTAAACTATCAGAAAGATCATATAATCGTTGATCTAAAGAATAAGATCAATTCTCGGTTTTGATATTTTTGAACAGATCAACAGATTTCGTTCACTCAGCTGTCAGATATTTGAGTCTATCTGATTCGTTTGAATAATAAACATAAAGTTGTTCAAGAGCTCAAGAAAAAGTTATTCAAACATGATTATTCTTTCAAAGCTATCTTTTCTAAAGCAACTATTGTTATTCAGTCTTTTACTTTGAAGTTTAATTGATTAAAGTTGCACGACGCGATTTTAACTAACGTCAAAAAGAAAGCAGATGTTTTAGTTGAAACTTGTTTTGTTTATTACAAATTGAATCATAGCTTCAAAGAATGCTTGCATCGATTTATTAGAATCAATGCAGTTGACACTAAATCTGATTATAAACATGATTATTCTCATTCCAAGCTTAATACTGAATCAAAGTTCAAGTAAAAAAACTAGTCATTTCTTCAACAATCATTGAAGTGAAGGTTATATCTTTGTGCAATCTAGACGAAATTCTATCGAAAGAGAATTATTTTGACAAATTTTTTTTAATTGATGCTAAGTTTATCTCACAGAACAAATTATTGAGTCTTCGCTCTTTAATAGACAGTGATTCAGTCATCTACATAATTATACATATTGTTACGTACCGTGTCGGCATTGAGGCTAGTCAATAGGCTCTAGGGATTTCGATATGTGGTCATGGAACAACAATGTTTCAAATCGAAATGTGTAAGAACATTTCATCTATTCGAGCTCTACCAAACACGGTACTTTGTTCCTTTGAGCACTAGTAGCAAACCGGCTACTAGCTTCTTTGTTCGCTCTACTATAGATACAGCTCGAAACTGTTCTCTTTCTTCTGTATTCTTAGTTTCCTAGTTATAGCTATCTCTATTAATCAAACATTCTACCCAGCTACGCACTACCTCGCTGCAGTGTGGTTAGATTCTAGGCACAATCCTAACACATATCAACATAGTTGAAACAGTCTGCAAAGAGCTTGAAATTCAATCTACATTATTGACAAAAGAGAAGTTAATAAGAGAATATGATGAAAATATATCTAAGAAAACTATCACTCATAAACTTCTACTCAATCTCATCATTGAAAGTCATAAGAAATTGATTGTTTCTATGTTGATAGTTGACATCAATCATCATGAAGTCATATTGAAGAAGTTTTGAATGAACAAAAATGAAATATTACTGAATATGCAAATTAACGTCATTGTTTTTTCCAATCAATTAAATACTTTCATTTCAGTTTTTTCGATCTTTCTCAATTCAAAGCATTCAAGTTGATCATGATCATCTTCGCTTTCTTCTACTTCTTAGACTAAGACTTCTATGATACTCAAGCAATCTGTTTCATCTGCTCAGAAAGAGTTATTCTCAATTCAAAGCATAAACGTTGCTTCGTTCAAAACATTGTTGAATCACTCAAAAAAGAATCAGACTGAAGTATTCATTCTATTCATGAAGAATATCAATAGAAAAATCATGTACAACACTCAGTGCGATTTGAACGCTCTGAACATCTTTTTTATCAAGAAAACGACTCAGAATTTGAAAGTTATTAAAGTCAAGCTGTCATTGAAATATCACAAGTTTATAAATGTTTTTGATCAAACTCAATTGAATAAACTTTCTTTGAATCGCTTCTACGATTACAAAATCAAGCTAACTAGTGATTTCACTTTCTTTCGTTGTCAAGCATATTGGATGTCTTTTTCAAAGCTTCTAGAAGTAAAAAAGTATTTGAACAAGAACTTGTCAAAGAAATTTATCACTCTCAGTCAAGCTCTCTACTCGTCATCTGTTCTATTTGCACTCAAAGCAAATGAAGATCTTTACTTCTGCGTGCATTATTGCAAGCTAAATGTCATTTTCAAACGAAATAAATATTCGCTACTTCTAATAGACGAGATCATCAATAAGATAGTGAGTTGCAAGCATCTGATTAAAGTGAATATCATATCAACATTCAACAAACTTTGAATGCACTTTGATAACAAGAATTACATCACTTTTATCACTGCTTTAGAAGCATATACATATTGAGTGCTATTCTTTAAATTAACTAACGAATTAATCTTCTTTTAGCAATACATGAACAATGTTTTATGAGAATTTCTGAATGACTTTTGTCAAGCTTATCTGAATGATATTCTTATCTATAGCAAAATCAGAAAGAAACATATAAATCACGTCAGACTAGTGTTGAAACGACTACGTGAAGCTGAACTACAGATAGATATTCGAAAATGAAAATTCGATGTAAAAGAGACTGTCTTTCTAGAAGTCATCGTATCAGAACTAGATCTTCGCATGAATTTGAGCAAAGTGATCGTCATAGTAAACTAAACTACTTCAATCAATTTAAAAGAAATTCAGAGCTTTATGAGATTATCGTTGATTCATGAAGAACTTTTTCAAGTTAGTCAAATCGTTCATTCAATTGATTAGAAAAAACACGTCTTTTGTTTGAAACAAAGTTTGCATTCAAGCTTTCAAGAATTCGAAGAAACAGATCAATTCAACTTTAGTTCTTCATCATTTTGACTTCAAACATCAGACTATTCTGAAAATCAATGTATCAAGCTATGTAAAAGATGAAATACTGTCTCAGTACAACAATGAGAGTGTACTTCATTCGATGATCTTCTACAGCAAAAGCATGGTTTTTGCTGAGATCAACTATCACATCTATGACAAGAAACTGCTGATTATTATTCAATGTTTTGAACATTGATATACTAAGCTGAAATGCATTGAACTATTCATATAGATATTCATCAATCATTAAGCTCTGAAAATCTTCATGAAAAATAAACAGCTGAGTCGACGTCAAGTCAACTATCTGAATATTCTATTAAAGTTCAACTTTCAGATCAACTATCAACTTTCTGTTTTAATTCATTTTGCAAAGTGTCAAATTAATTTAAAAATATCTATCACTTAGCTTAGGCATTTGTGCTTTGAAGTGAAATCTTTTTATCTTTTTGATAATCTTGTTTTTATGATCAATGTGTCTCAGATACTTGTTTCATGCATCTAAAGTGCTTTGCATTTTTCTATCAAAGATATGTTACATACGTTGCATGTAACATACATAAAGCACAATCTCTATGCTGATTTTCTTCTTAAACTTGAAAGATTACTCATTGAAAGCTCTTTTATGACAGATTCACAGTTTAAGATGAACAAAATTTCTTGCTGCTCAAATTTCAACAATTTACTTTCTAACTTCTTAACCATAAGTTCCAGATGTTTCATCAGCAATATACATGCATATCACAGTTGATTTCTTTTTTAATCACATCAACATGCATTACTGTTCTTTTGAACTATACAGATGATGTTTTCAACTAAAGATTGATTCTATTATCAAGACATTCAAAAGTCAGAGTTCAGTGAAGAAATGAGATTCTTAAGATCAACAGTTGTTGTTATTGTATATTATGTCTTGCAAATTCTCACTTTGCTTGTAAAGCATGCAATTCATCTGGTTCACATTATCTGTAAAGATCTTTCTCATGCATATTGATCATGTCTTGCAAAGTTAATCATTTGCTACACTTTTAATCAGACAGCATAATTCAATCAATCTTTTACTAACTTGCTTATGTCTTTCTTCTTTTAATAAAGTCTTTTCGTCAGCATATCATCTGCACATAAAATGCTCATGTCTGAACGTTTTTTAAATGATATTAATAAAACTTTTAAGTTTTCTTACGTCAAACTTAATGAAACTTGTAAGTTGTTTATATTGTAGGAACAAACGTGCAATCTTAACAAGATTTATGCGTAGTTAGCATGAAGATTTAAAGAATGTTCATAATTTGAGTTCTTTCTGCTAATCACTCTCAACAGATCAAATGCAAGAATGTTCTGTTTCAATTCTCTTAAAATTTGCGTGATCATAAAAACTTTGCACACGATCAACGCACAGCATTTCATCATCATGCAGCATTTCAATGTCATTCAAATTGTTCAATAATATTTAAACTTTACTGTAATTAAACAGTAAATTTGTCATCAGCATTATTGAACGGATGAGTTTCATTACTGATTAAGTTTAAAGATTCTAAGAACAATTTGATTCAAAAGATTAATTGAAAGTGACAAGATTCACTTATTGTTCATTGTGAAGATTGCAATTAAAATGATCATGAATTGACTGTTAAACATAAACTCATATCAAAATTGTGCATGTAAACTGTTTAAGCAAAACTGTTACATCATTCAATGCTTCAATTGTTTTGAATTTGATTACATGGTTAAGTCATGCAAGAAAAAGTAATGTTGTAATAAATGTGTAAATAAACATTACACAGAGAAATGCGCTCTGTCTTTGAATAAACAATGATGCGCGAACTGCAATGAGAGTCATGAGCTCTGAAGATGCTCATGTCTCAAGTGAAAGCAGCAACTGACACGTCATTGAAAATCTGTAGAAACAAATCAGCGAAATATTTAGAAACATTTAATTACAGTTGCATTTTCTTGATTCTGTTTTCAAAATTCAGAGATTAAAGAATCTATCTAACTTGAAGTCAATGAATCATTCAATCTTAATGAATCTTTTGACTTCAACAAATTTTTCAAGTTCAAAAGATGTTGAAACAAGAACAAGAAATTGATACAATGAGAATGCAATGTGATAAATAATTAAAATCAAGAAGAGATGAATTAATCACTTTTCAAGCATGATCAATAATTCAAAGAACTTGACATTCAATTTGATGCAGAAATTAACTCGGAAATATTCAGTCAGAAAATGTGAAAGATTATTAATGACTATAAGTATATAAAAAGTCATTTTTGTGCAGAGTCAACAAGAGCTATAAATAACTTTATAATGAAACAATTATTTCTACACATTTTGCAATATAACATCAGAAAATCTGTTACAATCCTGGCCTTCTTCTATCCTTTGCCTACCCTTCGCCTTAGTCTCCATCCCAATTGGGCCTAGCGCGACCCTGGGCTAGCCATGATGTCATCGAGTCCCTGCCTCATATGTGTAAGGCGCCAACCCCTATCGGGCCTAGCATAGGGCTGAAGCCGCACACATAAGAACTAGGTTCTTTCTGTATTTACACCTTTCTTCCTTAGCATTTATCTAATAGTCAAATGATACTCCTATGACTTGTTCTAGGCCGGCCCCTAACAAAATCATTGAAAGTTCAGAAATTATTTTTGATTAACAAAGCTTTATAATCATACAGAATCAGAATCACAACATTAACAGTTTGCAAATGTTCAATTCAATTCACAGCTTCTTTTATTTAATAAAAGATTTTTCGTCTCAAATGAAAACATGCATATACATTGAAAAAATGAATGATGAAAGTAATTGAATCAAACATTTGCTTGATTAAACTGATGATACATAGCTTGAATGATGAAGAAGTGTTACAATATCTTCTAAATGTATACAATTTAAACTCAACTTCAATCATCTTTATTAAAGAATCTTCAATCATTCTTCAATTAAATGAATTAGTTAAGAATGATTATGAGCAGCTTATTATAAGAAACTTCCATTTACATTATTGACATTGAAAAGATAGAAGATGTTTTATTCAATATGCAATGATGAATAATTTATTAAACATCATCATAAATGAATGTCATTTTGAAACTACTATTGAAACTAGACATAATTATTTATGAAGTTTACAATCAATACACAATGATAAATTTAGTCTTTAACAACAAGAAAATATAATCTATGTTATTAAAGTGTGAACATCAAGAATTAAATCATTTATCAATTATCATAAAGCTTAGTATATGCACATTCTTCATATAATTATCAGTTCATTAACTTTGAAAAAAGATGAACATGAAATACTAAGTGTTTATTTAAAGATTCATCTTTTGATAATTTACTTTATGAACAGCAAAAATGAGATAAACATTAGAATGACAAAGATCATTTATGTATTACAAAAGATTATTGAGAAGTTTACTTCTTAAGCAAAGAATTTCTGAAATTTAAACTGCATCAAGATAGTATCAGAATTTAAAAGATTTTGATTCATGTAAAAAATGCAAAACACTTTACATGCATGAAACAAGTATCTGAAACATAATAATCACAAAAACAAAATCATCAAAGACATAATGGGATTCACTTCAAAGCATAAATGCACAAGTTAAATGACATTTCTAAGTTGATTTAATGCTTTGCAAAATGAGCTAGAACAGAAAGTCAACAGTTTAAAAAAATTTCTCAGTTTTCATCATTGAAATGAAAAAACATCAAGTTCATGATAATGTCATTCAATGAGAAGATTGAAGTGATGTATCGTTGGGTGCGAAACCAGTATTGCGTTTTAGAACTTGTCGAGAGTTCTGTCAAATTTTGTGCAAAATAAGAAATCTTTATTTTGCACTTTTTGAAAATTCGTCACTAAATTTGACGAAACTCTTGACAAGTCCTATACTGATTTCGCATTCAACGATACACCTATGAAGCATCGAGTATACTACTTATAAAGCATTGACTATACTACATATAAACCATTAAATATACTACATTTGAAGCACTGAAAGAAACAGTGAGGTTGATTCTACAAATCTGGTTTTTATTTTGCACTTTTGGGAAAGTTTTGATGAAGTCTTGACAAATTCAAAAAAAACGATTCAGGTTTCGCATACAGCAATATTTCAAACTTATTCATATCATTAATAATATTTTATGATTCTTTCATTTTGAAAAATAAGATAAAGCAAACTATTAAACAAGTAAAAGCAGACAAAACATCAAATGCTTTCAAGACTTTTAACAAAGAATTGCAAACAAATTTCACAGAATTCACTTTGTTATTAACAAGTTTGTTTAATGCATGTGTAATTTACAAATATTATTCAAAGCAATTCAAGAAAGTTCAAATGATAATGTTATGCAAATCAAAGAAAAGTGATTACATTAATTCAAAAATGTATTAATTCATAGTTTTGTTTAATATCATAAACAAACTTTTGAAATCAATCATGATTAAAAGATTAAACAATATAGTTGAAACTCATTACATACTTTCAAACATTCAAATGAAAGCAAAATATAAACAATTCATGATTTCAGCATTAAATCTACTAGTAAATCAAGTACATAGAGTCTGAGATTGCAAAATGAAGTACATAATCTTCATGCTCAGTTTAAACATCATTGAAATGTTCAATCATGTTTTACACATCAGACTGTTACACATCTTGAAAATGAAAAGAACTTCAAGTTATATTATTAAATGAGCGTGCAGCTTTCTGAAAGACAGAAAGTCATCATTCATAATTAATAATCAAACAAATGCTATGCATTAAATGAACATCAATATATTTTAAAGTTTCTTTATTTTCTTGATTCTTTTTCTGTTCTTTAATGCAAGTTTTATTGAAAGATGCAAAATGTTCAAAATTAAAATAAAAGTGCTTGACTTCATAAATAACATTAACATACTAATTTAGAATAAATTTATCAAAGAAATCTGTGCAATGTTAAACAAAATGCATGATGTCTGCAAGATGCGAACTTGAATTCATGATATCACATTCACATTGAAAAAGTATGAACTCACTCACTTTATCAAAGAATTGAAAAGATTCAACACGATAATTAGCATCAACATTAAAGACTTGATTATCAAATTGAAATTGAACATATGAATTCTGAGAATTCAATTGAACATGAAACTACAATAAAATGCACATCTTCGTCAAATTAAAATGAATTATGTGATAAGAATGCTGACTTTTAGTTAATTACTATCTTCACAAAAACTTATTAAGTGTACTCAACAATAATAAAATTAAACATGATATTCAAAGTCTTGATGTGATATTAAAAAGATAAAGAAGAAGAGTTGTCAAGCAAAGAAAGAAGATTGAAAATTCTTTAAAATCAAACTTTTCATCATGTTGCAAACATTTTTAAAAGAACAAATATTGAAACATTAAAGATGAAGATTTACATAAGTTCTTTGCACATTCATGTAAATAAACTACGGAATCAGATTACTTTATGTAATTAATTCAATAACAGAATGAAAGAAAATAAATGCATATACAAGCTTATATGAACTCATTTAATAAATACTAACAATTTCTTTTCTTACTTTTCTGTTATCAGTATTTTTGAACGTCTTGATTGATCAAGAAACAAAGAGACAACTTACATGCAAACTCATTTTTTCAATGCTTTTTACAAGCGATTGAATTGCAATAGCAAAATATCACAAAAGCAAATGGAATTTTCAATGAAAAATCTACAAAGCATATGTTGCAAACATCATAATCATTCTTGCTCAATGATCTCATCTGTTCAGCAAGTGAATGAAAATGAGAGAAAAGTTTCAAAAAGTTGAAAGCACTTTGACTATTTATATTAGAACTGAATGTATAAATCTAAGAGTTTATCTTTATTTAAGAAACATTTTGAATATGAATAACTTACAATGCAATTGCAAATGAAGTCATCAGATGATTAAGCATGTTCTCATGCATTATTTGACATCTTCAATCAGAAATGTTATGAAATGTTGAATCAATGAACTATTGAATTATTACTTTGATTCTGAAAAGTTTCAAGATGATGATCAGAATAATAATGAAAATGAAACTGTTGAAACAGTTTAAAGTGACAAGAACATTCATTCTTTAACATGCAATCATCATGAACAAATTTGATACATAGTCTCAATTCATCATTTTGATTGCATAAAATAATTATGTAAATAGCGAATGATTTTCTATCTTTAAAGAATTTTGTTCAATTAACATATGTAACATAAATGTTTCTCATGAGTTGACTTAATTGATGTCACAAGAACGTATAAATAATAATAATTATTATTATTCTATATTTTTCTAAAATATCATGATATCATTAAATTGATCTTCAATTAAACGTTGCAATCATTTAGATTTAGATTTAGATTTAAGTTCATACACCCTTGTGACATCGGTTTAGTCCGACCCATGGGGGAAACTATGCTATCTATATCGAACGGACAAAACCCTCTGGGGGAGAAAATCGCTCGCCGACTACACGACGACTTCGACGTCGCCGAGACAGTGAGTTTTGAGGCTATGTACCATGTAATGAACCTATAGCTTCTATCCAGCGCGTGACGCTCTAGTAAATAAACTCTTGGTAAGAGTGTCTGTGCTGTTTGGTTATGCCGCATCGTCTTTGCCCTGCTCTTCATTGTGACGGTATCTTTTACAAACGATGTTCCGGTCCGATCCTCGGTCCGAAGACGAAAGACGTTTCCTTTGCACCCGTTGTGTTCGTGGTTGTAATGTACGTAGAGCTGTGTTCTCTTGCTCAATGATTGCCATTCATTGAGCAGAGAAATATATGATGGAAGAGAGGCGCACACGATGGGAAGGTAGGGTGTGGTTGTACTGAATAATCCTTTCCTTCTCTTGATTTGGCTTGTGTCACGTAGACGTTGAATGAATTGTTAGTATAGGCGTGCAATCGCAATCGTTCGATGATTTGGCTCTGATCGATAGATGAGGATGCGTTCTGATCGATAGATGAGGATGCGTTCTGATCGTCCTCCTGCGCTCTCGATTTTCCACGTAGATAGATGTATGACTTGGCGTTAAGTAAAGAAGGTGGGCTCAAGCCCCTTCAGTATACCAGCGTGACCGACGAGTCACTACTCCTTCGGACACTGTAGTCACGCCTCTCAGACTCATCATCTGAAACGACTATTCTACCTGATATCTTTCCATCAATTACTCGGCGGCATTGTCGATGTGATAGAGACGTTTCAGTATACCGGCGTGACCGACGGGTCGCAAATCCCTCGACCACTTGGTCACAACTTTCAGATTCCTCACCTGGGTTGTCTAGCTTCTAGTATCTTTCCATCTCTTACTGACATCGACATGTCATTAATTTTCTTCGTAGATCGATTGTGGCTGTTAGAAGGAATGTTGTCGCGTAGGTGAAAACTCTGCACGGTCGGCTTTCCTGTTCACGCAACGTTCTAACATCGTTCGAACTGCGTCGGATTGAGATCTCAAGGCTCTTTTGACTTCTATTCGAAGAATAGAATCAAAAGGTTCGTAGCCGGCACCACGTACAGGTGAATCTCGTCGTCGACCACGTTGCAATCATATTATTGAAATCATGCTTGAATATTAAATCATTATCTTTGAGAAGAACTTTGAATAATTAGAACAGTAATAGTCACAGTTTACACAAAGAGTAAATGATGTTTAAAGAATGATATAACAATGTGATACTTTAATCAAATGCAATAAAAGTATAATAAAAGTATATATTATGATAGAGCTAATTATTAAGAAATTCTCAATAACTTGAGAAAATCAAACAAATATAAAGAGTTTATTAAGCATTATCAATTGATTCTTATCAAATGAAACATGATATATCTTTAATATATTGATGTCAAAGCATAATGTGATTTGAATAATGTTTTGATGAAAGCGTAAAGTATTGATCAATACTGTTAGTTCAAATCTAATCTTCAATTCAATCTTTGACTTTAGTTTTTAATTTAACTTTTGTTGTCAGTTTATCATGATAATTATGCAAATTAACATTTAGTTGAAATATGAAATCAAACTTTTTCTTTTTCTTTTCTTCAACTTTCAATTTTTGTAATGTTAACGAGTATCAGACTCTGCGTCACGTTGCAGAGATGTTCAAAAGAGTAAGTATTGAGACTATGAAAGCAGAAACGTACACGAGTTCGCTGTATGTTCATCTAAACATGCTGCAAGACAAGGTCACGCTGCACAGTCAAGTCAACGATTGTACGCAGGAAACCAGGCAAGCATGCGAACTAATACGCGCTCGCCTAGTGAGTTTCCATCGCATCATTGCGATTCGCGAAGAAGCGAAGATACAGTTGAGACGCAGGCGATTAGCCCTCGCAGCGACGACTTTGACCAGTGACAGCATCGCAATAACGCAGTATCACAAAAGTCAGTGAGAGCATCAATGAGAAAAATACAGAAGATGCAGCGCAGATGTCAACGTCACCTTAGCACAAAGGTTGCATCTGTTAAACAAGACGATAAAAATGCAAAATGATTTTCAAAAGGCAGAAAGCAGTCTCGCTACTCACATTCGAACAGAACGCATAGACCTGAATGCTTATCTGCACTTTAGAAATGTTTCAGGCACAGACAGCTTGAGATGCGATTGCGAATGAAGTCATCAGACAGCTAAGCATGTACTTATGCACTGCTTGAACTGGTCGCACCTGCGACCAAAGATGCTACGAGACGTTGACTTCTTGAACTATTGAATAATCATTGTCATCACGAAGAGTCTCAGAACAGCTGCAAAAATAAGGATAAAAACAAAGCTTCTGAAGCAATTTAGAGTGATTGAGTCACTTATTCTCTAACGTGCGATCAACGCGAACTAAATTAATACATAGTCTCATAATGATAGTTTTGGCTGCGTGAAGCAGTCATATAGACAGCGAGTGATTTTCTACTTCAGAGAGTTTTGTTCACTTGATATAGATAGCATAGAGTCTCTCATGAATCGACTTAATCGATGTCACAAGAGTGTATGAATTTATTATTATTATTAATGTTAACGAGTTTGCAAAGATCAAATAGTGAATAAATTGTTCATTTTAATTTATCAAATTTAATAAATGTTGTAGTTTTCTTTTTTCTTCTATGTTTCTTTGTACTCAAAATAAACAAATTTCTTTCTTTTATAAACAAATAAATTTTATATCATTTCAATGATGATCAATGACGAGATTCATCTGTTTTGTACATAGTGTTGACTATAAACCTTTTGATTCTATTCTTTGAATAGAAGTCAGAAAAGTCTTGAGATCTCAATTCAATGCAATTTGAACGATGTTAGAATGTTGCGTGAGCAGAAAAGTTGATCGTGCAAAGTTTTCACCTACGCGAGAGCATTCCCTCTAACAGTCGCAATCAATCTACAAAGAAAATTAATGACATGTCGATGTCAGTAAAAGATAAAAAGATATCTAGTGAAATAGTCGTTCTCAGTATGAGAGTCGTGACTACAAGTGGTCGAAGAATTTTTATGTATTATCAACACTTTGACAATTGCACATAAAATAAGTTGTTTACAATCAACAGTTTCAATAATAGAATTGAGCTGTATTTCAATTACATTGCAATGGTTGATGACAGAAGAGTCTTGAGATCTCAATTCAACGCAGTTCGAATGTTTGTAGAACGTTGCGTGATCAAGAAAGCTGCTGTGCAGAGTTTTTATCTACGTGACAACATTTCTTCTAACAAGTCACAATCAATCTATGAAGAAGATTAATGACATGTTGATGTTGATAAAAGATGAAAAAATACTACTAGTGATTGAACAATTCAGGTGAAGAGTTTGAGAGTTGTGACTACAAGTGATTGAGAGAGTCGTGATTCATCAATTGCGTCGATATACTGAAACGTTTTTATCACATCAACAGTGCCGTTGAATAATTGATGAAAAGATATCAGGTAGAATAGTTATTTCAAGTGATGAGTCTGAGAGTCGTGACTACAATGCTCGAAGAAGTAGTGACTCGTTGATCACGTTGATATACTGAAGAGACTTGAGTTCATCTTCTTTACTTGACGTCAAGTCATACATCTATCTACGTGGAAAATTGAGAGTTCAAGAGAATGATCAGAACGTCTGGTCTACTATCGATCAGAGTCATTCATTAAACGATTGCAATCGCACGTCTATACTAACAATCTATTCAACGTCTACGTGACACAAGTCAAGAGAAGAAAAGAATTATTCAGTACAATTACACTTTACCTTCTTATTGTGCGCGCCTTTCTTTCATCACATATTTCTTTGCTCAATGAATGACAATCATTGAGCAATAGCGCACAGTTATACGTACGTTACAATCACGAGCATCACGAGTGCAAAGAAAACGTACGTTACAATCACAAGCATCACAAGTGCAAAGAAAACGTCTTTTATTTTCGAATCGAGAATTGAATCGAGACATTGTTTGTAGAGAATATTGTCAATGAAGAGCAAAGCAAAGACGATGCATCATAATCAAGCAGCACAAATACTTATCAAGAGTTTACTTGAGCGTCACGCGCTAAATAGAAGCTATAGGTTCATTGTTTGGTACATAGTCTCAAGCCCTATTGTATTGACGTCGTGAAGTCGTCGTGTAGTTGACGAATGGTTTTCTCCCTCAGAATGTTTTGTTCGTTCGATACACATAGCATAGTTTCTTCCATGAGTCAAATCTAAATCAATATCACAAGAGTGTATGAATTACAATCTGCAATTACATTGCAATTTCTGTGAATTAACAAGTTTGCATTTGAATTCATTAAATTTTCTGATTTGATTTGAAAGATTTTATCATAAAGAAATGTAATTGATTCAAATGTGTAGTTTTCAGTATGAGTTGCTGTTTTATTAATAATAATAATAATAAATTCATAAATTTTTGTAACATCAATTAAATTGATTCATGAGAAACTTTATGCTATTTATATTAAGTGAACAAAACTCTCTGAGATAGAAAACCACTCGCTGTTTATATGACTGCTTCGCGCAGTCAAAACTATAATTATAAAACTATGTATTAAATTAGTTCACATTGACTGCATGTTAAAGAATGAGTGATTTAGTCACTTTAAATTGCTTTAGAAGTTTCGTTTTCATCATCATTTTTGCAACGACTTTGAAATTCTTTGTGATGATAATGATTATTCAATAGTTTAACAAGTCAACGTCTCATAGCATTCTTGATTGCAAATGCAATCAGTTCAAGCAATGCATAAATATGTGCTTAGCAGTCTAATGATCTCATTCGCAGTCACATTGCAAGCTATTTATGTTTGAAACATTTCTAAAGTGTAAATATGTATTCAAATTTATGTATTTAATTTGAATGTAAATAGTGAAATTACTTTCAATCTTTTGAAAATCATTTTTCATCTTTATCATTTTGTTGAACAAGTGCAATCTTTGTGTCAAGATGTTGTTGACATCTGCAATGCATTTTCTGTACTTTTCTCATTGTTGCTTTCATTGATCTCTGTGATACTGTGTTATTGCAATGCTGTCAATAATTAAAGTTGTTGCAGCAAGAATTAATCATTTACATCTTGATTGCATTTTCGCATCTTTATGAATTATGTTGTTCAGAAGCATCACTTTCTTGATGATAAAAAAGTGAGAAATGATGCAATTGATACTCATTAAGTGAGTGTGTATCAATTTGCATACTTGTTTGATTTTCTGTGTACAAACATTGATTCAACTGTGTAGCATGATCTTGTCTTGCAGCATGTTTAAATAAACATGCAACAAACTTATGTACATTTTTGCTTCTAAAGTTTCAAAGTTTATTCTTCTGAATACATTAATTAACAATGTGATGCAAAGTCTGATTCTGTAGCATTTCAAGTTTGCATTCTTTGTTTAACAGATCATTCTTTTTATCTTATTGATGTCAAACTGATGCTTTGAATGTAATGTTTGATCTTACTACTGCTGAGTATATCTGTCTTGCTTTTGTGAAGATTGCTTCTCATGTAAATGAATGCTAGCATTCATGTGACATGATTTGCTTCGATTTGATGAAGATGTGCATTTCATTACAATTTCATGCTCAGTTGTACTTCTAGAATTTGCACATCTGATTTCAATTTGATGATTGAACTTTTTATTTATATGCTAGTTATCATGTTAAATTTGCTTGATTTTCTGATAAATCGTATAAACTTATAATTCTTTGACATGAATGTTGCATCATAAATGTGAACTTAGTTCACATAGACATTGTACACTCTGCTCAGTGTCTTGCAGATTTTCTCAATGAATTTATCATAGACTAGGTAAAATGTTAATGTTATTAATGAATTTCAGCACATTAATTTTGATTCTCAGAGCTTTGCACTTTTCAATCAGACTTGCATTGAAGAAAAGAAAGAAAATCAATGAAATGAGAATTCTCTGCAATGTGTTTGCATTTATTTCATGCATCTCACTTGTTTATTCATTGAACATCAATGATGTTTCTCAATTCTTTAGAAAGTTGCATGCTCATTCAATTATGTAATTTGAAATCTTTTCATTCTCAAAGTATGTAAAAGTCTGACATGCAAAACTTAATTGATGATGTTTAGACTTAACATGAACACAATGTACTTAATTTTACAGTTTCAGATTTACCAGTAAATTTAATGATGAAATCATAAATCATAAATCACTTGCATCTCACTCTCATTTGAACGTTAAATAGCATGCAATAAATTTCAGTTATATTGCTAAGTTTTTTAATCTTAATTGACTTCAAAGCAAGCAAAGCAGTAAATCAATATGTTTTTGAATTGATGTAATCACTCTTTTTTGATACATGAAGTACTATCATTTAAGTCTTTTTAAACCGCTTCAAATAATATTTAAATGCTATGCATATATTAAATAAATTCATTAATGCTGAGATTAGTTTCTTAAGATCAGTTGGTAGTGCTTTGATTGAAATGTTTGAAACATCTAAAACTTTGTCTGTTTTATTCTTTTAATTATCTGTTTCATCTCATTTTCTGAAATGCATAAGTCAAATGATATTGTCAAAAGTATAAATGAGTTTGCAATGTTGTTAATGTTTGCTTAAGATTAAAAGAGAGAAATACTTTTCTTGCAACATTTTAATTTTGTCTTTAAATAATGTTGTCATTTGATTGATATTGTTTTGCTTTAATGATAAAAACTGAGCAAGTTTTGTAAATAATTGACTTTCAAACTTAGTTTATTTTGCAAATCATCATATTGACTTAAATGCATCACTCAACTTATGCATTTATAATTTGAAATATGCGTGCTTTGCTTGTTGAATGATCTTGTTTTTATGATCATTGTGTCTCAGATATTTATGTCATGCACTCAACGTGCTTTGTGATTTTCACATGATTTTGCAAACATCTTGACTTCATTACTATCTTTGAGTAGTTTGAATTTCAGAAATTTCTTGCTTGAATTGATGACTTTGTTAAGAAAGCAAATTTCTCAATAATTTTTATAACATCTTGATAACTTTACACAATTTGTTGTTCATCATCATCTTGCTGTTTAAAGAACAACTTGACAACAGATGCATTTGCAAATATGCTTCTGTGTTTATTTTCTTTCATAGTTATTCAGTTGAAAATTGTACTGAAGTCATTTGTAAATTCAGTTTTATGATGATTGAAAGATGATCTAATTCTTGATGCAGATCAATGTGTATCTTGCACTTGCATATTTTGAATTATATTTTCTCGCTGTTAAAGACTAAATCAATCTTCGTAAATTGATTGTGAGTCTTGCAAGTAATAATGTCTAATTTTAGTAGTAATTCAAGCTTAGCATTAATGATGATGTTGAGTAAACTATTAATTGTTGCATGTTGAGTGAAGGATTTTCACTTTTCTTAATGAGAGTAATGTAGATTAAAATCTTTCATGATCAATTGTTTGCAATCATCTTTAAGTAACTTGCTTAAGCGAGAAATAATTGATAATGTCTTTATAAATGAAGTAAACAATAAACATGAATTATAATCATTTATAAGTTGTAGCATTTGCGTTTCATCATCTGTGTTGAAAATCAGTATTCTGATCAAGCAGATGTTTGATTCAGCTTTTTTCACTACTCCTTGATTGAATCTTAAATGCTTGTTCACATATATGCAGATTCTTGACTAAAATAGTGTATTTTCTACTAGATAGAAAAAGTTGTGAATCACATTGAATGCTGCAACTCTGCTTCTGTATGATTACAATGTCAAAATTATAAACTTCTTTGTTAATCAGAAATGATTTTTGAATTTTCGATAATTTTCTGATGTTGTACTGCAGTATTCATAGAAAAGATTGTTTTATCATAAAGTTATTCATAATTGTTGTTGACTCTACAAAGAGAAGATTTTTTATATGTTTTCAATCATTGAAAGTCTGTCTTATTTTCTGATTAGATGTTTTGAATCTTACAAACCTTGCTTAAGCATTATCTTCTTCAAGTTGTTATTCACGTAAGAAAAGCAATTAATTCATCTTTTCTTGACTTTTACTATCTGTCATGTTGACTACTGAGAAACTAGATTGCATGTCTTTAACATGATTGTTGTTGAGTTCACAGAGTTTATTGAATTCAAAGAATTCGTTGAATCTAAAAAGTTCAAAAACATTATTTAACTTAAAAACTGTGAAAGTGCATGATTGTATTCGAGTGCTTCAAAATATTTGAATGATCTGTTTCTTTAAATTTCAGATGCTTGTTTCATTTGCTGTCATCACTTGAGACAAATGTGTCTTCAAGATTCATGATTTTCATTACAATTAATACAACATTTTCTGTTCAAAAATGTCATGCATCTTTTGATGTAATGTTTATCTGTGCACTTAATGTAACATTGATCTTTTCGACAGAATTTGATCATGTGATTGAACTCATGACATTGAAAGCACTGTATAATGTAACAGTTCTTTTCAAACAGTTCACATTTGCACTTTTAATATGCATTTAACACACTTACATTTATCAATTGATTCATCATTTTTTCAATTGTCATCTTCACTATAAGCAATGAATGAGTCTTTTCGCTCTTTGCTATCTTCTTGAGTCAAATTATTCTTAGAATGTTCAGATTCTCATGAAGTTTTTTGTTATCTTTTGTTAATCTTTTAATAATTTTCTTTTAATTGTTCATGTTAATTGTGATGTGCATTTTACGTGTTAACATTGCAAAGATTCGTTGCAATATGCACATCAAGTTCACAATTTCTTTTGCTTATTCTTGAGTCTTTTTCAGATTCACGCATGCGTTTGAGCTAACTGCATGAAGAAAAATGTCTTCACTGCTCAGCTTGTGAAAAGATATAATCAGATTTCTTTGATTTGTAAATATGTTTGCTATTTTCTGAAGAATCTTTTCAATGATCTTCTTTTGCATCTTTTTATCTCTTTTCTTTCTGTTATCTTGATCATGACTTCACATTCTTTGCAAAGCAATAATAAGTCATCTCTGAAATATTACTCTTTCATTGTAGTTTCATCTTTTATCACGTTCACTCATGACATTATTTTGAACAACAAATGCATGTTTTCTTACATCTGCAACTGCTTGCTAAACAGTTGCATTCACGTTTTCAGTTTTTGCATGTTTTTCGCTATGAACATGTTCTGATTCATTATGTAATGTTTTTCTTCTGAATCGAGTTAAAGACAATGCATCAACTTTAATGCTATTTCTTTTCATGAATGGTCTTTGTTCATTGAATCATTTCTTTCTTTAAGTTGATATTTTTATTAATAGTTCAATAATGTTAACTATTATCTTCTCATCGTTGCGTGAGCGTTGCATCTTTACGTTGCTGCTTTCTTGTGACATGTTAACATCACTTTTAATCATTTTTGAACTTGCATTGCTGCAATTCGTGCAATTCATTGTTGTTCAATTATCTTTTCGATTCACTTTGCCTTGAATGTAATGCTCTTTTCGGAAAATTTGTTGCATGCTCATGTGATCGTTTTTTATTGATTGTTTCATTAATATTATGAACAAATATTATTTCAACATTTTATATCATTTATTTACAGTAAATCTCTTCTTGCAACACATCTGTAATAAATTCTGCAAAACTTTGTTTCATACTTATTACTTACATTGTAATCAAATGTTGATTCAACATCATTAATAATTTGTATACAGTACATTTCTTTGATTGCTATGAATATGAAACTATTTAAGCTTTTTATTCAAGTCAGCTTTTGCTGCAAAGTAAGTAATAAATGATTGATAGAAATATTTTTATTTTTGTAATTAAATAATTTCAATAATATTTGCATATTTTCTTTTTTGCTGTTTCATGGTTTAACTTTGCAACATATTCATTTGCTATTGAATCAAATTCTCTATACTTTTATTGCATGTGTAACTTAAGCTATGATATCAAAGCAGAAAGAAACTATTGATCAATAATCACTGTTTTTAATTGATTGATTGTGAATTCAACTTTTTCTCACAATCTTTTGACAAAAATCTTTTTATTATCAATCTCTTGATTTTTATTATTGTTATCTTTATCGTTGACTTCTTTGTGTGAGCTTTTCATCGCTTTTCACTTTTTTATTTCTTTTTATTTTACAATTACTTGCATATTTACATTTGCATTTCGTTAATTTACAGATGCATTAATTATTAATGCCTTCGATAAACTAAAGATGATCTGTATTCTTCTTTCTAATGATGCAAACAATTTTTGTTCATTGCAAAATGAATTATTCATGTTCTTTTGTAACTATTATCTTATTGATAAACATCAATTACTTTCAATTAACTTTATGCGTTTCATCAACATTTTGAATTCTTCTTGAACTGTTATTCATGCTGATGTTTGAATTGGTTCTTTCTGCAAGAATGCAATTGACAAAAGTGAAATATGTATAAGCGCATTCAATCTCAAAGCTTTTTGCAAAAATTCAATTCTTGAAGATGCAAGACATTCTTTCATTCTTTCTTTTTTTCACTTATATATTTCTTTAATCTTTTATTCAGAGTGTTTCACGTAGACAGTAACTTTAGTACACAACTTCGCTTTCGTTATAATAATGTTGTCAAAAAAGCTTGTTGCATGTAACGAACTTATGCGTGAATATCACTGTTATTGTAGTTTTTGATACGAATACTGCTATCTTATTTCAAGATTATGATGCATTAATGTACATCACTATGCTTTTTATCTTTCTAATAGTTCTCTGTAGTTTTCTATAGTGTGCATTGATTGTTTTGCACATTTTGCATTTTTCAAATTCAATTTGCATCTTCGTTAGATGTTTAAATTCTTGATCTCATGATTTCTTAAAGTAAGATATTTTGATTTTCTGTATTAAATCCAGTATTGAACAAAATGCATAAAACACTGACTTTTTGAGACAAATTTATCAATTCAATTCAGATATTTTGCTGCATTTAAATTCAACATAATTCTGTAACATTGAAATAAATATAAATTGTGCATATTCTTTCTAACTAAATGCTTTTCTGACAATTCAACTATTTTAATTGCATGGTTCTTGCATTTTTGATTCAATCATACTTTCATTGATGAGATTTTCACTTCAATTTACATAATGTATACGAGTGATGTTTGAAATGCTTTCACATTTTGCAACTTATAAAATTTGACTGCATAGTTCTTTTGATTATTTTATTAGATTCCAATGTCTTAATCACTAATGATTGTAACATATGTTAAATACAGTTGTTTTTTAACTTGACATTTAGTTCTTACTCGCTATTCATTAATTTAAATAGCAAGTGTAGCATTCTTGTGAGATATTTCTTGCAATTTTGATGTTATCTTTTTGATAATCAAATTTCCTTCGCTTACATTTATGTTTGCATTTGTATTGATGTTTTCAGCTGCAAATTGAGCTGTTTTTGCATATGTATTAACTTTGATGCAAATCTTTACAACGTTTGCTTGTTTTGCATCATTTGTGAACTTTGCTCTATTTGCAAGATTTGCGCATTTTTCATCATTTGCTTTAAGTTGATCTCTATTTTAATGCTTCATGCATTTTGCTGCATCAATTGCAGAATAGTCTTTAGCTTTTGTTTATTTAACTTTGCAACATATTAATTTGCTGTTGAATTAAATTCTCTATGCTTTCATTGCATGCTTTTCATATGTAACTTGAGCTATGATTATTGATTAATAGTTTCTTTCTGTTTTGATATTATTGTTTTTAATTGATTGATCATGCATTCAACTTTTAGTTTTCTCACAATCTTTTGACAAAAATCTTTTTATAATCAATCTCTTGATTTTCATTATTGTTATTATCATCGTTGACTTCTTTGTGTGATGTGATCGTCAGAGTCTACCCTAGGGATAGACGGTGCCTAAAGAATGGTATGGCAATGTGATATTCTAAGCAGGCTCAAATAGAGGTAATGTAATAGAATATGTATTATGGTAGAGCTAATTGTTAAGGAATTCTCGATAACTCGAGGGGACCAAACGACTATAGAGAGTTTGCCAAGCATTATCAATGAATCATTATCAGATGAAACTTAGCATACTTTTGACATATTAATGCGAGGACATGACGTGACCTAAGCTGTGTCTTGGCGAAAGCGTAAAGTATTGATCAGTACTAGCTCAGGTCTGGCCTTCGGCCCAATCCCTGGCCCTAGCCTTTGGTCTAACCCCTATCGCCAGTCTATCATAACATGTGAAATTTTCATCACTTTTCACTTTTTCATTTTCTTTCATTTCACAATTATTTTCGTTGATTATATTTACATTTGCATTTCATAAGTTTACGAATGCATTAATTGTCAATGCTGATTCAATGAACTGAACATGATCTATGTTCTTCTTTCTGATAATGTAAATAATTTTTGTTAATTGTGAAATAAGTCATTCATGTTTTTTTGTAACTGTTGTCTTGTTGATAAACATCAGTTACTTTCAATCAACTTTATACATTTTATCATCAATGTTTTGATTTATTTTCTTGAACTATCACTGATGTTGATGTTCAAATCAATCTCTGCTCTTTGCAAAAATACAATTGATGAGAGTGAAATATGCATAAGCGCATTCAATCTCAATGCTCTTTGCAAGAATTTAACTCTTGAAGATGTGAAACATTTTTTCATTCTTTTATTTTACTTATATCTCTCTTTAATCTTTTATTCAAAGCGTTTCATGTAAATAGTAAATTTAGTAGAAATATTTCTTGATAAATGTTTCATGATTTAAGTCTTTTTAAACAGTTTCAAATAATATTTATGTATCATGCATCGTTGAATAAACTTATCAATGCTGAGATTAGTTCTGCAAGATTTGTCTGCAATGCTTTGTCAACATGTCTGAAACGTCTAATGCTGCATGAATCAAATGATACTGTCAAGAATGTAAATGAGTTTGCAATGTTATTGATGTTCATTCGAAAGAGTGAAGACAAGAGCTTTTCTTGCAATATTTCAGTTTTTCTCTAGTGAACATCATTGCCATTTGATTGATATTGCTTTACTTAAATAATAAAAATTGAGAATTTTTTTAAAGTAAAAGAATTGACTTTCGATTTTATTTTTTGACTTAAGTGCATCACTCAGCTTATACATTTGTGATTTGAAATGCATGCGCTTTTGCTTGTTGAATAATCTTGTTTTTGTGATCAGTGTGTCTCAGATATTTATTTCACGCATTTAATGTATTTTTTATTTTTTATATGATTTGCAATTATCTTGATTTCACTACTATCTCAGAGCAGTCTGAATTTCAGAAGTCTTTTCAAAAAAGTAAATTTCTTGATAATTTCTTGTAGCATCTTGATGACTTTGCACACTCTATTGTTCATCATTGTCTTGCTGTTCAAAGAATGATTCAAATAAAGATGTATTCACAAATATGCATTCAACGTTTCTGTGTTCATTTTCTTTCATAGTCAACCAGTTGAGAATTGTACTCAAGTTGTTTGCAAACATAGCTCAATGATGATTGAAAATAATTTGATCTTTGATGTAAATCGATGCATATCTTGCACTTGCATGTCATGAACTGTAATTTCTCACTGCTAAAGACTAAATCAATCATTGTAAATTGATTGTGAGTCTTGCAAGTAACAATTCTCAATTTCAACAATAATTTCAGCTTTGCACTAATAATGATGTTTAATAGAGTATTGATTGCTGTGTATCAAGTGAAGCATCTTCATCTCTTTCAATGAAAATTGAAATTTCTTATAATCAATTGTTTGCAATCATCTTTGAATAGTTTATTCAAATGAAATATGATTGAAGATTTCTTTGTAGATGTAAAGAACAATAAATATGAATTGTAAACATTTATAAGTTGCAACGTTTGCATTTCATCATCTGTGTTGCAAATTAATATTCTGATTGAACAGATGTTCAACTTTGTTGTTTCTATTACTCATTGATTGAGTCTCAGATACAGAAAAATGAAATAGTCAGTATTAGAAAAAGAATGGTCATTGACTTCATTGAAAAGCAGATAGTCAAAGAAGTAAAAGCACAATGATTAAATGCATGAAACAGCAGTATTAAAAATAAGAATTAATATTGAAAACACATATCGAAAGTAAACCTGAAGCAAATATTGCTAAAGAAGCTTCAGAAAATTGATCATAGACTGATATATTTCACATTTATTCTTTGAAAATAAAACTTAATTACTTCAAGAGCTATTTACAACATTTATCTGAGAATGATTCAAATAAAAACTATGAAATGTGCACTGTGAGTTGAATGTTGAAGCACTTACTAACTACAGAGCAGAGCAGATAAAGCTTAAGAAAAAAGCTTAGCTTAAAACTACAAACATCATATTGACACTTTTCATCACCAAGATCAAAAGAATTGCAACATTAAAGTACTCGAAAAATACTTGAATCGCAACAAGAAATTGTCTATTAGGAACGAAAGAGTAAAAGATGAAGAATGCAAAGAAATGATTGCAAAGATTTGAACTATGATTAATCTTAGCACACAGCATTTAGACAATGTCATAGTCAAAGACTCTATGCACTTAACTTAATGAAGAAAGAAAAAAAATCAATAAAATCAAACAGCTCAATCTACTAGAGCTCAAAGAGATCATTTGAACATGAAATTAGAATGAGTATCATATTAAAAAACTTGCAAAACAATGCAAATAATGAAAGCCTTGCAAACGAATTGAGTATTTGAATTCTACAGCACGACTGTGCAAGATTGATGCATGTATGCATGCATGAAATTTGCAAAAATTTGAGCGAATATTATTATTCTGCAAGAATCATAAGTGAAAGATGAAAATATAACAATCTCAAATTCATCATTTATATGCATCGTTCAAAATGCTTAAGTCAAAGTATTAATATATTTTGCAAAAAGCGCAAAGAAACTTATCTATACATCAAGATTAAACATTGTTAATAGCAAAAACATACAAGCGATATTGATAGTAAGCAATAAAATCTCAAATGAAACTTTATTGTTCAATATTTAAGATAACAAGACATACAACACAGATTAGAAGCAATTATACAGAATTGAGCAAAAAGTTAACAAAGATTAGAACAGATTTGCAGAACAAAAGCAATTTTGATGACAGTGATATATTAAAGCATATGATATCTCAAATCAATTGACAAGTTATAGAACACACTTATATATATGATCAAAATAAATCATCATACAATTGAAAAGTCTCAAAGATGACTGTGTTACAAGTTGAAATTTGAAATTTGATATTTTTCATACCAGCGCAAACGATTATTTATCTTTGACTAAACATATATCATTCACATTTGACACAACAGAAGCGATTTATTGCAGATCTTGTCATGATAGTACTTTGCAAATTAAAAAATATGACTATATTGATTCGAAAGCATATTAATTCATCGCTTTGCTTAATATTATGAGCAAAGCTTTGAAGTCAATCATGACAGACTAACTCAATGATAGTTGAGACTCATTGCATGCTACTCAATGCTCAAATGAAATCAAGATGCAAGTAATGTATGATCTTGATGCTAAATCTACTAGTAGATTAGATTCACACAGTGTGAAGTTGCACAATCAAATATGTTGTGTTCATGCTAGGTCTGAATGTTTTCAAAGCATTTGATTAGTTTTTGCATATTAGACTTTTGCATATGCTAAAAATGAAAAGAAATTCAAGCTACATAGTTAAATAAGTATGCAGCTTTTCAAGAATAGAGAAACATTGTTGATATTTAATGAACAAACAAGTGACATATATGAAATAAATGCAAACATATTACAGAAATTTTTCATTTCATCGATTCTCTTTCTGTTTTTCAATGCAAGTCTGATTGAAAGATGCAAAGCATTGAAAATCAAAATTGAAGTGTTCAACTTTGTAAATGATATCAACATGTTTACAATAAATTCATTGAAGAAATCTGTAAAACATTGAGCAAAGCACATGATGTTTGCGCAAAGTGAGCTTGCACTCATGACGCAACGTTTACATCAAAGAAGTATGAACTTGTGTGACTGTTAGAAGAAGAATTGTCGCATGGGTAAAAACTCTGCACGAACAACTTTTCTGATCACGCAACGTTCTAAGATTGTTTGAACTGCGTTAAATTGAGATCTCTTGACTCTTTTGACTTCTATTTGAACATAGAATACATAGAATCAAAAGGTTCGTAGTCAACATCACGTACAGATGTGTTACGATCCTAGCCTTCGCCTATCCTTCGTCTATCCTTCGCTTAGCCTTCGCCCAGCCTTCGCCCAGCCTTCTCCCAGCCTTCGCCCAGCCTTCGCCCAGCCTTCGCCTATTCTTCGCCTATTCTTCGCCTAGTCTTCGTCTGGTTCCATTCTGATTGGGCCTAGCACAGGGCTAGGGCGCACACATATAATAGCGAGTTCTTTCCCATAGATACTTTCCTTCCTTAGTATTTATCTATTCGTTATATTACACTCCTATGACTCGCTCTAGGCCAATTCCTAACAACTTGCAAAGTTGCAATATCAGAACACAAAGAGACTACTTATAAATCATAGTTTAATTTACATTCAAAAAGCAAATTAATTGACTTTAGAGAATCAATGTTTAACAAACAACAAGCTAAAGATTATTTTGCAATTAATAAAACATTGAAAACATCAAAAGAAGAATTAATGCAAAGCAAATAGAGACTTAAAGGTACAGGTTTTGCAAACGTTGCAAAACATGCAAAACATGCAAAACATGCAAAACTTGCAAAATTTGCAAAAACCAACGCAGAAGCTTAGATATACGCAAAAAGCAGCTCAATTCAGAAATGCAAATGCAGGTAAATAAAACGTATTTATCAAAAAACCCTCGCCAAAATCACAAGAAATATCATATCACAAAAGAAGACTTATTGTCAATTTCAAATATGAAAACTAAAGTTTAAAGACAATAAAAACGCGAAATTCAATAAATAACGCATTGAGAAACGCAAAATCAATCTGATAGTCATTATGATAGTCAAAATGCAAAGGGAAACAACATTGTCTTAATGATTTCGAAAAATAGATTATCAACATCTCACTCAAACAAAAAGAAATATGAAAGCATTTTTTGATACTAATAGCATTAAAAAAGACGAGAAATGACACAAAATAGTCATACACAGTCAGAAAATCGAGATTTTCAATACGAAAATCGAAAAAATTATTTAAAAACCGAATTAAATTCTTTCAATTTCAAATTGAAACTAATAATCAATTCTATATAAGAGCGAAAATTAGTCAAGAAATAGACATGCATTGACGATTTTGACTCTTAAAACTGAGACAGAAGCACAAAAACATTTTAAAAAAATGACTTCTATCTGCAAAATCAACATATCAAACAGTTGAGTACTATTTATGCTTCTCACTAAGCTCATTCTTTACTTAGTGCTTATCAGCCATGCATCTCTTTCAGTCATGCACCATTAAAATTTAACTGCTCATCATATATATGATGATGTTTAATCAATTTCTTCAAAATAATTTGTCATTTCTTCTAATAGACCTGAATGAACTTAATGCAAGCAATTTTATGAAGCTTAGTAGCCTTGTAGCACTTTTTAGTTCATTTAAATAACGCTTTTCCTAATTCTCAATCACTTCGCAATTCTTTGATCTCTTATTCTTTAATTTCTATCTATCTTGAGTTATACTTCAAGCATTTTTGATGCACAAAATGTTTTCAATTTTAAAAACCTTATTCAACTACTTTTTGCATGCTTTATAAGCATTTTCAACGACTGTTGTTTGATTTAATTGATTCTTTAGCAACTTTATTACGAATTATTACGCTAGCGTCTTTTCAGAATGTTTGAAACTTTACATTCTTGTTTTCTACTTTGTATTCTTTAGTTAGCTTTAGCAGCTAACTTGCAAGTTCGACTCAACTAGTAAAAGTGATTCAAATAACAGAATCTTTAAAATTAGAATATTAAATGATGATGTAATAAATCAATTTGTACATTCAATAGTTTAAACTTTATTAAGTACTATCTTCAAGTCAAAAGAAATTAGATCAGTAAACTTTTATGCAGATCAAATAATAGATTCTTTGAAGACTTTGATTCAAACTCGTTGAATGCAATTAATCATCTTCGAATTTCAATGCTTTAATGATTTAAACACACACATATTTAGCGATTGAAGCAAATGAGTAGTATGCAAAGATAATTCAAAGAAGTGATCTTCACAGTAGAATAGAAATTCACATGTATAATGAGATTTATAATCATTTATTACAAGCAATCTTCAAGCTTTCTTTTAATGCTTTTGACTAAAGCGATCAAAGTGCTTCAGCTATCAAAGGAAAATTTAGTCATTTGAATAGGCTGTATTAAAGGTAGTGAGTAATACATTATTATCAAGATTGTTGTTACATCAACTTTAGTCATAGTTAGCATGAACGGTATATTCTTGCTCTCTTCACTGATGCATTTGATATTTGTCAACGACTCTTTATTATTCAAATTTTTGAAGTAGATTCTTCTATTTAAATCTACAGTAACAACTAAATTAAAACATGCAATACTTATACAATAGTCGATTTCTATATTGAATCATCATGTTTTTAAACTCATCAAAATTTCTGTAGTACTTTTAAATCATACGTGTTCTTTCTTTCAGCTGCGAAAGACTTTCATCTAGCTTTGAAAAGATCTGACAATCTAATTATCGTTTGATTACATTAATAGCCTTCTGAATGCAACCCTCAATGATAGTGTAAGTAGCAGTCATATGATTGAAATTTGATGAATGTTTGAAGATAATGAATCAAGAATCTGAATACAAAGATTTAGTGATGTATAGCTAGAAGTAATGCATAGCTAGTGAGCACTAAGTAAAGACTGAGCTTAGTGAGAGACAGGAATACTAAAATTATTAATTAAACAATCAATGTCAAAAATGTCAGACCTTTAAACACTTGCAGAACAAATGTAACAAATTATCAAGATGCTTGTACTGCAAGCGAAATCATCAGACATAAAATTATAAATGTCAATTATTTACGTGTAAAGACAAGCAATCATGAAATGTTGCAACTGTCAAACTTCGCACTTTCGTTGCAAATAGCGCAATGTGCGAAACATATTAGACAGCTCAGTCTATTAGCTCACAAAAAGATCACCTAGTCACGAAATTGTAATGAGTATCACACTCAAAATGTCGCAAAACAATGCAAATACAAAAGCTTTGCAAACATGTTGAATATTCGAATTCTACTATTCTACAGCCAAGGTCAACACAAATTATGCATGCATGCATAAAATTTGCGAAAAACAAGACAAAACTTGTTATACTACAAGAAACATGTGTGAAAGATGAAAATGTAACTAATGTCATAGTACTGATATCTGTTGCGAAAAATGCAAAGAAATTTACATAAACAGACATAGTCAATAGCAAAGACATAAAGACAATATTAATAGCGAATAATGAAATTCAAAGAAGAATTTTATTGAAAGGGTAGGGCGAACAGTATCACATATGATGGAATCTATCTAGATTGTGGAGAGAAGCCACAGGCTGCTCTATCTATATACTGTCACGCATGGCAAAGCCGCGGCGCGCGGCTTTACCCCTGACGCTAGTCTAGAGAGAGCTGCTAGGAACAAGCCTGACTGGATCCAGACTGGATCCAGAGCTACCGCAATAAGCTGCTAGGAACAAGCCTGCCATCGCACTTCTCAACACTCCCACTCGATGCTTGCGAGTCCCTCAGCTCCCACTGCTTTCCAGTCCCAGTTGTTCAATGAACCTCTTGAAGTTCTGTCGAGGTAGTGGCTTGGTCAATCCGTCTGCTACCATATCTTGACTAGGGACGAAGTTCACTGAAATCTGATTCTTCTTGTGCAGATCCCGAATGTGATGATAAGCGACGTCAATGTGCTTCGATCTTTAGTGAATATGGGCATCCTTAACCAGCATAAGAGATGCTTGATTATCTCCCTTGAGCTGTGTGGGTGAGACAGATTGATGAGTAACCTTCTCAAGAATATCAACGCGACTGTGACTGATGCCCAGGTACTTTGTCAGATTCATGTCCTTGAGCACTTGACTGATCCATAGACCTTCCTTGGCGCAGGTTGATAGAGCCATGTACTCTGCCTCGGTGGTCGATGTGGCAACGGACTTTTGCTTTCGACTCATCCAGGAGACTGGTCCTCCACCAAGCATGTAGATGTAGGCGAGGATCGACTTGCGATCTAGTCTGTCTGAGGCGTAGTCTGAGTCAGAGTATCCTACTAACTCCATGCTCCCACTGACTCCGTACGTGATGCCTAGATCAATGGTGGAACGAACGTATCGCATCAACTTCTTCAAAGCGTGTCCATGATGTTCTGCAGGATCGCTGAGATATTGGCTTAGTCGATTGAGAGCAAAAGCGATGTCGGGACGAGTGTGAATTGCAGCATACATGAGGCTTCCAATGGCTTGTTGATACTCATGCTGATTGATTCTCACGTCTTCGGGTTCAGCTGGGCGAAGAGCGTCATATCCATTCATTGGAAGATCTGTTGCCTTGTGCTTGTCTTGCCTCATGTTGAGTCTCTCGAGAACGTCATGAAGGTAGTGGGTTTGGTCCATTCGTAAGGTCCGTGCCTTCCTGTTGCGAGTGATTTGAATGCCAAGGATCTTCTTCATTTCCCCCAGGTCCTTGACTTTGAAAACACATTGAAACTCATGCTTAAACCATTTAATGTTGCTCAATGATTTGGAGGCGATGGCTATGTCGTCAACGTATAGTAGCAACATGATTCCTTTTGACCCATGAATCAAAAGGCATGGGTCTGCAGCGCATTGGGCGAAGCCGAGTTCAGACAGCGCTGTTACACAGCGGTCATGCCAGTCTCGTGCAGCTTGCTTGAGGCCGTAAAGACTTCGAAGAACTCTCAGAGCACAGCCGGGTCTGACTTTCACTCCTGGCGGAGGGGACATGTAAATGGTTTCTTTGAGAAACGATTCAGTAAACGCATTGTTTACATCGACTTGATGAAGTTCGAGATCCTCCATTGCCGCAATGGCTAGAAAGACTCGCAGAGTGTCAAACTTGACGGTTGGCGCGAAAGTATCCTCATAGTCAACTCCATGAATTTGGGAGAAACCTCTGGCTACCAGTCTTGCCTTCAGTTTGTCAAGGGAACCGTCGACGTGCATCTTTGGCTTGAAGACCCATTTGCTTGTCACGATGTTGGCCTTTTTGGGCGGCACTTCTTCTTGCCAGGTCCCATTGGCGGCTAGCGCCACAAGTTCTGCGTTGATCGCTTCTTTCCAAAGTTCCCCCCAAACTGGGTCCTGCACTGCGTCTTTGTAAGTGTTCGGCGTGGGGATTCTTATTGCTTTAGGAGGGTCAGATTCATCGGCGCCGAATAATGCCCATGACATGCTTGCGCCAGAATCGCTCTCATCGTCGTCAACTTCCTCTGTGGCGAACCAGGCCGCCATAGCTCGCGAGATCTTGGATGCGCGTTCTTCCAGTTGTTGATCTTCGCTGTCTCTTTTCCTCTTTGGGATGGCTACATGCAGGAATGTTTGGGCTGCTGGCTTAGGCATGCTTGGTGCGGAGACTTTTTGAGTGATCTGAACATCCGCGTGGGCTTCGCGCTCGTCTGGCGTATGGAAACGGAACTGCTGAAGCAGTTTAGAGTTGCAAGAACACTCACTCTCTAACGTGCGGTCATCGCGACCAAATTTGGTACATAGACTCAACCTCACCGTTCCGGCTACGAGAAGTAGCCGTATAGATAACGAGTGGTTTTCTCACCCAGAGGATTTTGCCCACTCGACACACATAGCATAGATATCTCCCATGGGTCGGCTTGACCGATGTCACAAGGATGTATGAATTATTATTATTTTTATTGACCCATTTTTGTTGTTTGAACTTTCATGTTTTGGTGTGAGGGTATCGTAAGGGCAATGGAAGGGGGCGTGGAGAGAGTGTGGGAAGATGCATGAAGAGAAGGAGAAGATTCGTTGCAGGTAAGGTGAGGGAGTTCAGTCTACTTCCCTGAAGGCAGGAGCTGATCAGGAGCGTAGGGTATGATTCAAGGGATCTTATGTATTATGAAAGTAAGGTAGCGCTTAAAGAAGATCCCGATCGGGGTTGAATGTTCGAGCATTAGAAGTATGCGGGCATATTAAAATGGACGTTTCGGGTATATCGACTTCTTGAACGCTTGGGTTTGGGGAGAACGATGCCGGAGTAAATCTACCGGTCTCTGGTGAAATCAGATTCATTGGTCAGATCATCCTTCGCGAAAGGTCAAGATAAAACATAAAATTGATCTCAACAGCATCAGCACAGAAAAAGAACAAGAGGGTTCAGGCTTCAACACAAACTACGCTCCTTAATTGTTTCCTTCTCATGAATCAAATCTTTCTTCATGCAAACAACTGTCGGAAACAGTGAATAATGAGTCAACGTTCGTTCTAAAGCCTCTTGCTCGGATCCGCAAAGTCAAAATCGACCAGATTTGAAAATAGCACAGCATATGGGATTCGACGTTCTTTCTCAGTTTCGAGGGACCTGACTGCTGTTGGTTGTGAAGCTATTCTGATCGTCAGTACTTCGTAAACCCATTCGATTAACAACAACTTGATTAGACGTACCCTTTCAAATCGTATCACCACTTTCCTTTCAGAAGCTTATATCCGTGTAGCTCATATAGATATTTCAACTTCTCGACTTTTGATGCGGTAGGCAGTATTCGATATCCCTTTTCAAACCGTTCCCTCACGAAATGGTTCGGTTCATTGACATAGTCCTTAAGCTCAGAGTATCTGAGGATCCTTTGTTAGGTAGTAGTGCAAATACAGGGGAGTAGACTAATCCCCTACTGTGACTTCGTTGTACCATCGCAAACCCCCGGATACTTACTAATCGTGGCCACCACTATGCGATGCTGGACCCCATAAACTTCTTGATATTCCATTATTCCAACGTGATCGTATGTCAAAAGTTGTCGACGTGCGCCTTCATGATGTTATGAGCTGTTCAGCGCTTGGGTCAGCAAAGTGAAAGGATGACCGCCCATAACTCTAACTCGTTCTTATGGTTCTTATGCAAGGGTGACCTGCGGGTCTCTGCACTCTGCAGTATGCAGTACATATGCAGCAGCAATACGAAGTAGTTGCACCACCTACAAGGCTACAAGGTACCTTAGGTACCTTACAATTCGTGAATCGTGGAGCGCTGCCGGAACTTTTTTTCTCCCGGCCCCGGCTCAACTTACATTCTGCCATGCGCGATAAGAGCGAAGTATGAGATCAGCTAGCAGCCGAAGACGCCTATTAACGATCTTTATCGGGCGATCATCGAAGCTGCGTCCTCATCACACGGCTTATATAATCTCAATTATTCGACTGCGTTTCGTTCAAATCACTGTTCTGTTGGGAAAGAGACTTTGCCAATAAACACACTATATGAGCTATAGGGTGGCCTTCGGTAGGAGTTTGGCTTTTGGATTCAGTGCCCACTACTCCGTACGATGGAAGGTATACATAATACAAGTTGGTCGTTTGAGAGTCAACTGTGCAGGACTGAATCATACGCCACTGGCATTTCTACGGTTTAGAGTTTCCATCGAATAAAAAATGGGTCCCACGCCCCAGTTTACTACATAATGGTTACGAGTAGCACCCCCTCTCCTCTTATCCGTCATACCACCTTTTACTTAATTTTCTAGCCAAGTTCAGTGAAATTCCGAGAAGCGAGATTGCATTTGTGTGTTGATCAAGGTTTGTGTTGAGTCGCTGGAAAGGGGGGGGGGGCGAGGGAAAGGTGAGATGTAAGGGTCTTGGATGAGTTTTTGTTTTCATATGATTTCAAGGTTGGATTAGAATGGAAATATTCTGTTCAATGCTGATTCACCCTGCCTAGATTCTTTTCTTTCAGGACGTAAGGAGCTGAGAAGGAAAGGTGGTGTTCTGATGAAAGAAAATGTGCTGAAGCGGGTGGGAAGAAGGATGGTGGTGAGTTGGTGTAGGGAAGGTGAAAGCTAGGTATGTAGTGTTTTGCTCTTGGGTGGCAGGCTAGAACTGTATCTATCAGGGAACTCGTTTGCTTGCCGGGAAGGAGGTTGTTTCGCAGGTAAGAACAAGCGGAGGTGAAAGAAAAGAGGAAATAAAGTTAAAAACCATCACCCCTCAATCAATGCCGCCCATCAAGACTAACCCTCTTCCGATCCAAACGCCGATTCACAGCTCCCAACACGGTCTTCAGCAACACATCCGCACTCAGTCCCTTCCCATTCTCCCTTCCCATGGCACCGTATCCACAATATCTCTCCCAGCGCCCATCTCCGCCAATCCATCGTCCAACTCCCGCAACGCTTCCGCCGCACCCCGTTCCTCCCCAACCTGGAAGAATTGAATGCCAATCTGCCACGCGGGTGCATCCCAGCGGTCGAGCTTCTTGGCCGCGGCGATGATGACGCTCTCAACGTCGTCGGACGCAACGCCGTCGGTGATGACGATGAGGTTGAGGGGCTTGACGTTGTCGGCGCCTTTGCGTTCGAGGGTAGCGAGGTAGGGTTTCAGGATGGCGTTAAGGCGGGAGCCGGTCGGTGTGCCGCCACGGGGCCGGACGGAGTGGAAGATGGCGTCGACGTCGGCGGCGCGGGTGATGTTTCTGTACTCGCTGCTATCTTTTTCGTTGAGGAAGTAGACGTCGATGCCGTCGGCGTCGTGGGTGGTGCAAATGGGCGTGATGGCTTTGAGCGCTTGCGCGGTTTCTTTCCAGGAGCGGCCGGCCATGGAGCCCGAGTCATCGATTAGGAAAACGGTGTCGAAGGTGGAGAGGAAGGCGTAGGGGTTGTCGGCTGTGGTGGACATGGCGCCGGTTACGGGTGTGTTGTCCGTGGGCGGTGAGTACGAGGGAGGAGGTTCTGCTGGGGTGGTGGAAAAGGGGTTGGTTGGCTCGTTGGGGCGGCGGGTTGAGGGCGAGGTGAAGGCGGGAAGTGGATGTGGTTGTGGGTTGGACATTTTTGCCGATGTCGAGTTGAAGGTGATGGTTGAGTTTCTTTGATTTTTGCTTCTCTTGAAGAAACTTGACATGCGTTTAAGATCCATCTTGTTGTTTGAGGGAGGAGAAATGATGTTGGGGGAGATGGTAATGTATTTGTACTTCGTAGCTACACAGCCTACAATTAGCGCCGTACATTTCGAGGCTGTGAAGAGTTACATGATAATAGATAACCAATCACATTCAGACCTAGATACGTTGTGATCGAGTTCCGGCCTCCTACATGGGCAGTTTTCAGATGTAATCTAGATAAAGGTCGATCCGAAGCATGCAAAAGATATGTTCCAAGTTTGAATTTGCAGTGGAAGACCGGCGAGAATACATTGAATTTGGTGGTAGACAGGCGCAAACTATGTATACAATGATATATCTCATAACCTTCCTGTGATCTTGCTAATGTTGTTTGTTTACGAGGTCACTGAACCCTGTAAATTACCCTATTAGGCTTAGTGGCAGTGTTGCCTCATGTTCTCAGACGTGCCAGCGTCGCTAAGCCCCTCCGGGTTAGCGCTCTGCTGACCTCGCAGCGTAGTAAGCACCTAGGGTGGAGCGGGGTAGTAGAAGAAATGCAAAGAACCCCTTCGAAGGAGATAGTAATTACTGACTTTACAATGTGAAATTAGCAGTGCGGATTGCGTCTGTCGACAATGGCACTTCTCAACCTTCCCAATGAAATTATATTCGAGATCGTTGAAATTTTCGACAAGGAGCAAGACATCTATTCTTTGGTTCGCGTCAACAAGCGATTTCACCATCTCCTCGATGACTATTTGTATTGCTACGACATAAAACATCAGAGATGCGGGGCTCTATTTTGGGCTGCGAAGCATGGTCGTGAATCTACAGCGTGCAAACTGCTTCACCTAGGAGCAGACGTTAATGTCAAACTACAGCAGGCAAGAAGCAATGAAAGTGGGACACGCGCTGGCTTGACGCCTCTTCATTTGGCGGCTTTGAAAGGGCATCTTGCCATAGTGAAATTATTGCTTGAAGTCGGAGCCGATCCTGAGGCCAGAGTCCGAGAGAGGTGGACACCGCTCTTTTTCGCACTTATCGCGAGGCATGGAGAGGTTGCTCGTAACATTTCCAGCAGTATAAGCAACCTGCAAGATTGCTTAGTGGATTTAACGAAAAGTCTGACTCCCCTACATGTGGCATGCCAATTAGGACTTTGGAGTTGTGCGCGGTATTTTCTGAATGAAGGTGCGGACGTTAATGCTATAGACGCGAACGGAATGACACCCCTTCATCACGCGCTGCTGTAAGGCCCTTCGCCCTTTAGAATCAGGCTTTTATCTTACTATATCTAGAATCAACGTCGAAGGGGAGTTTGAACCTGGTCCTGACGAGATCTTTGAGACAGTGAAGGTGTTGGTAGAGTTTAGAGCAAATCGAAACCTTGAGAGTCGGCCGCGGTCTGCGGGAAAGCCCATCACAGCCCATGTATGTGGGTTAAACCATCCGCATGATCGAGTGAGAGCGCTCTTATTCGACTGTGCCATTGACTCTCTCCACAATACTCCCAAACATAAGTCCGGTTCTCTGCAAATTGGCCGAACCTGGATGCAGTCCTCACTTTCAGAGATGAGTGGAGAGGAACGGGATGGTCCTAATCTAATGGATCATATTAACATTGAACGCTTCTTCAAGAGCTACCGTGGTGCGCGAACATCTGGTGAACACAAGGCACAGCCAGATAATCCCGATCTCAGCTTTTTTCCGGTTCTCAATAGTGACAATCGACCGCAGATCTCTAGCCTGAGGACGCATGTCTCTGACGGCCCGTGGTCACCCTCAAGCATTGACAGTCTCATTGCAGGCTTGTCAGTCGTTAACGAGCCCGACGCCCCTCCAATTGCCGAACGAAGCGCACAAGTCAATCCCTTTCCTCAGCTCAACAGCCATATCTCCAAGAATCCCTTTGAGACTGAGGCGGGTAAATTGTGGGCAGATTTTGGGAAGCCTAAAGGTCACCCCGTGGCTAAAGAAGTGTCTTCCAGTTCTGCTAGCGGCGAGAAGAACTCACTGCCAGAAATAAAGAGTACGAAAGTGCGTGGTAAAAATCGATGGCAGCCATTGAAATTCTGAGGACTTTAAATACCGACGCTCTTAGGACCTGAGAGGTTCGAGGGACGTCTGAGATAGATGATCAGGACCTCAAGGTCGATGACAGTCATATAGGTGTTCTGTGCACCACCTCAATATGATTCTGCAAATGCATTGTGCCGTTAAAGGTAGCGTCGCACCGAGAATGGGGATATGCAATCGGTTGACCACCTGGAAGGTGGCGGAGATGCTTGCAATGGAAGTGCGTTTTCAGCTTGGCGCGGCTGGCGAAAAGCAACAAGCGCTTCACTGCCGGGAGATCCGCTTCCTCGGGCGAAGTATTTGCTCGAGGTATCCAAGTCGAGCGCTCGTCCAACGGTTTTGACACCCTCCTCCGGTTTTGCTCTGGTTTTGACACCCTGCTCCGGTTCTGACACCCAGTGTTAAGTTGGAAATTTTTGAGATTCAAGTTGAGTATATCAACCAAATGGTTGTCGCGATCAGAAGTCCTTTTGATACCCGTTGATGCTGCTTGCGAGGTGTCAATCGCATGAACAAGAAAGTCATCGAGCATTTTGAACACCAAAGCGTAATCAACAGGAACAGATCGCTAGCGTATACAGCCTATCACATCAGTCAAAGTCTCAGAACACTCGTCTGGTGACTGCACCTTTTGCAGCCCGATAAGTTCTGCTGGACTGATCAAATTTTTCGCTTTGCCAAACCCTTTGGCGACGGCAGTGAGGACGAGTGCGGAATACATGATGCCGAATTCCTGAGATCATTTTTAATGTATATTTCTCGACCAAGAGTATTTTAGATCGTACCGTCGCTAAAAACATGGCGTAATCATCGTGTCCAAATGGAGGTTGATATACAGTCGCGCGAATACTCGGATGACCATGAAAATCAAGATCAGGACCAAACCAAATATAGCGGCGATGATGATCAGACCGCTGTGGTCTGTCGAGGTGATGACAGTGAGCGGGGCGGATACAGTTGTATTGTCGGTCATGCTTGACCTCGCAGTCTTGAAATGATGTTCAATAGTGTTTGGATTTCAGCTCTGCGGCGACGAGGTTGTGAGGAGGCATGGAATGGCGAAAGAACTAGATGATTCTTGCCGATCAGAGGTGTAGTAGACAGGGCGTTGTAACAATTCACCATAAGGAAGTGAACGAGACTCAACAACGGTACCTGCATTGTGTAGCTGGGCTTTTGACACACAACCCGGTTGGCATCTTGAACCTTCTGGTACGGAACCCTGATTGTCCTTCTTGATTCGTTCAGAAGCCACAGTCCCTTTCGAGAAAATGATGATCGGTTAGAAGAAATTGGAAAAAAATCGGATTGACATGAATTTCACAGCGGCTCGGACATTGCATTAATCGTGCCACGCTGTCACCTACTAAAGTAGGTGCTGGCCACCCAAATGACGTACACCCCCCAAATGACGTTTTTTTCCCCTTATGTATTCAACCCCCCCCCACCTCAACCACACAATCACATCATGTCTGAATACTATATCAATTTCAAGTATCGTATAGAAGAGGCTACAGATGCATTTCATGACGACGAATACAAGTTTGCAAGCACTGCAGCTCAGGCATTTGGAGTTCCTGTTCGAACGCTTCAAAGACGACTAGCCGAAACTCACACCTCATTATTTGAACGAGAATCACATGGATATGTTCTGAATACTGAGCAAAGAGAGACTATATGTATATATTTGACACGTCTGGACAAGCTGTCGATTTCTGCTCGGCTGAAGCATCTTCGGAAAGCAGCAAATTTCCTACTGCAGCAGGCAAATCCCGTGAATTCTTCTCGAGTTGAACAGCACTGGTCAGTACGATTTCTACAGCAAAATTCTCAGTTTTTCAAGAGAAAACAAATTTCTCTTGTCGCTGATAGAAAGACTTCTCTGACTGTTGAGATGACAAAGCAACATTTCTACGATTTTCGAGATGTGCTGATCAAATATGCGATTCAATCGAATGACATATGAGACATGAATGAATCAGACTTTCGTATCAAAGTTGAAAGAGATCATTTAGTGATTACATTGATCAAAAAGAGATCTCTTCGTGCAATTGATTCGAGAGTGAGAAATTTAGTGAGCGATGTTAGGGGCCAGCATAGAGCGAGTCATATGGGTGTAATGTAACGAGTATATAAATGCTAAGGAAGGAAAGTATCTAGAAGGGAAGAGCCGGCTATCTATATGACTCAGGAGAACATAAGCTAACCCTGAATAGGGTTGGCCTCGGAACAACCCTATAGCCTAGCGGCGAGCGGCCGGCGATAGTCATCAACATAGCCACCAACATAGCTACCAACGAAGGTGCGTAGCTAGGATCGTAACAAGCGATGTGAAGACGATTAATGCTGAGAGAGAAAAGATTTTCCTCATGCTCATCGTTCTCGAAATCAACATTTTGAACAAATGAGTGCAGAAAAACGATCTGAATGACGATTTGTTGCTTGCTACTACTGAATTCGAATATTCGAACGATGAAAAGATCTTTGACTGACTGAAGCACTTCGATTTTCATAGTCGAAAGACTCAGATAGAAGCTCATAAACTTCTAATCATGAATAACTACGAGTTTCACCTTATCTACGAGTTTCTACAGTACGTCAATTTTCATAATATCGTGATATTCACTCTTTCTTCGCATTCTACACACGTTACGCAGTCATTGAATGTGAAAATATTTCAGCTCATGAAGCATTATCATTCGAAGATGATTGATGAGACAATTCGACTCGAATCAACGAGTTTCAACAAACAGAACTTTCTTGCTTTCTTCATCAGTTTACGAGTCAAGATCTTCATTGAATCGAATATATGATCGACTTTCAAACAGACTGAACTTGTTTCATATTCATCAAAAGTGATGTTGAAAAAGGTGAGAGTCTGACAATTCTTCGAGTCAACCTCTTCACGAGACTCTTTTCTATTCTTCTCCTCTATAGAGATCACTTCGCATGAATCTAGAGAGATTCAGAAGCTTGATACAGAGCTTCAAGACGATTTAGATGACTACGATATATCGAAGGAGCTACGCGAAAAATTTGGTCGATATATAAAGGGATTATTAGTGAGGGCTAGCTCGCTTGCTTTGACCGAACGTGACATTGAAGCGACTCACAATCACAGTAAAGCGAAGGCTAAAAGGGACAAACTCGATGGATCTGTTGCTCAGAAGAGGGGGATAATAATCGTTCGACAGGCAAGGGATAAAATCACTGCTGAGGTGAAGGAGAAGCGAAAAAAACGGGTTCGAGCATCGGAGCGAGAGGAGAAGCGGGATGCAAATGCTCGGATTAAATGGAACAAAGCTATTGCGAAAGGCTTCAAATTAACTGACAAGCCAGCTCAGGAGTGAATCGACAAATGAATCACTGTTTTAGATGTAGAATACGAGGATGGGGCTTCAGTAGAAGAGATTGTAGACCTGTTGGGGTAAAAAACGTCATTTGGGGGGTGTACGTCATTTGGGTGGCCAGCACCTACTTTAGTAGGTGACAGCGTGGCACGATTAGCGGAGCGACGTCAAAAAGCCTCTTCACCGGGGAAATACCTCTGTACCTATTGGGATTGGCACTAGCATGCGCTTTGACTTTTCAACGATGCACGCCCATCTCCCCCCAGCCCTACTGAAAGTAGCGTGCAGTAATTGTACATACTTCGCACATTGCCTAAGGTATCACCAACCGGGAAGTCGCATCCTAGATGCCGCCGGGACTGATCAATAAGTGTGTAGCGAGTTTGGGGTGCGGCCCCTACTCTACGTCCCGCGGGGAAGCATTCGGGACTTAGGTGACCCAAGCCACACAGTGCCAATCAGGCACCTTAGGTACGGAGTATGTTCAGTCCCAGCCATTTCCCATTTGTTCATCACATCTTCGCACGTCTTGCTGTATCACATCTTTGCCATTCTGTTCCCAAACTCTCAAACTCAATGGCCATGAGGGACACCGTGGCCACCAGGTACTTGGGGACCTTGTCTGACCAAAAGTTTATGAAGCAATTTGGCAGATCGCAAGACGTCCGCGTAAGGGTCATGTCGCTCAATTCCTGATAGAGGGACGCTGGCTGACAGTGTGTGACCCGACAGCGCAACTTCAGCTTCATCTCCATGCTCGGCTTTGGCGCCGTCCTGCTCTGTACCTGGGAGATCATCTTTGCGTGAGCATTGCCCATCGTTTCTCTCTCTCTCTGACTTTGCCGTGCCAGGACCCTCCTCTTTGCATTGATCAATGGGGGCACGGGGGGTTTGTTCTGGGGCTACACCATCACTGTCATCGCCAGTGTCTTCATCTACCTGAGTATAGGAGAGATGGCGTCGATGTAATAGCCCTGATTATGATGTCTGGAACCTTGCTGATTAGTGTTTATCAGGTCTCCCACTGCCGGTGGTCAGTATCACTGGGTATCCGAGTTCTCCCCTCGCTGGTGTCAAAAGTATCTAAGCTATATCACCGGTAGAGCCCACTCTATATGCTATCATCTATTTACCTGACAACATAGAACAGGCTGGCTTCTGGCCGCAGGATGGCAGGGATCCGTAGTCGGGCTTTCCTTTCTGGCCGGAACAATCATCCAAGGCTTGATCATCCTCAACGATGCATCCTACGTACCCCATCAATGGCATGGCACCTTGCTCGTCATTGCCGTCGTGACTTTCTGCATCATTTTCAACACTTCTCTTGCTCAGAAACTACCGTTGATCGAAGGTCTGGTCTTGCTTCTCCATGTCATTGGACTCTTTGCCATCATAGTGCCTCTCTGGGTTCTGGCACCCCGAAACAGTGCAGAGGTCGCTTTGCTTCAATTTAACAACGGCGGGAACTGGAGTTCTGTGAGGGTTGCTTTCATGATTGGCTTGCTCACGCCCTTGGGTTCAATGATGGGATTCGATGTGCTGTGCATATGTGTAGGCACTCAGCCCAGTCCAAATTCCTCGTACTGCCAGAAACTAATATTCAATAGCCGAAGAAGTCAAAGATGCGTCGAGCACTCTTCCAAGAGCTTTGATGTGGGGAGTCGCTCTCAATGCGCTTTTGGGTTATCTTACAGTTATTACGCTGTGCTTCATCATCACCGATCCTGCCGCTCTCCTCAATGGCAAGACTGGGTTCCCCTTCATTCAGCTCTTCTACAATGTCACACGCAGCTACGTTGGCGCCAACGTTATGATTGCTATCGTTATCATCGCCCTTGTCTTCGCCGTCGTCAGTGAAATCGCGACCGCTTCTCGCCAAATCTGGTCTTTTGCTAGAGACAACGGATTACCCTTTTCTTCATTCCTTCGCAAAGTAGGTTCTTGCTAACATGTGGCCTTTCAGCTCCAGCTGAACCGATTACATAGGTTCATTCAGGCTGGAACATCCCTCTAAATGCAGTGTGGATCTCATGCGGTTCCGGTGTCGCCATCGCACTTGTCAATCTCGGCTCCTCCGTTGCCCTGAACGCCATAGCCTCTCTCACCATCTCCTCTCTCCTCTCTTCCTACATTCTCTCCATCGGCTGCTTTCTCTAAACGCTTGCGCCGCGAGCCGCTACCTCCCGCCCGTTTCTCCCTCGGTCGCTGGGGCATGGCGATCAACATCATCGCACTCATGTTTCTAATCTCCTTCTTCGTCTTTTGCTTCTTTCCAACGGCGCGTCCGGTCACACCGCAGACTATGAACTGGAACATCGCTATGTTCGGAGGCATCACACTGTTTGCGACAGGGTATTACCTTGTGGTTGGGCATAAGCAGTACAGGCCCCCAGTGAATATTCAAAACAGAGATCTGTAGAAAGGAGAAATCCTTCTTGTATTCAACCAGGACAGTGGAGAATTTATTGCATTCAAACTTACTGACGGTTTTCAAAATACTTAGTGAAAATAGTAAAAGAGTTTAATTTGTAATAATGACTAGTATAAATAAAAGTAAAGTGAATGTTATGAGTATCTCGAGGACATAGGGCTTAGCACCTCGGGTATAGTGCTGTATGGGGCCTAGCGGCTTGGCATGTTTCCTGCTTACTACCCACCTACCAACCTTCGTAGATCTCTTTCTCCTGTAGCTTTCTCTTAGTCTATATATCTACATTGACTCGTCTCAGTCTGTATCGATTTTGACGAGGTTCGAGTAATTCCTTATCGTCGGCAGCTCTATGGCCCACGGACAGAAGACCCAGACCACGCGACCAATACAGTAAGGCGGAAAATGCTTAAGCAGACAACGGATGAAGTCCAGGCTTCAAGTGTTCGTACAGGCAGAACTGATTGATCTTCCCTTGTCTATACTACCATCTTGTATGTATAGCGCATAACTGATCCTCTCGAGATACGCAATAAAATGTTGACAGCGGACTGTCATGGGCTTGCGCCACGGCAACGATAAATGCTAGTGGGGGAATAAATGCAGGGGCGATTATTTTGGAAATGCACGAGGATAATATTCTACTGGAGGCGTGTTTCTCACAACACGCCTTTGCGTTAATTACTCTAACATGCACTCGGCACACCGGCGGTGCCCACAGACGCCGCAGATTCCATCAGTACGAAACCTGGTCTTCTGCGGACAACTGCAGCATTTCCGCTCCACTGCTAGCCACCGCAGCCTTTTGCGTGCCGTCCTTTCGACTCGATTTCCCTCCTCTTTCGGCCCCCTGTCGACTTTTGGATGATCCACCTTTCCTTGGGCCGGAACTTCTGCTCCTTGGCCAATCCCAGCCCCGGTCTTATCCTGCGCCATCTCCTCTGTCGTCCCACAAGCTGGTTGGAAATTGTAAGAGCTCGCGTCTGGACTGACAGTGTTTTGATGTCGAAGTTCCAGTTGTTCTTGCTTAATTTCATGTTCAGGCAGATCTAATAAATGTTAGGGTTTTTGGAGATTAAGTTGCACTAATCCGCAAGTCCGCCAATGCCATGTCGTGCAGAAATCCGTGATCAAAGCAGCAACGCTCCTTATTGCTGAGCCCATCACTCTACTCCTGCCAGTCAACGCTCCTCCGAGCCCATCATCCTTTACTACCTTCGGAAGCCCGCCATATCCCTCTCACCGCAGGTGGATTTATATTGGCCCCTTGTCACCCCTGATGGTCACGACAAGAGCTACGACCAATATCCACGTCACAGAGGGAACAGTGACGATGACTGGGAATGGCTGGCAAGTCAGTGGCGTGGAGCGATACGTTCAGACACTACTATCGGTTTCCAGGATCTTAAAGGGACACTCCCGCGCAATGAGGCAATGCAGACCTACGGCTGCGACTTGAGCACTCTTATAGTCACCATATTAACAGGCAGAACCACAATATTGACAGCAAAGCAGCTGAGGAGGATCTGAGGAGTGGCTATATGAGTGTTGTATGGAACGGACGGTTGCCGAGAAGGTAATAATTACCGGAATGGAAATTTCTTCTTCGATTTCTGCATGGTGGATGGATCGTTCTCTTCACTGAACATCCTTTTGCATGACTTCTTGTTGCTCAGTGCCGGCCAGGGGTCCGTCAGACAGTCTTCAGCCTTAGATCACTTCTGGGGGTGAGGATCGAGCATATTTCGCAGACAAACGCAACAATTACTACTTCGGCCGGTCGGATCACGAATGGCAAAAGAAAGAAGCAAACAGAGAAGAGAGACGTGTTCGAAGGAAACGTCCAGGGCGTTGAGCAAGAGGCCGGTGGCGGCATCAGTGTCCATACCAGCGACGGCTCGACGTCAGAGGAGCAGCATGGGGACCAGGGTTCGCGCAGCACTCCACTGACTTCTGGCGGGCCCAGAAGCTGGGTAAGCCCCATCACCCTTAGTAGGTGATTTCCATGCTAACAGAGATCCTGTCAATCCAGACGCTCTACCCTTCAGAAGAACGACGAGCATTCTACCTCAGGTATCCCTCCTCTACTCTGCAATACACTCCTCCCATCGACACACGATACACGAACCTGCGAGTCAAGCGACGGGGGTCATAAAGATATTGAGGCCTGATCCCTCAGTCAATAAAGACGAGAGAAATCAGTGGAACGACAAGGAGGCGGAGATGAACGACGAAGAAGAGGAACGCGTCGGGGATAGCAATAAGAAAAACACGCCTTTGCTGCGCTCCAGGAAGAGAAGGTGTTTTTCTGCCGCAAGAGACAAGCCATCTTTGAAGTGTCGTATTAACGTCGCTTTTTTTCGCCACTCTCTTCGAATGAGGAAACCGAGACGAAGTACGAGTTGGACATTGGCAACTACGCACCTTCCAACCGTCACCACATCTTGAATCCTCGATTCACACCTTTCTACTCGACCGACCTTAAGAGAGCTACAAGTAATAATGATACGATAGAGTTAATAAGCGGACGATCAGATCGGCTTCCACTATCTCGGATGCCAATTATTTACGAACAGCAGGAATGGGAAGGAGAGATCATCGCAGAGAGAGATGCGAAGCAAGGGTGCGGGACACCACGCAAGCAATATCTCGTTCGATGGAAATAGTCCTGAGTGAACGGCGCTCGTCTCATCGCGCCGGAATTGCTGTAAAGGTGAAGGATGAAGAAGGCGTTAAAACGCACGTTTGAATTGACTGACTGGAACCCTAGACGCAAGATAGAAAAGTGACTTATATACACCACAGACCAGTGATGTTGCTGCAGTACATTGTTCGCACTTCTTGCTAATTGCCGTGCTAAATTCTCAGCCGGGAGGGTCGGTCACACGTTCAACCGCAGAACGACCCCGACGTCTTTATTCATCCCCTTCAGAAATTTCCGATAGAGAGGCCCTGCTCCCAGGGCAGGCAAAAACGTGTCCACAGAAGAGGCAACCTTAACTCACAACTAGAATCAAAACCCACCCACGTCATTCGTTCCTCAAGTCACCGCCTCCGTCCTGCCCCACCCATCTTCGCCTCCATCTTCATTGCTACCAGCAGCCTAAACGTCACCCTCTGGCTCCAAATAGATCCCCTTCTCCACCCGCACAGCCGGCGCCAAAGTGAAGCGTACCACTCCTTCTGTTCTAGGCTAGAACTAATTTAAGTTCTATCTACATAAATGACGTTCTTCCACTTATTTCAACACTTTCTCCTCATCTGCATCTGTCAAACCGTATCTATCTGCCATCAAATCGTCCGGATGCTTACACTCGGAACATCGCGTATAAAACCAGTCAGCGCATAAACCATCGGTATCAGTCGCTGTAAAAGATCGACACCGACAACATCTAATCAAGTTATAATTAATTGCGTCGCTCAAGGTCTGCTTCTCAAGTGCCTCCATCTTGTGTCTTCGTTCCGTTTTGATTTTACTGAATTTCTCGCGAACCAAACATATCCCAGATATCAAAATTGTCGATCTCTATGGAGGTTTGAGCGGATGAGGGGGCTGACAACCCGTCGTCGATGCAGAGTTGTTCTGAGGCTCTCTCATCCCATCATCCGCATGTTGATAAGCAATGGAGCGCGTGGAGTGCTGTTGGAGTCCAAGTGCAACCTTCTTCCGAATTTCTTCGCTTTCCCTCATTGCTCCAGTGCTCCGTCGTTTACGGGTTTGATTTGGGGGTACTTTTAGTTCGAACATCTTCACTGGGAACTTGCAAATGCTAGTATTTTCTCTGAAGTGTCCAATTCCCGTACACACTCTGAGATGACTGGTATCTTGTGAACATGGAGCATGAAAGAGAAGGACGGTTTGCTGCCGCAGCGGAAATGAGCGAACGGCAAGACTCTGTTGCAACAGTGACAAAACGTTCTCTTGTCGAGGGCACCATGGATTAAGAGAAAAAACGATGATGGATGGGGACTTGGGCGCTTTTGACTCTGGAGCAAGACCGTCAGTAGGGAAGTGTGGGGCCACCAAGCTCCATTTGCCGATTTAAACCCATCAAGTCCCAGGACGCTCACTCGTTTCCATCCTCGATAAAGATCAAGTGTGGCCGGCGAGGATTTCATTGGTGCAAAGATTAACTTACGAACTACAGCTCGAGATACCACAGATAATTTCACTTCGTATGGAAGGTAAATATTGAGGTAAGGACGCCGGAAGCGACCAAACCCCTAGGTATCAATGCCGTGTAATAGATGAACCACAAAATTATCTGCTTTTATTAATCTAATCTAGAAATACCCACACAATCTATCTACTCTCATTGTGGTTAAGCCATAAAACCACTCTTCCAGTCACGTGTAGAGTTTGAGGGCCTCCTCATATCCTGGTCCTTTCAAGTCCTTAGCAAAGACGTTGCCAACGAAGAGAACTCGGAGGAGATGCGCCATGCTCAGCATTTTCTCCTCGCTAAGGGCTATGGATTGGGCTGTGCGGACCGCGTTCTTGATCTGTCATCAGTGCCTTGTTAGCTCGTCGTGTGCGGTAGACGATCAATGAAAGATAGGGAAGAGGCAGAGGAAAGATGAAAAGGTGGGTTTGGGAAAGAAAAAAAAAAGCTCCTGTACCTCTCGTCCATTAATTTCAAAGTTAGATAGCTGCTTGAAATCATCCTTTGTGATGTCCGCAACTTCCACCTCTGGTAATTCCCTGACTCGGTCAATGAACCCCTTCCAAATACCCTTTTTAGTTTTGATGTCGAGTTTGTCGTATCTGAGTCCGATGTGGATACGCGATTGGAAAGCCTCGTCAAAAGTTGCGACACGATTTGTAGTCAGAAAGAGTATACCCTGGAAGTACTCCAACATCCGCAGGAAGATGCTCACAAGCGCGTTGCGATTGACGTCGCGAAGCTCCCGTTGTTCCAAGAAGACGTCGGCCTCATCAATCAATAACACTGCACGCCATGTATGGGCAATATTGAGTATCTGGGAGAGGTTCTTCTCAAGATGGTCCATTCTTGTCCCCAGCTCTCCAACGGATACCATCTAAAAGATGAGTCAGTCTACCGAAAACTTCGACACGACAAAACTAACGTAGAGTGGTTTCTTGAGCATCTCCGCGATGCCTTCAGCTGTGAGGGTTTTCCCGGTCCCCGGCGGTCCATGTAGAACTGCCACGAGACCTCGTCCCTTGCCTGAGAATGTAAGCATGTTGGCACATATGATTCCGTCATTACTGATTCTCCCTCGGCGGCTCTGCTACGACAAAAAGACAAAAACGTTGCTCAGCTGCAAAGCTTATTGCAAGAGTTTTCGACTACGGGTCGTGAGACCTTCAACTCTGTTATCACTTTTCTAACGACCAAAATATGTGTGGCTGATAACGAAGACATACTGTTTACCTACATTCGCACGGTTCTGGAGGTCTTTGTCCTTTACTCCATTATTACCTCTGATTTTTCCTGGATAAAGGACAGTCGCGCTGCATATATAGGGCGTCAAACCGAACTCATGTCAAAGATGACATTCTCTCGGCCTGAGAACTCTTGTCCGCCAGATTTCCTTTCTAAGAAGTATTGTCTTTATCTGGCATCGCTTCTCAAGAAGATGTTCCGTCGCGAACGCTGTCGAGCCGAGATAATCAAAAATATCATCACCTTGACCGACGCTATACATTCTAAGTCTTCATTTATGATGTATCAGCATGACTTTCACTTTCATCAGCTCAATGCGACCGCTTTCCGAAAGAGATTGAAATCCGATGGTCATTATTGGATTGCCATGACTTACTCTCTTGCTATAGAGTCAGTTGATTATGATGCGCCTCCAGAATACACTGATTAATGTATTAAAGATCGAGATGTCAATTGCAATGTTGGATAAGCGGTATATAGTAAATTTATGTGAAGCAGAATGCGTGGTTCAAGGACTTGATTGGGATTCTTCTACTCTATTCTACTCTAAATAGTTAGCGATAGCAGGACAGCGGTTTTGTGTGTAATATTGACCGTTAGGTTAGGTCTCAATTCATCTCAATGAATAACTTATTACACATGCAAAAGTGATTCGTCTTTCATCATAAAACGTCTCATCTCTGCCCATAAGACTGAAACATTTACAAATACTTGTATCGAGTTAAGATGACAGCCACATAACTCCCTTCTGCTCTCATGCGACCCTCTTTCGCTCTCCTGCGGCTCCCTTCTGCTCTGCTTCCTTGCCGCTTTCTTCTGTTTGGATTTTAATGCGATTAGGAAGCTGGACTAGAAGGCTCAGAACCTGAAATCCCATTGAAGACAATTATCTGCATGGGCATCACCAGAATCTTTCGAACAGGGTGTGGTAATTCGCCCTCACCATCTACGGAACGGTGGACTCGAAAACCGAACTATCCACAGTACGGAAGGAATTATCTCTTGCTCCGCCCTTTCTACAACTTCTCAAATGTGAGGGAATCTTGATCTTCATCAAGCCCATTCCCTCGAGCCATTCAAATCAAGGCCTAGTATCACACCACCATCCAAGTCGACTGCCACCTCACCACACCCCAGCCCATCACCATCAAACTCGTCACCATCAAGCCAAACCCATCAAGTTCAACGCCATCGCGACGAATTTCACCAAGCCTATCGCCATCAAATCCATTTCCATCAAGCCTACCGCCATCAAATTCAACCCATCGTCACCAAGCCTCTCATAACCAAGCCCATCACTAAGCTTACATCGTCAAGGCGATGAAGCTGAAAAAGAATGTGCAGAACATACATTATGCTATGCAGTTGGCAAAAGGCAATTGATACAAGGCACGATCGCAAGAGCCATCCGGTAAGAGGTGACGCAATTGTGAGTTGATGAATATATGGCTTTGCAGGCACCTAGGTAGTGGCGAACTTTTGGAAGCCAGCGACGCCCAACTACCTATAGATAATAACGGCAATGGTAAGTACAAGGCCATCGGTTCTTAAGAAGTAGCCGTTTAAGCGGTGAAGTTCTATATGATACGTTATAATCATTCTTCTTGTTTTGGTTTTAGGCCCTTAAACTTCCTTTTTGATGTTCTGTATCATCAACGGACTTTGTTATTCTGGCTTGCGCTTCGTCGTAATGTAGAGGATAAAAGCTTCGGATTGTTGGCATATAAGGCGCCCGTGGTGATCTTAGAAGGGTTATATCTTCCCAATGATTGTTCTGTCGATACCTGGTCTATGGGTGTGTTGACTCTCAAATATACCCTCTTTGGCCCCTGGTTGCCGCGTACCTCAGAGTGGTCAGGCAGGCAGTATATCAAAACTCAGGTTTCTCGTCCTGGTTCAGGTTGGCAAGCTCTAACTGATCTCGCCAATGCGATGTTGGAATTCGACCCCGAGAAGCGTCCGTCGGCCACGGACTGTTCAACAAAGCTTTCCCGTGTGGGCGCTATACAGACGGACTCGGCAATATCTCACGAATCTTGATTTCTTACACCGTCAAAAGGCTATTCCGAATGTTTCGAACACTCTTTTGCCTCTTATTTCGAAAATTCAGATCAACCTAGAGTCGAACACGCCAATAACTGATTCCCTTGGAGCCCGTAAGATATTGGAAATTCCACCCAAAGAGTGGGGCTCTCTTCTTCATGGAACCGTCGACAAAGTGCGTTCGAATGTTGAGAGGCCCCAACCTTTTGCCTTAAATGACCTGGCTAGTCTCTTGGCAGCTTCTAGTGAGACTAATAGTTGGACGAATGCGATATATCTCCGCCATCTACAACAACACTTGAAAAAGGCACTAGCTGAGAAGTCTAAATTTGTTGGATTCCTACCTGACCAGAGATAATCATATATTGTTCGAAGCGGAGTATGGTTGTTGCACCTTACTTAATGAGCGACCTTGACATGGGCCCCCGTTTTGAAGGGCCGGCCTGATCATGCTGGTTGGTTGGCAGGAAACGGCAAGAGTTTCCAAGAAGTAACGACCCTCATCTTCTTGTATTTCACTATTCGCCTACCTATTAGACGCTACACATTTTTGTCGCTACCATATTTATCTGTCGAACAGATTGATCGTATTGTTAGGAGATAGACATGTAGAAGCAGACACTCGTTCCAGATATAGTCGCTCAGAAGAATTGCTACCTTTCCAATCCACTCTATAGGCAACGTGTAGCGAATCGCGTACAGAGATTATCGTTCCGTGGGAAGGGGATTTTCGTGAGAGCTTCGAGAACAGAGCTTTTGTCGATCGATTGATCACCGCAGACAACGAGCTGAGACAGGGGCAATGTGCTCTCAAGGCCGCATTTGCGGAGCTGATCGACAATGTTGAGTACGTTCCGTTGGTCTACGCTTTGAAGGTCTTCAAGAGATGAAGTTGTCTCGAACGCTTGAGGGATGTTGTCATTTTCGGATTCTAGGAAGCTCTTGACGACTGACTGATCGTCTGGTTTGCGCGGATATCAGTAGACGACTCGTGACGCAAGTGAATCAGCAGATGTAAGCACTTGCGAGAAGACCTCGTCGAGGAATCTCGACGCCGCAAGTCGAAGTCGGAGCAGGATGGAGACATGATGAAAATCGAGGATGACGCGGTTTGGAGACGGCTGCTACAACCGTCGGAAGTGCATGCAAGGATTTATATAGCGAGGGGGACACCCGGGGCTATGAATCGCAGGTGCTATGATTCACCCAGGGAACGTGTAGCCTTGAAGAAGCTTTGCCTGAAGCAAGGTAGATAGATCTATTGGAAGATCATCATGCATGATAGCACCCCACCTCTCGCCATCCTCTGATTGTTGACTCTGTCCCCAGAGAGGTCTTGGTAAAGGCTTGAAACTGTAGAACGGCCTAAAGGTGAGATCCTGCATATGCAATAGTTCCGGCTCACGAAATCCTTCTTTCGCCCGCGTCCCCTATAAGTTTAGTTCATGGGAGGAGAATTACCATGTCATAGAATAGTCTCCGTTCGCGCAAAGATCCTATCCATCCAATCATTTTCAAAGTGTTATAGGTGTGGGAGTAGCGGCAATTGGAAGAGGTGGATTTCCGCATGGCAGAGCTAGTACCGGGTATGGATGAAAAGATATAGAGGGAAGAGGACGCGAATGGAACAAAGAGAGGTCTCTTGATCTCTGTAATTGATCATTTGATGCATTCAATATTAAGTATGGTATTAAAGAGCGGTTATCCCGGCCTGATTAGTTCAAGTCCCCTCTGGACCCCAGGGCGCCCACCAATCGGAGACCCAATCGGAGACCCAACTTGAGAGCCGCTATCTACTTATACAACTCCACACGCATCCAATAAATCAAGTCTGTGTCGTTGAAAACTTGACTCCCGTAGGACTGTTCGGGCCTGTTGAACACGAAGTTCTTCGAGCGTTGACCTTCGAGCGGGCGTCCAACACTGCTTTTGCCAACTCCTCGTCATGCTCCTTCTGCTCTAACATTCCTCGAATCCAAACCTGGGAGGTCGGAAGGAGTGCGCTGCCTGGGTGGAGAACCACGGTTTTATCGGGTGAGGTTATTCGGAGAATACTGGGAAAGATGCAAAGGGGTTTGATACCCGTTGGGTCGATCTTTCCATCTGGTGGTATGGAGGCCTCCTCGACACCCTGGATATCTTCCGCATGCCATTTCTTGTGGTCGCTAGGGTCAGGCCGCGCTTCGACAACGACCTTGGCATCGTCCTTTTGTGCGGCTTTCCACAGCGTGACCGACTCTTTGATAATACCGAACAAAGCATTTTCAAGTTCCGCCGACTGAGACGGAGTTGTGAGTGGTCGAAGAATTCGGAGGATTTGGTGCACCGTGGACTCGACTTGACGCGATGCCATCACCGCACCACCGCGAGCGTCAATGCCCCGCAGGGTCAGTACTCTCCATGCGCTCTCACTTCGTCCGCCGGAGACGGAAAGGGACTCTGACACGGCTTCCAAAAAATGACCCACCCCTTTGTGGTCTGGGAGACCATCTTGGGGAAAGAATGGGTGCCATATGGAATTGCACAGGCTAACGGAAATGACGTGTCGAACGCCCCTCAGCCTGAGGAACTCGGAAACTTCGCTCTCCCAGATCGGCGTGGACTTAAAGATGGGGTCTAACTTGCTTAATTCTTGATGAACAGCTTCCGAGTCCTGTATCCCATTTTATCTCAATCAGCAAGGGGCGATCAAGATCAGAGATTACGCGGATATTGGCCTACCGCTACAGCCCGTGCCGGCAGCTTCCGAAAGTATTTTAACGATACGTCTTCGACAGCATCAGATATTTGCTGGAACTTCTCCGCACTGAAAACGCATCAGCAGGTGGCCGCTATTGCTTCAGGGGATTGGATCGCACGGACTAGTATTGGACTGGTTGCCCCTCGATAGGGAACTCGGACTTTACTTGTTTCAGCTCCACCCTCAACTTCTCGTTCTCCTCTTCGAGGCTCTTTTCCACCCGAGCATGTTTTATCTTCTTATCCTTCAGCTTCTCTTCGGCAGCCGATAAACTTTGCTTGAGGTTTTCATTTATCGCTGACAGGTTTGCAATCTGGTTCTCCAACTCTTGGATTGTCTCTCTGCTTCCGGCTTCGATTTCGGCTTTCTTCACTTTCGTCGACTTCTGCAATTTGGCTTTCTCGTCCTGGAATTTTCGCTGGTACTCTTTCTCCCTCTTGGTCTCCGCTTGGGTATGCTGCTCCTCTAGCTCCGCTTGCATCGTTCGGCATCTTTCTCTTTCCTGGTTACATGCTTCTTGTCCAGCTTCGAGTTCTCTAATTTCGTGTCGGAGGTTTTCCAGTCGCTCGTCCTCGGCATGGGTCAGTGTCTTCACTTCCCCCCTCAGTCTTTGGATTTCGTTCTCCCTGTCCATTTCCGTCCCATAATCCCCCTCAACCTCATTGATGTCCTGGTTGAATGACGATTCGAAGTATCGCGCAATGCCCGCCAGGCGTTGTAGGGCTCCATTGCAGGAAGCTATTGTAGTGGCTGGGTTCCCGGGCTCGTCGGTATCGCCGTGACTGGCGTCAAGGCCGTTGGGAGATCTGAACTCCTGATCCTTCATTTGATCCGATGTGATTTCTCTGCGCTTCGATGACCCGCCACGGACACCATTCGGGTGTTTGGGCATCGTGTTTTGAGCCTGGAAAGTTCTCCACGTCGTTAGCTACCTTCACACTCGGGAGATTGGAACTTCATCAAAATCCGTTACATCGAAGGAATTCGCTTACTTCTGCTTGAGCTTGGGCCCCACCGAAGAGAGAAGGTTCCGTACGGGTAGAGAGACGACGGAGGAGACCGTTGAACGCGGAGTGGGTCTTCGAGACGGTGCTACGTCTTCTCTCGGTGGGAAGGTGATGATCTGGGATCCGTGGACGCATAGAGCCTCTGAACCAAGCTTCGGATAGAAGATCAAGGGCGTTCGCGTGGAAAGAGCTCCAAGATAACGTGGGGCAATCCCCGCCAGGCGACTATGGATCTCCGGGGGAAAGTGGCATGGAGGTGTGGATGAAGGTCTAAATTGTTGTCGGCCAACGTGGCACATCGGTGGACTTGGTGCCCAGGACGCTTGGCGTTAAGCCCGCTCTACCAATAGAACAGAGCCAGCCGCATGCTATCTTCCGCCTATGCACAAGATGCCTCAAAACGCCGAGGTCTTCCAGGGTGGTTGATGCGTGGCGTACTGCGACTGGTGGATGTAGGATAACTGCAGAGCTGGTCACTGCGGGGTATCAATCTATGGAACTGGATGCATTCCCTCTCCCGGTTGATTTCATGATCCGAGGCTCGAGAACGTTGCAGGCCCATATCTGTAGGCGTAGAATGTGCTACCGAATGGTTTGTAGGTTGAGCAGAAGCGTCAGCTTTGATCCGGTACGGAGGGCGGGGATGGGCGCTAACGAGATTTGTTTGGCAGGCATTAGCCGACTCCAAGCATACCATTGAAACGACCGTCTTTCGACCTACTCCTTCTCTGAAAGCGGACGTGACAAGATTGTGCTCCTTCCACGCCAAAGGCTATGACATCCAGCCTCATTGATTCCGCGGTTTCTGTGAAGGAGTTCATAAAGAAGCTATAGGTATTGAAGATTAATCTAAAGCTGAGCAAGCAGAAATTTATTGGTGCTCTCACGGCAAGGTAATTACTCACCTGCTGCGAGACTTCCCGAATCTCCAGTTCGCTCACTGTTTTCGCTTCAAGCTGTCTCAAGCGATCTGGCCACGCACAAAGTTGTGAGTTAAGGTCGCCTACTCTCTTCATCGCCAATTGATTTACTAGTAAGATTTTTGAATGCCCCAATGTGCTACACCAGGAAGACGTGGCACCGTTGCGGCGTGCACTACAGGCAGGAACCGCAATATTGCGCCCGAGCACCCAGAAATGCTACGACAGGAAATCTAAATTCTTGCGGTAATCCTGGGGGAACTGCTGATGGAGGGTTCACCGGAACCTTTTGCAACAACACAAATTGTCCTTTCACGAAGCTAGGGGGGATGTATACATGCTGCCAATGTCGCAAAACGAAAGTTATGGTCGGAAAATGCGATGGCTGTCAACACACGTGTTGTAATAATTGTACGCCATAAGGAGTGGGATCCTGGCCGCTGAGGAGCTTTGAAACAATGTCTGGAGGTCAAACCTCTGTATTCCACTCTTTAGAAACATGTAAGAATTTCATGATTCGTTGCAGTCCTTGCAAATCACCTTTTTCGCTGTTTGCTAAATGTGCATCGACCCATTCATTCGTGTAGCCTCCTCCAAAGTCAATGAGCCATGGATTGCTTTCCTTATCAAGAATGATATTTCCTGCTTTCGCATCGCCCCAGCATATGCCAATGCTATGAAGCCGCTTCAAGTCGTTGTAGATCTGCTCACTCCAATTTTCTCTTTGTGTTTGCGGAATTGAGTCGACATTCAGCGACGAGAGGTCTGATTCGAAATGTCCTCGTTCGATGAATTCCATAAGAAATCCTAAGACTAGTTGTTGATCATCTTCCGACACAACGAGGCCTAACAGAGTTGGAATGTGAGGTCGGGGATTCAAATGTGCCTCAGATATCCGCTGTAATGATGATATTTCTCGTTCTACTGATTGCGAAGAGTATCGATGGCCTATAACTTTGACACACATGATCGATCCTAGAACAAGAGTCTTGAAAACCGTGTCTCTTTTCAATGTATCCATTACATTTATTTCGGATGGCTTGAAAGTAGATATATTGACACCGACCGCTTCCCTGCAAAGACTATTGGGTATAGATGTGTGAAGACCTTTCAAAGCGTCGTGTTCACGAACCTCCGCTTTGCCATCAACAGTGCATAATCGGAGCTTAAGCACCTTGAGGTACAATGAGTCATGGAGGGTTGAGGATAGATGCACACTCTCTCGTGCGGCGGCTGTGAATCGTTTGAACCAAGGCTGGCAAAGTCCAGCAAGGAGACCGGTGAGTTCACTAAATATCTGATCCGTTTCTTCGTCGTTTTCCGAAGCATGCAATCGCTCAAGATATTTGCACTCAATGGAACCGCCCGGAGCTTCTACCGACAGTATTACTTCGAAAAGTTTGCCGTCGCACTTGAAGGTAATTTGGCAATCGCCTTGTGTACCGCAGTCGATTGCCACCACCTCATTCGGTCTGGGAAGCTGCGTCAGTACAGCTTCAAAGCCTTCAACTTGTGATTGACACAGAGTCGTCATTGTCGCCATAATGCGAAGATGGCTTTCGACGAAGTCGTGATTAAACAGCTTCGAAATGGATGACGAGAAATCTCGCCTATTGCTGGTCACGTTTGAACTAGCTTCGCCCCCGCATTAATGTAAGGTACGCCATCCCAAGGATGGAATACCACTAAGCTTGTTCACTACAGTACACCCTCGGTATATGCCCTGGGATGTAAGTTCGTCACAGTAATCCGGAGCATCTACCACCAACCTTGCTCATTCTTTCCCCCAGCCTCGCGGCATTGTTGGAAGTTCAGGGCACCCGACACCACACTGGCGCTGGCATTTCCACGAGCGCAGGCCTGGCCCTCCACGAGTTTTTGATATTGTTCCGCCTCCGCCAGCGTATTCTCAGACTTGCACTCGAATTGGAGAAACACCCACACCACACCCAGGGACAGAGATCCCTACCCCCTACTCTGACTAGGCCGATATCGATAAGTTTTGGAGACAGTCATAGAAAGAGCTTAGATTACATAAAACTTGTACATTTAACGAAGGTCTTACAGGAATGATGTTTGAATCAATACATATTTCATCTTCAGATACATGTGGTCGATTAGACATAGGAGATTCGTGCCAAGACTGCTTCGCTCTGCTTGTTCTGTTGCAAGACCAAACAGATCATCCAGAGCATACCATGCTCTACCTGCTCTGTGGCCTAATTACACAGAGCCCACGGCCAATGGTGTGAACCATTTTTGGTGTACCCCACCACTCCTGGTGTGGACCATGCCTGGTGGGGTGGACCACTTTTTGTGTACACCACGGCTGGTGGGTTGGACCACGCCTCGTGGGGTGGACCATATTTGGTGTGCACCACTGCTCGCGGGTACGTCCACCCATTTTCTTGCTGTTGCAACACCTTCAGTCATCCTTCCGCACCAGCATCCGTTTCTCGCTTCCAACATCCACTTCCGGCTGCAAAAGCTCCTGGCAACTCCTCGACAGCATCGTCAATTCGTACAACAACAAGGCGCGCTCATTCCGCTACATGGAGTTTCCACTCCTGGGGTATACCCGCATACTGATGCCGTCCCAGTAAGTCTGCGATGTCGTCTTTGAGAATCTCAAGCTGATCTTCTAGCTCAGAAACAGTCAACTTCCTTACACACATCGCAAGGAAAGCATAACCCTTGGCACCAGAAGCAGTGTCATAAGTTCGAATTATGAAACTGGAGTACCGTTGTAACTAGTAATAGCATTTATCCTACTTTCTGAAACGACCAATCTCAGGCCCTCTCTCAATATGGCTTTCGAGATTCCTTCCCTCATCAAGCACACGGAGAATGCCATCTTTGGATGTGTTAACGTGTTTAGGGATCTTATCGCAGCGCCCAAGCTGCAGACAGGCTTGCCAGACGATGTTTCCTGGCTAGCTTTCATTGTTGGCGTAATACCCTTTCTTGCCTCTTCCTTTGATACATCTTCACCATGTCATTGCCCCTTGCTCTATCGGCGAGTCCACTGGTTTCATTTCCTTGCGACTTGTCACGTTTCAGAGCGGGCGTAAGAGGCTATCTACCGGACATGCTTCTAATAAGTCACTCTGAGCATCGACAAGGGCCTGTATGCTATAGGACCTGCAATATATTATCGAGCGCAACTGGCTGGTCAAAACGTATTCCCAACGATCAGCCTACACCAAGGATGCTCTTGTCAAGAGAGCAAGTATCGGCATTGTTTATCTCAGCTTCCTCAACGTCGCTACTATAAAGCATTACTCATAATGCTAAATAAGTGTGATGCAGCACCAAATCTCTCAAAATTCATATGGCTTCCGAAGTCTCAGCCGAATCAGACCTCCGGTTCGACAAGTCCTCCACCTTTGAGTCATGCGGAACTTCACGGACCGTGTGATTAAAGTCTTTGGGCAATAGATTGACAGGCAACGGGTAAGAGGCTTTCTAAGCTCGAGCCAGCTCAAAGATCGATACATCAGGTTCATACGTACGATTTCTGTTATGCTGGGAGGCCACCGTTCGTGATCGGTTGATCGATAAGTATAGTACTTTCCATTCTTGCGGATAATCAATGCGAGATCGGTGTGACATAATCGCGCCAACTGATCTGCTTTTTTCACCAAGTTGGATTTTCTCCTAGTGAATTGTTGTGTCTTTGCTTTTGCTCCGTAAGGCATATTGCAAGATGCTGACTTCGAGACAGGATAAAGATGGGACGTCTCTTATAGAAGTTCGAGCAAACTAACGAGACTATCTTTGCCTTAAATGTGAATGAGTCGAGAGCCTCCAGTTTTGGCGTGTCACCTCAAGCCAATTCTGGATGCCCACCCCAATCCAATTCTGGCACCCTGCACATCCAAGGGGGACGTTTGTGGTCCCTGTCTAAATTCTCAATGGCATAAAACACCCTACACTTCCTAGAGTCTCCTACTCCAGAATCCCGGAAACTATATAAATCTAAAAGTTATATAGGAGCGGAGAACTCTGGAGGTAGGCTGATTAGGGCCTTCGAGGGACCGCTGAGGGATTGTAGGCGCAGCTCTAGTAGCATAGATATTGCTTGAGAACACATGTCTCTGACGGCACATGTTCACCGTCAACTGGATACTTCACCAATTGCCGAACGGAACGCACGAGTTAATTTCTATCTTTAGCTTAACAGCCATATCTCCAAGAATCCCGTTGAGACTGAGGCGGGTGACATTAAACCAGAAGTAAGCATTTTCGGCCCGGGTGTGCCAACGATTCCGATAAGAGGTATTTAGTAGTTTCTCGTCTTGTAAACACTTTCTTTCTTATCTGCCTCGACGTGCACGTCGGAATCTAGTACTTTCGAGTATCTTACATAAGAGTACACTCGGTGCCGGACTTTGACTTCTCGGCGAGTATTCTTTCCTGCGCTTCTTGCGTGTGTTTGCGACATGCGCCCCGCTGTTGCCCTTCCTCCATGATGACGATAACGGTCTCGCTCCCACATAGCCCGATCCAGTCCTCGTCTTTGACGAGGTATGAGCAGCCAGTTTCTATTACCCGTCCTTGACCTTCGATGAGGAACGCGCCGCGGAGTAGGAATATCTGGCAATCGCGGAAACATGGCAAGCTGACCCTAACCGTGAGAGGAAAACCGCTCGATCCACCCGAATTGTAGTGAACCTGATCTGGCACTGGCCGGTCATACTGTTTGAGACACTTATTAGGTCTTTGCACGGCGAACGTAAGCTCTTTTCGACTTTACCTCAATCATTACCGCCTCCAAAACCTGCTTCCTATCATTGGGGTCAAGCGAATCCCAGAATTCTCTTCCCCGTTTCGGAATAATCTGTCGAACGGCAGGCATTACGTTTTGAACCCGAATAAGTCTCGATTTACCTAGGGGAATTTGCACCTTTTGATATCGTGCGTAATACAGTAGCTACCAAGTGGGGTGCTGAGCATGATGTGGCATAGGCAGAGGCGTAAGTGGCTTCGTACGTTAACCGTTACATTATATATGCAAGTAGATTCTATCTACCTATTTTACTACAGTATTTTCATTGCCAATTAAATTTCTCAATTAAGATAGTATCATATAATCTGTGCTGTATCCAGCACATAAAAACAACTCCTGAGATTCCATCAATCCTAGGTAGATGGATAGTTAGTGTCGAGGACAGCCGCCTAGACGCCCGCAACTACTAGGATAACGTGATGGATACTGTACCTGGGAGAATGTATTTGGGAGGGGAACGGGAACCTATAGGGTTGGAGGGAGGGCTTATAATTGGTAGGGTGGTAGGGTCCCAGAATAGGCGAGGGACTCCCACTTCTTTTCCAGCCATCGTAACTTCTTGAAACTGTAGGCGTGCTCGTAAACTTTGGGCTGTGAGTATACTCAGTACTCGTAGCCAATTCTCCGCTAGTCGAGCTTCATCCCTCACCGGATCGTATTTTAGAAATTCTGTGTTGCGCAATACGGCACCTATATCACATGACGTATAATGCGCGCGCACAATGTCAATCACGTGACTACCCCAACAACAGCAAGGCCGCCAGAGCTTCAATGCCTCTATTCCTTCCCATCTGTATCTTCGATCAACTGAAGAAGCTCGGCCTTGATTTCGCCAAAAAGAACGATGCTGAGTCGTTGGCATTTCTCAACCGACTGATTTTATTACACCTGGAGGCAGAAATATAATAACATGCCATACGCAGCAAAAGCCAAGTCGTAACAATTCACTAGAAGGAAATCAGGTTTTGTGAAAAAAGCAGATGAGCTGGCACACTTATGCCACACGGATCTTGCACCGAAAAACTTCAAAAATTTTCAGTATATACATCGCATTTAGAACGACAACGTTTGATCCGAACTTCTTAAAGTTGGGCAGAATATTAATTCTGACGTTAAAGAAAATGATCAAACTGACATGAAACAAGGCTATGGCGGGTATGGTAAAAGACGTGATTGGTCCGTATATCAGTGTTACCAGAAACAGTCAATGCAATGCTGCTGCCTGGAGAGTAGTAAATTAAGACCGCGTAGGAAAGTGTATGCTTGCTGTGAGCCCAAGCATGTCTATACTCTCCGTCAACCTCTTTTTCTCCTGCGCCATCTGCTTATTCTCCTACCGTAGCCTCTTCAGCTCAGCTCGTAGAGTAGGATCTGATCCCTCTTCGGCTCCCCTGTGTACTCCCGTGTCCTTTCTCTTCCGTTTGCTCCCGGTATGCTGCGTGAGATCCACCGATGCGTCCTGGGTGAGCAAGGCAGTAGTAGACTCTTCCAAGTGAGTGTGTCGTATGTGCTCCTTGAGGTTCTCTGGCCGCGCGAAACTTTTCCCCGAGCTACGTTTGCAGGTCTCGTGCGGACAGAAGAACAGTTCCTCAAGATAACTTTTTTCCGGTGCATCTCACGCTCGTGCCTGAGTAATCCGCCCGAATACGTAAACCTTGACGCTTTATACATCCCAACTCTTTGCATCTATAAGGTCGTTCATGTTTATCCATATGTTTTCTGGTCTCAGCGTCAGCGGAGATGTTTCGCCTTAACTATCAAAGGAGATACTCACTTCTATTCACAATTACCATCAAACGTGACGGCCTCTCCACAATTGACATGATCGCAGTAGAGCTTGCCTTGCGCTTTTTAAGCGCATGACGTGCGTATTTCTGTACGTTAAACAAGCCCGCTGAATGGAGATCTGATTGTGGGTTACTAGAGGACGAGGTCGCTGGAGTGCTACAGCCTGTCGATGAAGTCTTGCGATCAGGCGAACTTGACGTACTAATCCTTTCGCTCATGTTAGCTTTTGCGATCGACGTGGGTGAGATTTTCCGGCAAATCCGATACCTTCAGAATAAGCAGGATAAACACTGGTTATATACATCTCTACAGCACGGTGACAGCCTGATGCCAGCCTGATGACTTCCAGATAACTTCCTGATGACTTGAAACACCTCTGTGTCGCGCAACGCCTCACTCCTAGTGGCAGTGCTCTCGCTTGCCTCTTGCAGTTTATTACATTCACGCGCCACTAGCCGTCTGCGATCACCACATTTGACGTTGACTCGTGACGTCGCATTCCTTATTGATACGCACGGCGGTGCTGTTCTAAGGGGACTGGTGAAGGTAGACCGAGTTTTGATTCTCTACTATTTGTCCAACTGCTAATACGTTTATCAAGAGGAGATAAAGCAGAGAAGGAAAACATCTTTCTCCTCCCCTGCCTGATCAAATTTCATTGACACCGTGTAGGAAACTGCATGCTTGCTGGGAGGCCAAATGGATCAGCATCAAGCACTGAACCGTAAGTCTTCAATTTCTGATTCGTTGGGATAGAATAAGGTGCCCATGAATCATCTGGTTGCAGCATTGTCGTAGGCTGCACCAGGGACTGAGATCTACTGCCCATCGGATATGCCTGGTCTGGAAAAGCAGGCTGTTCGGGAAATGAGTCAAGGTAGAGAGACGGACCGGCTGAGTGATCGCCTGGGTCTTGGCCATCGATTGTATCTGCATATGCGTCCGCTTCGTACTCTTGCTCTGTAATCAATCTCTAAGTAAAACAGCTCTTTGGATGTATGAAGTAAAGGGAAGAACGTGGAGGGAGGGGTTTAGCTTACCGAGTTGCTTCATGTGAGTTGGAAAAACCCGTGGCGATGGAGAAGCGGATTCTAATGGAGTTGATTTATTCGAATCGTTCGTGAAACACGGGCTTTGAGCCTCAATAAGTCTTAAACCGAAGCAGATTGTCTGGTTTCAGGGTAAGGCGTTCTTTGAAGCTCGGTCTCAACGTCTATGCCTGCAAGGTTGATGAGAATTTGAAGGATAGGTTGACTGGGACTCTTACCTTTCTCCAGGAGTATACGCTCAAGCAGAGAATTCTTGTATTTCAATATCAGGTAAACTTCTACTGTCTCTTGCAGTTCTGCTAGCCTCTGATCTTTACGCTTGATGTCGTTTTCCAGTTGCGTGATGTACTCCGTCCGGCGCTCTCTGAAAGCAGCTTGAGCTTCACGGTTTTTCTGCTTGCGTTCCTCAATCGATGCATAAATCTTTGAATTTTGGTCAGCTCAATTGAATACCAAACACCCTAAGCATGAAAATAACCGGTTTCCTTCCACCCTTGCGCTTTTGCACCGGGAGATTCTCTGCAATGATAGCCTGTTCATCTGATGCCACTGGGGATAACACTGTTGATGAGGATAGCTGCTCCCGTGAACGGACTGATTTTAGCATACTTGCTTAGCTGTCGTCTGCCAACAAAGTTTCCCCGAAAAGACAAGCACCAGTGCTGTGATGCGAGTCAGATTACGCGCTTGACGGAGCATTACAGCTGTTTATATGATGTGTCATACAATTGAAGCTGTCCCTTGGTAGACAATTAGTCAATTGTATTTACAGCAGACCTCAATGAGAGTCTCCGATGCCAGGCGCTGACGTATGCAACAATGGGGACCAACGTGTCACCGTATTCAACATGAATGATAGTGTGTCGAGACATCCAATATGGATGCCACAGTATTGACGCTAATGCCGTACCGTTGATCATCCTCCCTTGCCATCGGATCGGTCATCCTATAGGGGACTCTGAAGCAGAGAACTGGATTGGCGGATTCTCAAAGTGGCTGATTAGCCCTGGAAAAGAAGCCTCGGGTATTCAATGCAGCGCTCACGTTCGAAGTCTTTGGTGTTGACGTCCGATGGCAAGAAAAGGGGGAAGGTCAGGCCATTTAGCGTTATTGTGGCCAAAACCAGTGGACGACGGTTCTCAAGCGCACTGTGCCTTGAGTGTTCCAAAGTAATAAGTATAGTTCTAGTGATATTACAGACAGCTATCTCAGTCATACAAGGCCTTAAGGCTTTCCAAAACCCAAGGCGTGCTTCCATTTAATCACCCGCAGATACAAGCCAAGAAATGACGCAGGAGCCCAAGCCCTCTGGTGGAGGAGCCGGACTGAGCCAACACCGCCTCCATATCATAAGATGCGAAAGAAAACACCTCCGCTAAAACGGCATCTCCATGAAGGGTATATTGTTGAACGTAAGGAAACAGAAAAGGAAGCCCCGGTTGTGCTTTCATCTGAGCCCGAAAGGCAGCATAATGTTGGTCGGGATTGATGAGATTGAAGTAGGTTGGCAAGATGGACTCATCATAGCAAGCCCTTCGTAAGGCTAGCAGGATAGCAGAGAAACGATACCAGTTACGAAGGTGATACAATTCCTAGAATTAATATCAGCTGGGCAAAATACGTAATGGGATAATATTTACTCACCTCCACGACATCTCTAAAGTAGTGCATGAGGGGAGGATGGGCTATACAATATTCTGCGACCTCTATGGTTAATGCGTTCGACTTTTGTTCCAAATATATTCGATGAGCGTCTCGGTATTTGAAGCCCGCAGGGCAGAGGAGGTCCATATCCCGCTGGTCGGATATCGTTGCATCGCTTGCAATTTGCTTTGCGGAGGTGCCGGCAATTAGAGTGTCAAAAGAGTCAACCTCGATGCGAAAACTTTCGCTCCAGTTGATATCATCCAGCACAGAGTTGTAAGTATGGTCAAAGCGAATTTCCAGAATCGGAAGTATGAAGAGTATTGCTCTGAGGGTTCGAGATTGAAAGAGGTACCTAAGCTGTCCGATGAGGAATTCAAGGTCGAAAGCTGGACAAGGAGTTGGCTGCAGACAATGCGAAAGGACTTGATGAGCCAATGGACTTCGGTCGCGCAAAATCTGCCTAATGATTAGAGGTTTTAACAATTGCAACGGAACTAATTTACCTTCTTGACCTCAAAATATTTTAGCTTTTCTTCGGGATGCCGGCAAAGGTAACAGAATAGGCTGTGACTCAAGTTTTCATGCTGGAAAACAAGTTGATCTACAGAATCTTCCTGAGATCTGACTGCATGCCTCAACCAGTCCATAAACGGGACCTTCCTGAACTGCGAACAGCTCTCTTCGTCGATGTCAGCGGCAATGCTTCCAGCATCCGTCTCGTCTGCTGCTTTCCACGGTTTCCAGCTCCAGTGCACCGGTGAGGGAGATTGTGTCGGCTCGACTAGCCCCAGTATCACTTCGATCTTTTGGGCTTTGCTCAGCTTAGCCACCGCTTGGTGATCATCTTTGAACTTGAGAGGACGAAGACCGATGAGGATTTCAACCAGATGACAATCCCAACGATGTTGCAAAACTTGTCGGAGTGAATCTTTGTGTCCATACAAGCGAAATCGAAGGATTTGTGTTATAGACTGGAAATCCTGACTGCGAAGAATCGTATTCGCCTCTTTCTCCGTCTCAAATACCTCGTAGTTTGGTGGGGGCGGCATCAATCCCGTGTAAGACGGTAGATCGTCAAATACGCTGTCCGCTACATTGACATCCTGGACTTGCGAATCCATGAATACAAGGCGATGAGAAAGGCAAACGAAGGTGTATGCGGCTAATGCAAGGCAGAAATGTACATTTTGATGTAAATGAAGGCGTACTTGCACGGCACAAGGCAGTAAAAGGGTAACCGTTCAAATAAGACTGATAGAGGGAAATGACCACTCCAGTATATGAACTCTTTGAGCAACATTAAGACCAGAATCGATATAACGATAGGGATTATCGGCAATGCAGCTACCACTCTGGCATTCATTTTGGATACCTCGATGTGATAGTACCTGCATAGAATACGTCAATCTCTCGGCGTTCTGGCACTCATTTGGGATGCCTCAACGCTCTGATATCCATCCGGGATGCCTCGCTTTATCGGCAAATTCCATCGAGTGCCTAATCACGTAATTAGACGGTAAATTCAATACCAGGCTGTTCTGGCATCCATCCGGGATGTCTCGATGTGGTAGCACCTGCACCACGCTATAAATCACTGGCTGTTTGAGTCAAGGATCTTATTTCTTCAACCCAATTATCCAGGACCTTTATTTTGTTTTCTAGTTGTCGTCACTCTTTTCAATCCTGTTGCCTTGCGGTCGTTGAAAGCCTTGTCTATTCCATGATGAGGCTCTTGAGGCCAATTACTTATATCTTCAACGTGAGACTAAGTCAGCCAACGAAGATCAGTTCTTGTGAGTCTACTAAAGTTCTACAAATACTAATTAGTTCAATGATATATCATTGTTGCGACTTCCCTTAGCAGCCCCGATTGTGATCTTGAAGGTTCAACAAACACACTCTTGCAGGTGGCTCTGTTGCCATGCTGGCCTCCGCGAGTGGCCGTCACATGCCGAACTTGGAAGGCATCGAAGTGCCCCACCACAGTAGCGCATTGTCAGAGACGAGTCACCCGCGAACAATGACACCTCAAAGACCGAACAAACGGAGGCGCAAAGAAAAGATGGATGTCTCACAAGTTCTTAACGATTCTGGCATTTCTGTGGTGGGGAACATCGATTCAAAACTCATTGAGAATGTCAGCAAACATTCTCAATCATCAGCTACTAAGCAATGGCGGTATCAGCGACAGACTGAGCTGGAGTGGAATGACGACTGCGATGCTATTTTGGACAACTTCGAGACAGTAAGTAGGCAAAGGACGTCAACTGATCATCTCTCGTTGTCCTGACCGAAGATCTAGCACCTGAAGTCAAAGATAGAAACACTGAAAGGCAAATCTTGCCAGAATCGCCGGCTGGTTCTCTTCCATGAGGTTTTGGACAGCTCTTCAATCCATCGGCCCGCGAATGGAAAACATACAGTAATCATCATTATTCGGAAGGGTCCGGGGTTTCCTCTCGTCTGCAAAGGATCACATGTTATCGATATTACTTCAGTCGCTACAAGTTCTATGGAGGATATTCCCCAGGCGGCCGGCTCAGTGGTGGTGTTCAATGCTGGTCTAGCATGTCGAAACCCTGCTGTTAAGGGTGCTGGCGGCTGTGGGATTCTACTGGTGTATTAGGCAGGGCTCTGCAGTTCTAAATTTGGGTTTGCATTGCATGATGGACTTGAAATGGCGAGAAAGAGGAATGAGAATTCTTGGGTGTCTAATATAGCTTTTCTTAGCGTGATAGTTGAACCTTAACTATTGCCCTACTAGCCTTCCACATCGTGGCTAGATGTATAGGCTGGTGTAATGCTATCTAATGAACTTACTGGCATCGTTGAGATGCATTGTCATCCAGAGTCTCCCACATCTTGTTCTAGGCGCTCTTCGTTTCGACGTAAAGGTCGTCCCAATTCTTGTCCCAGGCGCTCTTGACAACCCCATGTGCATCAATGTAAAGGTCGTCCCAATTCTTATCGCAGGCGCTCTTCACAATACCATGTGCATCGACATAAAGGTCATCCCAATAAAGGTTGTCCCAGGAATCAGGTCTCCAAAGATAGTTTGGCTGATTCGGATGCCGATCCCTTCGAGCCGCGGCTAAGGGATCTGGAGCATTGGTTTTGCCTGACATAGATGTGGTTTCGCTGCTGTCAACCCAAGAGTCTGTATTGATGACTTTCGGACCCGTCCCCGGCGGAGAAATCACGTCAGGCATTAGGCTATTCTTAGCTGACAGCACAGACGCGGATGCGTTATCTGCCGATGTCAACATGGCGAGGTGCTGTATTGACTGCGAATTCAAACCCTTAGATAACCTGTCGGGCGACGAAGCCTGAGGACTGTTGGACTCGTGGATTGATTCGGAGGTTGACCTAGTCCTGTACAAGATTCCATAGTCTCTGTCAGGGCCGAAACAATCAGCGTCTACTATGCACAGAACAAATTTTGTGCTTACCGGCTTGAATCGTGAACAGTCATTGAGTCGCTTGAAGGAGGCGACATTGACACCGACGTACCGAGGAATTTATCAAGTCTTGACACATATGTTTCGCCATGAATGCTTTTTTCATGCCTGACAAGATCAAGTGGTCTGTTACAGGTCTTTGAACAGACCGAACAGTGCATTTCATTGATAAGAACTGTGAGTGGTTCATGCGTAGAGTCATCTTGGTCGCGGATGTGCCTATATAGATGCTCCAAGTTCGTGAAAGATTTTCTACAAGATAATGCTGGGCAATTATGTTTGGTTGAAGTCGTATGCAGCGGGGCATAAGCCTGGTGAAGGAGTTTTTTCAAGCTTGAGACTTGATGTTCGAGGGATGTGATTGTGGCTAACATTGAGATAACTTTTTTGTCCGCCAATGTTTCCGAGCAATGACGCTTGTGATTATTTTGTTCATTGAGAGATACGTGACGACGTTTGCGATCATTCTGCAGATTGAGAGATTCGTGAGAGTTCACTGGGACAAAAGCTTGAGACAGAATTATGCTGGATGACATGTTAAATGTCGGAGTGAACTGATTTGATGCAATTTGAAAGCTGGCTAGAGTTTGCTGGAGGTGAAAGTAAGAATGAGGTGCGAATTGTTTGGCATTCATGATCGACATTCCCCTTTCGGGTTATCTAGTTTTTAGTGTGTCAACCGAGCATAAGCGGGAACCTTGCACCTCCCACATACAAATTTAGGCCTACCGTATCCACCGCCTCATCCCCATCAAAATTACTATTATCGCTGTCGCTGCCTTCGTAAATTTTGAAGCTATTCAGATCACATGGCTCAGAGGTTTCAGTTTGTTTGTAGATTCATCAAAAATCTTTATCCTCTCCCTCCCATCTCTTCTGACATTACTGTATATAGACTGCCTCCGCAACTTCTCTATCTCTCATCGACGCTCTGAAGTCAACGATATCGTCCACCTCTCACGCAGACTCACCAGGACCATCTAAGATTACGGAGAGGAGGAGCTAGAGATATTTTACGATGACGCTAATGGGGATTCTTGGCAAGAGACGGACATGTGCCGATGAGGGATTTTGGGGAACAGGGGATTTGGAGGAACAGGGGATTTGGGGGAACAGGGGATTTTGGGGAACGAAACTCCTGTTCAACCGCAAACTCCTGAGAGCACAGATCTCCTTCATTACACTCAAGTTATTCGGGATTGGAATATGCTTTGGAACGCTTATATTGAGCTTCCGGTTCCCACCATCCCTGAATCTGCTTCGCAGCATGGATCGACCACTGTTTCTCCTGTCGCCATGCCTTCCAAAGCTCAAATCGCATGCGTTAGCATCATTCCATTTTCGCCATTGATGTCTACAGGAAGAGCTGCGTCTCAGATGCCTATTACAGACGCATACAGCAACGAGAATCACTGGCGTTGGCTTGCAGGATATTGGCGTGGCTGTCCGCGGCCCGACATCACAATTAACATCTCGGACTCGGGGACACTCAAGGATCGTGAGGTGTTACGGATTTGAGGTCATAACATGAACACTCTTGTGGTCACGAAGGCAAATTCCGGCCATGTTGTCTTTACAGCGAAGCAGTTCAGACGGGTTGGATTTGGTTACGAGATGAATAGTAGTTAAGAAGGAGAATTTATGAGCCTTTGACCCACGTTGCTTTCACCCGCTTGTGGTTTCCCTAGCCATCACCGCCATCTACTACCCTTACTCTTCTCCCACCCTCCCTCTCATTCATCTCCACCCCACCCCAAAACTCCCGCTGCAAATCCTCACAGCCCATACCTCGCCACCCCACCACTTCGCCCTTAACCCCGTGATCTGAGCTTCTAGATCCCGCAGTGTGGATGCGACGCTTTGCAGAATCGGGTTAGGGTCAGTGGTGACTTGAGGAGGGGGGGGAGGGTTGCTTCTTGACTAGATGAGGTTATCATCACAGGGAGATGACTGGGTGCGGAGATGGCGGGTTCGAAAGGAAAGTGAGGGGAATGTTCTGTTGAATATACATCTCGACAGAGTGTGACGATGAGGAATTCTGAAATTTGTCTCAGTTTATAGGTCGCAATAGGAACAACGATCACGGATCACTTCTCCATGATCTCGCGTCATTGAGATACCCATCAACGGAATGGCTTAGTGCCCAGGCGGTGGGCCTGCAATGGGCCGGCTCCGCCCCCTCAACCCCGGCGAGAAGGATTACCCAATGCCCAAGCGGTGATGGCGGCAGGTGGTGGATCGCCCAGTGCGCGAGAGAGGGAACCGGCCCACTGGGCGTGGCTCGGGGCCCACATGGTGCTGTCGTTCAAAGGGTTTGTCAATGGGCAAGCGAGGATGCCGTCAAAGGAAGATGGTTTGAGCCCCAAGTGAAGCGACAAATTGAGCGAGCGGCAAGACTGGACGGCTCAGTGCGTGGGGGAGGATACCGTTTACCTAAAGGGGGTGGCTTGACGCCCACATGAAGCTGCCGTCTAAGAGGATCGGTCCGGTGGGTAGGTGAGTGTGGGGTGAGGATGATGGCCACTGTCAGGCAGGGGAAAGGGCAAGCCCTGAAAAATGGGACTGAAGCTTCTGTATGATGCTGGTTGTATGACGCATGTTAAGAACCTAATTAGCGCGTTTTATGAAGTCTGTATGAAGGCTTACTGTGAAGCATGTATGAAGCTTGCTATGATGCGTACCATGAAGCTGGCAGGGAGGATGATATGAAGCTTTCTACTGTATATGTAGCATTGCTAAGGCGGTGGGAAGCTCGCTATGAAGCCTATCCCTTCAACAGGTGGTGAAGAAAGCCACCAGGCTTCCGGGTAAACCAATCACTTGTTCCAATGACCGATGACCGCTCCTTTGATTATGTCTCCAAAGACCGTACCCTCCTCCCGATCATTCAACAGCTTATTAAGCATCGCTCTCAGATCAAAAAGCTTAAGCTCAGTACATAGTTGGATGAGCTGTGTGATGATAGTCTCATCGTCCTCTTCATCACTCATTGATTTCTGGCCGAGATATATCTCATGAAGTAACAGTCTCCCTTTCCGTAGATCAACCCATTCAGAGGTCAACTATAGTGGGCATTGGCGACTATGGACCACTGGGCAAAAATAACACTGGCCGCCAAGGGTAAGCAGAAGCCAAAGGACACGGCTGAGGATTGTACGAGTAGTCCTGATACAATGAAGAAAGGCGCCATTGATGTCAGTGAGGGAGGAAAGCAGCCCGTTTAGGAAAAAACTCTTTGTCCTAAAAGCTGATACTAGGGGATACATGCCGAAGGTTGACGTAGTTAGAAAAGGATAGCGGATTGCAATACGATGCTTTTATCATTCAATATTCATGTTGTTGAGGTTTTTTACCCCCATACAGTCCTATTCATCCGTCAAGTCGTCTGCTTCGAGACTTGACGCTATCCTCGAGCGGGAGACAACGGGCATCCCCGCCATGATCCCCTCTTCACCAATTTCCCCTACCAGCCAATCTCCTCCCCCAATCAGGTTCCCCACCCCACCGAGCTTCCGCCAAGCTCCTCTCTTCACCAAGTTCCCCTACTCATCAAGCTTCCCATCCTAAACTCTGATATGACCAAATTTTATACATGCCCCATCCAGTGCTGCATACACGCCTGATTCAGTGCTCGATATTCCGCGTTTGGCAGGGAATTTAGTGGGGAGCTTGATGGGAGCTTGGCCGGGGGCTGGCGGGAGGTTGATAGGAAGCTGCGTATGAGGCTGATGGGGAAGCCTGATAGGGAACTTGGTGGGAAGCTGGACAGGAAGCTTACAACCTTACTACAATTGAGTTAGCCATCGTAACCCTTTGTGCGGCTCTAGAGCGTACAACCTGAAAGAGGTCACAGGAACTTCAATGCACTCAGCGATCAAGGATGGGGTAGGAAGACAAATCAAAGTCGTGATGGTAGCACAGGCCTCTAAGTTCATATGTAGTTTCGAGAGCGAAGTGGTATATAGTATATACAGATGCAAATAAAAATAACGTGAGATTCTAATGTTCCATGTGGATAAGGCGGACTGCACGGCCTCCAAAGATAAGAAATTCAACAGGCACTATTGCCATGAGGCCTGGATCGTAGTCTTTGCACGGGAACATTGAATTCGCATGCAACCTCCGCCCGAGTAACATTGTCGTGTGTGTTTAGTGCTGTAATAGCCTTTTGAATGCGATCCTCGATAATAGCGTAAGTAGCAGCCATGTGGTTGAATTTTGGTGGATTTTTGAGGTCATATGGGGGATATGGGTTGAAGGATAGATACCCCTAGCGCCAAGCCGGCCGGAGTAACTAACCACCGGGGTATACGTATGTGCATATCATATATGTACCCCCTTCCAACAGGAATGCGGCGCCGAGGTTGTGTGCCGGCGAACAGTCAACGAATAAGCCGCAGTTGACCCGAATCAACGCAGGGCCTTTTATGCGAAATATGGATCAGTCAGGCTTTCAGCAAGGCTGGGAACCTTCCGAGGTCTTCCTATTCGATCCACAGGGTGATGGTTGGACCAACGTGAGACAAAACCATATTGCCACGAACGTTACCGGTCAGGCTGTGGCTGCTAGTGCCAACCTACCTCTAAATCTAGCTGATACAGAATGCATACTTCCAGCTAACGACCAGAGCGCTCAACCAAATCCATTACCCTGGCCACTGCCTCAATCAAATCTCGAGCCTCAATCCAGTCCGATCTGTCATGGACCAACTTTTGAACTGTCTCCTGATACCGACTTGCCTCTGAATGCAGCTGATGCAGGCCAACTTCCATCCAACGTTCAGAGCTTCCCACAAAACCTCTTGAGTTCGAGCTCAACGTCATTTTCAGCCTTCAGACAACCGCTTACTACTTGCCCAGCTCCTGCTACGCAAAGCCTTGGAGAATTATATTTCAATCCCCGAGTAAAATCTGGACAATGCACAAGGTGCTGGGCTAAAAAAATAACAGTATTTTTCTTCATTCAATAGTAACTCGGCCGACAACTAACTTCGCCGTAGTGCAAGACCAACGACGGGCAATCTCGCTGTTCACAATGCATCAAATTCGACTTTCCAGCACCATTCTGCAGTCGAGAGCGACTTACACAGTATAAGCCCTTCGAAAAATGTGCTTTACCATTTAACTTGCTACCATAGCAGGGCTAACGGTTTCACAGGGAAAGATGAAACGTACGAAATCCTGTTTACAGCTGTGCAGTGTAGTGGATTGAGTTATCAGACAGTAGAGTTGCACCATTATTTGAATGGTCCAACTCTGAACGTTGAATGCTGCAAATTTCTCGTTACCAATAGAAATCAGGTTCACGTCCTTCAGCAGAACTCATCTGGTTGGCATGCTCAGGAAACCACTGCCTATTGTCTGACAAATACGAAAATGAACATAACATCATACGTTCAGGACTGCGTTGATCTTTCTCTGAACGAAGCATGTAGACGTCGACATCCTGTTGCAGTTTTCTTCTGGCTAGCACGATTATGCAGACAGGTGAGCAATCTCTCAGTTTTATAGATCACGAACTAATTTATCAAGAATCCGATCATACAACAATGTTTGGAGATGTACACCACTCTTCATCTCATGAGGACTAAGTGGCGATTTTCTGGTGATGAAAGTCTGGGAATGGTCATTGTCGAAGAAAGAAAATCCGCATGGTGCGGTATCAAACCTGTACCTCGTATGATACAAAATCAGCTCGGTCATCTACTGGAGTTGAACATGATCGAACTGGACAGGAAGATTCTAAAAGGCATTCAAGATGAAATGAGGAAAGGACATCGACGCGTGTGGATAGATGTGACTCTGGCCGCTTTTCTTCTTCTGCACATTCGAGAGCTTGATGCTGGGAGAAATATTTTTTGGAGCCGCTATGTAGACACGGTTTGACCTCCCTTTGATTTTCAAGATAATCAGACGCTATTCTAACGATTCAAGCTCGGTTTCTGGATACATCCGTCTAAGCCAACGGCTCTCATTGAAGAAGCAACTGCCTCTTGCAATTCCCTACTGTCGCATTTCCACTGTGTCATCGGGCGAAAACCACTGGATCTGGACTGGGATAATCAGAAAACTAAGGACCTGGTAGAGAACGACAAGAATGTGATTAGATGCATGAAGATGATTCAGACTTACGTCTTGAAATTGAGTAAGTAAAGGAAGTACGCATGTATCATCTTCGAAATCTGACAGATTTGTAGAACACAAAGGTTTGATTGGTCGAAAGGCATGTAACATATATAAGGATGGAAACCCGGATAGTGTAAGCTTTACAATAAGCTCTTTATTGTTTGAGAGTATGAATGAGGGCTGTGTGGTAAAAGGCTTTCATTGATACCAAACAGTTGAACGTCTTCGAAGAAAAGAGAATACAAATCAGCTGCGCGTTGGTGGGAATCAACGTTATCGCTCTAGATTGTGTAAGGACAGAAAAATAAAGCTTGGTCCAAAGGTTCTGTAGATCCAAAGTTGCACATATGAGCATTCCACATTCAGATTTATAGCACCTGGCTCACAGCGAGAATTTTGTACGAAGACACATGACTGTTCTTCCCCTGACGAAATAGAGGACGAGGCACCTCTTGCAATCCAGGTATACGAGGTCATAAGGGTAGAGAGGCATGTAGATATATTGACTGAACTATCTGGTAGGTAGGAACTATGTAGAAAGGGAGGAAGGATAAATACCCCTAGCGCCAAGCCGCTTCGGCCGGAGCGGAAATAACTAACCACCGGGGTATACATATGTGCATACATATGTGCATACGTACTCCGTTTCCAACATGCAAGTGAACCGTAAACATCCTGTGCAATGGATCGGGTTGATGAGTCTTGCGTTACTTGCCCGTTCAAAGATGAGTTGCGGGTCTTCGGATCGGATTTAATACTTTTCCGGCAGATGTTTAATCAGCCAACGATCGGCCTTCACTCATATGGTTTATGCCGACACTAAGCAAAGACTTTAGCGCCGACCTTCGGATGACCGTGAAATTACAACATTCAGAGAACGTTTTCTCCAACGTTCTAAGACATCATGGAAGCTATTCCCTCCAAACTAGATAAGTCGCCACTGCCCTTCCTACATTTGATGCAGAACCTTAAGACCACGCCTCGAACCGGATGGTTGAGAACAATCAAACATCCTGAAAGTGTAGCCGATCACTCTTTTCGGTTGGCAATTCTGGCTATGTTAGCTCCAGTTCGTTCACACTTTCTATCAAATTTACGCTCGTTAACCTGTAGATAGGATGAGGATGATGTGAATATCGAAAAGTGTATACTCCTAGCACTGTGCCATGACATGGGAGAATCGGTTGCCGGAGACATTCCGACATATGCTGGTGTTCCAAAAGGTAAGTGTGTCGCCCCTAGATTGTTCAACAAAGACTAATGAATAGCAGAGCATAAGTACAGATTGGAACACTCAGGGTTTCAATACATCGCGAGCTTGTTAAAACCTGTCAATCCAAAACTGGGGAGAAAGATCGAGGACGCTTGGTTAGAGTATGAAGAGGGCAAGACAGCGGAAGCTAAATGGGTACGAGAAATGGATAAGTTTGAATGCATGGTACAAGCACTTGAATACGAGCAAAGCACATATGGGGAGGAGAATCTTGAAGAGTTTCAGGGACTGTCGTCAAAAATTGGGTCTCCTAAAGGAAAAGAGTGGCTGGCGTTGTTGCAACAGGAGAGACGAGCCCATCTCCTAAGGCGGAGACGGCGAACTCCTGTCATCTTTGTTATTGGTATATCTCATCAGTCTCACTGGCCTCAGATACTGACAGCGGCACCAGGCGCCTCTGGAGTTGGCAAGAAGACGCAATGCACTCTTCTATCCCAGAAATTTGGTTTTCAGCACATTGCCTTGAATGACGTCTTACGTGAAAAGTCTGATGATCAATCGTACCTTCACGCAGAGTTCTTGAAAGGATGTCTTAGGGAAAAGGCCAACGTTCCAACGGACTTGGCGATCAGCTTACTTGAGGGGAAGATCAATGAAGGAATAGAGGAGGGAAAGAAGTGGAGCCTTGTGCATGGATTTCCACAAAACGGGCGGGAACTTCTTCAGTTTGAAGAGAAGGTTAGTATGATCCATGTGAACAGAACCCTGCTCACATCTACAGGTACAAAAAACAAATTATACATTGCTTCTGAAGTGCTCAGCAGGGGAAATACTCCAGCGTATGGAAAGGCTGGGACAATCCTCAAGTGAAGTAGAAGACGAGCCAGGTGTTGCGAAGAAGATTCGAGACTTCCGAGGTGGGATCGTCGACGTCGAGCATCACTTGAAAGCAGAGGACTATTTCAAGGAGGTAAGTAGGTAGTGAACCTGGACAAAACATTTCCTGATTGCTTTGCAGATAAATGGCGACGGATCCGTAGAGGAGGTCAACGACTTGGTAACAAGAGCAGTAGAAGAGTTTGTTAATCATGCGGAAGTGAAGAAATAGAGTTCACGTTTAGATGCAACAAACCTCGTTTCCGGCCACCCTTGCCTTTTGTGTTTTGATAGTAGAATTTCGGTGACCTCTCCTCGTCGCGAAGGAGCGCAAGGAATCTTTACCCTAGACCCGTGAATCCTGCCGCAACTGCTCGATATTTCGTCGCAGCAACCTTCCGCTCGATTACGGATCTTCTTGTGATTACATAAATTGGGTTGGGGATGCGGCGCCATTTTGCTGCAGCACTTCACTTCCACAATGCACCGTAGGACGACATGTGTAGTAATGCAGGTGGGGATGATGGCTCAATTACTTTGGCTGCGTACTTTCCCCCCTCACCTGAGACCTTGACTGATGGTGCTAGTACTGGCCCACTTTACCATACCGAGCTGAAAGAAGTGCGCGAAAACGTCCACAATATAAAATAAACCGTGAGTGGCCATCTTCGATGTTGTTCAAATCATTCAATGGATGATCTCCCTTGTAATCTCTCCTTCTATTTTCAGCTCTCAACCTAATGAAGAAGCCGATGCATACAACCCCACAAAATAGGAGCAGGCCTAAAGCAATTCCGTAGCCTGCAGGATATCGAGGAGCTTGACTGGGAAGGAAGACATTGCTAGCGATGATTCCATCAATTTGTGACACATGATCTGGAGCATGGGTTGAAGTGTGTCATGCTTGATTAGCTCTTTCGCCTCTGCTCTGTTGAGCATATCAAAGACTTATCTAGGTCTTCAAGAAGCGTCATGCTTGTCTGCGAGACTAAAGCTGCACGGTCTTCGCTCTGTGCAATCTCACACCCCTGATGTAACGCCATTGGGGAAATGACTTTGGCCCAGACTGTGATTCGACTTTCATCAATGCACCTGAAAAGGCAAATCAATGCAGACAAATTATGTGACAGGTGTATAGAAATCCTTTGGTGGGATTGACAAAAATATGAACATGTGAACTGGCAGCCGGATTTGGAAAACCTTGCAGTCTGGTGGTGAGAGGGGTTGTTGCTGCAGGCTTGAATACTGGAAAACGGCACAGTATTCATTTATAGTAAGATACTGTCACTGCTATTAAATGTGCAAAAATATTCATACTCTGCGTAAAATCTGTAACAGTTTACTGGCGAGGAAACTGTCTACCATCTATCACTATATTCATCCCATACATCACATATATCAACGTCTAATCCAAAGACCGAGAACATTCGAAAACCTGAGACTACTGCCGATACTTTGTCATCTGAGGTAAGCAGTATGTCTCGTCCCTGCTGTAATTATCTAATCATTCACAGATGGCCTCTCATGTTGTTCAAAATCATGGCTTTCAAGGGACAGCAGCAGAAGCAGTATCATATAGCAAAAGCCCACTTTCGGGATCTTTCAAAGGCCTTGATTCACTCTACCTGCGCAAGTAAATCATAGAACAAAGAGTGGAATTGTCTGGAAAGGCGAAAGGATTACAGATCGCCGGGCAAAGAATATTCTGCTCAAGAAATTGAAGCCTAGGGATGAAGTCTCGACACTTGAAACCTCAGAGGAAAACTTTAAAAAAGCCCTGATAGAGTATCACCAAAGCTGGTCCTGATCTTCAACATATTAACAATATATACAGGAGTACCTTATAATGGTGATAGAGTACACCGACCGTAAATGATTATGGATTTAGGAAGATGCCGTCAAGGAAACCTCTAAACAACGCACCCTGTTCACTGTACCGACGGCGGAAAGTATGACAAGTGATATGAGAGCCCAACTGGTGAAAAGCTTTCAAATGGCATGCATCAACTCAGTCGACGAATCTGTTCATCATTTCTCAACCTTGAAGAAGAATGTGATTCGGCTTTTGTTGAAGTATGGGTTCAGGCACATTAAGCCTGTACTAGTCTGTATGTACGATGAAAATGGTAATGTTCACAGTCTTTCAGGTATTCAATAGTGCATCTAATAACCTTGTTTTAGCATTGCAAGAGAAGAAGAAGAACGACAAGGATGACGAAGCGGAAGAGGATGAGGATGTGGACGAGGTTGGAGATGAAGATGAAGATGATGTAAAGTCTCGTTGATGTTGTTCTGATGAGAGCATTCCGTCGTTTGTTCCAGCGAGATTGTTGCACTACAGAAGTCGATCTGCAAGATCATTGCTGAATGTTGTTTCTTTACTACTCTTCTTTTGTCTCAGTCTTAGCGGTTGATTTTGCTTCAAAGATTCAACATTTATGCTGCCGGCAATTTCGAGCCACTGTGTCTTCGACAAGAGCAAGGTGAGCAAAGCGAAGGTTAGGGAGTTTTGCAGTTTGCACCCGGCGCTTGATGTCTCTAAGTTAAATGTTACAGAAAATCTGCTTCTTCGTTGAAACCAGGAGTTGAGTAAGGGCAATGAATTGACGGCTTCGCCTTGACTCCGCCTCGACTCCGCCTCAAATCGCAGTCACTTCTTTGAAAAGATGTGAAGGATTGCTGACAGACGGGAGAAAAGTGAATGCTACTATTAGGTAATAAAGCCGCCGCTCTAGCCCTTCAAGCACAGTAAACTCTACAAGGAAGTTGTAGTATGACTATCTATAGCATTCATTGGGATAATTATTGACATCAATATGGGCTGATGGTCAACCCAGATGATACTATGCAGACAAACCTCTCAACACAATACAGACCATATTTCAACCTCTGAAGATCATCATGCGCCCCAACATCCTCTTTTCTTCTTGCCTTTTTCTTTCATCCTTCGCAGTAGATCTCATGAAGATTCACTCCCTTCTGTCTGTGTAAAACGCTCTTCCTCCGCTGGCAGGACTGACATGGTCGTTATTCCGAGCTTTTCCAGGATTTCAGGAATGGTTGAAAGAGCCTCATCATTACTACGAAGGGGATTGAATCTGCAATTCCAATAAGTAACCGAATGTTCTCACCACGCTTCAACACAAATTCAGGTGGATCGACGACGTGGGCTAGGATCCGAAAGACCTATTGACCTTCAGTGACATTAACCCGAGGTGATATTGCCGTCCAGACAAATCAGATCATATGTTCTATGGTCGCTTGTATATTGTTGCAGGGGAAGCCTTTCAATAGCGAAAGGAAGTCCCAGAGATAATTTGCTTCGGCTGAAGGTTTATCGGACCCGTAGGGCAGGAGTTGTAAAAGGAACACAAAGGCGACTAAGCTTAACATAATCTGAGCAGGCGCTTTTCCAGAATGAAGGTCGTGGACCAGCCTTCAATACAGCCGCTTGCCATCTTCTGATATCGCCCACATGTGGAGTGCCCGAAGGGCTGGACCGTGACAGTCAGAACTCCATACAAGAAGTAAAAGAATGTCGTTCTCAGGATGGCTCAGAGACGGGAGCTCATGGTAAGTATGTGCACTGCGTTCATTAGAATTGGTATTGTGGGCCTCTGAGAGCTGATCACTGACTGAAACACTTGAATGTCTCTCAGTTGTTGACACTCAAGTTCGTTCATTCAACACTTGTGATGAAAGACTCTTCGTTGCTTGTCAGCATCATTTCACTGGATAGAATTACAATTTCATATCAAGTCTGGAAAAGCAATTGACAAGGATTTATTGAGATTTGAGCCTCATTCCTGAACATCTTTGAGAGTTGCTGAGCGAATTTGATTGAGATTTGTGACCTTGACAAAAATCCGCGATCTTGAGAGGACTTTTTGTAGTCCAAAGGGATCGCATGTACCGAATTGCTGCGCAGTAGGCATTTGAACTCCACAGACGAGACCATAAAGGATCAAGTTGTTCAATGATGTAAGGTCTGTCAAGCCTGGGTTGAATTTGCTTCGATCGCATGCCAAATCGCCGCCAGAGACGCAATACAGCTCGCGAAGCAAGGAAAGTATTTGCAGTTCTATTTCTTCTCGATTCTTCTGATTGGTGACCTGGAGGTGGGAGGGCAAAGGAAAGCTCATGCAGATGTTTTACACCATTCATGATCTGTTGACACCAATTATCCAGGTCTCGTTGGATAAGCTCATGAGTGACAGGAGACTCGAAGTCTCCCAGCATGTTCAAGCAGATGATAAGAGCGTTTCGTGCATAGGCTTCTTGAAGCGTAGGAGAAGAGGTCTGAAGATCATCAGCAGGTTGCGCTTTGAATAGAGGATGTCGATGATGTTGCCTTGAAGAGGAAATAGAATTTCAACATCTCAAGCCGAGTGATGAGGCCATTCTTTCTCGCAATTTGACAATAGCATGACGCAGCGCTGCGATTCTCTGTAGGAGAGTCTGCGTGCAGCGCGTTTTTTAAGAAGCGATCTAAGGCCTTCTTTCTTGCAACGAAGGTACTGTATACTTCTGTCTTGCGACAGGATGATTGTGTTGAGTCAACGTCCTCAATCATAAACTGATCGGTCTGTCTTCAAAGGGGATTTGTGTGGTAAAGGCATGTCGTAGACAACAAGATCCCAAAAATCGTGGTATTTGCATCCAATATGGAGAACAGCGATTCCGAATGTCCGAAGCCATGGTTTGATGTCAAGATCATCTTTCATGGTTTGAGCGATTGAGAAGCGGACAATCTTCCTAGATAAATGGGAAAGCTGTATGACCTCCTAAGAAGATGATTAGGACGTGAGCCATCGTAACAGAAAGAAAAAGCGCTCTTACTTCTACAGTCTCATTACTGTTCCCGTCATGCAGTACTCCCAGTTTATATGCACTCTCAGCATACAGTACATCTGAAGACTCAAAGTCGACGGCCTCTTGAGAAGTACTCAGTTGAAGCTCGTCCAAGGTTTCAGTATGAACGGCGTTGTGCGACTGAGAAGGCTCAGGCATCGCCAATGATTGAAACAAGGATCTCGATTTACAAGTGACTTTGCCTGAAACAAGGTGTACACCGCATTGAAAAAAAGGCAGAAAAAATTCGGAGTAATCTTTACAAGCTGCATGAGAAAGGCTGAATAATTATAGGGAGGGACATACACATTGATAATCCCTCCCGATCTGATTTGACCAGAGTCGCCGATCAGCGATTCACACAAGCACACCCAACAGAGAAAAGGAAGCGAAAGATGGTTGACCAATGATACTGAATATACGGATGCGGCATCTCAGCCGGGCGTGCTGAGGCGCAGCCAAGAGAGAGTATCGTAATGTAAGACAGCATGGAGATGTGAAAGAATGTCCGGGGAACTTGTTTTTGCAGCATCGCCTGGCTTCAAGCATTGGTGCCGTTATTGGCACAAAATCCTAGCATGTCGATAAGGGAAACTGAGAGGCGGCTTGTGCGGGTGCTAGGAATCAATTATGGGCGAGCAGCGTTCTATCATACCAGATCACCAGCGAAAGATCAATTCCGCCAAACAAAAAGTGAAATCCACACGGCATGCAGTATCAATCTTTTTCTCATCTTCCAATGATTATTTCCTATGTTGCACACATTCGGAGTCTGTCATCACGCCGTCACTGATTGCCGAATACATCCAGACCATCTACGACACCTATTATCATGGGCATTGGGACTTCTCGCCTAAGATTTCATACGCACCAAAGGAGCATGAAGATTACAGCTTGACATTTCCAAAAAGGATCCTAGTAACGATTATCAATGCGGCGACTTCATATATAGTTATACCAAAGGCACCATCACTTCCTGTAACAATTGGGGAAATATTGACTGCGATTATCCCCGCTGGGTATCACCGTTGTCATGAGGCCTCAAATGGGCCAAGCGATGTAGGGAACAGCCAACAGAAGGCGTGTGGCTGTAAGAACACCTTGCCCTGAAAAGGCGGATGTGGTGGAGAGAGACTGCACCGTAAAAATCGGGTTATCTGAACACTTAGGAAGTCAGTACGATCGTTAACTGCAAAGACAGGACCTGAAGCCATCATTGTTAGATCAGTTTTAGGGGGTCTGTACAGATTATGAGATGGGTCAACACCAAAATGTGAGCAAGCGAGGCTGAGGACGGCAAATCCGCGTCTAATACAGCGTGCCCCGCTTCCGATCCAGCAAAGGACGACAAGGTTTATCAAGCGAGCTTAGATGATCGGCAGACTACTTTGGTCCTTCGTCAACGTCACATACTAAAACTCGGCGGAATCTGTGGCCCCTTGTTAGCGTCACATACTAAAACTCGGCGGAATCTGCGGCCCCTTGTTAGCGTCACATACTAAAACTCGGCGGAATCTGCGGCCCCTTGTCAACGTCACGTACTAAAACTCGGCGGAATCTGCGGCCCCTTGTCAATGGAAGGCGCCAGATTGAGCTTAAAAGTCGCAGAGACGCCACATGCTAAAACTCGCAGAATCTGCGGTCCCTTGTCAACGTCACGTACTAAAACTCGGCGGAATCTGCGGCCCCTTGTCAATGGAAGGCGCCAGATTGAGCTTAAAAGTCGCAGAGATGTCACATGCTAAAACTCGCAGAATTGAACTAAAAGTCACAGGATCTTCAAAATTCAGGAGGGTACGCGAGTGTTAGGACGGGGAGATTATTGGGGGGAGAGAGGACAAAGCAGCGCAGATGTCAACAGCACTAAAAATCGCCAAGCTGAAACAAACCCAGATCACATAGATCCTGATCCAGTGCATATGGGTTCTGTATGTTCCCAATTTGGGCATCTTGCATGAACCTATCTACATATAATAATATAGGGCTCGTTGCGGAATCCCGCAATTATGGAGCTCAAAACGCCGCCTTCAAGTCCTATATACAAATCTGCCTGTCCTACGTGTCAAGAGACAAAAGTAAGAGGCTCTGATACTTCTCAAGGATAAAAGCTTACACTTCATGACTTCTTAGGTCCCAGAACCCATCCTTTATAATAATTGGAATGTGCCGTGGGAACTTGTCAGCGTACCAGCAAGCGAAATTGAATCTGATACCTCTCAATGGTCTCAGGAAAGATCGAAGCCGGAGATCTGCATTATAGGAAAATATGGTGAGAATGACTATCCCCAAGATTCAGGGGGGACTTTATCTGTCAAACATCTCCAGTATGGTAGCTTCTACAGAGGCTGAGAAGCACACGCGATTTCTAAGTACGATTATAGGTAAGGACAAGGCTTTCCGGATCCCTTGTACTATCAAGAAGGCAGATGGGGCGGATATTCGCCTCGAAAAGTCATATGTACAGGCGGACCAAGGTTCTGATATGAATGTCATTTCTACTGGTTTGGTACATCAAATAGGCCTAGATATGCACTCTCTTTCGGAGATAGGATTCCGAGGCCTAACTATGCGTACTGCTGACCATCGGGAGACACTTCTGGAACACTGGGTCTGGTTGAACATAGGTGTGGAGGGCGTCTGGAGAATTGCCATGTGGGATTCGGGTGAGGCAAATCGCGAAGTTACAGGTCCGGAGCTTGTCTTTTGTGTGAGGAGCATAACCTACTTATGTATCCCAAGTCTGCCCTCGCCGCGAGCAAAGCAAAAGCAGCTTGTGCGGAGACAGATTCAGAGAGCTCTTCTAGTTCTGATAGTGAGGACCATTTATCCGATGTTGAAGACCCGAAGCCACCTTTTCAGTAAGTCCTCAGCAGGACTCTAAAAGGCCAGGGCAACATATGCCTACTATTGGACCTGGCCCATCAGACGTCAGAGCGACGTCTACTCAGAGCAACAAGATAGATATTATTTATTGCTTGAGTATCCCTTTCATCATGACCGTGTGAACGGTGACTCGTACGCAGGTCGTTGCCTCCGAGCATGCAACGGCGGCAGATCTTGCAGTACCCTAAGGTTCAACTCCCACATGGCGAGTGTAAGTAAGGTAAGCCCTTATACAAATAATCCTTGCTAAGAGGCTTTTCGCTAATGCAATGTCAAATGGCACAGTGTAACGAGCTAACCCTGAAACAGCACAGCTGAGCACGCTACTAGCCAAGTCGACCTCGATTGCGATTGCACCCTAGTCGGGATCCATTGTTCCTCTGGTTCTGACGCTGCAAGACAGGTTCGTGCTGCACAGCGGTGGCCAAGTATTAATCTCTACATGTCTATTCCTAATCCTTTAATTTCTGGTTACACACAGCCTACTTACCATTTCTTTCTATTTACTCTGTGTAATCTCCGTTTTAGACCTCAAATCTGCATACTGAACTGCAAGTCAACGGCACTCACGACGTTTCGCTGACCGCGCGTTCTTTGCTACCTTGCTGTCATCCACTCATTTCCACATGACATTCCGTCCTCGATACTCAATTCGTTCCTAATTGTATATGCTGGTGCACCCTGGCCCTTCCACCATTGGCCGCAAGCAACCCTCAACTCTTCATGCCTTTAGATCGATTCTATGGTGGAACCGGTCTTGATATCCTCTACCCGATACCAATCATGAACAACCATCATTTCTCAGAGTCCGAATGGGATCCTTCACATCTTGTATGTCTCTCCATTCTACCCCGTACGTTCCTGCCTCTGCCTTGTATTTACACTGGTTTTGTATGCAGATACCGATCGACCAGAACGTGTATGAGACGCCTTATCCTATCCCAAGAATCCCTCCGCCAATAGAGATCACGCCACTACCAGGACATGTCATGACATACCCAAGACCGAAAAGCAGCCCCAGCACTTTTGGGCCCAACGTTGAAGATCTGGTCTTTGCGGAGAACCCTTCCCGGATGAAGAATGAAGACTATCACCAGCAGTTGTATTCCATGTCCCCAATGCCGACAACAAAGGCACCAAATCCTTATCTTGGAGGGGATTATGCAACGCCGAACCTGAGCATATCGCCTGGTAGACAAGGCCTGATTCCAATCGCACCAGACCCCGTTGGTCTTCGACAGATGAACGCTCAGAAGCGTATGCGAGAGGAGGAAGAGTACTCGGAGTACGGCCAAAGGAAACGGAAGCGAACGCCATCTCAGTCTGGTCCGGTAGAGCTCAACGAAGAAGAGCAGTTGTTGCTTCGGTTGAAGGAAGAAGAGAACCTCCCTTGGAAAGATATCGCCGTGCGTTTTCAAACGGACCTTGGCAAAATGTACCAAGTTCCAGCGTTGCAAATGCGACTCAAGAGATTACGTGAGCGTATGAGGGCTTGGAGTGAGACTGATGTGAGTTTTGAGATTTTTTTGTTACTCCCAATCATCTGTGTTCTGATTCTGAGAAAGGCTCAAGCTCTCGAACAAGCCTACGAGTACTGGGAGAAATTCCAATTTGACATTATCGCCGCAAAGGTATACCTTTTCCGTCTGAACTACATTCACCCTTCGAGCCGAGTACACTAACATGTCTATGATCAGATGCTGGACTTCGGGGCCTCCGAGCGGTGGCCCGCCAAGTACTGTGACCGGAAGTGGGAGGAGATACACTCAGGAAGACTACCCTGTCAGACACACTCCAACTTCCTCCAGGACCCATGGGACACCGAACGCGCAAGCCCCGCGGAATCAACCATAAGCCGCAGTCCACGTTCATTATGACTGCTCATCTCGCAATACCCCACGTGATTTGTTTTATTTTTAGGCGCACTGTTCAGCAAATTGGCGATAGCGTCACAGCCCGGAGTTGCCGAGACGCTAGATTGAGGAGTAATACAGGGAAATCGCAAGAGGAATCTTTGATGAACCTAAGGTAGACAGTAGACACGTTAGCGTTGTTAGCGTTTTTGATGTTTTTGAACCTATAGATTGATTTCTCTGCTGTTCGACTTGGGGGTTTTTAGACGCTGGTAGTCATAAGAATGGTTACATGTAAGGAATAAGTCTTCAGCCTTTCTCATGCGGGAGTTCTTTGCCCTTTTTTTTCATGCAGTGTTTGCCTTGTTTACAGAAGCTATATCCGATTCGTATATTTCGGTCATTTGCAATGCCTAAACCTTCAATATATGACATTTCCAATGTAAACCGTCGTTATGGCTGCACAGTTCACTAGGAAATCTACCTAAATATTGTTCTCCAGGTATTGGCGTGGTTAGTCATCTCCCGTGGCTCCCTAGTAGAACTACCCTAACAGGTCCGGAGTAAGGTGGCCGTATACCTGGGATGGCAACGGACTAGACATGAGGCATGCTCGACCAATGATCGGAGGAAGGTTATACGACAGGGGTGGGAGATGTCGAAGAGGGACGAGAATCTGTGCAAGTGGGAAGTGATCATTAAAGATAGTGCCGCGGTCGAGCTCTGCAGTCGAGCTGCCGCAGTCGAGCTGCGAAACCAGGATGATTGGCTACCTACCTACCTTATTTCCTGTTCATGCTAGGTATGCTGCAGGAACTCGTAATGAAAGATGTGCGGAACCGGGGAGCGCTATGCTTAAAGTTGGATAGCTTGAGCGCGGGTAACAGCCATGGCACCATCCAAGTATGCATGGCCAAGTCGCGCGGCCAGGCCACGCAGCGGATACAGTAAGGCGCGGCTTATACATGGTTCACAAAACTTTAGTCGATCTTTTCGCTAGGAGGTATGTGTACAAGTACTTTGCAAGGGAGAGCTACCTACCTTACCTACCTACCTAATGGGCTGGACATTGCATTAGCAAAAAGCCTCTTGACAAGGATTATTTGTATGAGGGCGTAAGCCAGCTACTGTACTCGTATTTACCGGGTTTCCGCGCACACTGGGTTTCCGCGCACTCTAACCTAGACAGGTTAGTTTTAGACAGTATCGAGTACCGTATACCTGAACAGCCCGCTGCAGGAAGGACCTGTACAGTAAGAGCAAGTCAACCGGGTTGCGAGTATGTACTAAAGTTTGTACTCCGTACGGAATATGTCACCTCCTTAAGCACAGTGAAGATCAGGACGTCTCGGACGTAACCCCCCCCCCAGGCATGATGGCTCGATAATGTGATGCAATGCCAAGCGACGCTTCAATTCAAAACATCTCTTATATTCGTGGTAGCCCAGATGAGGTTCTTGATTGATGTCACATAGGGAGAATACCCCGGAGCGCGCATGAGCTCATTACTGGTAGAGCAGATGGATTTAACCATTATTGTGAGACGAATAGATGGAAGATTCAGGTTCAGAGCCATCGAAACGGCAACGGCTGGATTCCTATAATGTATCACAGCAGCAACACCTACTACGCTCCTCTCCATGAGCATATAAATTTGCCAGATTCGATCCCTCACGAATATGGTGCTACGCGATCTCCTGATGAATATCCGCAATATGCTGCTGCGCGAAATTTGAGTTCCACCTCTAGCGAAGCTCAGCATTTTCCACCGCAACATCTAGAACATGCTGTGCATTTGTCGGGATACCCACCCCAAGATGGACCATTGAATGGCAACACACACCATGGTCTTCCAATGGCGAATTACAATGAACAGAACTACACCGTAACACAAGGACACGCCCCAGAGTATAGCCAATCACCCGTCAACGTCGGGCCCCATTCCTACGGTGCATCTGGTTACGATGCATCGCTTGACTATCATTCAAGCATGCAGAGGCCCAAGAAAGGGAATCGTGCTCAGCAAGTACGCTTCTTCAGCTGCCGAAATCGATCACGACTAATGCATTCTCGTAGGCGTGTGACGTCTGTCGTGTCAAGAAAGCAAAGTGCGACGAACAGAGGCCGGAGTGCGGTCCTTGTCGCGAAAACCGAGTGAGCTGTAATTATCAAACCGTGGTGCCAGCCAAGTAACACTCTCCATGTCTTCCATTTACTCATGACCAGCTAATACAATGCAGAGCCGATCGTGCAAACCAAGCAATACTGGAGCAGTTGACCGCTCAAAAGGATGACATGCAAACGCTGAATCGAACCGTGGAGGGTAGGCTTGAGCGGATAGAACAAATGTTGTCCAACATGAACAGCCCTAAGCCGGTCACTGGCTCTACACGCGAAAGTCCAGACATCAAATTCATACCCAGACACTTGAATAGTATGGAAAGCCCAAAGAGAAGGCCTGCAACAGAACAAAAGACCGCGCCTTATGTGTTGTCTCAACAAGCTAAAAACCGGGAGCAGAGAACGGTTGACACAAGTCCAAGCGAATCTCACATTACCACTAATATCGATTCAACCGGAGGAGATGCTGGTTTGTTACATGACAGTGGCTCAGAAGTCATACCTATCCCAATAGAGCACAGTACCGCCGCTCACAGGCTGCTTCGCTGGCCGTCGATCAGCGCACTGGTCAAGCAATCGAAGCTCGTGCGACAGGTGAGAGAAGACTATGTTATGAAGCATGAAGAGTTGAAGGGGGTCCTACGAGTGTATGGTCGAGGTGAAGGAAAAGATTATCTTGATGAAGGTCAGCCAGACACAGCAAGTCCCGCAACCAGCTCTACTAGTGGTCGAAGCGAAGAGACTGCAGAAGCATGTAGTTCAGCTTCACCACCGGAAGGCCTGTGGGGCACTGACCTTGATCATTCAAACAACGTCAAGCCGCGTATTATGAGTGCAATTGGTGGTCTTACTCCAGAGAATCACTTGAAGCTTGATCCAAAAACCCTTCGTCAGCTATTTCAAAGCTATTTAGATAACATTCACATTCTCCATCCTTTCCTCGACAAAGGCCGGTTGACTCGTATGGTTGAACGTTTCTCGATGCGATATAACCCTTCCGAGCAGAACCTGACAAAGATGTTGTTCTCTGGACCTGCTACCTCGGGTACAAGTTTCGATGGTTCGCATCGAGCTGCAAAGAGAAAGCTTTCGGATGATTATTCTCGCAATTTTGTCCAAGAGCCAGGCTTCATTCCACATCCGCCAAGCCCGAATATCACACCTGAAAAGTCGCCTGCTAATGCAATTGTTCTCCTTGTGATGGCATTGGGGAAGATATGCCAGTGGAAGGATCCTCTGCCAGGGCCTGTATCTGGACATTCGGGAGACACGCTCGTGCCCTCGAGAGTTTATACGTCTTCACGAGCGCAAACCGATTCTCCACCTCCTCTATCGTTGAGACAGTCTCCAATGTTGTCAATGCCTCCTGCAACGACCTCTTCAACGATTTCTGGCCTCCGCCTTACCAATTATAGTCCTCGATCGTCAACCGAAGAAGGCTCTGCTTCACCAGCTCCTAGAAACATTGACGTCATACCAGGTTTGGCTTACTACGCCAAAGCTACAGATATCTTGGGCAACGTGCACGGTAGCAACGAGTTAGCCAATGTGCAAGCCAACCTGTTGGCAGGTCTTTACGCCGGTCAACTAGCGCGAACCTTCGAGAGCTGGAGTTGGATACATTCGGCTTGTAGAGCGTGTCGGTACCTTGTACGAGATCCAACTTTAGCAAGGGAGCGGGATCTGATGCAAAAGGACCTGATCAAGTTTGCGTTCTGGACGTGTTCGCAATTAGAGAGCGATATTCTGGCGGAAATTGACCTACCTCGAAGCGGGATTCAGGACATGGAGCTTGAGTATCCGAAAGGCTTTTCTGAGTTGGCAGACTTTGAACATATTGATAACCAAGGCGTTAACGTTCCAGGAGCGGTTCAAAAGATGATGAGTTACTACTCGTTTCAGATCCACATCCGCAATAGTCTGAATAGTATGCAGAAAGATCTTCATCCCCCAGAAAATCATGAGCGCAAGACGAATTTCTTCAACATGCGCAATATTCATGATGAATCTCTCCAGAACTGGAGAAACGTGCTTCCACCTTGGTTACAGTGGAAAGATGATGATGAGCCATCTTCGGATATCAACGATGCTCGACTACGTGCAAAATATTACGGGGCACTTTATATAATCCACCGACCGTTCCTCCGCCACTTACTTGACAGTGAGATAATCGCTCAAGGAACCGACTCACCTCAATCAGATGTTCTCAAAGAAGCTCTCAACAAGCCATTAGCGTACTGCGCTGACTCAAATGGCCAGGCTGAAATCCTCCATTCAGCTAAAATTTGCGTCAAGGCCGCCATGCGAAGTACTGTCGCGTTTGACAATATTTTGAACCGCCAACGTCTGATTGTGACCAACATTTTTGGCACAGCTCATGCGTAAGTAGCCACTCCTGTTACCCCTCGAAGCATCTGCAATCCAGTCCTTTTCAAACCCGTGATATTAGTCTTGTAATTAACACGACCGTGTGATTAGGCAATTCGGCAACATCCTGGTTCTGGCTGCTACATACAAATCAAGCTTGCGTTTCCTTGTCCCAGCCGAACAGCTCGAGCACTTATTCGACCGCACAATCAAATTTCTGCGCAGCCATCACCCCATTTCCAGTACGCTCGCCCAAGATGCACTGATTCTCGAAAGCCTACGACAGGTTATTTTTGAACAGCCGAGCCTCTCTTTCTCATCCGCCGATAATTGAAAGTTCTACCAAGGTGTTCACACATCCCGTTCTTGATCCCATACGAACCTACCTTCATGGTCAATGTCCATACTTCAGCACTTCTACCAGTAGCGCGGCTACCCGCTACTTGGGACCACTATATACTCATCATATACTCAACGACCTCGTCATCAAATGTCATATGTAAATTACTGGGCTGGCCATTGTCATTATGCATATTCCCCAACGGCACCTAACTGGCGCTAGCGTGGCCTTTCCGATGCATTTCTTGCTTTCAACTCGTTCCTTTCTTATGTCTTATTTCTATCGTTTTATGTATATGGGTAGAGGCTCATGCCGAATCAACTACACACTCATTTCGATCTGAATCAAGCCGGGCGTTCGTGGGTGGCTTTTGTGAGCGACGCCCTTTTTGATTATACCAGGGGAGGTTTGTGTCATTCCTTACTTTCGACGTCATGCGCCTGATCTGGTTGAGACGCGTCAAGCGTTCTGCCGGGTGCCTAGCGGTGGGTGGATGCATTTGGCATTTGGTTTTATTATAGCACAGTACATAGTCTGTTGAGAGATCAGGCACAAGGGAATGCAATGGCAGGCGGATCGATTCGTCTGGGCACGGCAGAACCGGACGCATTAGTCAACATGAGTCTTCAAGATCTAGCCCATTGGATATCTTGATTTATCGATAGTCACTTGTTCTATGTTTTGTGTAATCGCTCCTAACACGGATGTTCTGACATGTAGGGCAGATTTGTATGTAGGATTCCGTAGCAAATGAAAAGCGAACTACAATTAGGAACATACATAACCCTTACACACTAGATCAGGATCGATGTGATCTGGGTTTGTTTCAGCTTGGCACGTCCGCGCTGCTTTGTCCTCTCCCCCCCCAATAACCTCCCCGTCCTAACACTTGCGTACCCTCCTGAATGTTGTACACTTCGTTTCTCATCATTGCATGAAGATCCTGTGACTTTTAATTCAATGTGGCGCCTTCCGTTGACAAGGGCCTGCAGATTCCGCCGAGTTTTACAACGAGGCGCAGTACAGGCATGGTGCTGATAAAAACTGGTTGTTGACAATGACTCTCCCCCACATCGGTTACATTTGGTTCGGAAATACAAGGATTCTCGACCACCACTGTTACACTAAATTGCAGCTGCGGCGCCCTATCCAACCATGCACGGTCAGGTCGCGCGGCCAGGCCACGCGACGGATACAGTAAGGCGGCGCCGCTAATGCACCTGTCCCACTAAACTTAGTATGCATAGTGCTAACCACCATATCCTTAGAGAAAGCGAAGACCCACAAACAGCAGATGCCGCAATTGTAAAGTAACGAAATATCGAGGCCTGTTCACGACGTGGCTTGTATTAGCGTTCTATTGCACCGAAGTCTTTCCCCGAGCACTTCTTTCAGCGCAAATCGAGATAATCGTTCATCAAGGGTCGAAAGCGAGTCTCTCATCATGCAGTTCAAATACCTCAATCTCTTCCTTTCACAATCACGCGTTCAATATTCTGTGTATCCTTCTCCTAAAGCAGATCTTCCTCAAGGAGGGGGTTTTTCAACTGCAAGAGGGGCATGATCAATGGAATCCAGACCAATGTGAAACAGTAGTGATACTTTTTGCTGGCTCGGAGACCGAATTGGCTGCTAAGAGCCTTGAGGACAATGAGGAAGTTTTGTAGGGTGCATCACAGTCACCCGTCAAACCATCACTAACTGTATGCGAAGCCTTCCATCGTCACTCGAAGATCGCCATCTGAGAACAACGGAAGTCCACCACCAAGGTTGGTATGTGGACACAGCCCTCGAACAGGTCGAAGAGCTCGCACCAGCAATACTCGACTTTCTTCCCAACATGCTCATTGGACAGAAAGTCATGATCTGGGACATTCACGGACATAAGCCTGAGGGCAGGGTTTAGTGAGCTTGTCTTCGTGCAACAATGCTACTTTCTTACGGTGAATTAGTGTTGTCAAATTGATGAGTGTTCACATGGAAGCAGTAAGAGGCCCATCAGATCCCCGAACATGTGCTGTATTAATTGAGGACAGCGGACCAAGCTATCTCCACCTGAACAAACTCTCTTTAATGCCGTTCGTGAACTGAAACCGCAGACGGAGGCCGACTGGGTCCCAGTTACTGCGACATGGACTCATGGGATTTGGCGAGATGTTCTCAAACCTTATCTTTGTGGTAAGATGAACTGATCCGATATCAGATTATGGAACGATTTGAAAATGCACGGCACTCTCGAGACCGCAAGCAGCGGTTTGGGATCTTCTCAATCCGGTAGGTCAATCTACAGCTTGACTCCCCAAGAAAGCCAACTGATATGTCCAAGTTTCCCAAACTCCAATCGCCAAGCGTCTGAAGTTCAATACTCCAGATGGAGAAGCAAAGGAAAAGGGGGAGCCGGAGAGTACCTTGCCACTTCACAGTCTGTCCTTAGAGGTAGGTATGACACTTCGCTTCCTTCAGCCAGATGTTAACGTTTGTGAAGGACATATCCAAAGACCAAACATTCAGATACTCCTCACCGTACGGAAAACAGGAGATCGGGGGTAACGAGAACTCGATAGGGAGGGGAAACAGGTGGAGCAGCATACACAAGCAATGAACAGACGAGGCCATCCCAAAGCATAACAATAGAGGAGGGAACATGCAAGTAGGAAGGAACAAGTTGGGTAAAGATGCGATCTAAGACGTTCTTGGTTCTATCCAGCTTGAATGGGGGCCTTGAGCCTGCCGTGCTTTAGCATCCATGGGAATATAGCGCTTTTTATGACTACAATCAAGAACCTGTGAAGAGACTCCAGTTCGCTGTGATGGCTGTGGGAGCTCTCGATGGACTTTTGCCCCATATCTTTCAAATTGATCTGGGGCCAACCAAGCTCCCCTCACCACCTTCGCTTAATAATGATTGGTGGAATATCTCGCTCTGCCATGACCCAGCATCCTGGAAGAAACTACAGTCGTTGCGAACCATGAACTCCCAAAATCGCGACACAGTTATATGTAAAGTGTTTCGTTCCTCTTGCATCAGATCCTACATTGTTGGATGACCTCATGCACACTCTAGGAATCTCAGGCTCTCAGGCTCTTACTGTCGTGTGGTCAATCGAGGATCCGATTCAACTTAGCTTGATACTGTGTCCCGTGTTCGCCCTCATCCCAATCCTGCCGACATCCGAAGAATACGAATGATATCGACAGTCAAAAAAGGTACCATTGAGATTGCAGAGGATTCAAAGTCAGATTGCGAGTCAGTGGAGAGGGGCTCGTACATGGTTGAAGAGAGGACGTCGTAATGAAAGATGTGCGGAACCGGGGAGCGCTATGCTTAAAGTTGGATAGCTTGAGCGCGGGTAGCAGCCATGGCACCATCCAAGTATGAATGGCCAAGTCGCGCGGCCAGGCCACGAGGCGGATACAGTAAGGCGCGGCTTATGCATGGTTCACAAAATTTTAGTCGATCTTTTCGCTAGGAGGTATGTGTACTTTGCAAGGGAGATCGAGGACAAGCCACGATTCAACTCTGCGCTTGACTGCCCTCGAAGCGGTGCAGAAGGAGCAGGAGTAATCCACATTGAATTCTTGATCCGCATCATCTTATGCAATCCAAATACTTCTGCCCTCACTTTCTTGAAACTTTTAATTATTCCGTCACCTTCCTGAAGTAAGCATTTGAATTGCAGCAACATTTTCATGTCAAGTCTGACTATTTGACTGTGCTTATCAATGCTTTCCTGTCATTCAATCGAAAAGAAATATTCTGACTATTTTGCTGCTGCGAGATGTGCCGATTCACAATGGCACACCAGAGCACGAAACATATCAAGCTCGCCGTATGATTATAAATGCAAGAACTTTACTTTTCTGCAAGCTCGGACTTTGCCTCCTATCCAGAACGCTATCCCGAGCCCAGCATCACAAAGTGTCTTCCAGAGAGTACCATCGACCCAAAACGCTCCTATTCGACCTTCTCCTCCCTCTTCAATACCGCCAGACCAATCAAGTTCGCGCTCAGTCGATGTTCAAAACCTTCTCAACCCTGCAGGAGGTAATTGCTCTGATACAAAAACTTGTCAGCGGACTGCTGAGCGCTCCGACTCTCCCCCAAGGCCCCCTTCCATGGAACCGACGTCTCGTAGGGCAACGCCCTTTATGTCTACGGCCTTCGTGATGAGCCGTTCACCAATCGACGTCTTACTACCCAGTGTTACGCCTTCCCTGATAGGCGCGTATCCTCCGCCTGCGGGTCGATGAATGATGCCTGGTTCTCCATCAAATCATGCTCCAAGCGGGACCATATATGCTCGACAGCCGTCATTCGTGCTACCTGGAGATCATGCAAATCCCAGCAGTGCGCTTGGTTCTCTCAATCTCTCGGAAATAACTACAGGCCTTCCAGTTTCTTCAAGATCTCATGTTCCTGGTCTGCCCCTGGCGAGATCATCTCCACACCTCCAACTGAGTCAAGAGGCTCCTTACTCTCAGGCACAGAATTGTGAGCGCTCACGTGGTGTCAATTCAGCACCTCCGCAGCCGACTTCTGAAAGCGACAGCCCCAGTACCCAGTACTCTTCGTACAGTCAGGTCAGTCAGACTAGGTCCGCTATCGCACCACTCATAGCGTCCACCAGCCAGCCTCAGTAATATTTATCTACTCCGTCATCTAGTCCCTCATCGACAATGCCGCAGATACCGTTGGGTGCGAAGGCCTTCGAGGTGCCTACATCAAAGACGGCAGCGCAGAGTCAATACCAAATGATGGCGCTGGAGACAGAGCACATTCAGGTACCTATTAACGTGCAAGCCGCGTCGAAAGTCGCTGACGAGCATCGAAAGCGAAATGCCACCGCCTCCCACCGTTTTCGTCAGCGCCGAAAAGAGAAAGAACGGGAGACTTCTGAGAAGATTGCCAAATTAGAGGCTCAAGTACGCGAGACGGCAGAGGAGAGAGACCACTATCTTAAGGAGAGGGACCACTTCCGGGACGTGGCCCTCCGCCATCGTCTACCCATTGCACCACGGCCACCATCGCCAAGGCGCAGATGGCATGCCACGACGGGCGGACCATCACTTGCACAATATCAAGAAGCTGAGGGTAGTGAGCGAAGAGGCGGGCAAACCAGACGAAGCACGAGTGCCTACGTCCCATCTCAAGACCTCCTATCATCGGCCGTGGAGCCTCCTCCTCCATTTGAACGCATGAGTGCGACTAGCATTCAGGCCTCTAATACCTAATACACCAAAAGCGATGTGCAAATTGTGCTTCATGTTTCCTCCGTCACACTTAACCCAAAATCGGAAACGTTCCTCAGGCCGAGCAACATTCATTTCGTTGTGATTCACATTCAAAGATACACCTTGGTCAGCACTCTGTCAGCGTTGGAACCTGAAGCGTATTCCCCGAACCTCCCCTGGCAAAATGGAGGCAATGGTCCTTACAGTCTACATGAGATGTCGGTGATAGTCATGTTTGGTTTACCGGTAAATATTTGGGCTGATGCTCTCGCGACTTTCGTTTATTTTTAGTGGTTGGGAAGAGATTCTTCGACCTCTGAGCCCAGTTTGGACTCTCGTCTATGATATATAATTTTCTGGCGAAGCCGTCAAACGGATGAATTGTAGATGAACAAACTTGTATACAATGCGGGTTTGTGGACTCGATCATTTAATTGTTTTGGTCGCCGTCGCTATGGTGGGTTAAACTCTGTATACAGTCATTAATCAACTCATTGTATATAGAGGTACAGTTAATATTGGCTTTTTTACGTACACAATTCTAAGAGTCGATATACGCGCTTACAGCTAAAAAAGCATCAAGAACCCTGAAGAGAAGTTTCGAAGGCGGAGTGATCAGAATTTTCGAAGGTCCGTCGCTCAGCATAGAACATTGTGCACCGTTTTCTGTGATTTGATGGTAATGGCGTTGCTAGTTTGGTCAATTAGCATGCTGAGACGGGCTAGGAAGGGTGTCCTTCTACAAATACCTACCATTCTGATTTTTACAGTTCATTGAAGTCGTTGTACGTACATCAGCTGACCGGAAATCACCTGATCGACGATTGAAATCTTCTTGACCTGTTTATCTGTTTATCCGTACATACCTGCACCTGTCATTACCTTCATTGTACGCGTATATATCAATCTTTATCTCTTTTTACGATCGTTTTTCATGTCTCAACGCACCTGTACTCGCTGTGCTCATAATCGTCCCATTCATGAATTCTTTGATTCTAATTCAACGCGTGTTTTGAATCTTTGTTCATCTCTGTTTACCGATTTACCTGTTTATTCATATACACTGTATGCTTCGTACATGCTTCATAGCACATGCTAATTAGTTCGATAGAAAGCATCCTTCATGACTCGATACCGAACTCTCTACCAAACTCCCTACCAAACATGCTAATTAGTTCAATAGAAAGCACTCTTCATGGCTCGATACCGAACGCCCTACCAAACTCTCTACCGAATTCCCTATCAAACTCCCTACCAAACTCCCTACCAAACGCTCTACCGAACGCCCTATTAAATTCCCTACCAAACGCTCTACCGAATTCCCTACCAAACGCCCTACCAAAAGCCCTACCGAATTCCCTGCCAAACTCCCTACCAAACTCTCTATCAAACTTCCTACCAAACGCCCTATCGAACTCCCTACCAAACTCCCTACCAAACGCTCTACCGAACGCCCTATTAAATTCCCTACCAAACGCTCTACCAAATTCACTACCAAACTTCCTATCAAATTCCCTATCAGACTTTCAATCAAACGCTCTATCGAACTTTCTACCAAATTCCCTACCGAACTCTCTATCAAACGCTCTATCAAACTCTCTACCAAACTGAGCTTTCTACTGAGCTTTCTACTGAGCTATCGACTGAGCTACCGACTGAGCTTTCTACTGATCTATCTACTGACCTTTCTGCTGACCTTTCTACTGACCTTCCGATCGAGCTTTCTACTGAGCTATCTACTGACCTTTCTACTCATCATTCAAGAATCAAATTTGTTCTCTATTGAGCATCAAATATGACTCTATCGAACAGTCTTTATGATTTCTACATGACTCTCTACATGGCTCCCTACATGACTCTCTACATGACTCTCTACATGACTTCCTACCAAGCTTCGAATTGCTTCGCAATCAAGGATCAAATTTGATTTCTATCGAGCATCAAATATGAGTTCTACCGTACATTCTACGTGACTTTCTATCGAACATTCTACATGACTCTCTATCGAACATTCTACATGGCTCCCTACCGAACATTCTACATGACTCTCTACCGAACATCCTACATGGCTCCCTATCGAACAGCCTTCATGGTTCCTTTCATGACTCCCTTCATGACTCCCTACCTCATTAGTTTATCCATTAACTTCCCCATTGACTTTCCCAGCGCATATATTAAATTGTGTAAATAGCTATTATTTAGTTAGTCAAATTAATTAGTAATTAACCTATTATACGATCGCAATAACAAATAAGTTCTGAGTCAGCAATAGCTGAAAACTTGAATGTAGGAGACTGCTGAATAGCCGTGTTTGTTGGATTCGAAGTCTCGATCGAGCAGGTATAAATCTGATCTTCCAGAACCCCAAAAAGCTCCTCAAATCATAATGGAAAAGGCCTTTCCATTGGGAATTTCCATCACTTTATCTCTATCCCATTTCTGTTTGGGAGTTCCAAACACCCATTCTCGTGTTTTACCTGTTCCCCGAGCCACGGATGCTTCATCCGACCAGATGACATTGCCCCATTGATCCACGGTCCAACTCTTATGCTTTTCAGCCCATTTTAATCGAAGCCGAGCAGCTTCAGGTGTTAATTTCGGTCGCTTAAGAGCTAGCCAGTGAGAAATTACGTGAGCTCGTAGTGTTGCGTTGAGAGTTCTCGCGTCCAAATCGATCCCGGTTTTCGTTTTCAGCTGTCTCCAGGTGATTTTAGGCTCCGATCGTAATTGACGTAACAGTATCCTAGCTGCTAGAGGAGTAATTGATAAAGGCCTTCCTGATCTGGGTTTATTGACTCCGGAGGGTGCAGTGCAAAGCCTTCCTAAAACTCCATTTATGGTGGTGCGGGGAACGTTCAAATTTCGACTGATTTGGGTGGGTGTAGCTCCTAGCTCAGCTTGCCCCGTGATTTTCCCTTTAGTCAACAAATCGAGCTCCTTTCTGGGGGTCTTATTACCAGAAATTGTACTTAACGGAGCCCTTCTGAGCATGGTGGATGTGGTTGAAGAATGTTGTGTTTTCGCTTAAGTGACCGTGACTTTTTGCAGGGTACTGTAAATAGATTTCTGTTGGGACCGTGCCTAGATGATCCAACCAGTGGAGGACGTGGATGGTAATGCTTGATTCTTTAGAGGTAGCTATAACTGAACATTAAGAACACAGAAGAGTGGTACAAGAACTTCTATTTATGTAATGTTCAGAGGCTGCGCTAGGCCCGAAGGGAACGTGTTGTGGCACAGGAAGGATGTTGTGTAGTGAAGAAGGTGTTGGGGAAGGGAAAAGGTGTTGGGCCATATCTGGGCCAAACCTGGGCCAGATCTAGGCCAGATCTCGGCCAGATAGGAGCTTGCCAACTCGCTAGCGTTGGTTGTGTAATGATTAGGGTTAGATCTTTGGCCTTACCCAATCCTGGCACATTCGTAACAATTTCATGGTCGAAGAAATCTTTACACCTGTAAATACTTCATTATCAATACATGTCAGGGACTGGGCTAGGCTAGAGGTACTTTCAATATAGAAGACTGGTATTATTATTACTATCCAAGATGACCATGGTCAACTTGGATGACTTGATAGGATCTAGGTACAAGACAATACACCAGGTAATGTACAAGACGAAAGACAAAGAGTGAAAGGAAAGAACGAGGGCCCGGCTTCTATATACATGAACCGGGCAGAGCCAAGGCTAGACAGTAGTCCTAGTCGCTGGAGAGTTATATTATATTAGGTTCGATTCCTAACAGCGCTGGTACAATGGTGTTGTGGTTTTGTTCTTCTTTGTCCTATCACTCCTATGACTTAAGATTGCAGAAGTCCGCGCACACGGCTGAGGTGGCCGAAACAGGATTGCTGAGGCTGGATTAAGATAACTGTGGAACAGGTTCAATGAACATGAGGTCTCGGCGACCTATAGCTAACCCTAATCATTACGCAACCAACTTAAGCGAGTTGGTTGTGAATTAATTAGGGTAAGCCCTGATCTATGCCCTAGGCTTGGATGGTGACCTGGCACCATGAGTATGACAGTGACTTAGTAAATTTTTATTCATGTATAACTTCAATGAATCAAATTAATAGGCCAGCGATGAAACCCACCTGTACGCGGTGCTGGCTACGAACCTACTGTCTAGCTACAGTAGAGCCTAGAGGTTATCAAAAGTTTGAACGACATCGAGGTGCTGCGTGGTGGTGAAGCGCTGTGCGTTGGCCGCGTGCAGAGTTTTCGCGACCGCGCAGACTTCGATAACCTCAATGCGCATGCTACAAAAGCAATCTGCACGCAGATGAGGAAGTCAAATAGAACGCAGAACTACGAGGGAAATCGCTTATGAAAACCATCCGATTCAGCACCTCGTCGCCGCGGCGGCGAGAACTGGGACAGGACACCCTCGCGTTTGGCCTGTTGGGGGTGATTAGCAGGAAGAACTCGGATCACGGACAT
>JAABUO010000300.1_pt1 | contig 113198 bp, 91 predicted proteins | sample 5559291 | NCBI WGS metagenome assembly JAABUO01 (sample SAMN10711878, study PRJNA513372) | rock metagenome | isolation source: Antarctica rocks | place: Antarctica: Victoria Land, Finger Mt sud
TTGTTAACTTCTATCGTCGTTTCATTAAGAACTTCTCGAAGCTAGTCAAATCATTCACTCAGCTGACTAGAAAGAACACGTCTTTTGTTTGAAACGAGATCTGTGTTCAAGTCTTTGACAATCTAAAAAAACAAGTCAGCTCGACCTCAGTACTTCGTCACTTCGATCTCAAACGACAAGCTATTTTGAAGATCAATGCTTCGAACTATGTAAAAGATGAAATACTATCTCAGTACAATGACGAGAGAGTTTTTCATTCGATGATCTTCTACAGTAAAAGCATGATTCTCGCTGAAATCAATTATCACATTTATGACAAGAAATTGCTAGTCATTATTCGATGCTTCGAACACTGACGACTCGAGCTGAAATGCACTGAACTACTCATTCAGATGTTCATCGATCATCAGACTTTAAAGATCTTCATGAAAAACAAACAGTTAAGTCGACAACAAGTCAACTATCTGAACATTCTATTGAAGTTCAACTTTCAGATCATTTTTAGATCAGGTAAAATGAACACTAAAGTTGATGCTTTAACGAGAATGTCTCTAGCGAACGTCTCTGAATCAGCTCAGCGTCTTGAAGATCGTTTTCAGACTATTCTGATCTTTGATAAAGTTGATGTTCTATCTATTGAATCGAAAGCAAATCTCTATCAACGAGTATGAATGATCAATCAAACAAATGAGCTCTGCAGCAAATATAAACAAGCTATAAACGAAAACAAGCTTAAATTTCATATCACTAAACTGAAGAACTGCAAAATCATTGATGACGTTCTATTTAGAAAAGATCTACTGTGAGTTTCTGAGAACATACACACGAAATTACTACAAGAAGTGCATGATCAATCTTCAATCTTTCATCTCGACAATAAACGAATCATCAATCTAGTTCAGCGTTTCTACTATTGATCAGATCATTGAGCTACTATTCGACGATACATTCGAAACTGTCATGCTTGTCAGCGAAGCAAAGTCTCTAGAAATAGCATCAATGAACTTCATCATTCTCTTTCGATTTTACAGAAACGCTGAAAAGATATAGCTATGAACTTCATCACTGAACTATCTTTGTCAAAAGACTATAACGTCATTTGCACAATCATATGTCATCTCATCAAAGAATGTCACTATGTTTTCTGTCATTGAGAAGACGATGACATCTCAGTCGAAGAAACGATTTGAATCATGTTATGAAACGTTTATCGACTGCATGATCTATTCAGTTCTATTGTTTCGAACAGAGACTTTCAATTCATATCGACTATGTGAAAAAGTCTTTGGAAGCGACTGAGAATCACAGCTAGTCTATTCACAGTCTATCATCTCGAGATCGACGATCAATTGAAATGAGTCAATCAAGACGTTGAACGAGAACTTAGAATCTACTGCAATTACATGCAGAACGACTGAGTCAAATGAATATCTATGATGAAATTCAATGACAATTTCAATATCTTCTCGATCACTTCAATGATTCTCTTCTACTTCAATAAAGAATTTCACTCTCGAATGAGTTTCGATTCAGATACGACTGACTACAAAACAACTTGTGAACGACTTGAAGCTAGAAAAGCAGACGATATTGTCATTTGAATGAAAGAACTACTGAACTTCAATCATCAACAATTGAAAAAGACGAAGCTGATCATCGAAGTTCAGATTAATAAACATAGACGAAACATCATCTATGAAGTAGATGACTGAGTTTGACTATCTTTCAGAAACGTCAAGACAACGAGACTCTGCAAAGATTTGAAAGACAAACAGCTAGATCTTTATCAAATCACTGTCAAAGTGAGTATCTTCTATCATCTTCATTTATCAGTTAGCATGAAGCATCTGCATTCGATGTTCAGCTCGAAGCTACTGCGATCATATTCAGAAGATCTTCTATCAGAACAGCATTCAGAATCACTCAGATTCATCACTATCGAAGATGATGAACATTGAAAGATAGATGATATATTGAACTTCAGACGCTATCGAGGTCGAATACAGTACAAAGTCAAATGAACAGATCTAGATAAAGACGACGAATGATACTATGTCAATAAAGGGAAATTCAATGACTCAGAGAAAGTTTTGAACGAATTTCATAAACTATATTCAAACAAATCGCGCTAAATATCGAAATAACTATCAACAAAAGCGAGCAAATGAACTACATTCATGCGAACATGAATTTTCGAAGAGAGAGATAATGTTACGAGCGTATCAAGACTGAACAAGACTGAAGCTTTAATCAATTCGCAGTGAACGCTAGCGAGTTCTCTGCGTAATGATTAGAACTAATCAGCGAGCTAGTTAGGTTTGACTCAGATATGACTCAGATATGACTCAACATTCTTTTTCTTTCTCAACACTCTTTTCTTTCATCAACATCTTGTTCATCTACATCACATTCTTTTCATGTCACAAACACATTTCTTTCGAGTCTAGCGCAGTCTCTGAACATTACATAAATAGAAGCTTTTGTATCAATCTTCTTCTGTATTCTTAATATTCAATTATAGCTATTTCTAAAGATCAAGCACTATCAATTCTGATCTTCATTGATTGTATCATTTAAACACGATTCTGACAATTATCAGATGTTCAAACATTGAAAAAACAATAGAATTGTGACTGTTGAGCAATCTCTTTCTTCTAAATCTTAATGAAAGTCTAGAATCATACATCTTTGATCTGATACAGAGTATTAAGATCAACAAATTCAAGCTACTAATTAATGAAATGACTATCGCTTTAGTTGATCATGATAAACAAGTGAACGAAGAGAAGAACTTCAGCTTCAAGAGCATGATAACTCAGTTTAATGAAAAGAAGAGAAAATTCAAAAACAACAAATTTCAAAAAGAGTCAAATAAGATCTGCTCTCATTGCAAGCAAATGAGTCACGATCAACAGAAGTGTTGATATCTACATTTTAATCTTCGTTCAGATGATTGAAAACTCAGCGAGAGAAACAAGAATCTAGTCATCAACTTTGAAACAGACTTCAAGATCAGAATAGTCAGATCAATAAAAATCTTCTTCATCAATCAAGCAAGTAGTTGCATCAACGTCTGATGAATAAACATCAAAGCTAAGAATCATGTTTGCTATGACAAGAACTTGTTCAATGAACAGACATATTGAAAAGTGATTGAAAACAGCATTGTTACTGCAAATAATGAAGTAGTAATCATTATTGAGAAAAATACAATTATAATCAATATTTTGCTAAAGAATCAATCAATCAAAATTTAACTAAACGATGTTTATCACTGTTTGAAGCTGCATTATAATCTGATGTCAGTTGAACAAGTGAAAGTCAAAGAATATACGTGTAGTATACAAAAAGATAAATTTCTATTCATTGTATCATAATGTCAGATCATCAATTTGATTTAAAACATAGATCGTCAATGTTTTAAATAATCTCGATTCATTGAATCTGTTTTGCAGTTCAATGAATCAAGTCATCAATCTAGTCATCATCATCTTAATTTAGTCTCAGCAATTTTGTTTCAATCATCTCAGTTATGTGCACAGATCTCTGCAATCTTAAGTCACAAAACTATTGTTTAGTCTTGATTCTATTTGATTCATGTATATAAAAGTTGAATTCTCGTTCTTTTCTTTCATTCTTTGTCTTTCATTTTGTACATTATCTGATGTATTGTCTTGTATTTAAATTCTATCAAAGTAATAATAATATCAGTCTTTTATATTAATAGTATCTTTAATTTAACTCAATTTCTGACATTACGAAAGATTTACACTTTCTGCAACGTTTTCATATGTTGAAATCTCATCTAGTTATTCTTTTGCTCAAATAAAGTCACTTCACAATCTTTTGATCAACGATGAGCGTGCTGTTGAACAGTTCGCTCAAAGTGTGATCGAAAATTCAGTCGAGATCTTTCGCGTAATGCAAGAGCTTCAAAATCAAGTTCAACAACATGATGTCATCACTTCATCTTCATTCATTGTTTTCAATTCTTCAGTTTATATAAAGTTGAATTCTCAGTCTCTTGCAATGATAGCTCGAATCGTTGCACAAATCTTGAATAATCAATCTTTCTTCATCGTTTATTTCTCTGCAAATTCTGTCGCTGTCTTCATTGCTTTTAAATTCAAGAAGCTTTCTGACATATTTGAGTATGAAAGAAACAAAGATCAATTGAATGCATGAAAGCAGAGTCTGATACAGCGCATGAACGTGAATGATGATCATTATTTCTTTCATTGAGTCAAGATCATTTATGTTGAGTCATGATTCATCATAGATAAGAAGACTCACAATCTAATGAATCAATATCAAGTCAATGATCTTTGTATTATTTTCATCTTTGCAGATTAATGATACAAGTTGTATCATTGCTGCAACAATTTTTTTGAGACAGAAGATGTTCATTTATATTTTCGTGAAACTTTGAAGCAAGACATGAATAGCTTTGTCGACTATTACAATCTTTTCTATCAAAAGAAAGAATGTTTTTTGATGAAAGATTTTTCATTGATTGACTGTCTGAAGCGTAATGTCAATTATTTCACTTAAGTCATCGTTTTCTTCTGACGAAATCTTGATGAAATTCAATCATTCATCTTTCATTAATGAGTTTAAGCATTCTCTGATATCAATGAAGAGTTTCAGCAGCTTAAGCATCATCAATCTCACTTCATCTTCATCATTGTTTTGTTCATTAAAGTCAAGAACATCTTTGCATTAATTAGTAACTCTTTGAATTCAAAGATTATCACTTTTGTGACTGTCATCTCAACAGTATCTTCATCTTTTTCTTTCTCATTTCTCGATGAGTTAATGAATTTAAGCTTTGTCATTGTCATCATTCAAGATAAGATTCTGATCATTTTTGAAATCAAGAAAATCTGCAATAAGTGAAAGCTTTGCTACTATTGCAAATTGCAACATTCGAGCAAAATTGCTAAAGAATGCTCAAATAAGAAGTTCTTCACTCTGCGTATCATGAACATCTACGACAATGACGTCGTCAGTATAAATGAAGAAGTCTCACTGTTCACAAGAAAAGTTTAGTCTTTGAGCTAAGTCACGCTCAGAAATCTGTATACATATCATCTTGTCTATCAGTCTCAATCTTTTCACTCTCACTTCAATCATATAGAAAGTTTTCTGCTAAATCTGTCTTGAAACTATTTGAATTCAATTCAACATTCAAAGATAATCACATAATAGTATTTTGTATTCTATGTTAAGCTCAATCTAAAGTTCTCACTCTCGCTCTGATTGATAGTAAAGTCTTTGCTTATGTCTTTATGAATAAATTCTTCACGCAACAACATCATTTTCTCTTACATCAATTAACTCATTCTTGCAGACTTCGAGAATTTGATGATCAAGTCACTTTAATCAATGACATTACTCATGTCATTGAAATCACAATGATTCTCAATGAACACATTGAAAAACTATTCTTCTATGTCACTGAATTAAGTCAATATTTCATCGTCATGAATCTATCATGACTTCGTTGTCACGTCATTGATGTCAATTTTGAGCACAATATTCTTATCTTGTCTTTCTTCTTTTATCTTAATCATTGTTACTCATTCTTCATCAAGATTTATGATCTTAATCAACAAGAAGAAAATTTCTCATTTGAAGTTAACAAAGTAGCTTTCTTTTAGTCTCGTCTTCAATTCACTCACAAGAAGCAACTCAGTTCATGAATTACTCACAAGAAGTAATTCAGTCTACAGATCATTCACAAAAAGCAATTCAGTCTACAGATTGTTTATAAGAAGCAATTCAGCATTCAGTTTGCTTGCAAGAAGCAATCTAGTTTTTCATTCATTTGAAAGAAGCAACTCAGTTTTCAGTTCACTTGCAAGAAGCAATCTAGTTTCTCATTCACTTGAAAGAAGTAACTCAGTTTTCAGTTCGCTCACAAGAAGCAATTCAGTTCTCAATTCGCTCACAAGAAGTAACTCAGTTTCTCATTTGCTCACAAGAAGTAATATAATTCTTCATTTGCTTATGAAAAGTCAACTAATACTCAGCTCATTCACAAGAAACAAATCTCGTTCAGTCTTGTCTCTCATTTGAAACAAAAAGCTTTTAGTTGTATTCTTCAAGTCATTCAAAAAGAATACTTATCAAAAATCAAGTGTTAAAATTCTTTTCTTTCTAAAACTTCTGTTATCTTTCAAGCAGATTAATTCGATCAATTTTTTATACAACTTGATATAGTTGAGTTGAAAGTTTGAAGCTTTGATCATGCTGCTCATGTCAAAGACATTGAAGTGTTTAGCATTACTTTAAAGAAAATTGATGTCTTCTTAAATCTTGAATCAATCTCATCTTCTAGTCTAGACTCTGATGAGTCAAAATCGCGTCACACAACTTTAACTGTTCATTCAAAGAACAGTTCAACTCTTACTCAGTTCTCATTTCGCTCTCAAGACAGTATGTATGATAAGAATTATTGTCTGAATCTTTATCAAATGAAAAAGAAATTTCATTTGACTGTATTCACGACACAAGAAGATCTTGAAGTCTATTGACAAAGTAAGAACGTCGATTCAGTCACAATTCTATCATTCAAATATTTCAAGTTTCTAAACATTTTCTTCAAGAAGAATGTTAATATCTTGTCTTTGCATCAAGTTCATGATCATGTCATACATCTTAAAGAAGATGCTCAATTCTCAGTCTTCGCTTTGTACAACATAAATCATGATAAAATTCTAGAACTTCATCGTTATCTGAATGAAAATCTGAGCAAAGATTTCATTCAAGTCAGTCACTTTCAAATGATCACTTCTGTTCTCTTCATCAAGAAACTTAAAGAAGAACTTTGCTTCTGCGTGAACTATCGAGATCTGAACGTTATCACAGTCAAGAATCGATATTCTCTGTCTCTGATCTCAGAAACGCTGAATCGTCTGAGTTGAGCTAAAATCTTTATCAAGCTGAATATCATTTCTGCATTCAATCAACTTTGAATCAAAGAAGAAAATGAAGTTCTCATCGTCTTTCACACTTGATTTGAATTATTCAAGTATTTAATCATGCTCTTTAATTTATGTAATGAATCTGTCTTGTTTCAGAAGTATGTCAACAATACTCTTTGTGAACATTTAAATAAGTTCTGTACAGCTTATCTAAATGACATCTTGATCTATTTCGACAATGAACTCGAGCATGAGATTTATGTCAAGCTCATTCTGCAAAAGCTGCAAGAAGCAGATCTTCAAATGAATATAATCAAATGCAAGTTTCACATCACTCAAGTTTCATATCTAGAATTGATAATCATCATCGAAGAAATCAAGATGAATTCTTTTAAGATAAACATCATTGTCAACTGATTCATCTTGATCAATGTTAAAGACGTTCAAAGTTTTCTAGATTTTGCGAACTTTTATAGAAGATTCATTTATGACTATAGTAGAATAGCTATCTCGCTCATTCATCTCATCAGAAAAGATGTACTCTTTGTCTGATCTCAGAAATGTCAGATTGCATTCAACATTCTTAAGAAAGTCTTCACTTTCAAGATTATTCTTCATCACTATAATTTAGATCATAAGATTGTGATAGAAATCAATGCTTTGAACTATGTGTTTGAAAACATTTTCTCTCAGTACAATGAAAATGAGATTCTTCATTCAGTCGCTTACTTTTCAAAGAAGCATAATTCAATCGAGTGTAACTACGAGATCTACGATAAAGAACTCATGATCATTGTTTGCGCTTTCAAGAAATGATGATCAGAGCTTGAAGACTTTATTTATTCTGTTGAAATGATCATGAATCACAAAAATCTTGAGTATTTCATGTCAATTAAGCAGTTGAGTCGTTGTCAAGCTCGTTGAAGTGAGTTTCTGTTTAGATTCAACTATCACATCGCTTATCATTTCGACAAGATCGATGATAAGTTAAATGCTCTGACATGTTGCTCAGAAGATCTTTCTAAAGAGAGAAATACATTCGATTCTTAACATTAATATCAACATCAGACAATTCTGAAAACTCATGTTTTAGACTTCGATATTATTAAGAATCTCATCTTCAACATCTTCAACATTAAAGTCATAAAGCTTCAGTCACAAATCATCACTTTAGATTCAGTTCAGTTACATCTGTTTTCAGTTATCTCAGCATCTTCGCAAATTTTAATCTCTATGAATCTAGAAATTAAAGAATTTGACGTTGAAAACATCAAGTCTTAACTAAATTAAAACATTTTGAATCTTGATGAAGATTTTGCTGATACTTTCATTCAGACATTGTGAAAGCAAGTCGAAATCAATGACAAATTCGCAGCTCAGATAATTGAAGTGCTTCGCAATGAAGCACGACATCACAACAAGATTTCTCTAGTCGAGTGTGAAAAACACGAGAATCATCTGTACTTTCAAGAAAGAAAGTACGTGCTCAACTCAGATAAACTACGTCTTTGTATCATTCAGCTCACTCATGATAGTGTCATCAATGATCATTCAGAAAGAGCAAAAAGCTATGAACTGATCAGTCGAGTTTACTGATGATTAAACATTTATAAGTATGTTCAACGCTTTGTACAAAACTGTCACGTGTGCACACGTTTCAAGCTCTTTAAACAATGAACTCAAGAATGATTGTGTTTTCTTTCAGTTCTTGAACGTCGTTGATGTGATATTTTCATAAACTATGTAGATTCTTTATCGCTCAGTATCTTCATGAGTATCACATATAGATATGTTCTAATCTTCGTTGATCATTTTATCAAAATGAAACATTTAATTCTCATCACTTTTAAACTGATTGCATCGAGTTGAATCATTGAGATCGAGTCGAGTTCTCGATTCGTCAAGACTCGATTTAAGTCAGAATTCTTGACTTGAGTATTTAAGTTGAATCAAGATGTTTGACTCAAGTATTCAAGTCAAGTCAGAAAATTGAAATCGAGTATCGACTTGAAATTCTCGATTTGACTCGTCAAGACATGAAGATAAATAGATAGATATTCTATTATGACTCTCTATTATGACTTTCTATCATGACTCTCTATCAAATAGCCTTCATGTTTCTCTATCATAGCTTCTCTTCATGACTTCTCTTCATGACTTTTCTTCATGACTTTTCTTCATAGCTTTCTATCATGTTTTTCTATCATAGCTTTTCTTCATGACTTCTCTTCATGACTTTTCTTCATGATTCTCTATCAAACAGTCTTCATAGTTTCTCGTCATGACTTTCTATCATAGCTTTCTATCATAGTCTTTTATCAAAGCTCTCTATCAAACGATCTTCATGTTTCTCTTCATGTTTCTCTTCATGTTTCTCTTCATGTTTTTCTTCATGTTTTTCTTCATGTTTCTCTTTATGACTTTCTATCAAAAAGATAATGCAAAAAGATAATGCAAAGGCGAAAAACCGGAAAAATTTCTATATTTAGCTCTCTTGACGTCATATTCGATTGCTTAATGAGTCGAATCGAGTCAGCGAGTTCTGACTCGACTCGAGATCAATATCGAGTCGAGTCATGAGATTCAACTCAAGTATTCGAGTCGAGTCAGAAGATTTGACTCAAGTACTCAAGTCGAGTCAGAATGTAGATATGAAAACTCAACTTGACGATCAGTCTAATCACTTTTATGAAAGTTGAAGAAGCTATCAACTGCTTCTATGCTCATGTTTGAAAACATCATGATTTACTCAAGTTCTTCATGTCTGATTGAGATACACAATTCATTTTCAATATCTGAGAAGATAGACATTAAGTTATCAACAACGTATCATTCTGAAATTAATGATCAAATCAAGAAAATCAATGCTGTTATAAAGCATTATCTTCAAGTCTTCGTCAACTACATGCAGAATGACTGAGCTAAGTGACTTTCTGAAGTTGAATTCATCGTCAATAATGCATCATCATCAATCACTTTAACATCATTCTTCTTGATCAATTTGAGTCAAAACTCACATTTAAACTTTGAGTCTTCTGAGTCTCTGTTCAAGAATCTTACGTTTCAAGCTTGAAACAAGTTAATCAATGTTGAAGAGTTCATTAAGAAGATGAAGAAACTAACTGAACATTTACATGATGAGATGCTTATAGCTCAGATCATTTACGAATTCAATATCAATCTTTCTCGTCGTTCTTGTTCTAAATACTTCATCGAAAATGAAGTCTGACTGAATGCTTGCAATCTCAACATCACTCACTTCATTGTCAAGTTAAATGATTGTAATGTTGACTTTTTCAAGATCAAGCGTGTCTTCAAGAATAATTCTCTGATCATCAAGTTAAATCTTTCAGTATTCATGAAGATTCATTCAATCTTTCATGTTATTCTTCTGAATCATATCGCAAGTGATCTTCTTTCAAGTCAACATCAGAAATTTCAAGAACTCATTATTGTTGAGAATGACAAAAGATTCTGATATGTAAACAGCATATTAAACTTCAAGCGTGATAGATGTTATAACTCATCTCTGCTTAAGTATTATGTTGATTGAAAAGATTACTTTTCTATTTGAAAGTCTTTTCATCTTCTGAATAATTGTGAGCAAGCGCTCAATGAATATTATCTCGTCAATTCTGTTGTCGAAGAATCACATGTACTGTCATTTGTGATGTTTCAATGTCAATGTCAAAAACTTTAAGTTCAATCTTCATTATCTTAACTCAGCTCAGATCTGACTCAGATCTTGTTTAGATCTGACTCAAACATTTTGTTTAAATTTGATTCAGATGTAATTCAAATGTGTTTCAATTTCTGTGCATCATCACATTAAACTGCATTTCGTCTTTTTTTTGCTCAAATCTGACTCAGATCTTGTCTAGATCTGACTCAGACATCTCGTTTAAATCTGACTCAGATGTGATTCAAATGTGTTTCAATTTCTGTGCATTATCATGTTAAAATGCATCTTATCTCGTCTTACTCTTCAGACATCTTGCTCAGATCTGATTCAGATGTGACTCAGATCTATTTTAGTCTCATCTGTGCTTCATCACATTAAAATGCGTTTATATCAATTCTTATCTCATTTCAGTCTTCATTTTCAATTCTTTCTCATTTTATCTTGTTTCTTCTCATCATCTTGCAAAAGCTCAGTCTTGAAGAGAGAAGTTACTGTCATGATGTCAAATCATCAATTTGATTTAGAACATAAATTGTTGATGTCTTAAATAATCTCGATTCATTGAATTTGTTTCGCAGTTCAATGAATCAAGTCATCAATTTAGTCATTATCATTTTAATTTAGTTTCAGCAATTCTGTTTTGATCATTTCAGTTGTGTGCGTGAATCTTTGCAATCTTAAGTCATAAAACTACTGTCTAGTCTTGATTCTGCTCAATTCATGTATATAAAAGTTGAGCTTTCATTCTTTTCTTTCACTCTTTGTTTTTCATCTTATACATTATCTGATGTATTGTCTTGTATTTAGATTCTATCAAAGTAATAATAATATCAGTCTTTTATATTGATAGTATCTTTAGTTTAGCTCAGTCTTTGACACATTGATTCAATGAGAGTCATTGTTCTCATTGACTTGAGAAGTGATGAGAAATTCTACTTCATGAATACATCAATTAACTTCTCAAATTTTTAAACACTGACAAGCAGAACACATGAATCAATCAGAGCATCATGATATCAATGATATAAACGACTAGCTCATCTGAATATGACAGATGTAAAACGTCTAGTCAACATGAGCATCGACATCAATGTGAATTCAATCAATAGTCTAGAAGAGAGAGAATTTTCAGAATCAATATGTGAGACTTGTGTCTTAGACAAGCAACATTGAGCTTCAAGTCAAAGATCTCACATAAGAGTCATCAAGATTGATGAGCTGATACATTTAAATCTTGTTGACGATGATAAAATACTTATGATCGATGAAGAATTCAGATATGTTGTCACTATGATTGATGATTACAGTTAATATACAATCATTTATCTAATAGATCGAAAATTCGATCTAAAAGACGTACTTCAAAACTATCTGAATTTAATGAAGAATCGAAATACTTCGATTCATCAACTTCGTTCAGACAATGAAGAGAAGTATGCTGATCATCACATTATTGATTTGCTCAAGAAGCATGAGATCAAATGAAAGTTGATGACTTCATATAACTCAAGTCAAAATAAAGTTGCAGAATGATGTTTTCACACTCTTTTTGAATGAACTTGCGCTATACTATCTAGCGTCAATTCATCAATCAGACTATGAAAGAAAACAATAATGACTGTCATCTATCTGAAGAACAGAAGTTCTATCATTGCGTTGAACAAAATAACTCTTTATGAAGCATAACATGACAAGAAGTCTGATCTTAGCTATCTGCATACATTTGAATGCATAATTTATCATCATGTGAAGAAAGTTCATTGAAAGCTCAATGACAAGAGCTTAAAATGTCAGTTCTTGAGCTACAAGAGAGTCAATCAGTATCGCTTGTGAAACGAGAAGAAGATACTAATATCTAGTCACATTCAATGAAACGAGATAGTCATCGAAGTTGAAGAGTATGATAAAGATCTTTTAATACTAAGCTTCGATGATCAAATCAACGATCATCAAACAAGAATATTAATCACTTCACAGAAAACTAAAAGCAGATCACTAGAACTAGAATTAGAATCAATCAAGTCAGATAGCTCAAGCAATACTGATATTTTTGATGCTTTGAGCAAACATCTCAAATGAGTCATTGCTGAATCGATTGATTACAAGACTCTCAATGATCTCTGAATTAAAGACAATCAAGACTTTGTCAGTCGAGCAAATTGAATTCAAATTGAATCGAATACATTACAAACAGTGAAACAAGCTAAAGTCAGTCTCGATTGAGAACAATGAAAGCTCACTTTCAGAAGTGAACTGAACACTCACATCAAAAACAACATCTTTACTCTGAGAATATCTTCGTCGAGTTGATGAATACTGTCGACGCGCTGAGTAACTATCATTAAGCGAGAATTCAAAGAGAAGATGATCAAATACAAAGCTAAATGAGTGTGTAAGAAATTTCGTCAGAAGCAAGAAATCAATTATAATGAGATTTTTGTCTCAATGATCAAAGTCATCATCATCAAAATGCTTTTAGCACTGATGATCAAATATGACTACGAAGTTGAACAAATGAACATCATCATTATCTTTCTAGAAGCACATCTAAAAGAAGAGATCTGAATGCAGTAATTGTTATGATTCTAGTCTTCATTTATTCTTTCTAGTCTTTGTCTTGATTTCATTCTAATCGAGTCTAGTAAGCATTCAAGCTAGAAATGATGTCATTGAGACTTTGCATCATATGTGTAAGACATCAACTCAATCTAGTCTAGCACAGAGCTGAGAAACACACATATAAGAATCGAGTTCTTTTCTGTAGATACTTTTCTTTCTTAGCATTTATCTATTAGTTAAATGACATTCATATGACTCGCTCTATGCTGATTTCTAACAGTAGATAAATGCTAATCAACTACTCTGCTATCGACGTGTAGATGATACGAAATAATCTACTTCGTTCATTCAGAGAATTTGCAAGAAATTCTTTGAATTACTTTCATCAAAACACACATTCAAATTTACTCAAATTTATCAAATCAATCACTCAATCTTATCATAATCAAATCTATCTATCTATCTTTATCTCTCTCACAATGACACACGACTCTGAATCAGTCGAGTCACGAACAGCTCGTCTGCTTAAAAGCATTGCTAGTAGACGAGTTTTTCTTATTTCTTTCGATGCTTCAGCGAAATCTCAGAATGTCGCTACTTCATGAAACATCAACATGAGTCAACAACTTCGTCAATAAGCTATCAATCAGTCAGACGAGATCATCAAGATGCTGATCGAGCTAAGAAATCAACGAGACATGACTTTGAAACTCAACAAGCAATGAATCAATTTACAAGTCAATCACATCAAGAGACTTGATGAGCTAAAGATCAATTAAACGACAATAAACACTCAAGAAGAGACTATTGTTGAACTACAAGAGAAAGTATTGAGTCTCAAAAAGAGACAGCGTTCAGCGAATCATCTTTGATCTCGACAGTCTACGAAGTCTCAAGCTTCTATCAAGAATCATACTCGACGAAAGTCGTTCACTCTATTTGACAATGATCATCACAAGTTCTTCAAGTTTTCGAATTCATTTATATTCATTGATGAAGATGAATTGACATAAAACAGCTGAAGAGTCAAGATAGACGACAAGCTTCAGACAAATGTCGATCATTTCGATAATGAGAATATCTGTATTGTTTATGTGATATCTAGACTAGAAGATGATGCTGCTGAGCACATCTTCGCTCGACATCGACATGACGCTTCGCATTCATACATTTCGATCGACGAGCTATTTGAGCATCTGAAAGAAATATACGATGAACTGAATAAGAATCGAAAGTGTCGTCGTGAGTACAACGCTCTGAGACAAGCAGACAAGTCTTTCAATGTCTTCTACTTCAACTTTATGAAGCTATTCAGCTATCTCGAATACAACGATTGCACTCTGATGAACAATCTTCAGAATAAAATCAATAATCGCTTGCAAAACAATCTATCAGTCTGTTCAGAGAACTTTACTTCGCTCACTCGCTTAAGAATCTTTCTTCAAGATGTGAATAGTAAACAACGAGTTAATTATCAGCTTCGCAGCGAACGTTGCATTGTCATCATCAAAGTCACTGTTGTATCTGATAAACGCGTTACTTCTCTGTCAGTAACAACTTCGATAATCGATTATGTTAAATCAACTATTTCTTCTATTTCTGAGTCAGCGAGATCATCAATTATCTGCTACATCTGCAAGACTCTCAATCATTTGTTCAAGAATTGCTCTCAGCTGAACAAGATTAACACTTCTGCATCTCATGCATTCACTCTTCGTCTACATGAGATTATCATTTCGAAGAATAAAAAGAATAAGAAAATGTCTTTCGAGAATAGCGAGGCAAAAAACTAGAGACTTTCATCAAAGACGCGATGAAAGATGTGTTAATCTCTTCAACGATGAGCATGTCAGATGATTCTTTTGCTTCTGAATCTTTAACTATTGAATGTATACTTTCTAGCAATGAAATTAGTTACTCATTGAAGTCATTGATTGACATCAAAGCTGCTGACTATTCATTCATTGATGAAGTGATCGCGCAGATTGTTTGTGATTAGTTGCAAATTGAGTCTCTGACTTTGATCAAAGCGAAGTCAATTCAAGAATTCGACGATTATTATGCTAAGAAACTCATTATTCATGTCATTTATTCAAATCTGACTGTTCAAGATCATACGATTGACACAGCTTCTATGTTGATCACTCGATTAAATCAACATCAAATGATTCTTGAAAAAACATGAATGAACAAAATCAACCTAGTAATTGATATGCAAAACGATTCTCATCGATTTTCGAATTTCAACTCTACTAATCAGAAATTGATTGCTCTATTTTCAAGCAATAAATCAATCACGAAACGAAAGAGCTTGACTTCTACTCATATACTGAAGAGATTTTTCACTTTCGTTACATCTTAATTCAGTCAAAACAAGAAGTTCATTGAACAGTTAAAACAGCGTGACGTGACTTTGACTAGCATCAATTCTAAGTCAATGTTCAGTCTGAAATCATTCTCTTTCAGTTCAATGAACATAGCAATGATAGAGACAGCGACATATAGAATGTTAGTCAAATGATCAGACATCAAGATCTTTGCTGTTATCATCTTGAAAATCGATCGACTCATAACTACAGTTGAAAATAAGTCTGAAGAAGTGAATCTGCATGAGCTCTCACACGTCAAGATTCTTGAGAAGGTCAAAGTCAAGCTCTTTCTTGAGTATCATGACTATCTAGACGTGTTCAATCGAGCTATGATTGATCAGCTATTATTGCATCGTTTCTACGATCACAAAATTGAGTTGATCGATGAAGAAATATTTTCTCGAAGCAGACTATATCAGATGTTCAATCACAAGCTTCAGAAGATAAAGAAGTATCTGATCAATCATCTAAACAAAGAATTCATTTTCTTCAGCTTCGCATCATACGTCTCGCTCATTTTGTTCATCGAAAAGAAAGACGATAGTCTGCGTTTCTGCATCAATTACAGAAAACTCAATGCTTTGATTAAACGAGATCGTTATTCTTTGTCATTGATAGACGAGACTCTCGCTTGTATACAAGAAAGCAAGTATCTGACTTGATTGAACATCATTGTCGCGTTCAACAAACTACGCATGCACTCAGATAGCGAAGATTTGACTATCTTTATTATCTTCTTCAATTCATACAAATATCATGTAATGCTCTTTGAATTAATCAATGAATCTGCGTTCTATCAACATTATATGAACGACGTGTTGTTCAAGTATCTACATCAGTTTTGTCAAATCTATCTAAATGACATTATCATCTACAGCAAGATTCTGAAGAAACACAAGTGACATGTATGATTGATCTTGAATAAACTACGAGAAGCTGATCTACAGATAGACATCAACAAGTGCAAGTTTCATGTTCAGAAAACTATCTTTCTAGAACTCTTGATATCAATCGAAGAATTGAAGATGAATTCGCGAAAGATGCAAGCAGCTGTTGATTGATCTACACTCAATAATCTCACTCAGATGCAGTTCTTCATTGACTTCTGCAATTTCTATCGATGCTTCATCAAGAACTTTTCGAAGATTGTTCATTCAATGATTCAACTCATTTAAAAGAAGATCATATTTGAATGAAATGAAGTCTGTCAGATCATCTTTGATCATATGAAGAGACGTATGATCGAGACTTTTATACTACGTCACTTTGATCAAACTTGTGAGACTATTCTCGAAATTAACTCATTCAACTACGTCAACGATGAAGTTCTCTCTCAATATGATGACGAAGAAGTACTACATTCAATTGTCTTTTATAGCAAGAACATGTCTTCTGCTGAATGCAACTACGAGATATACAATAAAGAACTTCTGATCATCATTTGAGCATTTGAACACTGACGACTCGAACTGAAGCTAACTGACATTTCTATCAAGATGTTCATTGATCATCAAGCGCTCATCTCGTTGATGAAAGATAAAAAGCTGAGCAGACGTCAGATGTGTTGAGTTCAGAAGCTCGCTGATTTCAACTTCAGAATAATGTATCGATCTGACAAACAGAACATCAAGATCGATGCATTAACTCGTCAAGCTGACGTCGTGCTCAGAGATTCAGAAGATGAGCGCGTTCGTTATCAATGAATCACTATTCTGACTTTGAATCAAATGAAAATTGCTGATCTAGAGAAGAACATCAGTGAATCAATCTATAAACAGATTCTTGAGACTAATGAGATCGACGAGAATTGTACGCTACTTCGCGAAGCAATAGCAAAAGATGAGACACAATATGAAGATATTAAATTGAAGAATTGTTGAACTCAGAATGAAATCTTGTATCATGATAGTCAGCTATGAATTTTGTTCAACGAGTTTCTACAAATGAATCTGATTCGTGAGATGCACGATCAATCATTAATTGATCATTCTGATATTCTTAGAACTGTGAAAGTCATAAAGCGAAACTACTATTGATCATTCATGCGAAAAACGATAGATCAATATATTTGAAACTGCTATATCTGTCAACGTTCAAAGACATCTAGAGATAAATCAAACGACTTGCTTCAATCTCTATCAATATCTGAACAGCGATGACAAGACATAACAATGAACTTCATTATCAATCTATTTGATTCGAGCGAGTACAACGCTATTCTGATGATCATCTGCAAATTATCAAAAGAAAGACATTATATTTCTTGCATCATTGATGATAAAGATGTCATTGTCAAAAAGACAGCTGAAATGCTGATTCAATGAGTATATTGAACTCATGATTTATCAAGCTTCATAGTATCTGATCGAGGTTCGCAATTCATCTCTATACTATGAAAGTTTCTTTGCAAACGACTGAGCATTTTTCTTCAATTGTTCATCGTTTATCATTCTTAGATCAATGATCAAAGCGAACGAGTCAATCAGAACGTCAAGCGATATCTTTGATTCTTCTGTTCGTATATGCAGAATGACTGATCTAAGTGACTACTCATGATCGAGTTCATCGACAATAACATTTTGTTCTCAGTCATCTTCTTGACTCTCTTCTTCATGAACAAGATCTTTCATTCTCGTATAAGCTTCAACTCTGACATCATTGAGTATGAAAGCACTCGCGAACGCTTGCAGATCAATCAAGTCAAGAATATATCTGAACAAATGAACAAGACATTGATCTTCGCTCGTGAAGCTTTGATCAAAACACGAAAACAAATGATGAATCAAGCTAACAAGCATAGAAAGAAGATCAATTATGAGATCAAATCAAGAATGTTTTTGAATGAATGAAACATCATTACAGCAAGACTCTTCAAAAAATTGAATGACAAGATGCTCAATTCTTTTCAGATCATTGATCTCATTGACTCATTTTATAAATTGAAACTACTCGAGACTATGTGTATACATGATGTATTTCATTCAGAGCTTCTTCGTCTCATTATCAATGACTCTTTGTCTGATCAGAAGAATGAACTCTCAAGATCAATAGTGGTAAACGATGAAGATGAATGAGAAATCGACGATATATTGAACTCTCGACGATATCAAAGATGACTTCAATATCAAGTCAAATGAAAGAGCTATGACAATGATCTCAACTGATATAACGCTGACGACGACGAATTTATAAACACTCAAGAGATGATCGATGACTTTCATATTAAATATTCAAGAAAAGCGCACTAAGAAACAACATTCATGCGAACATGAATATTCAAGAAAGAAAAATAATGTTATGATTCTAATCTTCATTTATTCTTTCTAATCTTCATCTTGATTTCATTCTAATCGAGTCTAGTGAGCATTTGAGCTAGAAGTGATGTTTTTGAGACTCTGCATCATATGTGTAAGACGTCAATTCAATCGAGTCTAGCACAGAGCTGAGAAATACACATATAAGAATCGAGTTCTTTTCTGTAGATACTTTTCTTTCTTAGCATTTATCTATTAGTTAAATGACATTCATATGACTCGCTCTATGCTGATCTTTAACAGTAATCATTAAGATTTGAGCAAAAAGAATCAAATAAAATCTTTTTGATCTGTCATTTAAACAAGACTCTATATGAACTGAAACAAACATCTTGTTACGAGCGTATCAAGACTGAACAAGACTGAAGCTTTAATCAATTCGCAGTGAACGCTAGCGAGTTTTCTGCGTAATGATTAAAGTTAATCAGCGAGCTAGTCAGGTTTGACTTAAATATGACTCAGATATGACTTAACATTCTTTTTCTTTCTCAACACTCTTTTCTTTCATCAACATCTTGTTCATCTACATCACATTCTTCTCATGTCACAAACACATTTCTTTTGAGTTTAACACAGTCTCTGAACATTACATAAATAGAAGTTTTTCTATCAATCTTCTTCTGTATTCTTAATATTCAGTTATAGTTATTTCTAAAGATTAAGCATTATCAACTCTGATCTTTATTGATTGTATCATTTAGACATGATTTTGACATTATATTAAGAATTTGTTAATCACATGATACTGATCTCATTACTCATTCAACATACTCATTTAGACAGAACGAGTCTAAAGAAATTAATTTATCTGATGATCAATGATAATCAAAAGATAGAACAACATTAAAGAGTTGAATAGAATCAACGACAAGACTGTTTGAATTGCTAGACTACTTATCACTTATTAAGTACACAAAGTTCACTCGATTATGAGAATCACGATAAAGAATCTTCGTGAATTGTTCAAGAATCAAATCGATCGATAGATTCAACGATAAAGAATCTTCATTGTTTGCTAGAGAATCAATCAAATCAACAAACAAATCTCATCTTCTTTATTGAAGATTAAACATCACTTTATACGTCTTTCTTCTTTAATCATCAAGCATCATCATTCGTTCAATTCTCTTTCAAACAAATCTCATCATGCTTAGTCATTCGTTTACTGAAGAGCATTTCGAAGAATTTCGAAATCGTTTCTTTCAAATCTCTGATGCTGATTCATCAAAATCATCAAGTGTTGCATCATTCATTCAGAAAGATGATGAATCATTCATTGAAATGATAATACTTCTCATGTTTTACGAAATTTGAAAGACTTGAAGGCTAGCTCTTGATGAAGAAACAGATCAACTCTACGAGTTAGATAAACAACAAGAAGACGAAATCAAAGAGTTGAAGACTAGACTTCAAGCTAAAGAAATCACTTCTTCTGATTCTATCTACTCTGAGCGTTCTAGATCTCAAAAAATATCTGATTCTTCGCTGTTTACTGATGAAAAGAACTCTACTTGAAAGAACTGATACGGAAAAATTCAGAATAAACTAGAGATCAACGTCGATCTTTTTTCTAATAAATGAGTCAAATTGAGCTATATATATTCTAGATTATTCAATGATGCAGCTGAGATCACTCAAGCTAAACGCGAACGTGACTATATCAATCTCTATAAGATCATCAACGATTTTTTGAAAAAGCTAACTCAGTTGTTTAATGATTCAAATAAGAAAGTCAACTTTCGTAGAAAATACTACAACTTGATTCAAGAATTCAAGAAATTCTATAAATTCTATACTCAGTTTCAACGTTTATCTTTCTATCTAGACTATCATGAAAAGCAACTGATCGCTGATCTAAAAGATAAAATACATTCTCATCTTCGATTTGTTTGAGTAAATCAACTAGTTCAATCTGATTTTCTAAAAGAAATTCGTTTCTATCTGATTTGTTTGAATAATGATCAGCGAGTCATTCGAGAAATCAAGAACAAGATCAAACGTGTTGATAATCTTTCTAAGACTATCTTTCATAAAGCGACTATTGTCACTCAGTCAGTCGATCACTTGAAGTCTGATCAGCTAAAGTCGCGCGACGTGATTTTAACTAGCGTCAAAGAAGCAGACATTCTAGTCGAAAGCTGTTTTATATGTCATAAATCAGATCATAGCTTTAAAGAGTGTCTCGATCGATTTACTAGAATCAATGTCGTGAACAATGAATATGATTGCTTCGATTTTGATTCGAATTTCAATTAAAAAAACTAGTCATTTCTTCAAAAGTCATCAAAGAAATAGAGATTATATCTTTGTGCAAATTAAACGAAATTCTATCGAAAGAAAATTACTTTGAAAAGTCGTTTCTAATTGATGCTCATCTCATCTCTCAGAATTGATCTTTCAGCCTTCGTTTTCTAATAGACAGTGATTCAATCATTTACATGATCATATATTTTAATTTAGTCGATAAAGTATGCAAGAAACTGAAAATTCAATCTATATCACTGACAAAAGAGAAGCTAATAAGAAATTATGATGAGAAGATATTTAAGAAAATCATCACTCATAAAATTCTACTCAATCTCATCATCGAAAGTCATAAGAAATTGACTGTATCAATGCTGATAGCTTATATCAATCATCATGAAGTCATATTGAGTAAGCTCTGAATGAATAAAAACGAAATATTATTGAATATGCAAAACGACGTCATTGTTTTTTCAGATCAATTGAATACTTCTATTTCGATTTTTTCAATTTCTCTTAATTCAAAGCACTTAAGTTGATCGCGATCAACTTCATCTTCTTCAATCACTCAGACTAAGATTTCTATGATGCTCAAACAACTCATTCAAGAAAAGTTATTCTCGATTTGAAGCATAGACGCAGCTTCGTTCAAAACACTGTTGAATCATTTAAAGAAAAACAAGATCGAAGTCTTTGTTCTATTCATGATGAACATCAATAGAAAAATCGCGTACAATACTCAGTATGATTTGAACGCTTTAAACATCTCTTCAATCAATGAAACTGCTCAGAATTTGAAAGATATTAAAGCAAAGCTGTCATTGAAATATCATGAGTTTCTAGATGTTTTTGATTGAGTTCAATCAAATAAACTACTTTCTCATTGCTTCTATGATCATAAAATTGAACTCATCAATGATTCAACGTCTTCTTGCTGTCGAGTCTATTGAATGTTTTCTGTCAAACTTCTGAAAGTAAAGAAGTACTTAAACGAGAATCTGTCGAAGAAATTCATCACTTCTAGTCAGACTCTCTATTTCTTCTTCGTTTTATTCGTTCTCAAAGCAAATGAAAATCTTCAATTCTGCGTGAACTATTGAAAGTTAAATGTCATTTTCAAAAGAAATAGATATTTTCTATCGTTGATAGACGAGATCATTGATAAAATAGTGAGTTGCAAGCATCTGACTAGATTGAACATCATATCAGCATTCAACAAACTTCAAATGCATCTCGATAACGAGAATTACATCACTTTTATCACTGCTTTAAAAGCATATAAATACAAGATGTTATCATTCAAACTGACTAATGAATTGATCTTCTTTCAGCAATATATGAATGACATTTTATGAAACTTTCTGAACGACTTTTGTCAAGTCTATTTAAATGACATTCTCATCTATAGCAAAATGAGAAAGAAACATAAAGATCACGTCAAATTAGTATTGAGTCAACTACGCGAAGCTGAACTGCAAATGAATATTTGAAAGTGCGAATTCAATGTGAAAGAGACTGTCTTTTTAGAAGTCATTGTATCAGAACTAAATTTTCGTATGAATTTCAGCAAAGTGACAGTTATAGTCAGCTGAATCACTTCGATCAATCTAAAAGAAATTCAAAGCTTCGTGAAATTTGTTAACTTCTATCGTCGTTTCATTAAGAACTTCTCGAAGCTAGTCAAATCATTCACTCAGTTGACTAGAAAGAATACATCTTTTGTTTGAAATGAGATTTGTGTTCAAGTCTTTAACAATCTAAAGAAACAAGTCAGCTCAATCTCAGTACTTCGTCATTTTGATCTCAAACGACAAGCTATTCTGAAAACTAATGCTTCAAACTATGTAAAAGATGAAATACTATTTTAGTATGATGACAAGAAAGTTCTTTATTCAATGATCTTCTACAGTAAAAGCATGATCTTCGCTGAAATCAATTATCACATCTATGACAAGAAATTGTTAATCATTATTCGATGCTTCGAACATTGATGACTTGAGCTGAAATGCATTGAACTACTCATTCAAATGTTCATTGATTATCAGACTTTGAAGATCTTCATGAAAAATAAACAGTTGAGTCGACGACAAGTCAACTATCTGAACATTCTATCGAAGTTCAACTTTTAGATCATCTTTAAATCAGGCAAAATGAACATTAAAGTCAATGCTTTAATCAGAATGTCTCTAACAAACGTCTCTGAATCAGCTCAGCGTCTTGAAGATTGTTTTCAGACTATTCTGATCTTTGATAGAGTCGATGTTCTATCTATTGAATCGAAAGCAAATCTCTATCAACGAGTATGAATGATCAATCAAACAGATAAGTTCTGCAGCGAATATAGACAAGCTATGAACGAAAACAAGCTCAAATTTCATATCACTAAATTGAAGAACTGCGAAATCATTGACGACGTTCTATTTAGAAAAGATCTACTGTGAATCTCTGAAAACATGCACACGAAATTACTACAAGAAGTGCATGATCAATCTTCAATCTTTCACTTCGACAATAGATGAATCATTGATTTAGTTCAGCGTTTCTACTATTGATCAGATCATTGAGCTACTATTTGATGATACATTCGAAACTGTCATGCTTATCAGCGAAGCAAAGTCTCTAGAAATAGCATCAATGAACTTCATCATTCTCTTTCGATTTCACAGAAACGTTGAAAAGATATAGCTATAAACTTCATCATTGAACTATCTCTGTCAGAAGACTATAACGTTATTTGCACAATCATATATCATTTCATCAAAGAACATTATTATGTTCTCTGTCATTGAAAAGATGATAACATCTCAGTCGAAGAAATGATTTGAATCATGCTATGAAACGTCTATTGACTGCATAATCTACTCAGTTCTATTGTTTCAAACAGAAACTCTCAATTCATATCGACTATGTGAAAAAGTCTTTGCAAGCGACTGAAAATCACAGCTAGTTTATTCACAGTCTATCATTCTGAGATTGATGATCAATCGAAATGAGTCAATCAAGACGTTGAACGCGAACTTAGAATCTACTGCAATTACATGCAGAATGACTGAATCAAATGAATATCTATGATGAAGTTCAGTGACAATTTCAATATCTTCTCGATCACTTCAATGACTCTCTTCTACTTCAATAAAAGATTTCACTCTCGAATGAATTTCAATTCAGATACGATTGACTACGAAACAACTCATGAACGACTTGAAGCTAGAAAAGCAGATGATATTGTCATTTGAATGAAAGAGTTACTGAACTTCGATCATCAACAATTAGAAAAGATGAAGCTGATCATTGAAGTTCAGATCAATAAACATAGATGAAACATCATCTATGAAGTAAATGACTGAGTTTGACTATCTTTCAGAAATGTCAAGACAACGAGACTCTGCAAAGATTTGAAAGATAAACAGCTAGATCTTTATCAAATCACTGTCAAAGTGAGTATCTTTTATCATTTTCATTTATCAGTCAGCATGAAGCATCTGCATTCAATGTTCAGCTCGAAGCTACTGCAATCATATTCAGAAGACTTTCTATCAGAACAGCATTCAGAATCACTCAGATTAATCACTATTGAAGATGATGAACATTGAAAGATAAACAGTATATTGAACTTCAGACGCTATCAAGATTGAATACAGTACAAAGTCAAATGAATAAATCTAGATAGAAATAATGAATAATACTATGTTGATAAAGAGAAATTCAATGATTCAAAGAAAGTTTTGAACGAATTTCATAAGCTATATTCAAACAAATCACGCTAAATATCGAAATAACTATCAACAAAAGTGAGCAAATGAACTACATTCATGTGAACATGAATTTTCGAAGAAAAAGATAATGTTACGAGCGTATCAAGACTAAACAAGACTGAAGCTTTAATTAATTTGCAGTGAACGCTAGCGAGTTCTCTGCGTAATGATTAGAGCTAATCAGCGAGCTAGTCAGGTTTGACTCAGATATGACTCAACACTCTTTTCTTTCATCAACATCTTGTTCATCTACATCACATTCTTTTCATGTCATAAACACATTTCTTTCGAGTCTAATGCAGTCTTTGAACATTACATAAATAGAAGTTAACGTATCAATCTTCTTCTGTATTCTTAATATTCAGTTATAGTTATTTCTAAAGATCAAGCACTATCAACTCTGATCTTCATTGATTGTATTATCTAGGCACGATTCTGACACATCTCAAGAATGATATGCAATTCTGAAAGTTTATCTCATTTTCATCAACTATCAAAGAATAGAAATTAATCATTCAATGTTCACTCATCAGAATAACATTATTATCGCTATTTATGTGAACGATTTACTCATTCTAGAATCGAATATATTTGATATAGAAGCTCTGAAGCTGCAATTCACAAAGTGCTTTCAAATGAAAGATCTTGACTCAATCGAGTCATATTTAGAAATGCACATAACTCATGATAAAGTTGAGTGAACTCTTTGAATCAATCAAAGCACTTATATTAAGCGAGTCATTGAGCTTCTGAGCATGAGCAATTGCAGCTCAACGAAAACATCAATGCATCACAGATGTCAACTCAAGAAGAACATTTATTGAAAGTCTGAACAATGAATCAAGTATCAAGTTATCTTTAAAGAAATAGAGAGTTATCAATCAATCATTGAAACACTGATGTGAGTAGTCTGTCAAACATAATCAGACATAGTCTATGCAATGAGCAAATGCAGCAAATATTCGATGAATTCTACTCTTGATTATGATTTAGCTGTCAAACAAATCATTCGATATCTGATCAATACTGCTGAGCTGAGACTTCAATATGAATCTTTCAGAGAGAAGAGAGTTGAGAAAGCTGAATTCTTTGAATATATTGATTCAGCTTATGCAAATTGCTTGAATTTTTGAAGATTCATCTTCAACTATACATTCTTTCTATGAAATGAATCAATTAGCTGAAGCTTCAAACATCAACAATGTGTTAGCACGTCATCTGCTGAAGTTGAATACGTCAACGAATGTAATGCAGTCAAGAAATTGATCTTTCTGATTCAAGCATTGAAAGAGATGAAATATGATGATTTGAATATGAATTCAACTATCATTCTAGCTGACAATCAAGCGACTATAAAAATAAGTAGCAATTTCGTCAATCATTCTCGAGTCAAGCACATTGATACATTCTATCACTATGTTCGAAACAAGGTAGAAGAGAAAGCAATTAGGTTGAAATACATACTCATCGATCAAATGATGATCGACGATCTCATCAAGCTTCTGAAGTCAGGCAAATTCCTGAGTTTCAGGTCAGTCATGAGACTAGCCGAGCATGGCGTCAGCGAATAAAAGAGCATGAATATACAATCAGTAGAAGGTCTGAATAGCCTCATATGAAGCTTCAATTCCTAAGAGGGAGTGTTGGAAATGAGGTATGTTCGTATGTAACACGTACGTAACGCATACATATAAACCCCGGTGTTTAGGTATCTCCGCTCCGGCTCTAGCCGGCTCTAGCCGGCTTGGCTCTAGGGGTATATAGCTCACCTCCTACTTCTTTCTTCCTTCGTTACTATCTATCTACCAATCAACTAGATATATGCCTCTACTACATAGCCAATATATCTACATGCACATATTCGCTCTGACCCTCATATACCAATAATATGAACGACAAAGAAGAAAGAGGAAAAGTACGAGAGCACGAAGAAAAAGGGGTCTGGGACCAAGAGAAAGGAGGAGCGAGAAACAGACGAGGGATAGGCCAAAAAACGGCGAGAAAGACGCGAACAACAAGAAAGGGGAGGAGAAAATAAAGAAAACCGCACGACTGTCGCAAGTATCAGCGACCAAAAAAAAAAAAAAAAAAAAAAAAAAGACGAGCAGACCTCAAGAACACAAAAGCACGGAAAGAAAAAGGCAGCACAGCAAAAAAAGACGTGAAGAGTAAAGTATCGGTGGAGACCGGCTCGATACAACCCCCCGAAAACCTCACTACCTCGCTCTCCCCTACCACAACAACCCTCCCCTCCCCTCCCCTACCACCACAACCCTCCTCTCCCCCACCCTCAACCCCAATCCCCAACCTCCCCAACACCCACCCACACGCTCACGCTCACCCTCAACCTCCCCCATCCAAACCCCCACCCCCGCACCCTCAAAACCCTCAAACCCAATCAAGAAAGCGACCCAGCGAACTTCTTACCTACATCACCGTCTTGTGCTCTTTAATTTGTGCTTTGTTGGATGCGAGAGATGCGAGGAGAGAAGAGGAGAGGAGACGGGGGGGGGGTGTAAAGAACAAGAGGGCTAGGCTAGGCTAGATGAGATGAGATGGTCGTTCCTTGCCCTGGTGGCAGAAAGTGGGGTTACTTGGGGAGAAAAGGTGGGTGGGGGGTGAGGGATGGGGGGTGGGGTAGGTAGGGAGGGAGGATAGGATAGGGTGTGGTGGTGCGTGGGAGGGGGCGTGTTGCGATGGCGGGAGGGAGGGAGAGATGGGGGAAGGGGACAAAGGATGTCAGGGAGGTGAGGGAGAAAGGCACAGGTACGGTTCGCTTGAATCGTTGTTCTGTCCTAGAAAGACATCAATGCCATCTCCGGCACCAAAGCAAACAATATACCAGACCCAGAGACACGGATTTTAGGAAACCCAAGTTCCATTCGCACCTATGTACCACACACAACACATCATTCTATTAGTACAGGCTAACCATGCATACCCACTTTCCTTCCCATTACAGATTTCATCGACCACATATCCAGATTCAGCCAATCAATGCATCATGCCAATTTTCGGATTACAAAATATCCCTTTTCCATGCCTTCTCCCTATCCTCGGAAATGCAAGCTTTCTTGAAAGTGCTCGCGAGCCGCAAACCGCATTAAATCATCCTCCCCTTACAAGAAGAAAGCAGCGAGGCCGGCAGCGACCGCGCCAAAGGAAATGTATTGCACAGCCGCGCTGGACTTGAAGCTGGAGGGAGAGGCCTTGGGTCCCGAGGTGGTGGTGTTGGAGGTTGGCACGGAAGAGTTGCCGCCGGTGATCTGGAAGCTGGCGCATGTAAGGCGCTTAGCATTGGCGCTGTGGATAACGATGGAGCGGTTGCCAAAGAAGCTGGCGGGACCCGAGGCAGTGGAGGTGTAGAGCTCCAAGTATCTGTTGCGCGACGGCATGTCAGTGAGAGGCCTTATTCACGAAAGTGTGAGGGGGATGGAAGAGGCGAAGCCTACGTGATTTGGAATGGCGAAGATGTGATTTTGCCATGTTTACCAGCAAGGTCGCCGACCTGGCATGTCTGGGGCTGGGTCGCATCACAAGGAGGAACCTCGCCGCGCACGTAGGGGTCCAAGTGGGCGAGGGTGCCGGTGCAGTTGCCGTCAGCAGGTACGGGCTGGTCATGGATGTGGTAGACTGTTACACAAAACCAATCGGTTAGCACTGGAACAGTGTCGAAAGAAGACGACTAGAAATGTGGCGGAGGGAGGTAGCGGACTTACGGAATGGACCCAGCGACGCATCAGGGAACCCGTAAAGGTTGATGTTGAAGTTCACACCAGTTCCGTTCGAATTCGATGTGCCCGCAACGTATCCACGGATACCGGTTGTGTTGACACTGGGCAGGACGGCGGTGTAGGTGACGCCGGCTGGGTTTCCCTCAACAATGGCGGCATCGCCAAGTTTGCCTGTTGCAGCTTGGGCTTGTACGAGAGCAAGGCCGCTGGCGGCAACGGTGAAGAGGAGCGAGGAATACATTATAGCTTTTGTTGGTGGATTGATTTGCGAGAGAAGAAACGGTGTGGGAATCTGGAGTTGCTGAAGAGAGGAGAGGTTAGAATTGGGGGTTATAAGTTGGAAAGGGGGGGCCGGGGGGGGCTTGGCTGGACGGGTGAATTGCGCACAAGGAGTGAAGGGTAAGGGGCGCAGGAAAGCAAGCAAACTTACCAGCAGCGAGAGACTGAATGAGACCTTTTCTGAGACTATTGATACAAAGAACGAAAGTCAATCAAAGAAGCGACAGCGACGGAGGTTATGAGAGTGTACGGAAGCAGTCAGTCGTCTTGGCAATGGCAGGAAAAGAAAGAGGTGGGAAAAAGTCGGGGTTGGTGTAATAAAGAACGCAATAATGTAAATATAAACAGGCTAGTAGCGCTAGTGCTGTACCAGTGCTGTAATTAATGGATGGCGGGTAGCGAGCGACAAGGCAGCATGTGATTGGCTGGGCTAGACACGAAAGGGCAATAGCGCCGTTCACTAAGACGCATTCAATGTTTCAGGATCGATGCCATTTCCGGTGGGGGGTTCGCTTGCCGACACGTGACGAGCCATCGCTTCTTCCGTTCGCTGTCAGGTTAAGTACCTATGCTGGGGGCAGGCTGGGTGATGGGCATTTACCAGCTATTTACAGGGCTACTCCGACCAACAACATCTTCTTAACCAGTACTTGCGTACTCCGTACTCCGTACCGTTCTATTTGTCGTGATGGCAGAAGAATTCTCTGGAGTCTTTGCCAGGTGTGCAAAGAGATTCATCAAACCAACAAAAGCTAAGGTACTTCTAAACCGCACACCACCCCCCCAAATCGACTTCAGGGGTCAGGGGCCATACAAAACACCCTCCCCGCTACGATGTACTACAGTAGACACTTGAAGCCAGGATTGAGAAATGGACGGTCTGGCTTCTTGGAGTCTTGACATGAGGAATAATTCGTGTCCTTGCTGCGTGCCTGCAGCCAATTGGCATTGGCATTGGCATTGGCATTCTTTATTCTCTTCCCTTCAACTCATATTCGACTACAAAGTATCCGAGACATGTTCACCCCCCCAAAAGTTCATTCAGAGCACTGTTCCCGAAACCAACGATAAAGCGCCGTAAACCAAAGATTGCATCATGATTCATGAATCATGACATTGGATGTGTGGGTGTGTAAATATAGATCTGCTCGTGGCCAAGCTTTTGATTGGTGCACGTCGAAAAGCAGGTACGCATGCAAAATGCCGTGCTCTGGTTGGCTACATCCTTTCCGCCTCCACAAAGGCCTCCCGCGCAAGTTGCACTCGATTGGAGTACTCGTACTCCGTACGGGATACGGCATACGACAAGGAAGAGCCTTCGCCATCACTGCCAACGGTAGCAAGACGGCGGTCATGATCATAGATAACACAAGGAGATATATCGCCCCGTGTCCTTTTTAATTTGTTTAGGAGACTGGTGTATTATAACTCGATTCACGCGCTGCCGGGTGTCCCAAAACCGAACCCTAAAGCTATTACAATCTCTCAGTCCTTCCTCAATAGCCAAGCCAATCTCCAACAAATCCTTCACAAATTGCAGAATAACGAAGGGGGTATATCCATCGCAAAGCTATGTACTAGACAGGCAATCTTTGAGTACATCTTCGAGCTCCAAAAAACAAAAGGGTTGGTCGACTTGCCGTACCAAAGACTGCAAGAGTGATGTGACAAATGAAAAATGTGTTCTACGTAAGTTCCGAGCGGGAACCGATTGTGGGCCCAAAAGGTTCTTCTTCCGCCGCTTTCCCTGCCTCGGGGAAAGTGTCTCCAAACCCACTGCTGGATGCATCTTCGTCGTAGCTGGCCTTTCGCATCAATGGAGGGGTTGTCGGCGGCCCTACGTCCTTCAGGGGCCTGTTTTCGTCCTGGAGCGACAGGCTTTGCCTTGGCGTTCTGTGCGGTCGTGCTGACCCGAAGGCAGACGACGTTGGCCTCGGTAATCCAATACTTGAACCTTGCTGTGGCGTCTGCCGGAAATTGGTGCTCGGCGGCGTCATAAGACCGGATAGGAAGCTTTGAGAAGGAGAGGAACGTGACGGTGTCTGGTTGACACTGCCGTTCGCAATTGCCGAGAGATTGCCAAAGGAAGTGTCGCGGGCTTTACGCCAGTTCCCCCAAGCAGCAGCGGCGGCAAGTGGTAGAGCTCGAGGGGAAGCTGCGAGGTTGGATAGACTGGATAGAGACGGGAAAGTCTTGCCGCCAGCCAAAGCCCGCTCCTTTTCTTGCTGCTCCATCTGCAAATTGGCCTTGAGACGGATTGTAGCGTCTTTGACTGCTTCGCGATCGTACGATGGTTGAGATAGTATGCTAATGAGGTCTTCGAGATCATCGACTCTAACGCCCAGTAATTCACGAAGCCAAGTGATTTCAGCTTCCTGATCCTTGATCTTGGCTGGTGCGTCCTTATCAACATTCGACATCTCCTGTTCGATTTTCTCGATACGACCCTCACGCTCTTGCAACTGCTCCTGCAGCACCATTATGGACTCACGAAGCGCCTGAGGTGAGATCTTCTCGGGTATGTCAGAACCTTTAGTAAACGGCATTGACGCACGACCTGCAGATGGGCTTGGAGTCCCTTTTTGGGACTGGGCCGCTTGCACAGCGGCATGTGCAGCCGATTTAGCGATTTGGAGTTTTTCTTCGAGGTGAGTAACCCTCTCCTGATAATGTAGCACCTTCTCGTTGGCAAGAACAAGGCGATCATTGAGATGAGTCTCCGAGCGTCCTTTATCTTCCAGAGCATTTCCCAGTGCGCGTTCATGCTGAGACGTCATCTCTTCTAGAGTTCGTTCATGGAAACGGTAATGCTCCTGTAAAGCAGCTTCTCTTGCTTCGGCAGCCTCTCGAAGGGCATCATTCCGGAAATCGGAGGCTTCTTCTAGCATGAGCTCGTGCCTTGCCTTAGCTTTACCAGCGTCTTCCGCGGCAACATCCAGCTGTGACTGTAATCTGGTAATCACGGCCTGAAGATCAGCACGCACATTTTCGGCTTTGATATTCGCAGCCTCAATGTTTGCATCCATCGCTGTACGCGTACGCTGGACTTCTAATCTGCCGGATTCCTTGGCATCATCTAGATCACGCTCCATAGAAGTAGCTTTCACTTGGTGCTTCTCATTTTCTCGGCTTAGTTCCTCTACCAGAGCCTGTAGCCGTGCATTTGCACTCCTAGTCTCCTCAGCTGATAAACGCAATCTGAAGGTCTCTGTTTCTAGCGCTTCAAGCCTCTCAACCTCTCGCTCTAGCCTTTCCCTTGTCCGGGCTTCAGCTTCGAGCTTTGTGCTGAGCAAATCAAGCCTAGCTCTTTGGTCCTCCTCTCTATTCCGCCATACAGCTTGGTCGTGAGCAATATCGCGCGACGCTTGGGTCATATCCTCCTGTAATCGGTCGAGTTTAGCGCGTAGAGTATGACGACCTCTAATACTATCTTCGATTTCAGCCTTCAAGGCATTAATAGTCCGTCTTAGATCCTTGTTCTCTGTCTTCGACTCCTCCATTTCTTTACGCCATTGAGTGTGAGAGAGTCTGTACTCTTCCAAAGTGTCCTCTAAAGCGGTATTCTTCTCGGACAAGTCAGAAGCTGTCTTCTGCATGCTTTCCTGAGAGCCTTCAAGCATTGCGGCGCGCTTGAGTACTTGTTGTCGCTCTTCATGGAAAGTCGCAAGGCTTCTCTCCGTTTCTTCTGCCGATTCACGCTGTTCGGCAGCCTCGTACAGTGCTTGGCGAAGGAGCCTCTGGGCGTCAGCTAGAGCATCTTCCGTCGATCTACGAGCCTTGAGTTCGTCCTCGGCGCGAGTTTCCGCAACTTTGAGCATACTTTCAAGACCCGCGATCTGAAGTTGTGCTTTCTCAGCCGTTGCTGATAAGGAACTTGACGTGATGGGCACAGATCTCCCCCTCATCTGTCTACCAACTGCTTCTTCAATGATAGCCTTGATGTCACCAACTGCTTGGGGTGCCTGCTGCAATGATGCTTTCAAATCCTTGACTGCCTCCATGACTTCCGTAAATTCGCTGACAGGCGCAAACTTTTGCTGTGCGGCTGTGACTTCACTCAAGGCAGCTTTTAGTTTCTCATATTTGCGATCCCGCACTGGCGACCTGAGCCTTTGTTGTGACGGGTCTTCCGGATCATCTTCATCATCTTCATCATCAGCATCACTATGTACGATTTCTCCCGAAAAGCTTCTCCGACGTCTTCTGTTGGCGGATCTGCTTGATAAGATGACCAAACTATCTTGTATGCCTGCCAATGTCTTTTCTAGAGGACCTAAGCGCTGTTGAACGATACCACCCACGAGATCATCTATACGTGAATCGAAGAAGCCGGTCCTCGACCGAAGCTTCAGATCATCATCTACAGAAGAGAAGGCATCATCCCAGTCGCTAATAGGAACATTGCCGGGGCTATTGAGGCGATGTATTGGAGATAAGTCCATGGTTTCGGATTTGGAAGGCCTGTAAGACGGGCTGAAGCGAGCGTTACGAGCGACCATTGCAACTTCTGCTGAGTCTGCACTGTCAGAATCCGTCCGAGGTGGGTACTGGTATGTCTGCTGCAATCTGCGTGGACTTGGTGACGGCGCATCACTACGTATGTGGGTCGCAGGTAGGAATTGGTGTGTTCTTGAATTTTCATGCACCTCCGCTAGGGGTGTTCGGAGAGTATTTCGCGGTCCCCAAGGACCACCAGTTCTCTCGACGCCTAGATCCGAATCTTCTTCATTAAGGTGCTTCATCACGGCATCGATCTCTTGGTATGATGGTTCAATGTAAGTCACACCCTCAACGATATTCTCAACTAAATCTTGGTCCGGACGAGGACTGCGACGAATAGGGCTCGTGCGGCTGTCAGGAAATTGTTCGTGAAATCTTTCTACATGTCCTTCTGGCAGATCGAAGGACGCAGATCGGCTGGATACGGAGCGAGAGTCTACTAAATCATCGTCAACCACGCGAGAAGCTCCTTCAGAATCAGAAGCGCTCAAGTCAGGCTGGATCCCAAGCCGGTCGAGAATCGTTGGTGAAGAAGTCTGCCGAGGACTACTAAACGCGTTGCTAGCGGTGAGCATGTTAGCGTCCGGATATTCGCTCGGAGCCAGCTCAAGCTTAGCGGTATCCTTGATTTCCTTCTTCGTGGTCTCCACTGTGTCCAGGTCTAAATTGCCTCTACTTTGTTCTGGCGATGAGGGCCGTGCCGCATTGAAAATTGCAGCTTCTTCGGCATCAGGGAACGCAAACGGCTCCCAGTGTTTGCCATCCGCATCCACAGATTGATGGCTGCCTGTCGGACTAATGATTTCTGAAGCCGGCAAACCACCGATGATTTCTTTCAATGAACTTGCAGCGTTTTCCATTGTTTTAACTTCTCTCTCATTGTTTGGTGTTGCGGCTGAAGAAGTACCCACGCCTGGGGATGCGGCTTCTACGGGCTCCGAAGGTAATATACCGCTTGGTGTCGCGAACTGAGGTACTTGATCACCATCACCATCATGGCGTCGGGCCCTCTTTTGTCGGCCATCCGCCTGTGTGATTCGTCCTGACTCGTCTTCTTGGCCGTCCGCATTTCGATCACTTTCACTCTGGCTCTCCGTGGGCTTTACGATAGGGATCGCCTTCGACCATTTGGCAGGTTTTATGACCTCAGAAAAGTTCATATGGAATGTCTTCTTGACAGCATTGTCGGGTACGTCTGAGCCTGATACCTTACTCCTGGGAGCTGCAGTAGGGTTGCTCGGAGTGAAACTGGGAGCGTCAGGCTTGAAGGTTGGACCGATTGAGGAGAAGCTGAATTCTCTCGAAGGAACAATTGGCTTGGTCGTGTTACTGGGTGTAAATGCTGGCGCTGAAACATTGAGACCGCTATCATGGACGGACCCATCAGATTGTTGCTTGGTGTGATTTACGTCTGGGTTTACGAGTGATGAACCACGACCGGATGGTATGGTTGACTCATTACCCAGGAATGCAAAGACATCGGGTGCATACGACAATTTAGGTTCAAGAGTAAACACTGGAGCGTTTACATTCAACTTGGACGCAGAAGGCTTAGATGCGTGCCCTAATCCAAGGCGACTTTTTGAGAGAGGAGGAGTACCCGCAATACTGGGGTTCGTGTCAATATCCGATCCGTCAGCTCTAGGGCTTTTAGAGAAAAGTACTGGAAGGTCCTCAGATTTTGAGTCTTCCCTGGGGACATTAGAATCAAGCAACTTCCCATTCGCTTCTTCAAGTCGAGACATCGATGCTTCTAGATGAGACTCGGCTTCGTCGACCTCTCGCTGCAAGGTTTCACTCAAGTTCTGACGGTGACCCCGTGGTACTGGAGTAGCAATCTCAGGTTGCTCGTATTTTGTTGCACGTGATTGCTCTGCGAAATTGTATAATTTTGCCACAGGTGGGAGTGATTGCATGTACAATTGTTGTTGTTGCTGTGCTTCCAGCCGATTTTGCTGTTGACGCATTTGCGCCAAAAGGCTGCTGGAACCTTGGTTGACAGCTTGCTGGCTGTTGGTACGAACGTATGGTGGTACTGGTGATCTTGCGGCGCCAAGACTCGGTATATGCTGATTGGCGGCAGGAGATACATCGCTCAATTGAGGCGGAGAGGACAGTTGCTGCTGAGGCGACCGAGTACTAGAAATCGTACTGGTCTGAACGAATTGATACGGTGACGGATAGCCATTGTCTCCACTTGGGAGAGCCACCGAGTACCTTGGAAAATGGGAAACTCTAGGCTTTTCTGGATATTGAGATACCGGAGATGCAACAGACGAGACGTGGGAGCTAGGATTCGGGGATGTATAATAGGATGGCGAGAAAGGGCTCATGTATTGTGGGGCTTGTGAACTGGCCGCCGACGAGAGGGCCAGCGATGGCGACATTGCAACAGCAGTACTTTGCGAGGAAGCTTGGCGGCTCATGAGGGAGATGACTGGAGATTCTCTTCTTGGGGGCTCTTCATCCCCAAAGCTTACGCCTAGGGCGCGTAGTTTTTCTTCCTTCAAGCGGTTGACATAAGTCTCCCATTCGCGTCGATCAGGTATGCTGACCCGGTATGGAACCCCTGTTCCCTCTCGCTTCTCGTCTTCTGGATCAGGGTAAGGAAGTCTGCTCTGTCCCTCCGAAAAAGGTGGAAGTGTGGTACCAGCGAACACTGGGGAAATGCCAAAACCTCTTGTATCATATCCATTGCGTTCCCACTCGCGTAGACGTTCAGATACAGCTTCAGGGCTCAGGTAGGTATTCTGACTAATTGTGTCACCATGGTCGTCACCAAGTGGGAGAGCAATAATGCAAGTCTTCCCGCGCCAAGGGACACGCTTCTTGGGCCTCTGAAAAGAGTTCACAGTTGAGACTGGTGGCCTGGTATTCGTTGATAGTTCGATTGCAGTGAAACCAGTATGCGAGACAGCTAGAGAATTGATAATCTCCTCGGACGGTGGGGACGGAGGTAAAGGCTTCCCCACGTTTTGGATCCTGTTATTTAAGCCTTGGGACGGGGAGATTATAGGGCTCTCGAAAGCAGAGACCGGCATTGCGGCTAATAAGCTACCCTTAGATACTCGTAAGAGACTGTATCCTGGGATTTTCTCTGTACTGATGGATGAAGAGCCCTGTAGAAACTCTGTTGACTGGTATTGCCGAGTTTTCCGATCTAACGCCAACCAACCCTTATCTGGGGGAGAGTTGGCTAAGTGGTTGCTTACACCCACAGACGGCGTATCACTGGCGTCGGTATCGTCACTCCACCAATTACTTCTCTCGGATCTTTGAAGGCTAAGGATATTGTTTTTAAGCCAGTCTTCTGTAAGACCGTATCGGGACTTCCTTTGCGCCAGAGGCGATATAAACTCTACAACTGACTTATTATGAGTTTCGGACGGTCTAGCTTGGCTTTCCCTTTCCGCAATTGGCGTTCCTCTCTGGCTTTGTGGAGTAAAAACTCTCTCCAATATCTTAGGCCTTGCGCGACGTAATGGGGATCCGTCGGCAGTCACTAAACTAATCTTTCGCTGCTTATGACGACCGGGAAGCACTTCAGGACTCAAGAGACTCTCGCTTGGAGAACCCCATGGAGCAGTATAATATGTGCTGCTGTCTGAACGTTGATGGGTAGCCGGTGAAAGTGGATTGTGCGAGTGTCGAGGCAAATCTGGTTGACTTGGCAGGGAAGGAAGCCAAGATGAAGATGGATCGAAGGCTTGGCTTGGTGACGGGGCGGTCCAAACACTTGAAGACCTCGTGTGAGTGATCGATTCGCCTCCACTTCTACTACTTCGGTAAGGTAATTCTTCAACTTTGTCTCTAGGAGCTTTGTCTGCTGATAAGTCTACCAAAGCAGACAATTTTCTGGATCCTGCAGATGAATTAGCCCCTGGAGACCGAGAACAGATTTTCTAATACGACCTTCCACTGCGACGGTTTTTACTTTCGTAGTCTGAAAGGCTCAATTCTTTCCACGAAGTGTCAAGGGTGGGCAGACTTTGGGTATTTCTGTAACAATGGTGAGGGCGCCGGAAACAACGCAGTCGTTTCTAGGGTTAGCAATAACAAAAGAAATGGATCAAATGAATGTAAGATGGGTTCCCATGAACGATTAAAGTACTGACATGACGCCCCTACTGAGTTGTCGTCGTCGAGTGATGGTGATGACAGCAGTTTCACCGAGTCGCGGAGAAACGCGAGTGTACCTAAGGTACTAGGTAGTTCTAAGGTAAACTTGGCCCCGATGTTTACTTACGCAATACGGCTTAACGCCATTCATGAGTTGACGCCAGCAGCACATCGGATGCAAGACTCGCAGTAAGTTCCAAGTATTATTGGAAGGTTACAGTTGATCATGAATTTGGTGTACGATAAATGCATTTTGACACAAACGAATCTTCAATAAAGTCTATTAGGATAAAGCCATGTAATCTTCTCTTCTAGTGCTCCATCTGCTGATGAGAAGGTATTCCTACAGTTTTATGCACACAGACCAGGCCGTTCTAAGCCCACAGAAGACCCCATGAACGTCAGGAGAACAGAAAGATAAGGCGCATACAAGAACACCAGACCCAATGCGTCAACCCCGCATCCAAACTGACCGCCCTTACGATGCGGCTCGACAGTGTAATGGTCCACTATGGCCTCGCAATTAAATCAAACAAACTTGACCATCTAGCAGCTCAACGGGAATTTGACATTGCGGTTTTGGTCGTAAGCTCCCCAGTGGGTCTCATCACCGGTGTGGCCGTTGGTTCCCGCGCTAGCGGGCTTCCATGGCTCGTCAAAAGCCTCGAAGTAGAACACGTTGAAGCCCCAGTCCAAGGCAGCACAGACTCCGTTCTTGTAGAATGTCGCGGCGTTGGAGGTTCCCGCCTTTGCGGATCCGTAGTCAGAACCGCCTATGAAACGCATTAGTAACGCTTTATGTAATTAAGTGATGGAGCTTATACCGTTTCCTGGCCATCCTGTCTCTCCGTTCCAGAGCTCAATCTTCGTGGTTGAGCCCGAAAGAGACTGGATGTGACCAAATGCTTGCTGCAAGTCGTCCAGATATGTGGCTGTAGCGTTACTGATGTCCTGGCCCTGCCAGTAGGCGAACGCATTTACGAGTCTGACAAGGATGTAAGCAGAGAATCTGGATATGGTCAAATAGGTCAAGCTAACAAAATTTCCACGCCTCCTTTGATTAAGGCATCCGCGGTTCCATCAGTGTATTTATTCCAGCTGTCTGCCGTGCCAACCTTTACACCGGGATGGTCTGATTTAATGTCGTTGATGTGCGACAGCAGCTCTGGGCCTGTGAAGTTTCCGCGATAAAGCGTCTCGGAACCAACAGTAATGGCATACACTGAATTTTCCTTTCCGACCATAGCCGCCTTCAGCGCATCCCTGTCGGCCTTGAACGACTCGGGGGTGTCAGGCCTAATGGTTGGTGTCAGCATATATGGATTTGGCAGCTAATGCGTCGTGAATTCCCGAGGGTCCCTTACCAAACACCAAGTATGACTTGGAAGCCTTTGTTCGCGGCTGCAGGAAGTATTGCGGAGGCAACCTGGCATGGGGTGTTCGAGATCGCTCCATCAACCACTGAGTACGTTCGAACAATGGTGGTCTTGCTCTTCAGTGTCTCGAAATCAGCTTCGTAGTCAGAGGTTGATTTGCAGGTGCCATCTAGTGAAGCATCAGTATCTAATACCACTCTGCACAGTTCAATAGTTGGCTTACCTGTGTGTCTGGAACCGAGAGCAAATCCGAATCTGCCTCCGGTTGCAGAGACGGCCAGTGGTGCCGCTGCAAGAGCAACTGGAAGGATGGTAGAGAAACGCATGCTGAAGAGCAGTAAGTATGAATAGTAGTTGTAATAATGGTAAAGGACCGTGGAGTAATGCTGATGAGCAACAAGCAATACTGGATAATGCTGAGAATGTAGGGAGGCAAAGAATGACAAGAAGCTTGGAGGTGAAGGAGAAAACTCAGGGTACGTGTTGTTGCCGTGAAAGGGGCATCGGTCGTTCCTGACTAGTGTCGGTCAGGTTAGCTCGGTCCTCACCCTAATTGCTCCTTTCCCTCCCGTGCCCCCTGGCCCCCCGAGTTGTTTCTTCCTCATAAGTCATAATTGACCGATGCTTCCAGCATTGCTCCGGTGTTTGCGGAATCAAGAAAGGGCTCACCTGCAAGGAAATTCCTTACCTGCTCTGCTTAGTTTAGTTGGGGGAGGTTTTCATATGTTCCCATGCAACTCTCTCGATGCTAAACAAGAAACACCGTTCATGAGCAGTCTCTTTGCAACGGGACCTCGGACTACACATTCAGTCTCTAAGTTTGCTTGGTCACAATCATATTGATGCTCCTCTTCTACTATAGTCGTTGGTAATAAGGTGCTCAGCACTCCCATGTCTATTAGTGGGTTATAGACTCTGATCCAAATTCTACGTATATCTTTCTTCCTTGGGCTTCACATCGCTTGCATTCATCGTCTCGAGATGTCACATACCCTATGAGAGTATCCAAGCCAGCTGCTCTTCTTTAACTTACTCGTTGTGGTGATCGTGGTATCAGAAGTGGTACTTGTATATGACAGGTGCAAGTCTAAGTCAAAAGCCCTCAGTCTGCCCCCGACAATTAGATTTTCACCTCCACCAATTGCAGCTTGGACTCTTGAATACAGCATACAGGAAGAGAAATATGCCCGCTTGTTATCGAGCACCAGTAGTCAAATCATTGGCTGGATCAGGCATGCAAAGAATTCCAAAAGAGGCTGCCGAGATTCTAGCTTCCTCCGCTAAACCATTGTGTCTTATTGAATCCCAGCGTACATAGCACCTCAGCAAAGTGCAGGCGGGATTGGTCTTGGAACAATTATCGGCCGAGTCACTTTGTCTCTCAGCAAGATTGGATTCATAAACAAGACGACGCTCGTGTCGCAGCCCAGAGACCTGCTACAATCCGGCCCACTACTGAGGTCTTAAGGAGAAGAAATCAGTGTACGGATTAGGGGTATGGCCGAGTGGCGCGTTGGGAAGATCTGTAGGTTTAGGACAGCCATAGCAGCAGTAAACAAAAAGTAGTGTGGTACGTGTTGTTAAGCAAGCCTCGTCAATCGATTGATCGAAAACATCCTGAAGTTTTTAGCTGAAGACTAGGCGTACAGTAGCAGAGCACTCGTTGAGCAACTTGTTGAGAATTGACAAGAGCCAGTGGTAGAGCGAATAAACAGTAGGGTTGCTACTTACGCGTGTTGTTGATTATCTCCGAGAGGACTTAGCGCGATCGTTCCTTTCGGCATCAACAAAGACCTTGTGCGACGTTAAAGCTCACTCAACATCCATTGTCACATCTATCACTTTCTTCGTTGAAAATAATTCACTACCACTGATAAGCAGCTATACTGTCTTTCCCCCTTCGCTACATATAGTTCTTTGCTGTTTACGACATCGCGGCCATGGTAAGTTGCGCCTCCAACATCAACCCTTCAACCTCTTGATCGTATGCTGATAGTGCTCGCAGAATTCCTCCACGCTACGCAGACTTGCTTCAGATCACTCCTCTCTCCACACTTCGGAGCTTCCACCTCACTATCTGTTCCCTCCGGCCACTTTATCTTCGTCTATGCCAGATGATCTCACACAGCTCACGATTCTTCTGACTGGCCCACAAGGCACTCCATATTCACAAGGGCTCTGGAAATTGCATCTGAAGATTCCAGAAGACTATCCAAAGAGCCCTCCCAAGGCAGCCTTTCGCACTCGGATATGGCATCCAAATGTTGAGGAAAAGACGGGCCACGTCTGTGTAGACACTCTAAAGAAAGACTGGGAAGCAAAGTTGACGCTACGGGATGTACTCATTACAATATCTTGTCTTCTGATCCATCCGAATCCGGATTCAGCCCTTAACGCTTCAGCCGGCCACCTCTTGCAGGACGATTTTGATCAATTCGCGCGTCAAGCCAGACTGATGACATCCATACATGCACAAATTCCCTCGGAGATGAAGGAAGCCGTAATAGAGGCCAAAAGGCGGGGAGAAGATGCTGACACAGAGATGAAAGAAGAGATAATATCCAGGCCTAGGATGAACGGGAAATCTGCCAGTTCCTCAACGGTAGTCATGAAAAAGCTGCCCTCGCATCTCGTTTTAGCGCAAACAGCGGGCGCCAGGCGTGTGCAGAGTGCTCCTACAAGCCAGGTTATGGGCGGCGATAGTATCGAGGACACTGAAGCCGACGAAGACGACGAAGTATCTGCCTCCAAAGAGAACGATCCCTCACTCTCCCCATCCCCAGTCACTACACCACAAAGCCCTCGAAGACCCACCCTCGCCAAACGTCCCCTATCCGACCTCCCCACCCCCGTCGAACCCGACTCTGATTGCGAAGATGCTTCCGGCCTGAGTCCCTCGGAGCGTAACATCGTTAACAATGCACCTCTTCTACCGGTTTCAGCATCTACGCCCGCATCCTCTTCGGCATTCACTGATTCCACCCGCAAACCATCCACGCTAACCGAGCGAAGCCGAAGCGTGAACTTCACTAGTCGCGGCCTTCAGGACGCAAGCGCTGACGGTTTAGCAATTGTGCCATTTGAAGACAAGGCTAGCAGTGATGATGGCCCGCCGGCTGCCAAGCGAGTCCGCTCTGGGGAAGGGAAAGAGAATGTTTCGGAGGGCTCAAACGAGGTCAAGCCTCTAGTGTCGATCATGAGACCTGCGAGTGCGAACGTAGGTTTGACGAAGACGATTACTGGGGTCGTCAGGAAGGCGCCTGCAGCTGGGATGGTGGGGACAGGAAGCGTGAAAGCGAGGCCAAGGGTCGGATTGAGGAGGCTGTGATTACAGTGCTGCAACGGAGTCAGAGAATTTACTCTTGATGTCCACGAATGGTTATTCAGCATGATGGCATGGCATGGCGTGACGAAGCATTGGAACTAGCGTCTCTTCCACGGATATGACATGCATATTTCTATCGAGCATTAGGCGGCGGTGTGTCTAGGCATTGCATAGCGCGGTGCAGCATAGGCTTAGCATTCAAGACATAGATGCCGATCTCTGGGTCAATTCGGCTTCACTTGTGATATGAGTGGGCTTCTGGACTGGTTCTTTACCGTGATGTGCACGAACATTGTCCAGAGAGACAGGGTCAAGCATGTAACAAACACACTACACAGCGATGACCACTTGGCCTGGTAGCTCCGTGCTCATCATCTATCCCATGTCTCTCGAATCCTCTTCTAGCTGGAAATTCACAATATCCCCTCCGCACACTCAATCCCTTTAATCATAATATTTACTTTTGCAGCGTTTTTTTCCGAAGAAGGATGATGGGCACATCCTGTTGATTTAAAAAGCCCAAGGTCTTCAAGCAATAGTTTTATGTCATTAATGAAACATCAAGCGAAATCCAGAGTATGGGTGCTGGGATTGTGACCCTCATCTTCTGTTTTGTGGGCCTTTTGCATTTTACAAGTTGTCCACGCTCGCCATGAGAAGAAGGGATCAAAAATTCAAGTACATTAAAATCTGCTATATCGAAGAGAGCAATTTACTCGTGCCGTTGTGAGCAAGGAGTAGCTTCGACTGAAGGTTTTTCTATCAAGTCATGCATTGGTCGAGTTTCAGATAAATCCCCGGTAATGGCACATTTTCGGGACAGAGTCTCCTACCTCCAGTACATTGTCTCATGCCTTCAGTACAGAATCAGATGCCTCCAGTATGTCATCCCATCTCTTACACAGATCTCGTACTCCATTATCTCGACGACAATTTACCATAGTAGATCAAAGCCCTACTCCACCACTTAAAGTCCTTCAAAGCGATCATACATCTGAGGGTGTAACGGCTGCCAGACACCGCAAATTGTCAACAGTCTCTTGGGATAGACCTACAATCGATGTCTTTAGTTCGTTGAACTTCAGACACTTGTCTGGAAAAATATCGCTAGGCTGGACAGTGCGCTTTGCCCCCCAATGAGGCGGTATCTCGAATTCAAAGGTAGGTGCATGACTAATGGGCCATTCTATCGTGCCGACTTCGGCCTTGTACCTGCATATTGATAGGGTTTTCTTGCGTTCTGCCATTTCGCTCTCCGAATCGATCAACGGTGTTGACTGGAGTTGGTCCTCGACCGCACTTGAGGTGACCGTCGCTATGCCTTGTTCTGCCTCTTCAGCACGCTTTGAGATGCAGACATGGAATTGTTGAGAGACGCCTCCCCTGCTTCCGTCAAGAGTCTTGCTTGGAGGTCCAACGATGATAGCCAGCGCCTTTAGGTGAGGGCGGCATATGTTTACATCCATAGGCTTGTCCGGACCGGGAACGTTACCTGTGGCACGCTTACGAGTTGCAGTATCTTGGCTTGCGAGTATTCTCCAGAGGTGGGACCAAGAAGAAGCTGCTCGGTTCATGGTGGCGACCGGGTAGCCGTGTCGAAGTAATTTGCTTTCCGTTTCATAGTAAAGATCAAAGTCAATCTCCAGGTAATGTAGCCAAGGAAAAGCAATAGCTATTGACGTGAGGGTTCCATAGGGCCAGTTCGGAGTGGCACGGATATCCAACTTGAGGGTATGGAGATTTGGTAGAAGTTTACCAAGAAGTAAGATGTCGCCGTGAGTAAGAAAGCGGCGGCTGTCAAAATTTGCACCTATTGCTCTTCGGCGCCGTGATTGCTCGTGAATGCGCAATGTGTGAAGAGTCGAGCTGAGCGGTGCAAGCCAACGAAGTTCCATATGATTCATGAAGTCAACGAGTCCAAGCATTTCTATCTTCTGGTTCCTGTAGAAAAACGACTCGACTTGTGGGGGAATAGCATCGAAGTTCAAGTGATTGTTTGAGCGCTCAGGATACGAGGCCCCAAAATATTTGAGAGATCCAAGATTGGTTTCCTGCCACCAATTGAAAGCTTGCTCTCTAAAGTCTCTGAGATAGAGACCTTTGAGTCGAGACAAATCAAGGGCTTCTCTCCAGGTATCCTCGATACCCCTATGGAGCGCTGTAGGGAAACCAGCCAGTATCAAATGCTCCAAGGGCGGTAGTCTCTGTCCATTCGTAAGTCTGAAGCCACGGATTATCGGCGCTCCATGCATCCAGTCCCCAACCCACACTAGAGCAAGGTCAAGAAGGCGTAGAGCCGGACAGGTCATAATGGTACTCTGCAAACAACCAAAGGCCCCCACATCCCTAGCGTCCATCGATAGGCATAGAAAAACTAGGCAGGACAAGTTCTGTAACCTAACGATCTGGGGAGGGGTGGGACGAGAAAAGCAGCGACCGCCTATCCATAATTTGCATGCGGGCTGCTTCGAGTTGACCCAATTTATTATCTCCCAGGGGATTGTTTGTTCCGTGTCCCAACTGTTCCACTGGTTAGTCTATGATAGCAACGACAAAGAGTCACAAGAGGAGATAAGATCAACTAAGACAGGACGTAAACCAAGCACGTTGTAGAATGACGCAATGAACATTTGACGCCAAAGTAATCTGTGAAAACTCGACTCACTGTAAGCTTTGTAGGAGAGGGAGCTTCTTCAAAAGCCGTATCAGCTGGCCATCCAGGTGTATTAGACTGGAGGAATCCCGGTGTCGTAACAATCCTGCAACACGGAGACGACGGATGTAAGGTGCGATTTCGCTGTCCGCTTTGATCCGAGCTAACAGAAGTGTAATGCGATGGATACTTGTTGGGTAGTCTTCGATGACGAGATGCTGGTAGGTGAATTTCCGGGCTTGATAATAAAGATCCCATGATACCAGCGCAACACTCTTCAGTGTATCTGGAGATTCGAGTTCCAGCTAAATCTGTCAGCTTAGCATCGCGCTGTGCACAATATACATACAATGCGGAGCACTTCTTTGAACACATCTCGGGGCATGAGCTCGAGAATAGAGCGATCGCCATTCATGATGACGATCACAACCTCAGACACGGTTACCTTCAGGCTAATCCACGAGATTGATATACTGAAGCTGGATCGACTGTTTGACAAGTGGTGGGTGACGACTTCTTTGACAATCCTACAACGCTATCACCAAGCATTTGATCGTTTCAGAATTGAAGGCCTCAATGTGCGACACTAATACTGACACTATTCGGGTAGGTTAAGAAATCCATAAAAGGAGAAGTGAATGAGATAGGTAAAATATAGAAAGACTCTGCCATTTGAGAACCGAACTGAGCAATAAACTAAAATAATCACACGAAAACCAGGATACAGGTCCATCGAGAAGCAGACCCTCAATCTGAACTACCGAAATGTATCATTGCATTTGCCAGCTTTTTTCCATAGCCATGGGCGTGCAAAGCCAGCACCAGGCTTTCGTTATTGAACGAAAGTTTTGTAGAGATTTTGTCATCTCTCAATTTCTTCCTTGAAGCTCTTGTTGTCCCAGTTTCATGGCAGGAAACCTGAATGAGCATCCGCATATTCGAGGATGTCCAATTGTCCATCGTCAGTCAGACTGAGTGACGCCGGATTATTTTAGCCACATGATGGGTTGACAAGACTGCTCTTTTGCAAGAAAGCTTGGATCGATCAGGTTGAGGATATTATACGCACGCAGCTGAGACCGTCGTTCTTCTGGCAGCATCCCTGCATCGTGCGGTCCGCATGATTCTCTTCTACAACATTGAGTGATCGTGAGTGGGTCAAGGTGAAATATTACGAAACCGCGCAGATAGTTTACGCTAGCTCGTCGTTCAGAAACCATCTCAACCTCCTTTGGTCGACCTCTGACGAACGGATCAGCTTACAAACATGGCAGAATATCCTGACTCAAGGTATGAGCGTGTGCTAACATTGATTGATGAAGCACATGCTCAGGATCCTACGATGGTCAACGTCAACGGCACACAACAGCCATACGAGCTTCATTACAGTCAGAAAATGAGCAGCTACCTTGAGAGACGCAGTCCAACGGCGCCCGCTACACTACGCTTAGCTATACGTGCCCAGCACTTTAGGCGCTGGGAAGTCCCTCGCAATACCTATCCTATGAACAAGATCGGCTATCACGCATGGCGGACCTATCTCAAGAAAAGGCAGGCAGAGTTGGCTTCTCAAATATGCCTCGACTGTGGGTACTCAGAGGAGGATGCGGAAAGAGTAGCTGCCTTGATCCGAAAGGAAGACTTGAAGAAGGATGAAGATACCCAGACCCTGGAGGATGTCGCGTGCTTGGTCTTCTTGGATGACCAATTCGAGGAGTTTGAGAAGCAGCACGACGAAGATAAGATCATCAGAATTCTGCAAAAGACGTGGGGCAAAATGACAGACAGAGGTCATGAGCTAGCACTTGAAGTCCCTATGTCAGATCGTGCCAAAAGTCTGGTCGCGAAGGCTTTGTCGGGTGGTTAGAGGTTTCTACGTAGCAGACCCTAAGAGAGCCGGCTGGTAGAACACATCGGAGTCTTTACATATATTTGACCATACCCTAAGTTCCTCATCTTGCCGAGCGCATCGTACAAATCTCTGGATCGAGTCCCGCTTGAATCCTACGTTGTTGACAAAGGTCGAGGTGATTAACCGTCGGTTTTGCCATGTCGACATGTGGTGATAAGCTGCATGCAATGAGCTTGTGTGGAGGAAGCTGACTGCAGTGAAACCTTTGTACTATATGTACTCATATGAAAGCCTCCTGACTTCTTAGCACTCCTGATGGGATCCAGTCCGTATGACGGCGTGCAGCTACTGAAACTTTTGAAACGAACTTCGGGCAAAAATTATTTATAGCGCCATACACCAACAAGAACTCTCGTTTGCATCAACCCAGGCCTAGTGATGGGTATTGACTGCCTCTCGGAGGCATATATATAACGTAGACTAAATGCGTTACCCATTACCCAACCGTTTTTTCGACCTTTGGCTCTCTTGTCGCTTTCTTTGCGTACGTCTCATTGCTCGAATTTGTTTCTCTCTGGAAAGCCAGTACGTGCTCCGGAACCTCCTTCACGGCATTTGCTCCCCCAGGTACTGGCTCACCAACTGTCTCCCACATTGGTAAGACACCAGCCCAAACCTTATTCACCACTTCCTCCCTCTCCAGATCTTTCTTGTCGTCATGGGGTTCACCATCCCTTATCTTCCCGCTTCCGCTGACAATTCTCACCCTCAAGATCGAAGTCGACACCATTTCGGCTCGATCCGGAGGTACTCTACTATTTTCCCACCGCCCCGGAATCACAGAGTTTGTGATCAATTGCATCGCCCACAGTTTCTCTTCGTCCTCTGTCACCAAGCTCGCATATCCGAACAGCACCGTAGATCGGTAATTATAGCTGTGCGAGTTCGGCGTCAAGCTAAGAATCACACCGTCGACCTTCGTTGCTGCAATTGAAACTGGAAGTCCTTCACCCTCGTTCGCACGCGCCAGATTCATCATTCTCGCGCTCACATACCCATGAAGGTAGCAGTCGAGCGGGTCATTCAAATCCGCGCTTGGGTACTTGAAAGAGCCCATTACGCCAATCATGGGGAGTATAGCTGGGAAAGGGCCCTGAGTAGGGTCGGCAGGATTGAAAGAGACATGGAGGACCGAGGTACTATTGATGATAGAATGGATGGTGTGGAGGTCGTATGTGGCTGATAGACGGAAAAAGAAAAGTCAATTGGGTTGATTCGAAAGGAAACAACCTTCCATACAGAGAGTACGCTTTTCCAAGAGAATCAAACACTTACCACGGGTGTCGTACCGATGGGCGGTATTAGCCGGACGCTTTGGGTAGACAAGTGATCGGCCCATGTTTTGATCCAATTGAAAATCTGTGTAAAGGATGATTAGAGAAACTGAATGCTTTCTTGTTTGGGATCTCAGAGACCTATACATGCCTTTGTAACCCCGTCCGTCCTAAACCCAAGGTCACTTTATGACTCTTCCAACAAGGTTGATGATTGATAGTGCGATCCGAATGCGGGAGGTCCTGCCGAGATCAAGCCCTTCCGACACGACCCCACTTTTAAACACGTCAATTATATTCCAACAACGACGTAGTATGCCCTACTCCGTACTCGCATCAGAGACTACTGAGCGCCTGTCGGTTTGTCGATGACCGGGAAGGGACTTGTCGTCCTGGAGCCTGGACCCGAACATACTAGAAAGATGGAGGATCTAGGATGTCACGTTGCGGTTTAGGGCAATGTCACTAATAGCAGAAGTATGTCTTCTCACAGCACAGAGAAGACCAAGATGTGAATCAAGTAACCAGACTTAGACAGTGTTGTTACTTCCCATAAAAGGTCGAACGAGCCTGTCAGGTGAGCTGCACCCCGAAACTGATGTCTTGCTGATCATATTCTGCTTAGCCTGCGCACCAGCTACTCAATCTCCGATGTGGCCTCGTGGTATCGTAACAGTCCGTGCCCGTTGAGCATTCTAGAACTCTCACTGCAAACGAGACTTCAACTCATGTCAAGCGCTAATTCCCTCTCTATCAGGGTCCATATCTTACCAGAAGCCAATATGGCGGTGGCGATAGCGGACATGACAAGATATCAAGGCTTGTATCTGGAAAGCCGAACATAGCCAACTGTTGCTTGTCACCTTGATGCGGCATGGCTTGCCGTTAGTAATGAAGAAAGAAGATGGTCGATAAGCCTGCCAAGGTCAGGGAGATTGACTTTCCAGAGGCGCAAAGCTCTTGCTCTGTTCACGTCTTCCCTTCCCACCTGTCCCTTCCCACCTGACGAATTGTTCAATTAGACGATCACATGCAGCCGTTGAGTGTTCCATCAACAGGGCTATGCAACATTGTTTTTCCTTTTTTCCAACAACAAATCCCGTGGCATATCACTCAAACGGCAGGCCTTATACAACGCAAACGCGAGTCTGATGAGTGGCCCCACTTACGCATTGGCGTATGGTGCAATCAATGGTTGTTTTCATTTTGATATTCTGTCTAATACAAACCAAAAACATTGAACTCCCCCATCCAAGCAAAATCGAACAAATTTTCTAGGTAACAACACCTATTGCTTTATCTTGAAGCGGTTCCTGGCTGGGTCAGCAGGGTCCATAGCCGGCAAGACTGAAATTAGATTGATGCCTACCTCGGTATCTTGGCTCTGATGCGTTTTTGCAACCGAGTGTTCTCGGTGTTCAATACTCTCATAAACCAAAAAAAAACTTTTATAATTCCAAATTCCCATCTAAGATGTAGTCTACTTTTCCAACTGCTTGTCATCGTACGTATGACCGGAGCGCCAAAACTTCTAAGCCGGCATAAGGGGGATCATGAGTCGAGTCAAGCGTCAATTGTGATTTCCTCAAGAGTGAAGATCTCACGAAGAGCCGCCTGAAAACAAAGAATTGTTTAACGGACTTTGGCAAAAGTCGAACCAGTACAACTCTTTCGACATATTAGACCACCGTCTTTGGGAAGCCTCAATTGCAAAGCTATAACTCAATGCATGCGCGTGTGAACCTGAACGGCTTCGGCCAGGCCACGGGAATTGCTAGATGAATTGGTCTGTGTCTTGCTTGTATGACCTTGCCTCCAGATCCCCGTTTACCACACCTTGAAGCGTTCGATTAACGTGTTATGCAAGTTATCTGTATAAGAGAAAAACCCAGTCAGCAAAGCTGGCTTATAGAGGAATATAGTATAGGACACGCTCAACAAAGCTGGCTTATAGGGGAGATTATAGTATAGTACACGCTCAGCGATCGCTGAACCAGTACATCTATCTCACTCACATCCGCCAGCTAGAAACCTCCGAAGAGAAGACTTGGACGTTGACGAATGGATTTGTGTGAGACCCGGACGAAGGAAAGATTGTACTGGCCTTTGTATGTTCTACTCTGCTCCGCTGAAAAGTCCAACCCTTCCTTCACTATCGATTGAAACGGTCGATTGAGAGCTATGCACGATACCTGTACAAGAAAACAACATGTCAGCAAAGCTGGCTATAAGGGAATATAGTATAATACACGCTCAGCTGTTACTGAACCAGTACATCTATCTCACTCACACCCGCCAGCCAGAAGACCCCGGAGAGAAGACTGAACGTGGACAAATGGTTTTGTGCGAGACCCGGACGAAGGAAAGATTATACTGGCCTTTGAATTTTCTTCTCATCTATACTGGAATGCCTGGGTCTTCCTGCACTACAGATTGGAGTGCTCGAGTCCATGGTCATGTTCGGTGCCTATACGAAATGATGCACTACAATTAGCAAAAGTTCGTCAGTGTATCTGTCTGGGCGCTTAGAATATTATCACGACAAACGCTCAGATGTGCAAACACTCGCCCAACATAGAAGCTCAGACCTTGGTTTCTATGTTGGTCATCATGAATGATCATGGTAGTGTAGTTTTCGTCACTGCAGCTTCCTTCCCACAAAGCATCAAAAGGGATGAGCTGCTGACCTTTGCTTAGGTCCGTTCTTTCTACGTCGATGCCCTGCTCCGCTGCGTTATGGCATATATAAGTCGAGTGTCTTAGAAGATACCTATATGATAATTGGTACCAGGTAAGCAATAGCCCAGCAAGAGTATCTGCCCTTTGTCATAGAGATGCTTGTATAGGGAACTTTCGGTAGAAGCCTTACACAATTAATCGGAGGGTAGGTGTGAAGAGCCGAATATCTTTTAATCATCGCTTTTAATTTCCGAAATATATGTGAAGAGAGAGGAGGCCTCGCCTCGTATCATCTGTATGTTTCTTCTTGAAGCTGCTTAGCATCGGAGCTGGATCTGTGATTCTGCAAAGGACACTGGTCAGATTTCCGGCCAAGACCAACAACGAAGGAGTTGGCACTGCTTACATTGTTCAGAAAGTATCAATGCCGACAGAGGTGTACTCACCAACTGTACGGATGTCTCAATCATGAGCATACTACATGCCAGTTTCAACCATTGCCGGCCCTCAACTGATGGTGTGGTATTGTTGATCTTGGAAGAAGGAAGCAAGATCTGGGTGTCTTTTGATGGGTAAAAAAGAAGTCAAAGCCGATTATCTGGGACTCGATTTTATTCCTGCTATGTGTGGTCAATATTGCTTGTATTGATCCAGGCACTGTTGCGGCCGTCAATTCAATATTCTAGTCGATTGACATAGGATGGTATGACGGTGTGCAAGCTGGTGTTTCAGGGGCACCCCAATAGACTTACCGACATCGTGATCTGGGACGGTAGAGAAACTAACTGGTTGCACTTAGGTATCAGTCCATTGCAAGGCATATGTGCCTTATAGCGTTGCAAAGCATCGAAACTTTAGGTCTAGGCTCGCCATGGATCCAACTATCAGTGGACTGATCAGCCTAGTTCTGGGCTTAAAAGTCACAAGCATCTTGCGACACCACAGCTCGCAAGCTCTGCCATTCATGCTATGAACTCATCTAAAAATACACTGGGTTTCAAGGTCCACCATTATTTTGCTCGAGGACAGTGAGGGCACTGGTGGCTTGGTGATCCTAGTGAAGGTGAGTGACTGTGTGATCTGCGATGACAAAGCGACGAGGTAGTCGAGAAATGGGGCTTACATGGCGACATTGCCCCTTCTGTGCCGGGAGTATGTGAAAGACGAGAGACAAAGAACAGACAGACACAATGGCGAACCTGCTGGAAGGAATCTATGACCATATGACTCTGTTTATGGTTAGGTGCTGGTGTGCTGAGGGCGTAGGGTGGAGACTCACAGAGACACGTTGATATGGTTAAATTGGCCGTGTACAAGAGTTGCAACGCGAAGAGGACAACGTCTCAGCTTTGACATGGCGGATTCAGTATCACATTGGTAGGGTTGGGCTCGGATAGAAGGTGACCGCAGCTGAAGTTGATATTGATGACCCAGGTAGGACCGTGGGCGATCTGTCCCACATCCCACGTCGAGTACGATTTTGTCTTTGAAGATATGCTTGTTCTGCTATATAGCATGTTGATATGCTTTGGTACGAATCTCGTCTTTCTATCGAAGTGGCCTACATATTAGTGAAAGGGTTTTAAAAAGAATGTTTGCGTCAGGGGTAAAGGACTCAAATACGCACCAACATTTCCTTATGGATACCTATTCGGTAAGAAGAGAGCTGTCAGTGCATGCTCTTGTAGACTCGCAGAGAAGTCTAAACAGTACCATGGTGGTTGTAGCTGCGCAGGATCAGCTGAGTTGAGAAGGTATGACCTCCCTCGATGTCGCTTACCACCACTCCATCTTTCACCATGTTGTTTTACTGTATCCACTCTACTTCTCGTCAGCTCAATACCTATTCCCAGCCATGGAGGAGCCGCCATCGTTGCTCGGTTCTCTCTCGGAGTTCCGAGTGGGTCAAGCATGGCTTCTGTGGATTCAAATCCGTCTGGTTGGACGAAGCATATGAAACGCCGCCACGCTTCCTACCACCGGCTCGCCTTACCTATTAAAGTAGTGGACCTTTGCACTATCCATGTTCGCCCTGCTTCTAACATTTCTAGCGCCTTCTTATTTTGGCTTTAGAGAAGTCCCCGAAAGGTGCCAGCAGCATGGGAGTAGTCAGTTTGAAGGGAGGCTGCCATGGTGCACTTCTTCAGTGCTGTTGGTGAAAGATGTAGGAGCTGTTTGTTCAAGGGTAGAGGGAACGAGGTAAGATAAGCAAGGCTGTCGACAATCATGCGGCAGTGTCAACGAAAGATGTATGGGTGATCCTGAGACATAACAAAGAAGTGAACGAGTGCTGTTGGCGGGGGTACTCAGAAACGCCTCTAGGGACTGCGGATTCCAGCACAGCCGCGACTTGCTTCGACTAACAAGAATGTTGCTGGCGGGGGTTCTCAGAAACGCCCTTTGGTGGTTGCATATTCCAGCGCAGCCGGAACCTACGTAGACTAATCACTAAGGCTCACGGAGATATCTGGTCTACTGAAAGGTCTGTTACGTGTTGAGACACTCTCAGTAATATTTGGTTTGCTACCCTTTATAGTATACGTTCTAAAAGAAATCTAATTGAAAGGCTTGGAGACAGGTTAAAAAGATATCGACTAGCTTTGCTCTTCTCCAGCTGCCCATCAAGATTCCACTGACTGATTTTCTCGTCACTTCCATTCAACCAAATCATTCTTCTCTTCCCTAAATTTCATCTTGCACTCATTCCTTTACAAATGCAGCGAATCCAATGCTATCCTCTCAATTTGTCTCTCCTTCCCCCTCTACAGATCCATGCGTTGCGACTGTCCACCTATATTCATCAATCATGTCAAAAATTGATCCGCAGGATTTTAAGGATACGTCAAAGTGCCAGAAACCACTCGAGAGACAGAACTAAGAGCTGGGAAGGTCGCACAAGAATGCTATGTTGGGAAAGGCATAGAAATATCGGTATATTGTCGTAATGGAAGTCCTCTTAACGAGTTCAGCTGACCGCTCTACTCCTAGCTCCGGACAAAGACAACCCACCATCTACAGCGACATCCCTTCTTCAACCAATCAAAAACCCAAAACCGATGAAAGTAGTGGGCCAGCTAGAGAATATTATGGGATACATGCGCGAGCTAGAGGGGTTATGCGAGCATATGGACGGAATGGGGACAAAGGTAAGAGCTTTTGGTAGGATTCGTTGGAGTGATGCTGTGGATTTCAGAAATAATTGGATGGGGAAGAGATATTAGATGCTCTTACCTCTAGCTGTTACTATTTTGGATATCTTTGCTTATACGGTTCTGGACACTGGATCCTTAAATTTTCCAGGGAGCCCTGAGAAGAATGGGAGAGGGGGCGGGTTATATTTTTCTCTCTCTCTTTCTCTAGAAAAGGGGTAGATGTTTGAGGATGTTCGTGTTTGAGGCATTAGATTCTGTCTTACGCAGTATTAATTTAACTTTAAAACTACTTTTGAATTGAAAGCGATAGGAAAGGCGTACCGGCAGCAGCCCATTTGAATGGGGAGTCTATAGATGTACACCCCCTTTCTATAATCGTACACCCCTTTTCTATTGTCACAGACCCCCCATCAGGTTTACATGTTTAAATACTTGACTTCACATCACAAGTAGGTGAAAGCACATATACTGTGAATATTAACCATCAAAGAACTGTCAGCTTATCTTTGTCAGAGACAAACCAGAAAACATAACTTTAGCTTCATTACTTTGCTCCTTCCAATCTCTTATATTCTCATCTGTTTGCACAGATGAAAGAGTAGCATTCTCGCTAACGAGAGTCTCGAGCTGCTTCTCGCACACGTTTCCCCCCTCATGTTCCCTCGACTCTTCTGATCTCGCTGATCTCGCTGATCTCGCGGGCTCAGCATTCCCGCCCCTCACGTCGCTGTTGTTTCAGCAACTGCACTGTCGAAGCAGTGTCGAGGTAGTAGAGAGAGAATCTCGAGCTCTTCTCGCACACCGTTTTCCTCCTCGTATTCCCTCAATTTGTCTGATCTTGCGGGCTCAGCATTCTCGCCCGTTCACGTCGCTGCTGTCTCAGCGACTTGCACTGTCGAAAGCAGTGTCGAGGTAGTAAAGAAGGTGTCAAGGATCTATGTCTGAGAAAAGGGGGTGTACGACTATAGAAAGGGGGTGTACAGCTATTAGTGGCTCCCTTTGAATGTCGTCATCTTGTGCTTTAATGCGAGTCCCCCCTAGCTGAATCCTCAACCGTCATTCTCGATCTTTCATCTCCGATGCTTCTTCCTCAAAGTCTATCTCTCTTCATCAAGTTCCCTCCCCCCCAATCCCATTTTTCCTACCACTGCCTCACCGATTGCCTAATCCGCCCATCTCCCCCATTCGTATTCGCTCCCGCGCAAACCCCCAGCCATTTCCTAGCCCTTTCCATTATCTCCCCTTCGAACAAGTCAAGCACTCATCCCATGCATCTGGTAGATTCCAACCTACATACTCCGAAATAACAACCGGATCACATCATCTTTCCCCTAAACATCTATACCGAATGTGCACATAATCTCAGATCCGAGGTTAGCAGTCCAAGAACACAGAAATTCCCGCTTCGTCATCAGGTTAAGAGCTGTTTCTGTACGTGGGTGTGTTGCTTCAGGTGGGATTGGGAGTTGTAGTATTGACAGAAATGGGGAAAGAGACCGAGGGGGGCGGCGGGATACGAAGCTATGGAGGAGGTATGGTGAAGGGAAGGGGGTTCAGGATATAGGGCATTGGGAATTGGAAGGGGGAGAAGGTGGGAGAGATAGTCAGGAGCGTTCTTTGAGCTGATCTTCGGGATTCGCGTATTTCAGGCGTGTGGTATATATAGTAGCGTGGCTAATGGAGAGCTTCAATTACGAGAATAATGGTAGCGAATTGATACGGAGATTGGTGAGGCTTGTTTAGGGGGGACTAGATGGAAAGGGCTTAAGAGGGGGAGGGAGGCGAATGCGCAGGAGGGAGATCGCGGTGGAGCGTAAGGGTATACATAGTATACATGGATATCTGGAATGGGAAAAAGGAAGAAGGCAGGCTTACTAGGACACAGAAAGCGCACGCCGTATCATCTGCAACGCGAGAGAGAGAGAGAGAGAGAGAGAGAGAAAGGAGGAGAGATAGTATTTAAATAAATAAAAAAGGCTATCTGGGTTGAGAGAATCTTGTTTTACAGCAAGACCTCGAATTCCAAAATCACTAGACTATTCTGCTGGGAACCAATCTATTTGCGAAAAGAAGAGCAACCAGAGGGGGGGGGGGGGGGGGGTGGCAGGAAATCACTATATAAACAAGAACTGGGTTCGGTAGAGTAATGTCTAAATGGATAGATAGACATCCTGCTTTTCGCGGAATAAATCCAAGTGCACTTGCAAAAAACTTGCGCGATAGGTCGAGTTGGGTGGGATTGATGTTTACAAGTGATCAGTCATAGATTTAATGTTCTTGAATGGGCGTCTAGTTTGTCTGGCATTTAACCTGGCGTGGCTGGTCCTCGGTTTTCGCTATCGGGCAATACTGACTTTCTGCCACCGCTGGTGGTGTGTATGGGGCTGCTTTCTTGCTGTGGAAGGGATTGTTAGATGATTGGGGTGGGGTGATGGTTGTAAGACTTTTCAAAAAAAAAGAGAGAGGGATGGAGGTAGATACTAAGTTTGGGTGGATATGACTGGGACTGGTAGAGTATTGCTGTGAATGCAGGAATATTTCTTGGAGGTTTTTGGGATTGTCGGTTGCTAGAACGTTCTGGTGCGTACGGGGTTCTTTGCAAAAAGAGAAAGATATGAAAAAAAAAACACCTACTCTGCTTACCCGCTACCCTGATAATTCGCTCATTTCCGCCTTCCCGATCCAATTCTCTCGAAAAATTTGCACCATACTACCAGTAATTGCCCCCATCCCAATTCATTAGTCTACTGTTCGTGAACATACAGCGGACTACTCTCCACTTCCCTGACCCACAAGCCCCAAGGTCTCTCCGCCGTCTCCGCTCCCATCAGCGTACATCCAGAAATCTCTTGCTCGCTAAGGTAATGCGGGCCTGTATCAGGGACGCTAGTTTTTTCTTCTGGCTTTTTGCCTCTATCCTCGGCATTGAGATGTGCGTTGCGAGTCAAAAGCGCCGTTGTCTGTACCGCGGCGTTTTGCTGCGTGTAGATAGCCCTGAAAACTGCTTCCTGGATACTGCTTCCTACAGTTGTGAAGCCGTGGCCGCGCATTAGAACGACAGTGTGGTCGGGTTGCGGAGATTCGTCGGAAGCGAGAGAGCTTTTGGCGAGAGAAGAGACGAGAGAGGTTGCAGCGTGACCGAGGCGCGCTGTGTAGCTGTCTTGCTTTGAGAAGGAGTCGGCGAAAGCGGCGCCGCGCAGTGGGGTGGAGACAAGGAGGTCAAGGCGGGAGTTACGTTGGGTATGGGCGGCGGTGTCGAATATGGGGACATTGGTGCCTTGGGTTTTGTTAACTGGTTGCTGGCGATGGATCGGAGAATGCAGACCTAGAAATCCAGCAATATGAAAAGCCGCTTGCAAAGGCACTCCACTGACCGTGTACGGCAGCACAGCTTCAGAATGGCTATGCACTACACTCTTTACATTTGGGTACTGTTTCAGAATCTCGCTATGGATGAAGCGCTCAGAGTAGCCTTTAGCAGTGGAGTTTACGGGAGAGGCATCAGAGATGTGGTATTCAACGAGATCTGAAGCGGAGGAGATCAGGGCAGGGGCTAGGGAATAAGAGAGAAAGAATCTTGACGGGTTGGTGGGATCGCGGACGGAGATGTGGCCATAGGCGTCGAGGACGTTGTGATGGTGGAGGATGTGGTTTGCTGTAATGAGGTCGTGGAGGGTTTCTTCGGTGGACATTGTGGAGGTTTGATTGAGGTTCGCAGACTCATTTGAGTACTTGAGCGAATCTTGGGTTTCCTGCAAGAAGCAAACTGGAGATGATGGTGTATGTGCCATAAAGCATTACAATGTCATTGTGCTAAGGTATGTTCCATTACCATAAGAGACGGAGTTCCTCGTTGAGTACAGTACACAAGTGGGTAGTACGTCATCAACCCCTGCGTGTTCTGCAACGGGTTCTGGAAACACGGGCTAACCATTAGCGTGGAACGATCGCTCGGCTCTTCCCATGAAACGCCTCCCGTTTCCACAAATCATGTGACCTTGGACGACAAAACTCTCAACCCTCTTGAAGATTATTATTGTCTGGTCGATATGTATGAGTACAACTACCGAGATTCCAGTCTTGCAGACTAGATTGCGTGTGCGCTATTTTACTCGATTCTACTACGTATTCTATTCTTGTACTTATCTCCTTGGCTGGAGAGGGAACAGTTTTCAATGGTCAAGGGAATTGAATCCACAAGCGACAATTGCGACTATGGGAATATTACCTTAATTCATTGCTTACCCGGGTTGCCACGATCAGAACTTCATCTTTCTCAAGGCTTATATTCCATTTGTTTCTCGTGCTGTTCCTTTTCGTCTCTCATTCTCTTTCCCAGGGGAGATGTGATGCAGGGTTATGTACAGCCTGCCGGGTCCAGACGCCTGCTTAGGAGAAGCTTAGCCCTTCTATCAGAGTCCAATAATAGAGACAGTCCAGCACTATTAATTCGCCGCTTGTTCGTAGAACCACAATACACACGGGCCCCTTTTAATGCGTTCCGGACTCCCTATGAGAACGATATAGGGCAGGTACCGAAAATTTGGGGACCGGCTCTGTCGAACGAGCAGCGAATTGGTGGTCTCAGATTTGAGATTCCAAGATTTTTTGTATGGAAATCATAGATCAGCGAACATTGCAACTGACTGTACGATGATAAGTCAGAGGAAGTTCGGCATGTCAAGTATGCAATTAATGCCCTTTGCTGTTGGAAGCCTTTATTTCTATTTCTAGCCTTAAGCAGTACCATGGGATCGAGCACACAGATTATCATCTCTTGTAGATAAAGCCAGCAAGCATACCGTCTATGAAGCTAAGAATTCGTGATTGAAATCCCCCTTTTCAACACGAGTTGGACTATGATTGCTTTTAATATAGGATCCAGTAGTCAGTAGTTCAAGAAATCGAAACAGGTATGGCACGGGACTTGGACAAGACTTGAGCCCCTTTTACCGCCGCTACCTGCACAAACTTTGCAGTACCAATAGTTGCGTTGGTTTCGAATCCTGTCCTTGAGACATCAGCGGCTAAAGTCAGGCTGTCCTTTGCGCCACCAGCATACACAAGCCAAGAGTCGTATACGTTGGGAGTGGCACCGTTCCAGCTCATACAGACCGTGGTGGAATTGAAACCCTTTGCGGTGGCATTCGCCAGCGGAACAGTCGTCGGCTTCCCGCTCCATTGTTGTAGAAAGGCTCGGTAGCTGGACACCTGGACCTGGTTTCCGAATTTGACGTCCATGACAACATCTCCATGCTGATCGAACTCTTTCATGGTGGGACTCTGTCCATAACCGAGGAAATTATGGCCGTTACCGAGAGGCTGGTAACTGCCTTGGCTATTTGCGTAAATGATGTCTTTAGGGTCGAGAAGCGAGCTTACTACCGTTGCAGTGCGCTTCGATAGGTCTAGGAACAAAGTGAGACCAGTACTAGGACTAGTCTGATTGGTACTAATAAGGCCTAAATTGTCGTCGTTGAACATGTGCAAGAACAAGTAATCACCTGAGGAGTATGCCGGTCGTACATGATGCTGCCATTGGAACTGGGCGCCCGGACCAAGCTGGAAGTCCCCGCCGATGATTCCTTGAAGATTCCATTTGACTGATCCATCTTTTGCGAGTGCATAGATGGACGAGAAGAAGCGCGACGAGATGAGATATCCGTCGTCCAATGTGGTCACGGAATTGAGGGTGAAGTATTCCCACGGATGTGTCGCGTTTTGCCCCTCGAACGGTGCACCATCTATTAAGAAGTGTGACTGGTTGATTGGCATCCGATCAACATGATCCAAAGAACTCCACTTAAACAACGTTCTGTTGGTCTTGATGTCTATCTCATAGAATTGACTATCGCTCAACCAGCCGTTTTTGGGCCCGCCAACGGATGAAAGGTCATAAGGAGTAGAGTTGTAGGCGGTAACGAGGATGGATCCCTGTGGAGTGATGAGGCTTTCATGGTTGTCAATGTAAGAGGGGTAAGCTGAATTGTTCATTCCGTCGCCAGCAATGAAACTGCTGTCATTAAGGCTGACGGTGTAAATCTCTCGATATGTAGTATCCAGGATCTTGATTATACCGAAGCCATGTCCAGCAACGCCATTTACAACGAAGGGGCCGGTCCAGTACGTGAGCACGTCTTTGCCGTGCAATTTTTGGACTGCAAGGTTGGCAGAAATTGCTCCTGAAACTGTATTCGGACCATGCCAAACGACATCACTGCCTTCTGTCATGATCAATGGCGCAAGAGTCCTAGGCCCGGGTACTGAACCAAAGAAGGACTGAACGAGGAAGAAAAGACCATCAGTTGCTCCCACAGTTTTCGAGATTTCTAAGACTGGCGGGTGAAAGTCTGGCTCAGTGACGAATGTTTGATATGGCCAAGTGCTGGCTGGCAAATTTTGCCTTGATTCCAGGCCTCTTGCTGGTACATTTTGCGTGATAGCATCAGCGAGATTGTTCAACCCGATGATCGAGCCCTGTAATGCCGCGAAGCTGAGCAGCTGAATGAGATACCCTCGAAACATGTTGACTTTGTTTCTATGTGATGTGAGTGCGAGATCTTTCAAGCTCTACTTCTTCGATTACTCGAAGTTCTTCAGTTGTTGAGCCCAGACCTCAGTAGATGCAAGGTAGATAGGGTCCAGTACATGAGTTGTCCCGGGGTTCTTGACTGTCGGTTCAGCAATGCACACAGGATTGAAGTTCTTATGGAATTGCAACTGCTTATCACTGGCATAGCGTCAATTAAACAGAGAAGATTTATTGGAGAGACATCAAGACCATTTTTAGGAACTATAGCTAAGAAAGATTGACGAGTCTTCGCATTGATACTCCCTTGTACAGCCAGCAATGACGAGAATCGCCGCGAGTACTCATTAAGGCATCCATACACCTTCGGCTCTCCTCATCAATCCTACGTGGTGATCCCGCTTTCAAACATCTCTGAGCTGGTGTGATACTTCTACCAATGGCAAAGGCGTTCAGGTTTGAGTGTTACTTTCAACCAGAGGCATGAAAGGAAGACATGGAACTTTGGCCCCGGTCAGGGAATCTGTCGTTTCAGGTTGGGAAAGGCTGTCAGCCCTACGGATCGTGGGGCGGGGCCTCGACCGATCGACTGCCCCTCCATTTCCTCAGCCGTCCGCTCCAGCTCCTGCTTGAGATGACATTAATCGAATACGATTGCATACCACGTCCAGCCATAGGCCAACGAGTGCTCATAGAAGAATGAAATGATGTATCACCTTGTCAATCCAGAACTATAGAACATACAGCTCTATGACTGCTGCTGGCCGCCTTTGGTCGATGCTTTCGTAGTTTTACCGTCCTTGCTTTTTTCCCTTCCCCGTTTGTATATAACGGTGTCGTTCTACTTACCTTCCTCTCGTCCGCTGTTTAAGATCAGAGACTGCAATGTCCTCCTCCAAACCCAGCCGTAAAGGTAAATTCCTCCGCACCCATTCGATGAGCATCACTCATAATCTTCCTAAGGCCTCGATTCCTCCCTCCAAAACCTCTCTATAGATTCCAAACCTAAACAACACACCAAACCCACCTCCACCCTAGTCGCCGACTCCTGGGACGAAGAACCTTCCTCGTCCTCAGACACTGAACCCCCTCTCCATACCACGTCCGATATCCCGAGCGCCCCTCCCCCTACTCCCATTTCGCCACGCTCCCACCAACCCGGTACTAAATGGAGTGATTTCCCATCAAGTTCCTCTTTCTCAGCCCAGTATGCCCCAGATGGTAGCCCTATAAGTCCGGCCAGTGGTCGTCCTGGTTCTTCGAGAACAGATGCTCGACCGGAGAAAACGACGGCAGTGGCGGGGAGACTGATTGCAGGGGCGCTGGGGGTGAAGACGCCAGCGAAAAGTGAGGAGACACAAGATTATGAGAGGGTTTTGAAGGAGAAGGAACAAAGAAGAAGAAGGGAGGAGAAGGAGGCGAAGAGGAGGGAAGAGGACGAGAAAGAGGCGGCGAAGAAGGGTGTCTGGGAGGAGTAATGGGGAGAAGATTGGATGGAGACAGCAAGATTGCAAAAATGAAGATGAAACAGCACGAATATCGAGAAGGGTATATAACTGGTCGACTGGGCCTGGAGGTGGGACGAGTGTACGATAACTGGAACGCAAAATGCATCACAAGGGCCTGGTTAAATATGCGTTATGAATGGGCATCTGCAGCGGATCCTATACATCTTTGGTTTTGGCCTCTGATTTTCTGTAGCCCAATACTAGGAGGACTTAGCGTCGCGTTGCATATATCGGCATCATCACTAGACTCTGATGTATATATCATCATTTCAAATCGCCGCCTACAGCTGTCAGCCATATAGTGTGAATGACAGAGGGATCGATATTACCTTCCATGTTAATGAGAACAACGGCTCAATATATTGTAGCTCCACGCAGTTCCATCTGCACTAGACACACCAACAGATAGTCATCATGTTAGACAACAATCGTTAAACTTGTGTCAGTCTCGTAAGGAAGTCGTATCAAGAGCAAGTGTCACGCCCTGTAGCCAATGGAAGGAGGAGTGACCAAAAGCATGAAATTGAACCTATCCATGTTCCTGGAATCTAAAAACAAAACCCTGCTCCCTTAGCGCCCATTGCTAGAGTCTTTACTATCGCCGGAGAAGCTACATAGCCCGGTGCAAAAGATCAGATAGCTGATAATCTTCCTGCTTTAATGACGTGCTATCCTCATATCTTGAACCGTAGCATCCTTAGCACCCTCCGATCTGTTCTTGGTGGACTTCTAGAGTGTCTCCGTCTGCCATCTCAAGCTATGTAACTTATTAGCCTAACCAATTCGGGAAGGGAAATAATGTTGGATCAATCATGGGCAGAAGTTGCTGCATTGACGCGTAGGAGGACAGGTAGAGGGGAATATTTGCAAATGTGGAGACCTACCGATTCAGGACTATCTGTTGGGTTGACGCGAGCCCCATCGAATAAGAAACGGACGGATGAAAGGTTCTTTCCCTGACGGTCGCAGAAGGCGTTCATGAGTTTGGACAGTGCCGTGGTCCGTTTGATTTTGAAAAACACCTCATTATTGTTATCCGTGACTTTGATGTTGAGATGCTCAGCCTTTGGTTGATCGTCGGGATTCCCCCCTGTGCCGGGCGACTGGTCGCGGTCCGACATGCTGTTGAACGTAGATAGGTATGGGTATGAGGCGAAGTGGCGAGTAGGACTTCTGGCTTTTTTAGGGCGTCACAAGTAAGTCAACAAGCTGATCTGAAAGTTGTGTTAGTATGTACTACACGCCAAGCAAAGGTAGATACGAGAGGGCCATCTACTGACAATGTTGATAGAGTTAGGATCGAGAGGTTGGGATCTTGGTGTTCTAAGAAGTGAGGCTGTAGGAAGAAGTGAAAAGAAGTTGATGTTGCAGGAAGTTCGCCGTGAAATATGCCCCACCAATCAAGAGGCTTCTAGAAATAGCCGAAGAGGAGACCGTCATTCACGCTTTAGCCTGACCGGATACCAATGTAATATAAATTTAGTAACAATTGCATACCTTACATTACACGACACGCCTCTCTACCTACCTATGTCCCTGGCGCTTCTGTTTTTCGGGAACTTCACAATGGTACCACGACTACATGCCTACTTCCGAACTCACAAAGCACATATCTAACGTGGCATTTTAGGGCTTGGAAGAAGATTTGAAGACGAATCCGCCATGCCACCCTCTTGCGGTGAGTCTGATATTTCATTTTAACCATTCACTAGGCTAACGAAGCAGTAGTGTGCTATTCAGGGTACATTATTGCCATACGCTGCTAGCCATGATTGAATGCTAACGAGATATGCAAGACTGTTTGGCTAAGAATTCATACAAAGAAGACAAATGTAAAAGCCAGGTGGACGCTTTGTATAAATGCTGCAACGCTTTCTATCAGCGGCAAGGAGATCATGCAACCACAGTCAGCTGCCCCAAAGCGAGCCTGTTGAGACTAAAAATGAAGCAACGCGCAGAAGGCATCTAAGTCTGCAGGAGAGGCATCTGGATCTTGAGAGTTTGGTAGCCGCTAGTTCCGGATCCGATATATCTGTGGGGATTTGCTAGAGGTTGAAATTTTGTAACAGCTCGCTATGTTGTCAAGACCTTCAGTCCTCCGTAAGAGATCTGGCCTGATGTGTAGTGAGTGTCGAATCCGATCTTAGGCGATCGTGAGCACGCATAGAGATCCTCAAGGGATCTGGACAAACATCGAAGAGTCTGCCCCGAGACTCTAATGATCACCTGAAAAAAGACATTGTTTTGTAGAGAAGAACAGTCTGAATTTCAAATTGACGGGATGTTGTAAAAAATTACCTAAGCGAGATGTCGAAGAAACGCGCTATGCTAGCGTGTCTGGCTCACGTATCTTTTCCTGCAGGGCGCTGCAACACAATACTTTATTGTCAACAACTTTGAGGAGAGGTAGCTCTTGTTGATACTCAGGAGCTCAGGAGCTTTGTGTAGCTTTTGAAGTAATCGGTGTTTGTTCCTCGTTGAGAGTTTCTAGCCCAAACATGTCCGACCAATCCAATGAGATTCTTTACGCCGTTATAAGGTACCTTTAACGAATCTTTCATAGCGGTCTCTGGAAGGTTAGACTCCTTCTAGCCATTATGTCTTCACGACGGCATTCCCGAGAAGAAAGCTGGGATAGCCTTCATCACTCTGATGCGTCCCATGGTGCGTCCGAGGTGGAGGATGATTACGCCGACATGAGTATGGATGAAGCATCAGATGATCGTAGCGAAGGGTCTCCGTCTGGAACACCGGCGTTGCTTACAGTCAGTGATGTACATCGGGCACTACATCCTCTCCAATCTACTGCAGATCGGGTTGGAAAACAAGTCGAACAATTTGCAGAGACTTTGGATCGTCTCAGTACCAGAAGACAGCGAAAGTCGCAGAAAGATTGTCGACATGTGCTCCCTTTAGTACAAGCCTACAAGAAGATCGCTAGTGGCGCTGTCGAACACTTGAAGAGTATTCATGCGCCTGAGAGGCAGCAGCAGTTGAGTAAAAAGTGGAAGCGTAAGTTGCGGAATTCTGGCGGAACCTCCACCCCTGCATCGCCTCATGCCGACCAAGAGGAGCGTGGCACCAAAACTACCGTAGAGGATCTGAGAAGATGGGAGGAGGAGGAGCAAACATGGGATTTGCTTGGCCTCATGCTGGAGGTTGAATATCCTATTCCACAATCGGATAGTCAACGACCAAATTCTTTCCGAGGTCATACGCGACCAAGTCGAAGTAAGGAGGTCACTCGGTACTCGTCAGAGAAAGCGGTATGGGATTCATTCCTCGCCCATGACGATCTTGCCTGGGAGAGACACACGGTGGTTGAGTGGTTGAAGAAGTGTGCCGACGAATCGGGCCAGGACATCGAGTTAGTGGTAAAAGAGCTAGAGTCTGGCGCGGATAGAGGATCTGGTTTATGGGCTCACAGCTGGCTATATACTAAGGAAGCAATCAAAGGTCAGAAGCGTTTACGGTCATGGCCACAGGCGCTTGAGTCAGACGCACCGGGTATCGATACTTCTCTGGTGAACTCTGACCGAACGAAAGCTTTGGTGACCCAGCTGGATCCTGATGCAATCACAAGACAGGGGCGAAGCCTTGAGAAGCAAGACCACTACTTCGAGCAAGCTACTTGGCTGGCTTGCTGGGAAATGGTGCGGCGTGGAAAAGATTGGGATTATATCCGTGAGTGGTGCCAGGAACGAGTGGAAGGATGGAGAGCTACACTTATGCGTGGGGATCCTCGAAATTCTCAATCCAAGGAAGATCATCCAGGACCTGATGTCACCACTGGCTGGCGATCAAGAGCTCTTTGGCGGAAGACCTGCGCCCTTGCTGCCAAAACAGGTGGAATCGACCCTTATGAAAATGCTGTGTATGGAGTTCTCGGCGGGTATTTGCCCAGTGTTCTTAAAGTCAGCCGCAGCTGGGACGACTATTTATTTGCACACTACAACTCGTATTTGCTGAGTCAATTTGACCGTTATGTTAAGTCACATTTCTCTGATCGACTCTCAACTGCGTTGTTACAGAAACACGGGTGTTACGATTTCTCTGTCTCTGAGGGGCATCGGACTCATTCTGGAAATCAAATTGTGCAGAAGATGAAGACCCTGGAAGCGACAAAGAAGGAGGCAAAACGGCCTTTCAAGATGCTTCAAAGCAGTTTGATCGCCAAAACTTTTGATGACTTTGTTTTCAAGCAGGGCGTAAAGCTTTGCCAAGCAGCAAACACCCCGGAGAGGTCCAAAATTCTCCCCGCAATGAGTGCAACTCTCCTCGAGGGTAGTATTACAGCACCGATCGGCATGAAAGATTATGATCTTTTACGAGTGGTCACACATATGCTATTGATTTTCCAAGACCTTGGGCTCGACATTGGAGAAGGCAATCGCCGCTTTGCTACCGAAAGTATTGTTGTTGCGTATGTGGATTATTTGAGTAAAGCTGGCAAGCAGCAGCTGCTCCCTCTCTACGCGTCTTTCCTTTCTCATGACAGGTCCACCACCTGCTTAGGTAGACAGCTGCCCTTCATCAAAGATCATCGGGAACGCCAGACAGTTATGCGGCTAATGAAGCAGTGCGGCATTGATGTCCCTGGCGTTCTTAACATGCAACTTCAGATGATTATAAGAGACTCCCCTGAGAAAGGTGACAGCAAAACTTTCCCAGCCTTGGCTATACTGGAACCGAACAACCATGACAAATCTAGAGTGCGACCAATCCAGAGTGCTTTTGTAGGCGATTCAATCAGCGACGACGAGCAAGACCTGATCAATGGGTTTGAGTGGTATATGCTGCTTGAGGGCCATTGGCAGCAGACCATGACAACAGGAGGCGTCCTGTACAAGCATTTGCTTCGTAAGTCGTAACTGTAAATATGTATTATATTCGATTGCTATCCTAATCTGAGCTCACAGGTACTCATGGCTTTGCCGCGGCCAAGGAACTGTCGAAGGCAGTCCCATTTACGACCATCTCGCTCGGTAAAACTCAAGGGCTATTAGGCCAGATGGTAGACATCAGCAAGGAATACAGCGATGAAGAAGACGAGCCAGCCAAAGAAGACGAGTCAGCCACGACGAGCCGGAGCACGAGGTCAAGCACAAGATCATACCGGACCAGGGCCCGACCACAAAACAGGCGTAGCTCATCTGCAGTGCAAGTCAACAATGAGCGTGAGCTCTTGCTCCATCAGGCCAGTGCTCTCCGGGATTTTGAGAATCTGTTTGCGGCTCTCGATGCCATGGAACAGTGGAAGGCCCTTGCGGATCAAGCAAACACGTAAGAGAACGTTGGACCACTCCGTTTGACCACATACTAAAGTGTTGCCTGCTGTAGCTATATCGACCCTCGCGAGAACGGCAAACGGTGGAAGGCCATGTTTCAGAAGGCCTATGACCAAGTAGAGGTGACAATCGTGCCTTTGCTCAGGGGGTGGTTGCAATATCCGAGGGATGGTGCGTTCCGCGCGCTGAGGTTCTTACTTCATGAAGTAGCTAACAGGCGTTGCAGACAAAGAAGCCGTCGAATTTGGGCAAATACGGGTTGCTTGTCTCCCGGAAGTTATACTTGCCTACAACACAGTATTGAATTTCAGCGCTCACACTTTGAGTCGAGATTTGCTACTGAGGAGTATGGACTTGGCCGCTATAATAGCAGCGGAAGATTCTGATCTGGCTTCTTGCTTCACTACGGCGAACAGGATGCCTGAGCTTGTGGACTCTTTCGCGGTGTCAAGCAAGAACATCATCAGAGCCGAGGAAAGCGGAGGAGGCAAAGGTAAAAAGAAGCCTGACGGCGAGCGCTTGGACATTTGGACAGTGAAATGGGCCCCAGGCCATGGATAAGAATAGCCTCTTGTTCGTGTCAATATCTCCCTGGACATTTCTGAGTCAGAACGTTCTGGGAAATGCTCTAGAAGCAAACGAATTCACAACACAGCACATCGAAAGGATCCTACAACAACGACGGAAAGACTCCTATGGCATTTGTCCACATCTTCCAATCAAAGTCTATTGTTTGATAGATAGTAATGTAGACATGGTCAATACCTAAAGGCCTGAAACTTATTTGACCGAATCACACTTGAGATTTCCGCATCGCATCGCATCACGAGGCAGGCACAGTCATCTTGGCTTTTGTAGCAACGATGACCGATGAATTTGAAGACATGAAGATCTTCAGCGACACCACAGATTGAAGGCATATACAGAATACAGTAGGGTGAAACGCTGGCGAAGGCAGATTCAGGCAAGAAACGCTGGGCACTTTCCCACCAATGTGATAGCTTGCCCATGGAAAGCGCTACTGTAGTAGTTCAACCATGATTCCTAACTTTGGCACCAGCTGCATGCATTTGATGCCTTGCCATGTGGCCCGGTATGCGGTTAAATCTGATTGAAGAATGTACAAGTAGTCGTAGTAGCGTGGCGCTTGGATATTGAAATGCTGTGTTGTCTTACTGCCCACGGGCATCCGACAATGTCTCACCAAGGCCTAATGCAAGTAGGATGCTGTCTGAAGAAGAGAGTCATCTTAGTGGTTCTGGCCCCCCTTGGGCGCAAGTACCTATCTAGAGTCAAGGCAAGTCGTTGTCATGTCACTATCCGTTTTGGGACTGGCCTGGGGCAGTGCAAAAGTCGCCAAGGAAATATATGGGCAACCTTGCCAGAACCAACGAACCAATTGAAGGGACTGAGTGATACTCTGCTCTCGCACACAAGCATACACTCTGCGGAATCCACTATAGAACTCTTTTCCGGCTCAACCGCCCGTCTTGGTCATCGTCCATTCGATGTTCCCCCCCCCATGAGACTCTGCTGAAAATCGCCATCAGATGGCGACTCCGAGGCAAAGAAGCACAGCCCGCGGAAGATCGAGTGCTTCGCAAGCTCTGGATGGTCGTGAAGGTGACCGAAGGTGTTCAAGAGCTAGGGGACCGGCGGGTCCAGCTTCTGAGCTGCTCGGAATCTGACCATATCTCCTTTGGTATGCGGAATAAGGAGCTTCTGATAGCTACGACTTCAACTTTCTTCCCAAGCTGTTGCAAAATCTTTGAATAGCCTGATCACTAATTCAAGTTCTCTTAGCAGTCTCTAGCAACGAAACGAGGCGGAAACTCTGGGCGAAGTCGCCAAGACTCGTACCTTCTCTTTACGTCAAATTGTGAGCTTGGCACATCGACATTTGAGATTCGACACATCGACCCGACACATCGACCTACACCACAGCTTAGGCTACATCCTTAATCCTTGTTCTCCCAGCAACACCGGCATATTCTCACCATCCACCTCAATCTACGTACACATGACTGACGGACAGCATCATCTGCATTACATCTCAAGGAAGATCGATTGGCAATAATGACCACTCCTGGAAATAATGGTCAAACCTCACCGACTCCGGGTAGTGCGCCTCGTAGGCAACGAGCACCTACTATAACCATTGACACTTCTGCCGTCAGTCCACCTTTATTAGAAGATGACGCGCTGCCCCTCCAAAGCTTGTCTGACCGACCTCAATCGTTGCAGGGCGATCAAGACAAGGAGGTAGACTCAAAACCTGCTGCTTTGTCAAGCGAACAGTCACCGACGCAATTACGAGCAGCTCATTCATTCGATAACCTAGAGCACCGTCCAACGTCCGCCCACAATGTCTCATCACCCACATCCAGGCGAAGTGATCGCCAGCCCCACGATTTCCTTGCTGTTCCCAATGCCCGCTCACGGGGCAACTCTGTCGATTCCGAAGAGCCGGGTCATACTCCGACGTCTTTTGGCGGGGACACTTACGTACCCTCCCCAAGCTCGTCGGCGCTTTCGACCGAGGGAGGGCAGCTTAACACCATAACTAGCACTGATAGTCTTATAGATGATGGACATGCGTTGGATGCCGTTCCAGGAACAGAAGCCGAATTCGGAGTTGAAGATAATAAATTCGCCTTCTCTCCAGGTCAGTTGAGTAAATTAATGAGACCCAATCCGAAAAGTTTTGCAGCTTTTCACGCTTTAGGGGGTCTAAGGGGACTCGAGAAGGGTTTACGCACCGATCAAATGGGCGGTCTATCAGTTGATGAGAAGCGGCTTGATGGGACCGTAACCTTTGAGGAAGCCGTTGCGGCTGGCGCCCAGAGAAGAGCTGCAATCACTTCCGAAACCCGCTTGCATAGGTCGTTAACGTCCGCAACAGCGGCAACGCAACGCTCGGATGACTCGTTCCTGGATCGTAAACGGATCTTCAAAGATAACCAACTCCCGGAGAAGAAGGCTAAGAGCTTCCTCCAACTTGCCTGGTTAGCGTATAATGACAAGGTCCTCATTCTTTTGACGGTTGCTGCTATTGTATCGCTTGCATTAGGGATATACGAGTCCATTTCTTCCACGAACGGTGAACACGCCCAATGGGTAGAAGGGGTTGCTATCACTGTTGCTATACTCATTGTCGTGGTTGTGGGGGCGGCCAACGATTGGCAGAAAGAGCGGCAGTTTGTCAAGTTGAACAAGAAAAAGGTGGATCGAGATATCAAAGTTATTCGGTCAGGCAAATCTCGTCAGATCTCGGTGCATGACATCCTGGTTGGAGACGTTGTTCATCTTGAACCTGGAGACATGATACCGGTAGACGGCATCTTCATCTCTGGGCACGACGTCAAATGTGATGAGTCGTCCGTCACAGGCGAGTCTGACTTACTAAAGAAACACTCCGGCGAAGATGTTTACCAGGCCCTAGAGGCGCGTAAGAGCGTTACGAAGATGGATCCTTTCATTATTTCTGGAGCTAAAGTGACTGAAGGTATAGGTACATTTCTCGTTACTGCCGTAGGAGTTAATTCAAGCTATGGTAAAATCATGATGTCACTTCGTGAGGACTCACAGACAACACCGCTGCAGTCAAAGCTCAATGTCCTCGCCGAGTACATAGCAAAGCTGGGTTTAGGAGCCGGTCTCGTGCTCTTCATTGCAACTTTCATCAGGTTCCTAACTCAATTGCACAGCGTACCAGGCGGGGCTTCAGCGAAGGGACAGCATTTTCTTCAGGTCTTTATCGTCGCAGTCACAATTGTGGTTGTTGCGGTTCCAGAAGGCTTGCCACTTGCTGTAACATTAGCCCTGGCATTCGCGACTACTAGGATGCTAAAGGAGAATAATCTGGTTCGGCTGCTTCGTGCTTGCGAGACAATGGGTAATGCTACGGTAATTTGCTCCGACAAGACCGGCACTCTGACACAGAACAAGATGAGTGTTGTGGCGGGAACTCTGGGTGCTTCGACTCGATTTGGCAACAAAAAAAGCCCCGATAATTCGGAGGAAAACTCACCCATCAAGCGCCAATCAGTAGTTTCCGAGACCTTTGTGCAAGACGCCTCGACATCGGGCGTTGTCCAAATACTACACGAAGACGTGAAATTACTTCTGAAACAATCCATAGCGGTCAATTCTACCGCGTTCGAAGGCGAACAGAACGGGCGTGATGCATTCATAGGATCCAAGACAGAGACTGCATTACTCAACTTTGCCAGGGACTATCTAGCAATGGATTCGGTGAACGAAGAACGATCAAACGCAAACGTTGTGCAGATGGTACCGTTCGACTCTGGAAGGAAGTGTATGGCTACCATTGTAAAATTAAGCGACAAGGGATATCGAATGTACGTCAAAGGAGCCTCGGAAATATTGCTTGAAAAGTGTACGAGGATATTGCAAGACCCTACCAAGGCAATTCTAGATACGCCGATTACGCAAGAGAACGTAGACAGCCTGAACCAGACTATTGATGATTACGCGTCACGATCGTTACGGACGATTGGGCTTTTGTATCGGGATTTCAAGGAGTGGCCAATGAAAGGAGTACCTACACAGGAGGATTCTCCCACACTTGGCGTTTTCGAGACTGTTTTTAAAGAAATGGTCTTCTTAGGCATTGTCGGCATTCAGGACCCTCTCAGAGATGGTGTTGCAGATGCAGTTCGCGCTTGTCAGAATGCAGGAGTTAAAGTACGTATGGTGACTGGAGATAACCTCCTGACAGCGAAGGCCATTGCTGCAGAGTGCGGGATCTATACGGGGAATGATGACGAGCAAGTTATCGAAGGTCCCGAATTTAGAAAATTGAGCGAGTCGGAGAAGAAACGAAGAATTCCCAAGTTAGAGGTACTTGCCAGATCCAGCCCTGACGACAAACGTGTCTTAGTCAGGACATTGAAAGAATTAGGAGAGACAGTTGCCGTTACGGGCGATGGCACCAATGATGCTCCTGCACTCAAAATTGCCGATGTCGGCTTTTCAATGGGCATTGCGGGTACTGAGGTTGCTAAAGAGGCTTCTGCCATAATCTTGATGGATGATAACTTTGCTTCTATTGTCAAAGCGATTATGTGGGGTAGAGCTGTCAATGATTCCGTCAAGAAGTTCCTCCAGGTCTGTAAATTTCCCTTAGTATTCGTTGATGCTCTGCTGACGTTTTCGAAGTTCCAAGTAACTGTAAACATCACTGCCGTTGTTCTAACATTCGTTTCAGCTGTTTCTAGTTCAACCGAAACATCAGTGTTGACTGCTGTTCAGCTACTTTGGGTCAACCTTATCATGGACACTTTTGCTGCACTTGCGTTGGCAACTGACCCACCGACACCTAGCATTCTAAATCGCCCGCCTGAACCAAAGTCAGCTCCTCTGATTACATTGACTATGTGGAAAATGATTATCGGACAATCGATTTTTCAGCTATTCTTCACATTGCTGCTCTTCTTTGGGGGCGTACGCATACTTTCCTACGACTCGCCCCGCGAGCAAAACCAACTGCAAACCTTGATTTTCAACACCTTTGTCTGGATGCAAATTTTCAACCAATACAACAACCGGCGTCTTGACAACAAGATGAACATCCTGGAAGGGGTACTGCGAAATTACTTTTTCATTGGTATACAGGTGATTATCATCGGAGGTCAGATCCTGATCATCTACGTCGGCGGCCAAGCTTTCTCCATACATCGACTTAATCGAGCGCAATGGATATATTCGATAATTCTTGGCTTCCTTTCTATACCAGTTGCGGCATGTATTCGTCTCATTCCGGACGAACTCATCCGCAAACTTATTCCAAAGTGGTTGAAACGTAAAACAACAAAGCCTGAGTTTGTGGTTTCCGACGAGGAGCGGCAGGCTCAGTATAACCCCTTTGAAGAAATTCGACAAGAATTGACGTTTATGAAGCGGGTTCGTGGTGGCCGTCTACACGGGTTTGTTTACAATTTGCAGCATCCCCGAGAAGCATTGTCGCGCTCAAGAAGCGGGTCGAGGTCCCAGCTCCACTCCAGGGCTCAAACGCCAAATGGTGAGCACAATGGCGGCGACTTTACTGGCGGCTTAGCTCCTCCAACTCCCGAGTCTCGAAAGCGAGTGGCAAGATCCCGATCAAACTCGGCTTTTGGCCCAGCGGCTGCAATGGCCGGTATCGTAGCCGGCAGTATAGTGGGTTGGTCGCCTATTGGTCGACGAGACGAAGACAGTCACTCAGGAATCTCTCTTGGGCGGTCGGACGTGGAGGATCGCGATAGCCTTGAGATTCGATCTTCGACGAGAGCTGATGAAAATAGCATTCGAAATCGTTCCGGGAGCAACATCTCTTCGTATAAGGACGAGAATACATCCGTATCTAAGGGTTCTTTGACTCTGCCGGAAAGGGGCCACCAATGAGATCAATAGAGGATGGTTCTGTCTCCGCAAAAACGATGGTCTTGATGCTTCCTTTAGCTCTTTGTCTTGTTACACCGTTCTTCTTGATCGAGACCCTTGGGAACACTGAACCGGCAGCACCACCATTTCTACCGTGTCTTACTTTACTATCAGCATGCTTCCAGGCGGTCTAAGCAGCCAGGAACCGGGGGCTATACGCGGAGTCAGCGGCACCTGGAGTACTGGCGTTACAGCGATCTCCGGGAAGGCGTTTTTGCTATCTCGGCGTTCTCTAGCAGTTCCTCTTTCGGCTTTTTTTTAAACATTTCCTTGGGTCGAGATGAGGTTACGGGCATTTCGATTCTACCTTTGTCGTTTGATGAATGGTTGGGATGATGCTAGCAAGAGAGCGTGGGTGAGTGATGATCCTAGTCTTTTGAAGCGGATGGTGTACATAAAAGTTTAATCTAGGTTGGTGTGTATGAATAAGGTAGTGAGAGGAATTACTAAACTTGTTCAACTTGTTCAACTTGTTCAACTTGTTCAACTTGTTCGGCCGTTGGCCTAGTTTTTCTATCGGCGAAGGATCACTACTAACTTGTAATGGCTGAGTTACAAAGGGTATTGTTCTGCACCGGGTGACGGACTTGCAAAGACCGACTTGAGCCCAATGACCTGCCACAGGGTAAACGTCCAGCAAAGTGTCCACCAGCGCAAGTAAAACCGTTTCATGTAATATACTACTACCGCCATACTCAGAAATAGATTTAACAAAGCTCGTTTCATTCTCACGAAAGATCGCTCCACTCAATCTTTGCTCTCGCCATCGCTTTCCAAGGTTCCGTCCGTTGTCATGCCTTTTTTCCAGCACAGATGGCTTTGCTTCTCTTCCCCCCCGTCGTCATCGTCGTCATCATCATTGTCATCATCATCGTCGTTGTCGTCGTCATCGTTCACTTTCCACGTTTCTGGGAGCTTTTCTACCCGGGCCACCTCTAGGTGTCCCTACTGTGCAGCAATACCAAGAGGACTTGTGCCATCCTGATTCTCCTCCCGATTGTCGGTCCGCTGCTCGCTTAGCCACTTGACCATTTCTTGAAGAACCGCCACACGTGTGGAGTGCAATTAACGCATTGTGCTTACACTTTTGAAGGCCAATTCTCTGCGATCCCTCCAAATAGTGCACGGATTGAATCGCCAAGCGCCACGATGTCGCTTAGCGAACCAGTAGTGAATGATGTAAGGCACAAAGAATGGTACGGACGGGAAGTCGTGCATGCCGCCTTCGAAGCTCCTGTCTGCGGTTCCAAACACGAGAGGCGCGATTCGGTACTAGGACGGAGTCAGTGACGGTAATTAACTCGCTTATACGTCAAAGTACGTCTAACATTGTCTGTAGCCATTAGGGTTTTTTCGAAACGCCGATAAGCTTGCCGTATACGCCCGCTGTCGTACATGTCGAGAGCTCGCAGAGTTTCAATCTCGTCATGCAGATGTCGAGTTAATGGCTCCGCAAAATCTTCGATGAGGCTCCTGATCTTCCGTCCGTCATAGTCTTTGGGAAGACAAGTCCGAGAGTACTCCTGAAACAGATCAAATCCCGGCGTGAATGCTCGGTGTTGCTCTATATTGCGTTCCATGATTCCTTGGACATCTGATATCAGCTCTATGCTCGGGAAGAAAACCTTTTCTTCGGCATCGTGGTGGTGGTGCATGGATTCACACCAGCATTGGCAATATGTCAGGAAGTCTCGAATGGCGTCCAGGTCTTCGCGCGGTATGTGCGTCGCTTGGAGGTAGATGGAGTTCAACCCTCGGAGAATGCCATTGTGGGCAAGTGCCATCTGCGTTGCAACATAGTATGCCGCGTGGGAGGACTATGAGGATACATTAAGTGATGCAAAACCTCAGCGGAGAAATGACAAACGTACATCTTTTGAGAATGGATCCGTAGAAATAAGAGAATACGGCTTATCTACCCACTGAGAAGACATACTGGCTCTTCCAGTAGTAGCACAAACCGACGGCAACTTCACAGTAGCAGGAGGTTAGCGACAGATATATTGAAAGAATGATACTGTATAACCATCGTAACAGTCTTTTGGGTCCGGACGAATGCTGACATTGCTGACTCCGGCTTGGTAATTGGCGCGGCGCAACTCGACTCCGGCACGTCCGGCTTAGTAATTGGCGCGACACCGAAGCCATACAGATATATGTACCAGTCACTCTCGAACCAGGTAGCTCCGCGTCTTTTATTACAGCCAGTGCAACTGAATAGCAACTATGAAGGTCCTTCTTATCGGAGCAAGCGGTAATCTGGGTATTCGCCTCGTCGCAGCGCTCCTCACACATGGCCACAGCGTTGTTGCATTCGTCCGGTCCTCGAACAAACTTGAGTCTCTTCTTCCAACGTCTGTATACCGCCAGATCGCCGTTTTTCAGGGCGATGCCACGGATCCAGTCTCAATCAAGAGGGCCATCTTGGATGCCAGCTGTGATGCTGTTGTCAATACAGCCGGTTTAGCGGCCTTACCTCCTTGGGGGAAAAGTGAACTGCCTGCAATATTTCACGCAGTACTGGACGCTGTACGAGAAGCGGGATTGGATAGGAAGTAACCGTTGAGAACTTGGTTCTTAGCTGGCATGGGAGTATTATACTACCCAGGATTCGAATCGATGCTCTCGAACTAGTAAGTACAGTCACAATAGCATTCTCACCTCATACGCGCCGTTTGTACCTACTTTAAAAAGAGTAGCTCGGAGATGCATCGACTCTGGAATATTAAGAACCTTCAGTATTCCCATCTACCTCGAACACCGCCAAAACCTCCACCTTCTTAAATCTCTCCCACCGAACACGCTCGACTGGTCTATGCTTTGCCCAAGCACCATGACCCCCGAGTCCTCAGACATCAATGTACCTACCAAAACTTTGCGTGGGAAACTGATCGCAAATGCCGCGACTCCACCATCATGGCAAGATTCCTGGATAAAGTACATCCCCTTGATCGGGAAGACGCTTTTGTGCGCCATGAATGCCCGTCGCTATGAGACCACACTTGAACAGAACGCAGAATTCATTGCTGGTGACCTCGAGAGCCACGAGAGCCGGTGGAGTGGGATGACAGTAGGAGTTATCGACGGGTCAAAGTGAGTTCATCGTAGGGGAAGGACCACTAAGAATACATTACCCTGCACTAAGTCTTCGCGTGCGCTCCCTAACCAAATCACCCCCCCCGGCCCCCCATCTGCATTCAACCATTGAACTTCAAATTAAGCCGGGGAACTCCAATATTTGAACTGACTATTTAACAGTATATGATCTATGATTCCTCAATCAAGATTTAGTATGCCAGCCCTTCGCTTTAACTACAGCTGCACATCTGTGGGGCATACTGGAAATTAGCCCCTCTATTACCTTCTCCCGTATGTTCACCCAGGCCTTCTGTAAAATCCGAAACAGCTGGGTTTCAGCTTCGTCGCCTTTACCCTTCAGCGAACCCATATCCGGATAGACTTTGTAGGCTTTCTTCTTCAGTAGGGCCCAGAGGTTTTCGATGAGGTTCAGATCAGAACTGTACGAAGGTCACTTCATGAGTTCTATACTCATTTCCTGAAACCAGAGCTTCGATTTTCGGGCTCTGTGTATCGAAGCATTATTCTGCATGAACACTAGTTCTGACTCTCATATGTCAGCTAAATTGTGATTCAAAATCTGAATGTGGAAGGCAGCTGAATAGCCGTGTTTTTTTTATTCGAAGTCGAGCTCGATTCAGCAGGTATAAATCTGATCTTTCAGAACCTCAAAAGGCCCCTCAAACCATTATTGAAAAGGCCTTTCCATTAAAGATTTTCATCACCTTGTTTCTATCCCATTTCGGATCGGGAGTTCCCAAAACCCATTCCCGTGTTTTATCTGATTCCCCGAGCCACGGATGCCTCGTCCGACCAAATGACTTTCCTTCATTGATTCACGGTTCAATTCTTATGCTTTTCAGCCCATTCTATCCGAAGCAGAGCAACTTCAGGTGTTAATTTCGGTCGCTTAAGGACTAGTAAGTGAGAAATTCCGTGAGTTCGTAGTGTTGCGTTGAGAGTTCTCAGATTCAAATCAATCCCGATGTCCTTTTTCAGCTGTCAGCCTGTCTTCAGGTGATTTCAGGCTTCGATCGTAACTGACATAACAGCAGTCTGACTTCTCGAGATGTAATTGATAAGGGCCTTCCTGATCTGGGTTTATTGGCTCTGGAGGGTGTTGTTTGAAGTCTCCCCAAAACACTCTGAACGGTGGTTCGGGGAACGTTCAAATTTCGTCCTATTTGGGTGGGTTTTAGGTCTAATTGGGCCTAGCCTGATATCTGACCTTTGATGAGCGAGGAAAGCTTCTTTCTAGAAGTCTCGTTACCAGAAATTGAGGTTAACGAAGCTCTTCTTGAAGAAGGTGGGTTGTTTTGAAGATACGCGATTTTACGTGTTTTCGCGATCTAGCCGAAGACTTAGTGCGGGGTACTGTAGGGTTGTGCAAGCTGCTGCTGCTTGTCGTTCGTGGTGAAGTTCGTTGCGTGTGATTGCAATCGACTGCTGTAACGACCCTGACATTGTGCCCCAGTTACTGTAGCCTTATACGCGCATCGAGATATGCGGCTGAGGCACATCTCGGTGGCATTATGCCATGGCAGCACTCTTGAGCTTGGTTTTCAAGATGCCAGGCATGGTCCTGCCTGTTGAAATATGACTGAACTAGAAGGTTTTGCAGCATATGTAGGATGTGTGTTTGGTAGTTGTTCTATGAAGGTCGAAGCTTCGGTTAACTACAGTGCGTCATGTGACATCGATAGGTCCGAGCATAACTCCCGTTTCAACCCTGCCAGATCTGCCGGTGACAGTGTAGGCATTGCACGGTATTTCGTCTTCCTGGACAATGGCCCAAGCCACTGGGGCCGGCACGGCTAAGCGACTGCCGGGGATTGTCCAATCACCTCCGTAAGTGTGTCGAGTCGTGGTTCTGATTTGCCAGGATCCGTCGGTCGATGAAAAGTACGACAGGGCAGCCGCAGAGCAATCCCGTTTCTATCAATACGGAATAGCGAAACAGTATATTCCGATAATTAAAAGGCCCCTGTGAGTCCTGGAACATGCCCGATGACGGGCAGTGCAGCATTGCCAGTCTGATGCCGCCGGTTGAACGTTAGCTACAGTTGTCCCAAAAGCCGCTTGTGGTTGCCTTATGCTCGGTACTTCGTAAATTGCCACAACCGACCATTCGGACGACTGCGCAAGGTCGTCTGGGAGTGGACAACTTCGATGATGGTTGTGGACGAAAGCAAGTGAGTGGTGGTTTGCCTTGTGGTTGTGGTTACTATTGCAGACAACAGTCCGCCGGTTTTACCTGAACGCATCTCGAATAATCCCAAACAACTAGTGCAATCCGAACATGCACGTATACCTAGTAATCGTACATCACAGATCACTCGAGGTTTGCCCTTTCAGGGCTGCGGGGCTGCGGGCCCGCTTACAGTAAGATCATAAGGAATTCCCACGCTTCGTCATTACTGTAGCACAGGGTCGGTATGTCTAAGGTTCGTTATGCAACCAAAATCACTCTCAGTACGGAGTATGCAGCTAGAGTTTAGCATCTCGCATAGCGCTAGAGAGTGGACATGTTGCCACTTAGACACTGATAGGCTTAACCCATGAGGCACTCTCAACGACGACTACCGTAGCATATCTTTTGAAATTCCACTGGAGTTACGGCGATAATACGGCATGCTTATTGGCTTTTGAATAAGGCATCCAGCACTGCATCCCCCGATGGATCATTCCACCCTTTCATCGTCTTATGCGCCAGCCTAGTGAGTTGGACCTGCTGTGGAAAGGGTTCATGGTCAGGCTGGCCGGGGGAGAAGGATTGCAGAACCCAGGACGAGGGACGCTCGTGCTAGCATGTAGAGTTGAATATAAATATATGTGTGGTCGACCCTCTCAAAGTTAGCATTGCTTCCTACCTTCACTACCACGCTGTTCAATTGAGCAAAACCTTCACATATAATTGATTAGCTTCGACCCGTTGAGCCCCAGATTCTGATCTTGATTCTTCATCATGAAGTTAGTGCTTCCTTTGAGCATCTCCTTTCTCTCCCTTCCACCCTGTCCTACGACGTTCTTTTCTTATACCTACTTATCAACCTTTCTCGAGCACCTTCGACTGCTAGGCGAGGTCTCATTACTCCTCGTATTCCTTGGCAGAATCTTCCTTCACTGCAAGGTCCTCGACTTAGGACTGCTATCTTTCGTTGCCCTTAGCAGCGAGAGCGTGTCCTTTTCGGCCTCTATGAGAATTCACCTCCTGAGCATTAGTACGGTACATTATGACTGACCTTGACCAGTTATTCAAGGCCCAAGGCTTCACCTCGACTCAATGACCATCACCCAACCCCTCCTCAACCTCTCATGGTACACCGCTATCATCAAGAAGTCGATCCGCACGGAGCTTTTCTCTGCGGACATCATCAAACACCGTCAAAGTCTTCGAGAGAGCCAACAATGGCTCAATTCATGGGCGACTGGGAAAAGAATTGGAATCGTCTTGCTAGAGAACGCGGTCCTCGCAGTGGTAGCAGTCCTGGAAACGAAAGCAGCCCTCGCTGGGACAGCAGTTTTCGTGAGGAGCACAACGGTCATACGAATACTTCTCACAATGGAGGCGGAGGCAGTCGCCGCGACTTCAGTGGAAGTACTTTTCATGGTGATCGTAATAGCCATGAAGCAAGCAGTTTCCAAGGTGGAGGCGGCCGTCAGGAGGAAGATAGTTATGAAGGTAGAGTAAGCAGTCTTCAGGCTGACGGCAGTTGCCAGGGAGGTGTAACAGCTGAGCGGGACTGCCGAGTCATGCCGCGCCAGAGCAGGAGTGTGTGAGCGCATAGCTCATGGTTTGGGTTTGATTCCCTAACCCAAAAACAATGATAGAATCCAATATGTTGTTTGGATAACTGAGTCTATGCCTCATTATGTGCAACAAGATTGATGAGTGAAATCTCCGAAACAAGTCTCAGGAGAATGCATACATCTAAGAGCCATCAAAGAAGAACAAGGCCAGAAGGAAGCTGATGTTCAAAGGTAGGTAAAGCATGCTGTACTGTACGCATAGTCTAAGCCTGTAAAGAAAAAGTTCTTCAAGGCAAACTTGACAACTTTCCGCAACCGAATGATGGGAAATAATAAGCGAGACCGCAGGGACGTTTGACGATGTCATTGTCGCACCTAAGGTAGCTTACCTGAAGTCACCCCAACGCAGTCCCCGACGGGGAGGGGCTTAGCGCTATGCTATGGTAACGCAAGGCCTATCTGCTGTCGAATTTACTTTAGCGTGGGTAGAGAGATGCGCCACAAAGCTAATCGATCTTTACGAAGCCTCCCGATATGGCCATGTCCGTGTTGACTGCTGATGTGTGTCCGCAAGCCAGGACTACTTGTATGCACGGGGTTTCCGCGCACACTGGGTTTCTGCGCACTCTAACCTAGAAAGGTTAGTCACAGATAGTATCGGGTTTGGCATGCTAAAAAGGGCACTAAGATAATTAGCCATAGTTAGCGTGCGCGGAAACGCGGAAACCCCGTGCATACGAGTACCTAAGGGCCGCAGGGTCGGTTTCAACATCCAAGTTGGGACGTGAAACGTCAATGAACGCCCTGGAAAGCTCAGCATCCTAGAGTAGCCGGCATATGGTCGTATGTAGTGGGGGGTTCAAGCCTATTCTTTGAAGGTTAAGAACCCAGAGATCTTCCCTGTATTATTTAGTATGTACCTTAGTACATAGATCTGAGGCTTTCCAACAATCCTACTTAGTAAGTGATGGTTTGCCCACCCACACAGACGGCTTGGTCAGGCATTTACTTCCAGTAGTGTGTTAGTGAAAGATCTCGGCATGAGCCAAAGCTATTCCTCTGATTGTACCAGTAAGCTTACAGCATTGTGATCTGATCGCGAATGTCATCCCTATTGGTCCCATTACTCGAACCTATTACTCGAATGACGAATACTGTATCTGTTGCAGTAGAGAGTGCTGGTGTGCACGCCCGCAGCCGCTGAAACGTCATACGGACTGTTTGCATTGAATATCGAAAGATGTCGATTCAGGCACAGACAACAGTTGATAGACAACTTTTCCAAAACCAATGAAATCGATGGCTGCCAAGATTGTGAGGGTCAATCGTGGCCACCACTACGACGCAGGGGGCATGTGGTATGAGATGCATTAGGGGAGTCAGGTGGAACTAGTACCCTTTATAGCTAGCTGCTGGAAACGGTCGACTGCGGCTAGCCTCATTCAGACTGTCGGATCATGCAGGTGGGCGCCACTAACGTTGATCCGGGGACTGATAGTGATGGCACCCGTACCGAGTCGGCGTGGCTCTCCCTTAATTTGGAGATCGGCCCACGCTTGAATTTGATACCATATGTACAGTATGTACCAGGACTTTACGGTATGCTTGGCAACGAACAGAGCCTTGATTGGGCAGCGCGACCGCTTGACTTTGGTATTTCCCATGTTGTGCTTTGTGGATATGAATACCTTGTCTGGTCGGTTTTGATGCGACTTCGACATTCTTCTTGTCCTTGGCGTTTGCTTTGTCACCAACCATGTACCTCCGTAGCCGTCCCTCCATCCAGTGTAATTACTCTTCTTTCTGTTGTTGCCTTGAGACTCGACTCCGACGTGCCGACATGTTCGCTAGCCGGCGATGATATTGTCAACTCGGAATATACGTCAAGATACGGATGTGTCAAAATCATCGTACAAGGAGTGGAAGGTACTGTACTTCATAAAGTAAGGTAGTATAGAAATCTAAATTGCGCACCTGTGGCTGAGAATGACATCGTTCCGGGGCAAAGCCCCAACCGCGACACGAGGCACGGGCCTGGTCTCTGCGGCCGAGATGACCGAGTACTAGTGCGTGGCGTGCAGGTCCGCTTCAAAAGGGCCGAGGATGGGTGACATGCGGGGGTTACCTGACTCCCGGGTTCGTTAGGGTAAGGAACCCCCAAGCTTGATTTGCGTCTCGTGTCTGGGCCCCTTGAAATATCGTTAGTACAGTGGAGCAGGGCAAGGGGAACCTTAAGTAGGGGAGGTGGTGTACTTATCTCCTGCTTTATTGGCGGCCATTTTCGATATTACTTTGATTGGCCGTAGCTCCGCCATCCCTGTGGAGTATGAGCACTGCTGATTGGTCACAAACCTGTGCTGTATTTTCTCAATAATACACTACTTAATCTGGTCAGTCACCAATCTGTATAGCACGTTTCTGATTCCTACCCAGGATCGGCTTTTGTGCGTTGGCTTGATGCACGGTTGCCTCATAAAAGTAGGCCCTTGATATTGTTGGCTGAATGCGAATGCTAACCGTCTGTATGCGAATCGCCTGTATGCGAACCGCCTGAATGCGAACCAGAATCATGGTTCAAGACTTCGACATCCTGCAGAGGTTGTTATATTCAGCAAGTCTCAGAGCGTGACTTCCTGGCTCGACCCTTTGTTTGCCTGAATCTGCCTTGCACGCACGAGTGTGCGAACCATGCTGAAATGCCCGTAGAAGTTGCAACGAGTCGACACCTTATAGATGTAGATAACCCCCCCCAAATAGTGATCTCGCTCCAAAAACTAAAGACCCTGTGACATCTTTTAACAAGACCCAGACCACTCGAGATAACTCTTCGTTACTTGTCTTTCGTTCTCTAGCGCTCAGAAATTGCTATCTCCATAATACCATTAAGCATGACGTTAGTTCTTCTATTTCGACCCCTCTTCGTCTACTCTTCGTCTGGTGTTCCTTGACGTTCAAAGTGGTCGGAATGAGCAAAAACGTCTTCTGTCTCTCCGCGCACGTTGTTCACTGCCTCCAAGGCTCGATACCCCCTTATCACCACACCTCTTTCCTCGCCGCATGGCGTTGGAAGAATTATCTCGCATATCAACATCTGGTTTTTCTTCTCCCTCCCATGATTCATATTCGGCCTCATACCTACTGTTCCCTTCTCAATATATGGCTGCCGAAAGGTACACGGACTGACTGACATTTAGAGGCTCGAACCCAAGAAAAGGAACGGCATCACCCAGGGCCCGCACACGTCAATCGCGACCTCCTTCCCAGCCTCTCATGATGAGTCGATCCCTCCGCGAAGTAGACCTATATCAGAACTTTCTCTGCCGCCAGCGCCAAGAGACCTCCTCGCGAGGAGAAGCAATGGCTCAGTACGTCCAAGACTGGGATTGCAACTGGAACCGCAATGACAGCGAACATAATCCTGGAAGCGTAACCGGCCCTCATAATGGACAACTCTCACCTAGTGATGTGAGACCATACAATGGAGGTAGCAGCAACAGCGGAGCCGGCTCTGAGGATATAAATAGCTGTCAGGTGGGAAGCAGGCTCTCCAGCGAAGGTAGCCTCCATGTGGGAGGTAGCCAACTCACTACATCCGGTGCTAGTAGCAAGCATAGTTCTCGTGGTGAAAGCGGCTATAATGGCGGTACTAGTTCCCGTATCGAAAGCTGTTACGGTGAGGCAAGCACTTACCGTGGTGGGAGTAGTTCCCGTGGTGTATCGAGCCAGTCGTCTAGAGGATGATGATCGTGGTGACGGACGTGCTTCCTCGAGGAGGCAGAGGGGAAAAGGTGAAAACAGCGAACGAAGCGCACGCTTTCTTGTAATCAAAAGCTTCTTTGGATTCTTTCTTGAAAACTTCTTCAAGTAGGTAGCTCAGTGGTGTGTAATAGCGTTGAGCTTGTCAGATGACATTGTTGCGTTTTAAACTCGGGGTCCAGTCGCCTCATATGAGGATCAGTGAATAAAAGTCATACCTAAGCTAAGGGTTTGGGCAACAAAGAGAAGACTTGAGCTTGACTTACATCTCGAAATGAGCATGCCAGAAGCCTGCATTGCAAGTATCTTTAACAGAGTCGCAGTGATCGATACGGTCGGGTGCGTATGATGGTATCCTAGCCATAGATTTTGCCACAGCCCAATGCTTTGAATTGTGGCAGGTAATTCCCATCAAAGATGGAAAGCCTGTCGAGAAGCCAGGGCGCGCACCATGTCTACCGTGTTTGAATTCCGGCAGTCGCAATATACCGTGATTCGCTAGGGGTTCGTAAGATGGAAGGAAGACAGGTACCTGCATGATGCAACATGCAGTCGCGAAATACATGTTGGGGAGGTCTCGAACATCTGGTACTCTATGATCTTCGTTGCAGCAGTCGGATTGTATTCCAATTGCCTGGTTTCATGGTCCGCGAACGGAATAAGGCTTTCCCAGGCAACCGAAAATGCAGGACAGCTGACGAACACAAAACGTGCAAGCTGCAGATTGCGTTTCTGTTTCGTCGAAGAATCCCATCCACTATTTCGAAAGTAGCCAAAGAATCAGCCTTGGGCAACTGAAATGTTCTCCCGGGATGTCTCGCAAGGGCGTGCATGAGCAGGTTGGTTCCACCGCAGGAAGTGTTGCTCACGGGACCCAGGATTACTGAGCCACACGCAACCCTTTCTGGGGGCGACGACAGAATTCAGCTAGGATAATTCTCCGTGGCCGAGAACACTCGCTGTTTTGCGCATATGGGTGGTGTTTGAGTGTTTCGTTTCCGTCAACAGTTCAAACCCCTCTCCGCTTGATCATCCGTAGTAATGACTGAGTACTGCGCCCCACGACATCATGGGGGATCTTCCGCATAGCAGCTTCCGTTGCGGTACCGAGCAGCGTAATCCAGCAGAAGCGGAAATGCGAGTCGCACCACGTACTCGTATGGTATCTTAGATTCGCGGTCTTAGGCCCATGAAGTCAAGGACGAGACGATTATCTATTGGCTTGAAAAGTTCGGTGGTTGCCATTCTGACATTCCGACATTCGGTACAGGCGCATCTCAAAGGGGTTAGGCTCCACATTCTTCCACATTGAGAGTACCTCCGTATCCGTAGGGCAATTGACAAACCAGTAATCGGAGATTTATTACCGAGTAACGTGATTTAAGGTGCCGTGTACTACAAGTAGTAGGTACTTTAAGGTACCTTATGTAGATGATAGGAGGCGTGGGAGGATCGACAGCAGCGGGAGGACTAAGATATACTTTACGGTTGAGGTTGAGTCCATGCCACACTAGAGTAGTGGGTACGAGTATGGGGGTGGGGGGGTAAGGTGTCTTCCGAATGGACCCTTGTAGAGTGAGCTAGTGTTCGACTCACATGGTTCGGTTCATTCGATCTAAGATATCCGTTACAGGGATGTATACCTTACCCCAAAATAGGATTCCCGCATTGCATTATCTAGGACATATGAACACGAGGTGTCTTTAATGCACTTCGGCATCGCGCGTCGTTTCATCCGGATTTGCTGACCTTGTCCCTTGTGGTATGGTATATTGGGTTTATGTATTGCGCCAGAGATCTCTTTACTGGTAGCTAGGTAGCCGAGGGATTATATATCCGGGGAGCCGGGAGAGCGTAGCATTTCCCCGATTCCCCACGATATGGGAGAGATGATTGCGGGCACTATTGCGACATTCCAGCTGATCTGTGGAATCTTGTGCTCAATATTCGATATGTCTCGCATATTTTGCGTAGATTTGGCAATTGAGGCATCTCTGCGTCCTCGGCCCTTTCTTGTATCTCACTCTGTGTCGATTGAGTAGCTCGACCAGTGAAAGCAGTCGCATCCGCATATGTTGTCATCATCCGACCGCTGGCCCCTATTGGCTGAGGATAGGTCCAAAGCATGTTTTCTCAAGGTCCCTCATCCGTTGTGTTTCAGGTTCCCTGGAGGCTTCTTTCTTCGCATCATCGACACTAGAATCCATACAAATTATCGGAAGATTCGAAGTCGGTGAAGCACACCTCTGAAAGTCGTTGGCTCTGTACTGTGCCCGTGACTACTACTCAGCCCCACGAAACACACCTGCCTTTGCAGATATGGCTTCGTATCTGGAATATGTAGTAATTTGGATAGTGCCTGATAAAGCGGCCAATTATCGCTTCACTACTCCGTCCTTGTTGATGGATAATTGCGAGGTAAATGGTTTCTATCAATCGAATGCCAGCTAGGAAACACACCCTGATCGCTTGGCAGATGTGCGGCTTGGGGCGGAGAGCAAAGTACGACAAGTGAGTACCTTCATATTTAGTAAGATGGTATTGGGCCAGGACTGGCCATTACCTTACGTCTGAGACATGCGTACCCTTCTCCAAGAGCCGCACTTATCAATCACACGTATCTGACATAGTAAGATACAAAGGCCAATCAATTTATTTTCGGGGAGTGGAGCGAGCATGAGCCGGGTGGGAAAAACCCCGGATGTCCCACCCCTGCTGTGGCTTTGACGTGTGGCTTGACACTTCATCGCAAGACGCCTTTCTAACTTTCCTATCCCTTAAACCGTCGTTAATCCTGCCACCCCAGGATTACGGCAGCTAACCATATGTAGTACGGATATTGACTCAGCGTCGCTTATCTGACCCGTGAGAAGGCTGAGAAGCAACCCCACGTGCCCCCTTTTTCTTGCTACCCCGCACATGAGAATCTCAACTTGCCCCTCAATCTTCCTATGGGTCAAATAAGCGACGCTGAGTCAATATCCGTACTACATATGGTTAGCTGCCGTAATCCTGGGGTGGCAGGATTAACGACGGTTTAAGGGATAGGATAATCAGCCACTAGTCGAATGGTAAGCACATTATTGGTCCGCATATAAATCGGCCAACAATCCCTGAACAGTCCACAGCGACTCGCGGTACTCTACTGACGGTCTGCGTAATACGACCGTTGTTTAGATAGGTAGATATCTTTCTTCTGATATCCCCCCCGTGAGAGGTGAGTGTCACGCAGAACAGGGCATGCTGCGGCCTCGAACCAATTACAACCACTTGCCATTACTGCGTTGCGCGTTTTTCGGCTTGTCGTGGTTCCTTCCCCTTGTTTGACACTCGCATTGCTAAGTGCAAAGGCTGGACTCGCAAGCATCACCTATACAACATGATGCTGTAACAACGACATGATAAGAAAAGGCTCTCCCGCAGGGAAGCCTGGTGTGCTTTATGCCGCATCTAAGATGCAAGAAGTTACAAGAAGAGATGATGCCGTCGGCCGTTCATCAATCCAAAAATTTTTGACGTTCCCAAGAACATTCCAGTCCAACCTTTATATTCAAGGCTATCGAAACATCCTCGTTCTTCATTTGATTGACAATTGACCGAGCTCGTCACGTGAATACCTCTTTTCGTCCTACCTGCAAATATGGTGTTAGTCGCAGCTTTCGTTATCCTGATTGTCGCCGTTATTGTCATGATTCTCGGTCCCTCATATCATGGTCTAGGTTTCTATTTGGCTCTTCCAGCTTGTTGTCTTTGTTGAGTATACCTTGTCTCCGAGTGCACTCGGTTCCTCCATCCTTCGTCTTTGCTGTTCTACTTCGAAGCACTAGTCGTAACTACTTGATACTTCTCTAGAACTTGTTATTTCTTGATTTACTTGCTGACGACCTCACTAGTAATTCCAATCCCGGAGTAACGTCGGAGCCTTCGAACGGATCAAATTTCAGCACTTTTTCGGCCTCAGTTCGTGTTGATGCGGCCCAAGCACATCAACACCATCGTCCCTCCGGTATTGAACGCTATATTCGTGAAGTCGATCAATATAATGCTTGGCTCGGTGGAAACCAGCACTCGAATCCCCCTCGAATTGAAGCCAAGGCGCATTATCTCGATAATTGGGACCGTGACTGGAAACGCCTCGATACCGCAAGCAATCGTTGCGCCCACGTTATGTCTGACGGTACTGGCACTGCCAATAGCGGAGCAGGTTCCAACAGCGGAGGAGGTTCCAATGGCCGAGGGGATCCTTGTGACGAAGACGAGTCATATGGTCGGGGTTCTTCTTATGGCAGAGAAAGTCGTTGTGGCGGAGATAGTTCCTACGATGGGGGTAACCGTCAGGACGAAAATGTTTCGCAGACTGGGATTCGTTCCCGTCGTGAGGCTAGCTTCAATGGTAAAGGCAGTCGCAATGGCGGAGGTAATAGTCATCACAGCACATCGCGGTAATCCTCACCACGAAGCTTGTACAATTAGGTTATGACAAGTGTTGCTTTCTTCATAGCGAATCGAGGTCTCAGGAACTGGCAAGCATAATGTAGATCTCTTGATGCCAACAAAAAGTAAAAGTTTAGAATTTATGAATAGCAACGCCGAGTTGGCGCTTTTCCCCCGTGTTCCTCGTTGTTCCGAAGCCCAAGGTATTGGAAGCGTGGGATTAACGCCATAGAGGGGTGAGATTGGCTCGCTTGAGGTTTCCTTGCAGGAGGAAAGGCAAATGCCGGTCGCACAGCATTCTAATATGCAACAATATGAGTAAAGGCACTCAAAGCCCTATAGTTGTATTGATGAGTAAGGTGAGAGAGGACGGATATCTTTTCAATGTAATTCGCTAACCTCATTGGCCCTGCTGGTAATAGGTAAAGTACGGGTACTGACTACCTGAAACCTGGAGTCGATCGAAGCCTTGTGCTCCGATATTCCTCTGACCACTATAGGAAACGAAATGGTTCATCATGTTGCGTCGCCGTTCAGCCCTCTTTACAATCCCTTAAGTTCCTAAAGTGTAGTATCGTAAAGCTGCAGATTAACGACACATGATTATCATGATCCCTTTGTTATAGATTTTGGGAGATTTCGAATCCAGGATATAATATCAAGGTTTGCATGCGAGCTGAATGGAATGATGCTCGGTGTTGTTGTCTTGGGACAGGCCTGTGTAACAATCAGCGGGTGGGCTCTTGTTGATATCCGTCCTTGAAGAACGGCTTTTCCCTAGGCTAATTCGAATGCCAAGAGCCCCTGATCAATAAGATGCTGGCCGTAGATTAATCTCGAAATATCAACAGATCGGCGATGTAGAAAAGCGGTGGAGGAGATTCGAGAGTTGGAAGCACTCGATCATGTGTCTCAGGCTGCTTGAACAACGCATAATAATGGTGGATAGACGAAAGGCAGCTAGGTCGTAGGTAGATGTTGCGAAAGTAACGAACAATAAGGTGTATCAGCCGATCGGTTTCCAATTGAGGGAGGCAGGGTGGCCTCGATGACCTCCTAAGCGGCGCCGGTTGATTCTTTCAATTCTACTTAACATGGATCCAGTGCATACCCTAGACGGATGGCAGGGTAAAGAAAGGGGTGTATGTAGGAAGGAATAGAGGCGTAAGTAGGAGAAGCTGCCTAGGGCTGACCTTACGGAAAATTACGCGTGCTAGGGCGCCTATTGGATTAAGGAATGCTGATCATCGGTACCGTTCCAGCTGCGTTCGTTTAGCGTGCGCATTGGGTTATAGGCAAGGCGAGATGATGCAGTTTGAATGCAGTTGAGATGATGCAGCAACTTGCCCTCAGGATGTCAGACATACAGGGCTAAGCCCCTTCGGGTTAGCTCTGCTTTACTCGGAAGCTCAGTGCGAATGGGGCTAACCTGAAGGGGATTAGCCCCACACATCTGAAGTCCAAGAGGCTAGCAGCAACAACCGGTACTTCTCCACATTACGGAGCAGGGCAAATTGCTGTTATAGGTACGCTAACAGCCAGTGTGTTTCTAGTGCCCTTCTCGTGGCCCGCTAGAATACGCCTCAGCGCTCTAGTGGTTTCTCTATGCTACCTTAGTGGCTTTTCTAGTGGCTTTCCATCGGTGAGTGCACGAGGGCCACCGCCCAACCTTCGCCAGTTGTTGGCATGCTGCTTTAAGACATTCTTACAACATTCAAGACGTTTCTCCTACCTAGTTTCAGGGGTTTAACTCTGAGAAGTACTGTTCACTTCACCAGCCTTGCCAGCCTGGTAGAAAACAGGATAACAGGCCAGTATTATTGATGGGTTAAAGCAGCAAGACGTTGCATACCCGCTGGAATAAATTTATCTCTCGTGAGGGGCCAATGTACAGGCGGACACACTCGAAGCAAGATGCCTTGAGGGCTGGCCTGCAACGATGCACTTTTTGTCAATGGCATAAGTAGAGCCTAGTTCCCAAGGTTCCAGTAGGGATTTTCTGACAGCACTCTAAATTGAAATTTCGTCACCTTGACTTGAGGAAATACCGACTCTTCGACTCTTCCATTACCTACCACCTCACCCCTCTTGTTGAACACTGCGTCTTCGCCTGCTCGATCATAGGACATGACGTGGGTTCTTCCTTCCAGTGTGCTCTTTCTTCATCCTCCTTGGTACTCGGATTACTGCCTCGGCTCGATCTGGTGGGGAGCACATATTATCTTCATGAACGGGCATCAAGTGCCTTCCCATGTACACCAGCATACCGCAGTGTTTGAATTAACCCCTGTTCCTACTTACATTGTCTCTCTCGCTCGTGCTTCGATTTCGAGATCCCATCCTCAACCTTCTCACATTGTTGGTGGCAAGGGAAAGTTGACCTGCAACGACAGCATCGTTCCGTCAGTTAGGCACATGATCTGTTCGATGTTCTTTGCCGCCTGTCCATTGACTTGGTTCCGAAATGTATGGAGGCTAACCTCTGCTAGGCGTTCAAATCTCAAGGCAGCATCAGGATCGTCCCATCCCAATGACTCTCAAGCACAGCAGCTTCATCATCCCGCTGCCATCGAAGAGTACCTCCGTGAACTCGACCGCTATAGAGCTTTTCTGGCTGGACAACCTCGAGAAATTCCTTCTCGAGGTCGAAACATGGCTCGATATATTGAAGATTGGGAGCGCAAATGGGAGCATCTCACCGGCGAAGGTACTGCACAAGGTAGATGGCTCAACGAACGAGATACGAATGTCTTCGTGGGTAACAATATCATAGGGAAGCCGAAACTATAAGGACGATTTGCTATGATCCTTTGATGGTGCTTCACCAGTGTACTTCAGTCTATAGTATCAATTTTCAATTCTCAACAATGTAATTCCAACGTACTCACTGTAGAATGAATACTGTAAATCTGCCTGATTGACCAGATGTATCGGCTTACTCTTTCCCCCGTGTACACGCAAAAAAGAAACCTGGAAGTTGTTGTAGAATAATGCAAATTGACTCGGGAATCCTCGACGAGAGGTAAGGAAATCATGATAGGCGCTACACCTAGCATCAGGAACCAGAACGTTGAATATTAGATCAAGGCTTCTTGTCAAGGGCGAACGGTGGGTACAGTCCGATATGCTGAGTCTGTTAGGATTCCTTAGCGTCAAATATTTGGTAAAGACTCCTGAGTGCTTTGCCGGGCGTGAGACCTATGCACAAGATGGGCGAATAGTGGTTGGATGTGCTATGCCCCGGGTACGACGATCGTGTGTAGAAGTTTTAGATAGGGCGGTGTCCATGTGTGATGAAAGAAGATGATGAAAGATCCGCATGTGTAGCATCTGGATAATCCATCCTCCGACTCATCGTTGGTTGCCTGGCGCCTAGTGGTACCCAGAAAGAGAAGCTGCCATTTGAAAAGGTAAAGCCGTAATCGGTAGGAGACGGGAAAGATTCCTGCATGCGCTGCCATGACCATCCTTCATCATCCTTCATCATCCTTCATCATCCTTCATCATCCTTCATCATCCTCGGCAAAAGCTTGTTCGTTATTTTACACCAGCTTGTATTATGCGCATCCAGTTGTGGAACCAATGTCAGGACCCGCAGCAGCTTCGCAGCCTGCTACACAGTACTCGTACAAGACTTCTGACTGGTGATTGGTTTCCACCAAGCCCACCCCATAGTAACCATTTTGCCACCAACACCACAACAAGGGTGGAACAGATTAGAGTGAACCACCTACTGAGGGGTAATCAATACACAGAAGCCCAAAGGCTTCTTCCACCCCCACCCCCACCCCCTATCAGATAAGCGAGTTTCGAAGGATCCCTTAGGTGTCAAGCTCCGTGCAGGTGGCGTCTCGAAACCGAGTGCTGGGTACGGACTCCTTCAGTCAACAGGTTTAGAGTGAGTCCCAAACGCCGGTTTCTAGCAAGCGCGGAAGAACGAAGGTACTACCGTTCCGAATTGACAGCATCTACAAAGATTCCTGCGTTACAGTATCTGACAAGAAGTCGACGAATACAATCTATTGTCAGCAGGGGAAATAATCAGCATTCATGAGTGGTGACCGAACCGGTGCCCGCCATCCACGCAAGCAAGAGCGAGGAAATAGAAGCGCTTGTCAATTGTTTTGCCTTATGCATGCATGATGATTTGCCCTGATTCGTTCATGGTGATTTGTTTGGTTGAACACGCACAGAACGGAGGCAGTAACGTCACTGTGCATAATTTCTTGCAACAGCAATTGTAGGCCTCAAGCGGTTCGGGATCACACTCGTTCAGACTCGTCCAGAACACGTACTCCATCCATGTCTACCATCCTTTATCAGACGCACAGCCAAAGAGATCGCTCCCCTTTGCTTACTAACATCCCTAAAATGCCAAACAGTGCGTATGCTTTAGTGCCGCACAGCAACTACTTTTCACTTTACGCAACTAGCTGTAATGAAAAAGACTCGCCATCAAGGTGCACACCGCGGGAAGCGATGCCCCAAGAGCCTACTTCGACATGCTTGTGTTACGAGCATACCAAGGCTGAACAAGGCTGAAGCCCTAATCAATTCGCATCAGGTTTGGCCCAGATATGGTCCAGATATGGCCCAGATATGGCCCAACACCCTTTTCCTTCCCCAACACCCTTTTCTTTCACCAACACCTTGTTCACCTACATCACATCCTTCCCGTGTCACAAACACATCCCTTTCAGGCCTAGCGCAGCCTCTGAACATTACATAAATAGAAGCTTTTGTACCAACCTTCTTCTGTATTCTTAATATTCAGTTATAGCTATCTCTAAAGATCAAGCACTATCAACTCTGACCTTCATTGATTGTATCATCTAGGCACGATCCTGACATTATATTAAGAATTCGTTAACCACACGATACTGATCTCATTACTCATTCAACATACTCGTCTAGGCAGAACGAGTCTAAAGAAATTCGTTTATCTGATGATCGACGATAATCGAAAGATAGAACAACACTAGAGAATTGAATAGAATCAACGACGAGGCTGTTTGAATTGCTAGACTACTTATCGCTCATTAAGTATGCAAAGTTCATTCGATTACGAGAATCATGATAAAGAATCTTCGTGAATTGCTCAAGAATCAAATCGATCGATAGATTCAATGATAAAGAATCTTCGTTGTTTGCTAGAGAATTAATCAAATCAATCAACAAACAAATCTCATCTTCTTTGTTGAAGATTAAACATCATTCTATACATCTTTCTTTTTCAAATCGTCGAACATCATCATTCATTCGATTCTCTTTCAAACAAATCTCATCATGTCTAGTTATTCGTCTATTGAAGAGCGTTTCGAAGAATTTTGAAATCATTTCTTTCAAATCTCTGATGCTGATTCATCGAAATCACGAACGAAATCATCAAGTGCTGCATCATTCATTCATGAAGATGACGAATCATTTGCTGAAATGATAATATTCTTCGTGTTCTATGAAATCTGAAAGACTCGAAGTCTAGCTCTTGATGAAGAAACAGATCAACTCTATGAGTTAAATAAACAACAAGAAGATGAAATCAAAGAGTTGAAGACTAGACTTCAAGCTAAAGAAAACACTTCTTCTGATTTCATCTACTCTGAGCATTCTAGATCTCAAAAAATATCTGATTCTTCGCTGTTTACTGATGAAAAGAACTCTACTTGAGAGAACTGATACAAAAAAATTCAGAATAAACTAGAGATCAACGTCGATCTCTTTTCTAATGAATGAGTCAAATTGAGCTATATACATTCTAGATTATTCGATGATGCAGCTGAGATCACTCAAGCTAGACGCGAACATGACTGTGTCAATCTCTATAAAATCGTCAATGATCTTTTGAAAGAGTTAGCTCAGTTGTTCGATGATTCGAATAAGAAAGTCAACTTTCGTAGAAAATACTACAACTTGATTCAAGAATTCAAGAAATTCAGTGAATTCTATACTCAGTTTCAACGTTTATCTTTCTATCTAGACTATCACGAGAAGCAACTGATCGCTGATCTGAAAGATAAAATACATTCTCGTCTTCGATTTGTTTGAGTAGATCAACTAGTTCAATCTGATTCTTTAAAAGAAATTCATTTCTATCTGATTCATTTGAATAATGATCAGCGAGTCATTCGAGAGATCAAGAACAAGATCAAACGCGTCAATGATCTTTCTAAGACTATCTTTCATAGAGCGACTGTTGTCATTCAGTCAATCGATCACTCGAAGTCTGATCAGCTAAAGTCGCACGACGCGATTTTAACTAGCGTCAAAGAAGCAGACATTCTAGTCGAAAGCTGTTTCATATGTCATAAATCAGATCATAGCTCTAAAGAGTGCTTCGATCAATCTACTAGAATCAATGCAGTGAACAATGAATATGATCGCTTCGATTTTGATTCGAATTTCGATTCAAAAAACTAGTCATCTCTTCAAAAGTCATCAAAGAGATAGAGATTATATCTTTGTGCAAACTAGACGAAATTCTATTGAAAGAAAATTACTTTGAAAAGTCGTTTCTAATTGACACTCATCTCATCTCTCAGAATCGATCTTTCAGTCTTCGTTCTCTAATAGACAGTGATTCAGTCATTTACACGATCATACATTCTAATCTAGTCGATAAAGTATGCAAGAAACTGAAAATTCAATCTATATCACTGACAAAAGAGAAGCTAATAAGAGATTATGATGAGAAGATATCTAAGAAAATCATCACTCATAAAATTCTACTCAATCTCATCATCGAAAGTCATAAGAAATTGACTGTATCAATGCTGATAACTGATATTGATCATCATGAAGTCATATTGAGTAAGCTCTGAATGAACAAAAACGAAATATTATTGAATATGCAAAACGACGTCATTGTTTTTTTGAATCAATTGAATACTTCTATTTCGATTTTTTCAATTCTTCTCAATTCAAAGCACTCAAATTGATTGCAGTCAACTTCGTCTTCTTCAATCACTCAGACTAAGACTTCTATGATGCTCAAACGATTCATTCAAAAAGAGTCATTCTCGATTCGAAGCATAGATGCAGCTTCGTTCAAAACGCTGTTGAATCGTTCAAAGAAGAACAAGATCAAAGTCTTTGCTCTATTCATGATGAACATCAATAGAAAAATCACGTACAATACTCAGTGCGATTTGAACGCTCTAAACGTCTCTTCAATCGATGAAACGACTCAGAATTTGAAAGATATTAAAGCAAAGCTGTCATCAAAATATCATGAGTTTCTAGATGTTTTTGATCGAGTTCAATCGAATAAACTACTCTCTCATCGCTTCTACAATCATAAAATCGAGCTCATCAGTGATTCAACGCTCTCTCGCTGTCGAGTCTATCGAATGTTCTCTGTCAAACTTCTGAAAGTAAAGAAGTACTTAAACGAGAATCTGTCAAAGAAATTCATCACTTCTAGTCAGACTCTCTATTTCTCTCTCGTTCTATTCGCTCTCAAAGCAAATGAAGATCTTCGATTCTGCGTGAACTATCGAAAGCTAAATGTCATTTTCAAAAGAAATAGATATTCTCTATCGCTGATAGACGAGATCATTGATAAAATAGTGAGTTGCAAGCATCTGACTAGATTGAACATCATATCAGCGTTCAACAAACTTCAAATGCATCTCGATAGCGAGAATTACATCACTTTTATCACTGCTTTAGAAGCATATAAATACAAGATGCTATCATTCAAACTGACTAATGAATCGATCTTCTTTCAGTAATATATAAATAATGTTCTATGAGACTTTCTGAACGACTTTTGTCAAGTCTATCTAGATGACATTCTCATCTATAGCAAAACAAGAAAGAAACATAGAGATCACGTCAAACTAGTATTGAGTCGACTACGTGAAGCTGAACTGCAGATAGATATTCGAAAGTGCGAATTCGATGTAAAAGAGACTGTCTTTCTAGAAGTCATCATATCAGAACTAGATCTTCGTATGAATCTCAGCAAAGTGACAGTCATAGTCAGCTAAATCACTTCGATCAATCTAAAAGAAATTCAGAGCTTCGTGAAATTTGTTAACTTCTATCGTCGTTTCATTAAGAACTTCTCGAAGCTAGTCAAATCATTCACTCAGCTGACTAGAAAGAACACATCTTTTGTTTGAAACGAGATCTGTGTTCAAGTCTTTGACAATCTAAAGAAACAAGTCAGCTCGATCTCAGTACTTCGTCACTTCGATCTCAAACGACAAGCTATTCTGAAGACTGATGCTTCGAACTATGTAAAAGATGAAATACTATCTCAGTATGATGATGAGAAAGATCTTCATGAAAAACAAACAGTTGAGTCGACGACAAGTCAACTATCTGAACATTCTATCGAAGTTCAACTTTCAGATCATCTTTAGATCAGACAAAATGAACACTAAAGTCGATGCTCTAATCAGAATGTCTCTAGCGAACGTCTCTGAATCAGCTCAGCGTCTTGAAGATCGTTTTCAGACTATTCTGATTCTCGATAGAGTCGATGTTTTATTTATTGAATCGAAAGCAAATCTCTATCAACGAGTACAAATGATCAATCAAACAGATGAGCTCTGCAGCGAATATAGACAAGCTATAAATGAAAACAAGCTCAAATTTCATATCACTAAACTGAAGAACTGCGAAATTCTTGATGACGTTCTATTTAGAAAAGATCTACTGTGAATCTCTGAGAACATGCACACGAAATTACTACAAGAAGTGCATGATCAATCTTCAATCTCTCATCTCGACAATAGACGAATCATTGATCTAGTTCAGCGTTTCTACTATTGATCAGATCATCGAGCTACTATTCGACGATACATTTGAAACTGTCATGCTTGTCAGCGAAGCAAAGTCTCTAGAGATAGCATCAATGAACTTCATCATTCTCTTTCGATTTCACAGAAACGCTGAAAAGATATAGCTATGAACTTCATCACTGAACTATCTCTGTCAGAAGACTATAACGTCATTTGCACAATCATATGTCGTCTCATCAAAGAACGTCACTATGTTCTCTGTCATTGAAAAGACAATGACATCTCAGTCGAAGAAACGGTTTGAATCATGCTATGAAACGTCTATCGACTGCATGATCTATTCAGTTCTATTGTTTCAAACAGAGACTCTCAATTCATATCGACTATGTGAAAAAGTCTTTGTAAGCGACTGAGAATCACAGCTAGTCTATTCACAGTCTATCATTCTGAGATCGACGATCAATCGAAACGAGTCAATCAAGACGTCGAACGCGAACTTAGAATCTACTGCAATTACATGCAGAACGACTGAGTCAAATGAATATCTATGATGAAGTTCAGTGACAATTTCAATATCTTCTCGATCACTTCAATGACTTTCTTCTACTTCAATAAAGAATTTCATCTTCGAATGAGTTTCGATTCAGATACGACTGACTACGAAACAACTCGTAAACGACTTGAAGTCAGAAAAGCAGACGATATTGTCATTCAAATGAAAGAGCTACTGAACTTCGATCATCAACAATTGAAAAAGACGAAGCTGATCATTGAAGTTCAGATCAATAAACATAGACGAGATGTCATCTATGAAGTAGATGACTGAATTTGACTATCTTCTAGAAACGTCAAGACAACAAGACTCTGCAAAGATTTGAAAGACAAACAGCTAGATCTCTATCAAATCACTGTCAAAGTGAGTATCTTCTATCATCTTCGTCTATCAGTTAGCATGAAGCATCTGCATTCGATGTTCAGCTCGAAGCTACTGCGGCCGTATTCAGAAGACTTTCTATCAGAACAGCATTCAGAATCACTCAGGTCAATCACTATCGAAGACGATGAACACTGAAAGATAGACGATATATTGAACTTCAGACGCTATCGAGGTCGAATACAGTACAAAGTCAAATGAACAGATCTAGATAGAGACGACGAATGATACTATGCCGATAAAGAGGAATTCGATGACTCAGAGAAAGTTTTGAACGAATTTCATAAGCTATATTCAAACAAACCGCGCTAAATATCGGAATAACTATCAACAAAAGCGAGCAGATGAACTACATTCATGCGGACATGAATTTTCGAAGGGGGGGGTAATGTTACGAGCATACCAAGGCTGAACAAGGCTGAAGCCCTAATCAATTCGCATCAGGTTTGGCCCAGATATGGTTCAGATATGGCCCAGATATGGCTCAACACCCTTTTCCTTCCCCAACACCCTTTTCTTTCACCAACACCTTGTTCACCTACATCACATCCTTCCCGTGTCACAAACACATCCCTTTCAGGCCTAGCGCAGCCTCTGAACATTACATAAATAGAAGCTTTTGTATCAACCTTCTTCTGTATTCTTAATATTCAGTTATAGCTACCTCTAAAGATCAAGCACTATCAACCCTGACCTCCATTGGTTGTATCATCTAGGCACGGTCCTGACAGCTTGTGCTGTGCATCGTTGGTATAAGAAGAGCATGCACTCCGTAATGACACTCCGCTCAAGCCAGTCTATTCTTTCACCATCCATAGCCTTCTGAAGATTACTTGGTTGACCTCCAAGAAAGCAACCCCGACCAGATCGCTTCTTCATCTTGCTCCTACATAATGGCGTAAGGCTCTTCTCCATCTATCTCTTCTGTCGCGCATTGCATGGTATCCTATCCCTCTTGAATGATGGCTTGCAAGCATGCTTAGATATTCATGTTGCGTTCAGCTGTCCAAGTCGAGTCGGCCCACGGCTTGCCCTCATCTATCCTCCATGCACACTTTGGTTTCCTAATCATGCCCCACTCTGTCTCTGGTGCCGTTCAATGCTGCCAATGCTCCATTTCAACCTGCCTGAACAGACAAGATCAACATCCTCGCTGATTTTGACTTAGTGGCTCGGGCTCCCGAGACGGACGGTCCTCTCACCATGTCGAAAGTCCTGATTCTCGCTCTTCTCCGATGAAAAAGTACCTTCTCGAAGTCGACCAATACAAAGCTTTCCTAGCTGGTCAAGATCAAGCAACCACCAAACGAGTGAAGGCTATGGCTCAGTATATTCACGATTGGGAGCGCAAGTGGGAGCGCCTTGCTGGTGATGGCATTCTGCAGGGTAAGCTATCGCAGATATGTTTTGCAGGAGGTTGCCATTACTAACACAATGATAGGGAAGCCAAAGCTGTAAGGGTAGCGGATGTCAACAAATCAGCCCTTACTAGCACACAATGTAACGCGGAGATGTACGGTAGATTTAGTACCGTGGTCTCTTATACGTTATATTCTCTTCGACGTGTCTTCCAGTCTTGCACCCCTCAGACAACCCGTCTTCATCGCAACAAGTGTACATAAAATTCTCGGGAAATTGCTCCCTCATATCGGAAGAGTCAATCCTCCCATGACAGTCTTCGTCGTGATCAACGAACATTTCATAGTCTGGCTCAAGCTCTCCTGAGCGATTGTTAGCTGGTTTATCTTGACCTGCCATAAGCCTCCAACAACGCCTGTTAAGAGTAGCCTACCATCATGGTAAGAACAAGCTTTCTTCCCGTTATCTGTAACGTCGAACTCTTCGGAGCAATTCTCACAAATTGCGTATCTCGGGCGCAATCGTTTCAGATTTGTTGACGCAGCCTCAATATCCTCTGTACCATTCTTTGCTTCATCTTCGTCTTCAGACTCGTCGCTGTTCTCGTCGCTGGTTTCCTCGCTGTCGTCCTCGTCTTCATCACTACTTTCTTCACTTGCTTTTCGATGACCCATTTTCATGGCCTGATTCTCTGGTACAAGTAGAAGGATGCTGGCGATATGCGCTGCGTCCGCTGAGGAGTTGCAGATTGCTTGCAGAGTTTCGCGCAAGCGAGCTGGCTGTGCGGTGTCAATGGCGGATTGCAGTAATGCTTTGGCGGTTGGTATTCTGCCTTGCTCAACTGGAGGAGGACTCGATTCTGTTAAGTCAATGATTGGTTCGCTCATCGTTACTGGCAATCAAGTGTTGGGTTGATGTTGATGGTTGTTGTAATAACCACAGCCTTGCGCGCGGAGATTTGGGAATCGCTTGGTACGGGCCGACTAAAGGCCGAAACGAAGCCTTTCCAGCTGCCATGGTTGTCTCCACTTCTCCAAACAAATAATAAATACAGTATGGTAGCTTTATGGATGACAAACTGACATAATACATGAATCTAAGTCATTGCTGACTCCAGATGCGATCTATCAACATGAAACATCTGGTCTGACAACTCCAGTCGACGTCAATCCTCTTATATCCGCTTCTCGTATCTTCTCTTGCCAGGCCGGACCTGTAAAACACTCGGACTGCTCATCCACATCGACGATGGAGATTCCTACTGCAAGTCCAGGCAGCTTTGCCGACGTCGATCTTGACAAAACACCGTTCATCGAATGGTCGCCTTACTACCTTCTTCTCCTTCTCATCTACCCTTTTGCTGTAGCTCTTCTACGTCACGACCGCCTCCGCACTACCCTAGAAACATTTCCTTACACTGATCGCCGCTCTTTTGCATCCATGACCGACAACGACGCCTTCCTGATACAGCAGAAAATCAGCGAGCTCGAGTTCCCTTTCACATTTGAGAAAGCCCTGCAGTTCGCGCTATTTCGCACCTATGGCATTCCTTCGATCTCAAAGCTGCTTGTTGCGACTGCTCAATTCAGCGAAGAAGCTACGTCCTGTAAACGGTATACTGACACGGAGGTACTGATACAAGAATTCATTGGTCATGCGCCTGCTAGTGGGAGGACCTTAGAAGCGATCAGCAGGATGAACTATATTCATAGCGGATATCAGAAGAGTGGGAAGATTTCAAACGACGATATGTTGTATACGTTGTCGTTGTTCGCCGTAGAGCCCATACGGTGGATAGATAGATACGAATGGCGGACGTTGGAGGCATTCGAAAAGTGTGCGATTGGGACCTTTTGGAAGTCATTGGGTGATGCGATGGGGATATCGTATGAGAACCTGAGCTCTGCGAACGACGGATGGGTCGATGGATTGCAGTGGCTGGAGGAGATCGAAGCATGGGGGGAGGACTACGAGAAAAAGTACATGGTCCCGCACCCGAGCAACAAGAAAACAGCAGATCAGACGGTAAACATCCTCTTATGGAAAGTCCCAAAGCCATTAAAGCCAGCAGGACAAAAAACCGTCCACGCCTTGATGGACGACAGATTGCGAAAAGCCATGATGTACGCTACTCTCATCTTGCCCCCAACCTACCACCATATCCCTAATCAAACCCTGACCCACCTCCACCCTCACCTACCACCACATCACTATCCAACGCTAACCCCAACTAGGTATCCGACCCCGCCACCCCTCTACACCCACTTCACCCACAACCTCCTCGCCCTCCGAGGATTCCTCCTCCGCCACCTCTTCCTTCCTCGCCCCTCCTTCCTCCCCTCCCACCACCTCTCCACGCACCCCTCCCCCAACGGCACCTACTACGCCCTCAAATTCCCCGCCGCACCCTACTACGTCAAGCCCACTCTCTGGCAGCGCTGGGGTCCTATGGCTTGGGTGAATTGGACCATGGGGTTGCCGTTGCCGGGGGATGAGGGGGGCAAGTATTGGCCCGGGGGGTATCGGATTGGGGAGATTGGGCCAACGAGGGTTTTGGGGAAGGGGGAGGGTGAGATGAAGGTGGGGGTGGAGGGATTGAGGGGTAGGAGGACGGGAGGTTGTGTTTTTGGGGTGGTTAAGAGGCAATGAGGGCGTGGGGGAATGCGCATGGAGGATGCGTTGATGAATTTGATGGTTGCACGACCCAGCGTTACGAAGTAGACGTATTTTGTTACACGTTACTGATAGCCAATAAGTACCCTCAAGGTTTTACCATTGGTAGCGCATGGTTGATATCTCCAGCCCATGGATCCAAAACGCCGGATTCACTATATCTTATCCCTTGAAACTCACGATTCTTCCCTTTTAATGACATAATCTAAACCCATCAACCCCTTTCGAGTGTGACATCAGCCGCCGACATAGCTGCGAAGCAAAATAGGGCGGCGAGAAAGTAGGCAACTTTGATGATAACCTTATCAGCGCGCGAAGAGCGCAGCCCAATCAATGTACGCTTATGTACACAAACTCCTCCCCCACACACGGAACCCTCTCCTCTGCTCTCCCCTTCCGTCCTATCATCTCCTCAGCCCGTGTACCCTCCGGTTCTCTACGCCCAAGCCCCTTCTCAACACCCCATCCATGGACAAACCAAAGCATCCTTCGATTCCAGCACTTCGCCAGCCTACCACGCGACCCAATACGTTGTTGGTATGGCTATAATTTCTTCTGACCCTCGAGCTCCGGATCCGGCAGGATTCCCTCGATTTCTAACCGCCGGCGAGCTTCTTCTAGCGCCCAGGTTTGTATCCTGCGTGGTGTTAGCTTTCTACACCGTCAGACCTCCGTTCCCCCCATCAAAGAAACCCCCATCATATCCCCCTCTTCTCCTACATCTACCCCAACTCCCGAACCCATCCAACCCCCCCAAACAACCACAACCAATACCCCAAACAAGGAAAAACCACAGCACTCACGAAGTATCCGGTTTAAAAATATACCCCACAATCGCCACCGCAAAGCTCCCAAAAAACCCATACATCCAAATATTCTCCCACCCCTCTTTCTTGTACTTTTCGCCGGGTGGCACGCCGAAGAGCCAGCCGCCGGGGGGGTCGTAGTGCGGTTCGGAGGATGAGTTGCGGTGGTGGGAGAGGGATTTGACAGTCGGTGGAAGACAGCGTGAGGGGCGGATGGTGAGGGTAAGGCGGGCGGGGAGGCGAAGGGGAGGTGGCATTGTTGGTTTATATGGAGTGGAGTGGTTGTGATGGTGAGGAAGCGTTTGGGGATGGGGATGGGATGGCGGTGATGTTGGGGTGAGGTTGAAATGGGCTTTGACGGATTAGGTAAGCTGGTGAGGTCCGAGCTTTAGCCGCTCGCCCACCCGCCTACCAGCCCACTCCTCTGAAACGTCCTTATTGATGAAACGCGCAACGTTGGTCGGCAATGGTTCGAAAGAGTAGAATAAGATATTTGGATGTCTGAGTGAGGTACGGTCTATGTCTTCGCGATGGAATAATAAAATTCCAACCCTAACTCTAGTACTTGCGCCTCTGTTCAAGGCTTCTGAATTTTTTTACAGAAGGTGGAATTCATCTCTAATAGAAGCAGACCCTCTTCCAACCCGTTTTGTTTTTTCCAACCTGTTAGCTGCGAGTGAGAAATAAGACGTTGCAGCCCGAAGATTGAATGCGACCATTTAGTCAAACCAACAGCGCTGAAGCTTTCGTTTCCCCAGCAATCGGCAGAGGCTGCTGTGAAGGGTCTAGACGAGGTTTCAAGTTCGTATGTGGCGTTTGGGTTTATGAGGATCGATACCCTTCTCTACAAATGAGGATTTTCATAGTAAAACCATCTTGTTGGTGAGTTCGCAACCCGGTCAGGTTTACAGATAGGGCATCCTAAGGATCAGCACCATCTGGGACGCTATGCCGTTCCTTTAGCTGAAGCGCGGTCTACTATACGGTAGAAGCTGGAGAGGATAGCCTCGTGTCTTCTTTTGTGAATTTCGTTTGCACAAGACATCGATGCGAGGTTTGGCGGCGCGGCATGTCTTGAAAATGAATGTTCCCTCTACGAGACGAGTGGAGGCCGTTTTTAGGACTGCAGCTGGTGCAGGAGTGGGAGGCATGCTAGGATCTTAGTCCGGATGTCTTGAATGACTTGAAAGCCGTTAGGGGCTACCAGTTGTTGCTGTGCAATTCACTGCAATACGTTTCATGGGTTTTGCTGCAAATCGCTTTGCTGATTCAGCTTATCAGTAGCTGTCTGATTAAGCTCAAACGTCTGCTTTCCCTGCACAAACCCCTTTGCAGCCCTTGGCATAGGCTTGTTAGGGCAGGTAAATGTGATAAGCCCCTTCTAAATCCGCGCATCGACTGGGCAGATGACATTGGCGCACTGTACCGAAGGCCATATCCTGTGTAGAAGCTTCGCTCTATCATAGTACGAGTGCGGATACGTGTTTGGCTCCACTAGCAATGCCAACCCAGATTTTCGATCGTCAAATTTCTCGAAGGAAAAAGAAGCACGATTTTGCATTTAAACAAATATGCACTTAATTTGACATGCGACTGCTACTTCGATCTCAGGATTGCATTCCATTGTACTCTCCATCGGTTTCGGTAGGAACGTATCGTAGGCTGGGGAGGTAATCAAGTCATCCACTCTTCCACGGAAATCCCAGACATTAGGATGCTTCGAGAACACATTACCCATGCGATACTCTTTCAAATATGGGTATGTTAGGAAAATGCCTTGGGAAGAATTGGACGTGGCGTGACGCACAATTACCAGCTCATAGAGATTTCTACAGAACGGTCGAAGCTCTTTTGCGATTGTAGGATTGAATTTGATATATTCTCCGTCCTCAGGATCGATTAAATGTGTTGCAACCGTGCCAGTCTCGGAAGACCCGTGGAGAGTCTGAAGTCTAGTTTTCGAGGCGAGAACTTTGGAGAGCTACCGCGGACATGGGGCACCGACATGTGCTAGGTAGTGCAGACGGCGAAGATTCTCCAGGTACTCAGGTCTTTTCGAAACTTCCAACAAGAGTTTAGTCAACAGTTTGCTCGCCTGTACTTCTCCGTAAACATGGATCGTATTTAATCACTCACCAGTCATCGGACCTGGCGGAGGAAGTACGACGGTCAAGTCATACACGGGGTTGATTCCGAGAAGATGATATAGTCCGGCAGAGATGGATAGAGGATAGGCCAACAACACCCTGAAACCGCGCCAAGGGGCATGTGGAACGACATCGCTCATGACGTACGAAATCTTAGCATATGACATGTACTGAGAGGTTGGAAATCCATGACTCAAGCCTATCATCTTCGAGGGTCCTGTCGTTCGAAAAGAGTGTACCACAGCCAGGGAATCGTCATAAGTCTCCGTAAGACTCTTTGTGTGAGCGAATTTTGGAGTTTTTTCCTCATGTAACCAGTGAGCTAGATCTGGCAGTATAAGTGGCCAAGTCAGTTTTCGACAGAATCAATTGAACTATCCTAGGAGGCTTTCTTGGTTGAAGAAGAATTCTGCATCCTGTCGATTCCAAAAGCGCGAGATGTGACCCCAAAGTTGCCGCAGGATGAAAAATAATAAGTTTTCGTCCTGCCAGCCTTGATCGAATTCACCACAATAGAATCTCACCTTGTAGGTCGTCTTCGCAGCGGCAAGAAGCATTATAATATAGCAGATATCCTGAGGCCCAATATACGTCAAGGTCTCGAAGCTCCGACTTCTTTTCAGCTCTTGTAGAATCCACCACGAGTATCTATTCGCAGCTCTCGCGAGATCCCCAATCGTGATGTCCGGAAACCCATCTTCTAGATACTGGCTTCGTGGTAAAGAAACCAAAGGTCTGTCCGGTGTTCGAGCCGCAATCTCGTCAATCAAGCTGGGTAAAGGTTTATGGCCATAGTTCTAACGATCATTAAGAATGAGTTCACGCCGATTTGGCACCGATGCAATCGAAAGAAGACAATAGAGACTTAAGGCAGAGAAGTTCGAAAATTTTATCAAATGGCCCCAGCATCATTGGGTCCATGCCACACCAGCGATGATTTGCCTGGCTATGCGATATTGCCTTGATCTCCAAACTAGCACATCCAGGTATCTTACTGAAGAAGCTAGAACCGGAGGTCCGAAAAGTTATATTCCCGACTACTCTACCATGCATTAGGCTAATGCATGAGACTGCAGACCTCCACCCGCCCGACCAATTCTTAATCGTATGTTGGGGAGTATGGATCTTGATCAATCACAAAAGCTTCGTCTGGTATGGAGGACTTTCAGCTGACAGATTATATTGCCTGGTTCCCAAAAACATACCAAGTGCAGTGTAGTCATTAGAAGCAAGGATGCAGTTGCGGCCCACTCTGCAGCATGCAGCCCGCCCCAGTCCCTGCGTTGGGAGCCCTTGCGGCATAATCGTACATGATACAGGAGGTGATCTATGGGAAAGAGGCGAGAATTTAACACCGAAGCATGCAAGGTAATCTTAAAGTCACGGACTCATGTTACACAACATGCTGATGCTAACCTAATTCCCAGCGCTACAAAATCTGCGCCTCCCTAACGCTGTTGTATTGTTATAGATGGATTGAGTGATTTGAAAAGAACCTAAGCCAAATAATTTGAGAACATGGTTCTTCATATCGATCTTCATACTGGTGAATTTCCTAGTCGTATATCCACACCTTTTCGAACCCTGATCTGGCTTAGAAGTACGTCGTCTCGCCCGCAGCCAAAGCCTCTTTGGTGCGATATTATTGTCTTCATGCCCTTCGATCCTGGCGGAGACTTATCTCTGATCATACTCCATTGGTTACTCCTTCCTGATATCTTGTGGGTTGGCTGGTAGGTGGTTGTGGAAGCCCGTTTCAGCCATAGACGCAGCACCAGAGGTCGAAGTTTGGGAAGACATGCTGACAACACGGCAACGCTGGCTTCGATTGATGTCCAGACGACGGTTCCGATCATGGTCCATGTAAGATCTGGTTCATGCACTTTAAACTGGTCGACAAGTTGAATAAGACTTGTAACGACTGTACTGTTAACTGGTAAAATGATTAGCTGAATTCTTAAATCCCCTAAGGGTAAAAACGTACAATCTACCCAGCAGGAAAATAGTAGACAGTGCGATCTTCTGCTGTCGAGACGTCTAAAGATTCGATATCATTCGGAGAGGGAGAAGTAAAATAATCACGTCCATGACTATCGTCGGTACCGCATTGCCATTGAAAAAGGATTCTTTATTGATGCACTTGAACTTGATCGTGTGGTCCCAAAAACCCCTGATAGGGTTGCAGGAAATTATCGAGACGAGGATGACGGTAATCCACCAGGCAATGACGACAGCGCCGATGAGGTTGGGTGCCAGCTTGAATGTTCGAGTTGAGAATACTCTACGATAAAATGAAAGGACGGAAAGCTTTATTGCGAGAATTGCTGAGGCATAGACAAAATCGGACGCAAAAAGGCAGTCCTGGAGTTAGGCGACAATCGCGGGCTTGCGGGAAGATAGGCACACTTTGAAGTACGTTGGTATGTTTGCAGGATTGACTGTATCTACATGCCGTCCCGATCTAAGATGTACCACTGTTGGAAAAATTATGAGTTAATTATTACGGTGTCTCTGACTTGTGGATGTCCTTACTTTCGTAGGAGAAGGGGAAACACCCCAATATAAAAACCTGCGTTATGTGAGATAAATTCCAACCGATGCGCCTCGTCAACAAGGAGCCTCATGTTCCATACCAGGGCAACGGCTATCATCCAGTCGTCGAACTCAAATCGTAACTTCTGTATCTTCCTGGCTGTGAAACGACTTATAGATGAAAGAATTGCTATAATAGCAAAAGGAGTAATGTCGCTAAACTTGAGCGCCTCCTGACTCTCCTGGAGATTGACGCCATCACTGAGGTGATTTAGAGTTGCCATGTTGATGAATAAGTAGATTCAAAGCCGCAAGAAGACAAGCATCAAAATGGCGGTTCCTGTTGATATTGACAGATGGAAGTGAGGTCTTTGGAAAAGAAAGGTAGGGCTCCCCCCAACCAGACTTCATTGCAGCGTATTACGCAACTGTAGTTTTGCCAAACTTCGATGGGTAAAGTGTGCAAAGTAGTTGACGAGGGCGTCAAGACACAAAAGGTACCTTATTACACTAATGCATAAGCATCCTTAATCGGCACGTGGGCTGGATAGAATGCATAGCGACTACCCGAGAAGATATGTTCGTCGAGAAAGTCATCAAGTGGAGACATCAAGTACTCACTTTCGGAACCAGTTCGGATTATGAGGGCTCTCATCTGCATCGGCAATTTCCGTGAGGAAAAAAAGGAAGAAGTTGTTTATTTTCACAATGGCTTGCCCAAAGCATTGACTAATCCTACCACACGAGCACTAATCACTGGGATGTGCGCAAGACACAGTCTCAAATTTGATTTCAGACTCGGACCAATGCCAGACTGACGACCAAAAGGGCTGAGGCCACAACCATCATGCCAAAGCTTCCAAGCTTTCTTGCATCAATTAAGTACAAGAATCTAACGGATAGACACCGCTCCTTCTTCGGCTATGCCAATGACACTAATCTTAACATGTTCGGGTGGTTTTACGCTCATCCAGAGCAGTTCAAGATCTCCAACGAATATCAATCAGCAACAGCAAAGATTGATGAAAATAGGTTCCAGTATATTCTCAAATCGCTCCTTTCGTCTGCCATGGGGCTGCAATCCTGTGTCCCCATCTACGGGCAATTCAGACGATGTGCTTCTCGTCGACGTTGATGGCGGGCCGTGGGAAGACTCTTAGAGATGTTCGTAGGCAGATGCTGGTCTCAGGTGACGGGTGATTGTTCAGCACTTGCCCACAGTGATTGAGGGGCAAGAGACTGTGGGTGGCGTGGAAGCTGTGGCGTATGATTTCTTCACGCCTCAGCCCATAAAAGGTAACTACTTACAAGAGTTAATTGTAAGATACGGGCTTTGTGGTTTAATTATATAAAGGATCCGAATATTACTTCTTCCGCCACGTTCTCCATACTGGCCAGACAGCGCTTGTCGACAGATCCTGCAAAATCCCATCCCAGCCATGGGCCAATCTTCACGGCTAATCATCGCCGACATGATTCTCTCAAACACCCATGCCTCAAGTTGTATAACCTTTATGGATATTAGTATGATGGCTTTTAGTGGGATGGAGCGTACCGAAACTCAGTGATTGGAGCTGCTAAAAAGTGTCGGTCTGAGCATTGTGAGAATCGAGTACCCGGATCAAGGGTCCCGAAGCCCGGATTGTATGATTGAGGCCAATTTGTTTGATAAGGCCGCACTCGAAAATCAATGAGGCACTTTCTCATCGACATTCGAAGGTGGATAGAAGCAGGCTTTCACAGGGAAACCGGCTCACCCCATTTCTCATGGAGTTGCTGGCTCGTCGCTTCAAAATTTGCGTCTCTTCGGTGTGATTTTCACATGACGGTTGGGTTTTGGAAGTGGACTGTCCATGCGTACATAACTGGGTTCGATACACAATTATCTGCCCATGACATCTGCCATGCATTTTGCAAGCATGACACTGGTGTTCAATTATAACATATGCTGCATCATCTGATATATTCAACATCACTAAATTCACGATCTCAATACGAAAACCCATGTGGTTTTTGGGCCGAGTCGTGATGGGCTGTAAGTTTAGAGATTACCGTGAGACACCTGGAGAGTAAAATACTGTGCCAATCAAACCGACAATCCGACGGGCAAGCACTAGAGAGTGCAGGAATTCAGTAGACAGTAGCCGGCTACGGAGAAATGTCCATATGGACCGTTGGGTCATTGACTTGGGATTCAATGCGAAGCTTGTGCGACAAGAAGAATTGGGCAAAGGAACAGGTAGAGCTTGATCAAGCTCGAACTATTAAACGTGAAATTGTCATTTGGTCTAATAGTTGGCCTGGACCGTTTGGCTATCGATTACGGAGGTGTTGTCTGGCCGCTTCCTTCTCCAACGTCGGACAAAGTGACCGCATGACGTGAAAGAGTATTCGCCATCTCGCTGGGTAATTCAATGACCTCATTTCCCTTGTTCTCATCTCACAGGAGAACAATTCATGTTTGTTGCCAAAACGATAACTCATCTCATCGCAATTCTGTACGTCACAAGTAGTCTCTAGGCTGGGTTTGGCCAACGCTACTATGTATAATCGACGACTAAAGACCGAGATCAACGAGATTCGATTACTCCTTTTACATCCTGGTGGTGCTTCGGATAAGCTTATATGTTCCCTTCTGTACGCTAGTTTGAATGATAGCACTCTCAAGTATGAGGTCGTATCGTATACATGGGGTGAACCACAACCTGCGGAAATCATTGAGCTCGAAGGTCTACCCTTTAGTATAAGACCGAATCTTGGTTCCTTCCTATATCAGGTACGCGGGGAAGATAGCGCACGCCTGATTTGGGTGGACGCTGTTTGCATAAACCAAGACGATGATGATGAAAGAAGCTCCCAAGTACGGATTATGACCAGAATTTACGAACAAGCCTCATACGTTCGGGTTTGGCTTGGCCCTGAAGCTCAAGGCAGTTCCTTGGCAATGTCTCTCATCAGGGAGCTTACGGAAACATCCGACGACTCATTTGAGAGTAACGAAGCAGCTTGGAATGTACAGGAAGATGCAGCGAGAATTCTATATGATTATTATCTAGCACTCGAAGGTCCAGAAGAATTAGACCAAAAAATTGCAGCTGCCTATAAAAAGGACGGATCAAATAAACAGTGGATCGCCTTCTATGATCTCCTAGATCGCCCATACTGGACTCGCGTATGGGTATTCCAAGAGCTTATTTGTGCAAAACGTATTGTGGTTACATGTGGAGCTAGCTGGGTGGATTGGAGAGAATTAGTACTTGTCCTCAGAAACGCAGCTGAATCTGATGAGGAAGAACTGAGGGGATTCGGTCTACTTAGAAATGGTTCTCCTCTTGTGGTCCAACAGTTGCGCGGCGCAAGAGGAGTAAGCAAACTTGAGAATCCTCCTAGCGGAATCGAAAAAGTTAAATTCAATGGGCACGTCAAGCTTTCCCGTCTCCTTATATCGCAACGAGAGCGCGAATGTACTGTACCGAAGGACAGAGTATATGCTATGCTTGGGATAGCTAGTGAAACCTCTAGCGGAGCATTTCCCGTTGACTACCACATGGATGTTTATGAGACATATCGAAGCCTCTTTCAATTCTTGGCCACCGAACATGGTGATCTGGACAGTCTATCCGCGTCGGGCATCGGCTCGTCTGACTCTAAGCGTCCGTCATGGGTCCCAGATTGGAATGAGGCTCCGTCAACAACGTCCCTGCACATTATTCTGGCCAACGTAGGTCTTTCGGCTTGCCGATCTCTTGCCTTTATGGGTGACTTCTCATATGATGGGAGGATCCTTAATGCTGATGGTATAGGGATCGATACAGTCCATAAGCTTTCGGATTCTCTGAATCCATCTGAAAGCAGCTTCTCCTACATAAAAAGGGAGGCCGTCTTGGACATGGCTCGGATGATAATGGACCTACATCCAAGGTCGGGTCCTGAGCTCAATCGTGAAGATGCTTATCGTCTTATTCGATTGGCTCGAGCTCTTTCAGCAGATAGACCGCCAGGACGCCGGAGGAAGGTCTCTGGCGAAGCTATCGCCTTGCCTATGTGCATCATCTTGGGACTGAAAAACCACGATCCGGATGTTTCAGATGCTGATCATGAAAACATACGGGCGACCATCGAGGAATTAATGTTTGGATTCAGCCTAGCTACGACGAACCGTCGATTTTGCATCTCGAAGAAAGGCCACCATGGCCTCGTACCATTGGATACACGTCAGCATGATATCTTGTGCATTATCACTGGGTGTTCTACTCCTATGGTCCTCCGGCCAGTGGAAGAACACTATGTCGTGATTGGAGAGGCTTATGTCCAAGGTTTCATGGCTGGAGAGGCCTTGAATGAAGCGATAGAAAATAAAACCAAGCCGCAGGTGTTTGAGATTCACTGAATTGCCTCCTAATCTTAGACCGATGACCCAGAAAACGGAGACTCATTTATTGTTTGATGAAACGAGCCTCTGTCCTACTAAACCTTACTGTGATCAGCACAAAATAGGCCCAACACCGGGCTTACGGCTTACGGTCAAAGCATCTCGGATGGTTGAGCTTCACTCGTAGCTTGAAGATCCCAACCTTTCCCTCCAATTTTCCAAAGCGCTCATGGAATAGATAAACGACTCTTTCCGCCACCCCTCACTTTTAAAATTGCAAAGACCCATCGCCTAGCAAAAACTTTCACTACTATCAGCATACCAAGCATATCCCCCAACGAAGCCCGCTCTCACCTGCACAAACATGAACAAGGAAGCGGAACAAACCCAACAACGAAATCATCATCTGCAATCTACTTCTCCACAGCATTCCGATCTCTTACGCCCTTACTGGTCCGATCCTCCACCTCCCTCCTTCCCTTCTCCACGTCCTCCACCTTCCAGATATTCCCTCTCCCCACCCAACGCCCACTCCACCCCATTTTGACTCCAACAGCCCCCATCCACACCCCCCACGCCACCATTTTTCACCTCCCCATCACGTTTTCCCCACCCTACTATTCTGTTCGTCTTGGCCGGACAGTACACCCACGATTACGGGGTCGGTATTGTTGAAATATGCTATACATACCTGAATAGGATTGTTCCAAAGTGTGTTCACATTTTGGCCGATTCGTAAATCAACAGGTTATGGGCCCGGAGGGCGCGTTGAACGTCACAAAAATAAGGCGGGTGCTGACAAATGCACCTTCGAGCTTCATTGTTCGAATCCGTTCGCTGTCAACTTCAAAAGGGATGTATACGATGATTGATTGGTAGCCCCCTATTTCTTCAGGGGTAGCTTGATACTCGACCCACTCCTTGGACTTCCAATAGACGTCCTTCTTGAGCTGACACTTATGGTGCATCGGTGTTTTGGTTGGGCTGCA